>Ga0182021_10005341_pt1 | contig 15203 bp, 22 predicted proteins | sample 612E3MmetaG_FD_120493 | JGI IMG/M metagenome (GOLD analysis project Ga0182021, IMG submission 120493) | Permafrost microbial communities from Stordalen Mire, Sweden - 612E3M metaG (Illumina Assembly) | ecosystem: Environmental > Terrestrial > Soil > Wetlands > Permafrost | place: Sweden... | reverse complement strand
GAACAAGTTCGTTGGGGACATATTCCTCAGCTCTCGTATCAGCCTTTAGTTGCTCTTCCTCAAGGATTGATTTAGACTCTGCTTCGAGTTCTTCCTCTTCTCTGGCATTCTTATCAGGGATCATGAAATCATTGAGAGCTTTCTTCGCATCGATCTTCTCTTCAACAACTTCCTCTTCCTTGACATTGATAATCTTGAATTTAACTTCTTTAGCAATGATCTTCCTCAATGCTTCACGAGCAACCTTCGTCTCATATTTATCGAGATTCTTTTCATTCTTCGCGATCCATCGACCAATCTCTTCGGAAGTCATAAGGGCGAATCTCTTCAGATAAGAAGTGATATACCCTGTCAACTCTTTACCATCGGAATAAGTTACTTCAACTACTTCTTTCATTGTGCCTCCTGTGCAGAATCAATCAGATTTAAAAGCTGGGCCTTTGCCCCTACCATGAGAACCTTACTGTCATTTACTACATCCCTCAATGTCTTTTTGTCCGTAGCATCCAACTTCAACACACCAACCTTCGAAGCGGTCATAGCCCAATCCCATACCTTTACAACTTCCCGAACATTCTCAGCTCGGGCCAAAGCAAATGAAAGAATTGCCTTGAGCAAGGGAGGATTCTTTTCTTCAGGTTCATCGGGCAGGTTCTCAAACACTTTGTTAAAATCAATCAAAAACATAGTATCTCCTTAGAAAGCTAAGGGGAGGTTTCCCCCCCCTTGCTTTATCGACTTAAGATCCAGTCCCGTAGGTAATCCACCGCAGACCAATGCCACCAATATAGATCTTGATACAACCACTGGCAGTATTGGAAGTACGGTTACTATCGATAACCCCATTCGTCGCATCAACGCAACCAGCATCAAAGTTAAAAGCCACAACCCCCGCGTGTTGAGTCAGAGCAGTAATGCCAGTATTATCCCCACCAATCGAAAGCCGCACCAATGACATCAAGCCAGTATTGGCAGAAGAAGCCCCTTCAGCATACAACTCGGCCTGAACTGCAGTAGTAGTACCACCAAGATTCCCATTAGGAACCATGAGAGTGTTGCGAGAACCACATCCAAGACCAGTGATATTACCAGTCCCAGTAAATCCAAGAGAGTTGTGAGCACCATTGACAGTATCAACCGGAGCAGCAGCCGAAATAACGGTATAGTTCCTGGATGCTTCACCACCAGCCCCACCACTCAGGGTCAACTTGTTATAAAGATTCCGATAGGTTCCAGTCGCTCCAGATCCGGTAACATATCTCTGTTCAACATTGCCAGCTTGAGGGACAACGACCGGATCGGCAGAAGAAGAACCCTCATTGATGATGGTAGTTCCCCGAAGATCCCAAATATAATCACCTTTCGTTCCACTAATTCTTACACCAAGCATTTTAACCTCCTATAGTTGACAGGTAGACGGGCCCGAAGACCCGTCCCCTTGAGTAAATGCTATTTCGTTTCATCACCATCCACATTAAGCATGAGCCAAAACAGTCATCGCTGTCCAAGTGCCAGGAGACCCAGCAGTCGTACAGACCCAACCAGGAGTTGTAGAAGCAGTCGGAGCAGTGTTCCAACAGGTATCCCCAACCGCCCAGGTTCCAGTCGTCGGAGCAACTGTACCCCAGGTAACTACCTTCGAACCCCACATGTAGGCATCACAATTACCTCCAAACTGGTAGATAGTCCTCAGACGGCCCGTATCATAGTAAATTGCAGACCTTGCTTGCAATCCCATGCTATCTCCTTACGGGGTAACCGAATTCCGTTTGATGTCGATAATGGCTCCCTGTGCCTTGTTATTCGTGCAGATCAACTGGAAGTACCATTTCATCCGTCCCCACTGGGTATCGACATTTTCCGATTTGGTCATCTTCCCACCACCAGCCGTATCCCAAGTAAAGGGACGAGCCTGACGAATCTCAAGGAAATCCGTGTTCAGGGTGTACATATAGCCAGGATCACAATGCAGATAGGTTTCCAGTTCAATCGGCTTACCCATGAAGACGAATTTGTAAACCGCCTTAGTGCCTGTCTCGGAAGGCATAGGATCAATCGGTTGCTTCATCGAATCGAGCAAGAGAATGAAAGAATTGAGAACGCCCTCTTCAGTCAACACCAAGTTAGGCATAGTGCCAGACCGACGTTTGATCTTCTGAAAATGCTGTGTCATAAGCAACGCGGAAAGTACACGATCCGAACCACTATTGTCATTCCAATAACCCTGGGTGAATTCAAAACCAGCTGCAACTCTATCAAAACCCTGATAGTCGGCAAGCGGGGTCATAGTATCTTTTGCATGCATCTTGACACCAGTGATCTCTCTATCGTAATTAGCCGAATAAGATCCAAAGTTGTAGATGTAGGTATCATCAGCCGTATAACCAACGGTCCCAGGTCGGCAATCGCCATCAATCCAGAGGTAACTATTGTCGGAATCAATGGAAACGATTTCCCATTCAGTGCCATCAGCACCAAAGGAAATAGATTGCCGTTCAAGGAAATTCTCAGCCTGTCCATGATCAAAAGTGATCCTGGTCAAACCACCCGAATAGGTAGTAGTCGTCCCATTAATCTGAGCCAGATGGCCAGTGCCATCTCCAAACATAGCGACATCGACTTTATGAAGAGCCAGCATCGCCGTGTCTTCAAAGGCATCAGCGGTAAGATCCACAATCGCGCCCTTGGTCCCATGCGGAACTTCCATCTCCTGTCCAGACAAATCAACAGGGGCATAGAAATATCGCAGGGTAGCGGATCCTTCGTCCCATCCTCTCGCTCCAGCAGTCGGCAGCGGTCCACGTTCAGCGGCCCACCCGCCTTTCGCATTCCCATGAAGTTTGTATTTGATAAGAATCTTTCTACCCCACACATCTTTACTGGTTTTCTTCAGACGATCCAGCAAAGCTGAGTCGGTGATGAACATCTTCTGAAATCCTGGAATGATATAATCAAGAAGAGCATCATTGTTTTGAGTTAAACTTTCTTCTACAAAAGCCATAATAACCTCCTAAGAAAAATCAACCGCTTATTCGGTAATCCCTTGCGATCTTTTGAACATCGCAAGACCTTCCCGAATAGAATTCGGTTGCTTGTCTTTCCTGGGAGTTACTCTTTCAGTCGAAGTTTCCCCGACCATTGAGCTTGGTACTAGAGTTCGTTTCCGCGTTTCAGCGATTTTTCTCTTTTCTATTTCCTGCCATTCCGTTTTCATCTTTTCAAATTCTGCAGGATTCTTTTCAAAGAATTCCTTGATTGATTCCATACCCATATTCTGAGGTAGTACGCCTTTGTTATAATCTGCAAAGGCGTGTTCCAACTTGTATTCGATTCCTTGCGGTTTAAAAACTCTTTTCCCTTCTTCCAAGAGAGACCTGATCACATGCCTCGCGGTTGCTGGGACATTGTACTGTTTACTCAGAACATCAAAACCATCAAAGAATTCCCGTTGTTCCCTCGCGGTATCATACGTCCGAATCACCTTTTCGAATTGTTCTACCTTCGGTGACAGGTTTCCCCTAGTATCAGTGAGTTCCTGTTTCAGAGCCATCACCATATCGTAGAGTTTCTTTTCGGTGTCGGTTGTAAATTCCATCGGAGGTTCTGGAGCTACTTCTTTTGCCTTGACATCCATGTTCACACCCAACGCCTTCAGAATCGCGTCCTGACTCATACCTTGACTTCGTGCATATCTGGCAAGTTCAGCTGGATCTGAGATGAGTCTATCGACCAGCTCTTCCCTTGGTTTGTAATACTGCCGTGACCTCGTATAGTCTGCCTGTCTCATCAGGCCATCGACTACTTCCTTCGGACTCAGTACCACATCACCAATTTTAAACTTACCTTTGTAGCCAGCAAGATCAACGGCTTCCTCAACTGCAGAACTTACCCGTTCCTCGGTAGTCTTCCCAGGATCAGGAGTCTCGCTTTTCTCCGGCCTTTCAACTGGTTCGACGTTTCCATCATCCACACTGTCACGGCCTGTTGAATCTTCCTTGTTCCCATCGGGAATGGAATCTTCAGTTCCGGCAATGGATTCCCCAGTTGATCCACTATCTTCTCCAAACAAATCTTTCTCTTCAGTATCTTCCTCACTCTTAATCTGATCAAGGATAATGTCCTTGAGTCGTCCCATTATTTATTCTCCTTTTTCATTGACTTACTGCCATCCCTGCATTCCCGCCGCCCTCACTCATGCCACCTTCTGCAGCCTGGGCTCCTGGAGCAATCGGAGGAGGAACCCCAGCATTATCTCCACCAGGACCAGCGGGAGTTGGCATCCCAGATCCCATGAGCAACTGAATCCTCTGAGTAATTGCCTTCTTCTTGATGTCTGGTAATTCCTCAAAGGAAGGTTTCAACGTGGCCAGAGTAAAGACTTCAAGATGAATCGCCTTATCATCAGTCGGATAAAGATTAGGAACACCCAATAGATTATCAGTCACCTGATCAGTTTCTTCATCCCGATTCTCTTGAACCTCTGCCTCAAGTATCTTTCCCAATACCCATTCAGCCCGATCTCTCTGGAGTTTCATCATCTGCACTACATCTTCGTACTGACCGAACTCAAGCATTTCCATGTATTTCAATCCAGCCTTGTCTCCCGCAGCTGCAGCCTGAGGAATCTTCCGGTCCCACATATTTATCATCAATTCGATCTTGGCCGCGGGCGATGAAGAATATCCAGCGACACTCTTCATGGTCAAGTCCCAATTGCCAGCAGCAAGATCAGCGACATCAAAGGCTTTCAATTCGTATTGATTCTCTCCTCCGGTTATCTTCATCCATCTCTTCTCACTCTGGACAAAATGCTTGTAACAATTCACAAGAAAGAGATCCCGTACATATCTGGCCGCATTGTATGAATTCATCTGAGGAGACATCCTGGCCTGTATCGCATCATTCAACTGTTTCAACGCGGCTCCAGACATCTTGGACCCACCTGTAGGAATCTCGGCATAAGCCGATTCTCCAATCCCAGCGACCGTAGAATTATTCAGTCCGATAAGATCCTTGATATGCTGTTGGATATAACTGGGAAATGTAGGAGCTGAGAAAGGTTGCATCTTCCCATCGGCTGTTTCTACAAAGAGGCCGGACATTCCCTCGATCTGTTTCCCTTTGAGGTTGCTTCCCTTTCCAACCGCTATAAGATTGTAACCAGTCTTCTTTCCGGCATTGTAAACGAGTGTCAGGAAATTGTTGATCTCATTCTGCAACGGCATCTGGTCCGGAAGGGCTGAACCACCATAGACGGAATCAAAATTCTTGAACCAATAAATCGGAATCAACGGAAGGGAAAGTAAAAACCCAAAAGATCCATAAGGATTAGGGACATAATTCAAGGGAATGTCCTTATTCACGAGAGTCATCTTCCGACCCTCAATATATGTTTTTGATGGCCTCTCATAATAATCCAAACAGAAACACATCCCCTTTAATCTTTCAGGAGATTTCTCAAACGCTTTCCCCAATGCCATATATCTAGTATCCACTGAAGGATCCTGTCCATATTCTGAAATTCTGTCAGCCAATTCAGGATTCGTTTCCTTGGCCATCTCTCTTACTGTATCAACAGGAGCCATATAGGCAGTCATGCCCCAACGAGACTTGAACCAACTCTTCATTGAAGGATCTATGAAGACTTCATGATCATCCTTCACTTCGATATCGACATCTCCATTAAATTCCACAACTTCACTTTTGGCAGAATAGGAAAACGCATTCGGATCCCATTTAGGATAATACCATCCGGTCCCATCGATGTATGCGTTCTCTAGAACCTGATGATCAACTCCTTTCAAGTCTAGATCAACTCGACCATAGAAATTATCCAGAAGATAATTTACCATCCTGGCAGACTTCTTATCGTTGTCCTCCGTCCCCAATGGGATAGCAAACGTCTTTGGCTCATCCTTGGTTAATTTGGAAGTAGAAATTCTTCCGTTAGGTTTTAACACATTCAATTTACTTTTGTGTCGAACCCTTCCCGTTCTAGGATCAGGTTTCGAATAATCCGTAACCTGTGTGCTGCCTCCATTTCTTGTAAGTGAAAGACTTTGGTTCCCTTCATACCACCCGCGTTGGACTGCCCGACGATTCAACTCCGTCCCCTGCATAGGATGATTGTCCCATCTCTTCTTAATCAACTGGGCCAGTTCCTTTGCTTCCAGTTCATCCTTGTTTAGTTTTGATTCATCCAATGTCTGCCACTTATCACGAACACTCCCAAACATCTTTCGAAAGAATCCGCCTCCGATCTTCTTGTCTTCAGCCATTGCCCATACCCAAATCAGTCATCGGATCTTCGTCGGGGAATTCATTGAAGGTATCGGATAGGTCAACCTCTTTGTCGAAATCTTCGACAATAGCAAGTACCTTGTCCATCTTCTTGTTCATACGTCTTAAGTAAATATACGCTAAGAAAACAAATGTCAAGAAAATAATTAAAATAAAAATTTCAAACATTGAGACTTCCATATTCAACCTCCTCTCCGTATTCTTCCGGATTATCATCTCGTTCCCATTCATTCAAAGTCATTTCAATGTCCGTACTCGCATCTGTCCGTCTATCTCCACGTTGCCTTATTGTTGTCTCGGGCCTATTCGCTTCACTCTCTTCCATCAGATAGATGTTGAATGAAAGGGCATCAGCCAGATCATCTGCTCCTCTTGTTCCTGGACCAGACCAATGGCGAAGATATCCAAGCAGGATATCATTCTCATTCTCGACATATCGGATCATCCCCGTATTGTGATAGGGAAGAACCATAGCGATCCTTGCATTCTTTTCCGTGACATAGAACTTCCCAAGTTTCACCAATGGGTCAATGACCACACTCTTCTTCAAACGGATATTCCTTTCGGTGAAGTAAGCATTGAGAGTAGCAAAGGCAAGACTTTCCACATAAGTCCCAGACCACCATTTCACATATTTCATCTGCAACTGATCCAGTAAATCATACAACTCTTCCTGGTCTATCTTTCCCTGTCCACTCTCCAATACATCGAACTGACTTCCCGCAAAATGACCGCAAACAGTCCAGGCCGTATAGTCTGAATAATTCTTCTGGGTATAGGCCGCGTCAACTGTGATCATCACCCTGTATTGATTCTTCAACAGGATCTCTCCTGATTCCTTCTGAGTGATCATCACAGGATTCTTGAATCCAAACGCATGAGCAGGAACAGGCTTCATCATGAACTGAGACATCCATGCTCTCTCGGCTCCCATCCTGATATACATCTCCCGTTCCTTGTGCCATTCCTCTTTACTGACTCTCTCCGGCCAGATACTCTCACCCATCGGGATCCCCAGTCTCTTCGACAATGCTTCGTTGTCAATGAGACAGGGATAAGAAATGATCTCGATATCTTTGTCTAAGGCCATCATGCGGGTATGGAAACAATCCCGATCAAGTGGAGTCCCACTCATCATGAACTTCGCAGTCCTCCCAAACTCATCCTTCAACGAAGCAGCAGGCATTACCTCAGTGAAGAACCAATTCATCAAGTCATTGATCCTGAGATTATTCTTTGCAACCTCAAGATCCTCGATGTCATCGATATTCAGGATATCTGGTCTGGCCGTGTACTCGGAAGATCCGAAGATAGATTGTCCCTGTCCAACAGCCTGTATGAACATATCTACTTTCCATTGTTTCGAATAGAGATGAATCTTCTCGGCTCCGAATATCTTTCCTTCCCAATCCCCAAAAAAATTCATGAAGTCTGGATCCTTGATCATCTTCCCGATATCCCTGAGCGTCTGCATACTCTTCCTCTGAGCATGAGAGATGAGCAACATGTACCGATACTTCTTTGCCCATGCCAACCAGATTGGAAGCGCGGATCCAAATATCTTTGTCTTTCCCATCCCACGAGTAAACCCAATGAGAATAAACTTCTTTGGAGTATTCACTGCTCTTGAGATCGCGTCCCGATGCATGACACCAAAAGGAGTGAAGAAAGGTTTCCCTGGCCCACCCCAAAACTTAGTCATGAAATAAGTCGGATACCTGTAAAGACCTCGAACAATCCGGCGATAGAGAACCGAATCTTTAATTTGATCCATGTCTAGTTAGGACCATGTTTGTCTATAACCAATTCCTCCATGACACTCTCTTCCGGTTTCAACTTCATTGTATCCTGAGTGACGAATCCTTCTTCTTTCTCATTCCTTTCCAATTCGTTCATCTCCTCCAACGTAGGATCCTTGTACTGACTGCCCGCATTCTCCTTTTCCTTGAGACTCTGCAATACCTTGTTGAATTCCGATATGGATTCCTTCCTTCCTTCCAATGCATGTCTTAAATTGATCTTGTCTATGAAGTATGCCGATCTCCGCATGAAATTCAGACGCATCTCATCAAACAACTTCGCAAACTCATCACTATCTAGGAATACATTCACTTCCCCCCTGGTAAACCCAATGGTCTTAGCAAGATCATCCATACCCCTTGGAATCCTTGTGACTTCATCTGACATCCACCACGCAACTACAGTCCTCTTGCCCGCATACTTTCGATAAGCTGGGTCCGTCTTCCGATTCTCTATAAGTTTCGCGTAATACCCATGCGCCTTGAACCCCCGATCCTGCAGGATGACATTCATCAACGTAGATACCGCTTCTTGATTGTCCCCACTCTCCTGATCCCCATTCCTGAGAAGTTCCGCCATCTTCTCCGTATCTTTTGGCTTGATCTCATCCATACTCTTCCTGATTCTTAATCTCTTCTTCCTCTCCTCCTCCCTCCCCTTGCTGACAAACCCCATCTTCACCCCATGCGCCCAACAATACCCACCCGTCTTTACCGAAGCATAGGGACTCCGACACCTAAGATTCGTCTCAGGCGCGACGTACTTGCACTGCATTCATCTCCCCTTCTATACTCTTCAACATGTTTACATAAAACGTCCGGTGCACGTTACACACTGGTTCTAAATAACTCCCCCCATTACATACCTCCCGAACATACGTCGCCCTGTTCCTACACCTCCCACACTTGAAAGGATTCCCCTTACTTAACCTAAAAAAAGTTACCTTTATCTTTCCCATATTAAATATTATTCTATGCTATTTATTACTTTGTCAACTATTATTTTTATTTTATAAACCTATTATTCCTTTTTCATACTTTACACTATGAAGATGTAATACATATTACCAACCAAGAAGAAGGTCTTATAACGGGTATTCTATCTCTTCTTCCCTATCTTAAAACATATCCTAAAGAAAAGAATATCTATATCCTCTTCTTATATATTATATTATATATTATATATTATATTATATATTATATAAGAAGATTAAGAATATCTTAAATATATGTTTATTATATTGTTAAAAATATTACTAAAGGGTATATAGGTGTTATAAGCGAGTAGAGATAATATAGAGGAAGAGTAAGAGAATATAAGAAATAGGGTTTAAGAGTTAATAGATTGAGAGGATGATTGCTTCCCCCAATAACTTTGTTATTGAAGGGGAAGCAACGGAGATTAGAAACGTTGTAAGCCCTGGACATAGGAAAGTCCATAGCCGTTAGATGGATGGTAAAAGTCCGTGTCAAAGGAGTTCAAAATGGGTAATGTCAATTTTTGGGAAAAGGCGATGGAGAAATCACAGGTCCCGCTGGATGAGTTTAATCTTGTAGGGTATTGTGAAGCCATAGCCGAAACGTTATCGGTAATGGAGAACAAGCCGATGCAGGAGTTAGCAGCGGCGATCCTCGACGAGATCAGGGAGAACCCGACAAGTCAAATGCAGGGTATCAGGAAATGGCGAAAAGTGTTATCAATTTTTCTCAAAGAAGCCGGAGACTATATCCCCGCCATTGGTAGATTTCAGTTATGGAAGGTGATTTATGGATTGAATCCGGATGTTTTAATGTCCCAGACGAAAGAGGACAATTTCAAAGTCATCGAAGGGTTTGTATATATTACCGCCCTTGCGAGTGAGAATCTTGTCCCGATCCGATATAATATCAATCAGAAAGGAGAAGCACCCGACTACGAAGTTAAAATCCATCAGATCATGAATCCCGTTGAGAGTATTTTTGATGTAATCTAAAGATTAAAAAAAGAAAAGGGGAGCAGAAATGCTCCCTTTTTTTTTGCATATCGGAAGAAAAAAAATTCCGAAAAAAAAGAACCAAATCGAATAAACCTAAGATCATGACGCAGGGAGGCAAAAATGAACGATTTCAGAAAATCAGAGAACAAGAACAGACAAGATGCTTTGACATTTCTTTTTTTTGCTTTTTGTTTTATTTTATTGTTATTCAAATGCTAAAAGGAGAATAAAATGTATAAAAACATTACCGAAGAACAAGAAGATTTGCAGTATTTAATGGAAATCCAGGCATTAGCAGATGAACTGGATATTGAAACTGAATTCGAACTTTTATTTGGAGAAATTCTTATCTAGTTTCACGTGAAACATTGGAGAAAAAATGGATAACAAAAAACTCATGAATCTTCTAATGACAAAACATGAATGGTTCAATCGTAAAAGTACGGACAAACAAGAATTTCTTGATTGTGTTCTGAATGCAGCAATCGAGAGTTGTTATGGTTGCCCATTTGAAGGAGATCCATCTGATTTTGAGAATTGCTTAGAACCAGAATGCCATATCAACGAAGAAACCGAAACAACAATTTTAAGTTTTGGAGATCCGAATGAATGGCCAGAAATTTTCAAAAGGAGAAAAGAATGATCCGAGTTAATGTCAAAGATGGAAAAATGTCAGTAAGTCTTTCGGATAATTCAGTAATCATGCCCAAAGTCACAAATGAATTTCTGAGAGAATTCATTGAATGGATGTATCAGAAAGAAATCCATGTCAATGAAGCCAATGTAGCGGATTTCTTCAAGGCCTATCCGGAGAATGAGGAAGCAGTCATTATTGCCTTGGGAAAAATGATTGCAGTTGCCAGAGATTTCATTGAAGGACAAATCGAATGAAACTAGAAGACAAGAATTATCTTTGAGATGGGATTTACTTGACAATCCCAGGTCCGAAAACCGGATACAAATTAATTTTAACAACTGAAGATAGAACAAACAGAACTTCAAATATAATTTACTTTGAATCAAGAGAGGCGATTGCATTATTCAAATGTTTAAAAAGTATTTTAAAGGAGAAATAACGATGTGCCAAAACTTACAAGAAGGAGTAGAAGAAATTGATGAAGAAGAAAAAGAACAGAATAAGAAAAAAAATGTAATGAAAATGGGATACAAATTCATTACGAACTATTGCGACCTTAAAACATCCTGGATGTGGTTCAGGAATGACGCAGTTGATTATTCAACAAAATTCATTACTAAACCTAAACCAGGATGCGGCCCACTTTTTGTATTCAAGAATATAGAAGATGCCCTTGAACTACTCGAAGAAGGAATCAAGCCATACGAAGAACTATGGGAATGCAGATATTTGGAAACAAAAAGAAAACCACAAGGAAAACCAAACTATTCTAAGTTTTCTACCTTTGCTAACAAAGTAATCCTAATCAAAATAATCTTAAAGGGCCCAATGAGTGATATTAAGTCAAAGATATTACCAAAGGAAGCATGACGTTTATCCCAATTAAACCAGGAGACACGATCTTTCTTCCAGAGGGGTATTATGGCCTGGAAAAAAGATCGTCGATTGTAGTCAATCGTAGGAGGTTAGATGATATTCATAATAATCAGAGGTGGGATGTTGCAAGGATGTTATACGAATGTTCAGGATGAAGTAAAAACTTCCATAAAGGTAATTGATTTCGATAACTTTATGGTAGGAGAAAATTGTATATCTGATCTTACTCCTGAATGGAATGAGCCAGCAGTAAAGGAATTGATTGAATTGGAAGATACTTTGGAGGATAAAGATGAGAAAGAGAGTTAGAAGTACTGGACATCTGGGATATTCACAGGGATATGAATATGTCTATATCCCGAGTGGAACAATATTTAAGGGATGTGTTTTTCGTTCTGATATGGCGGATCCTGTTTATCGTTCCGATTTCAATTCAAAGTATTGGTTAAGAAAATCGGAAAGATTTTTCTGTATCGCAGATGAATTCAGGAAAATGATTAACAATCCATGGATCATGAATCTTTTTAATGAACAGGGTGGAAGATATTTCGAGAGAACGATATTCAAAAGAATGGAGGAAATAAAATGAGTCATGAATTCAAAGAGTTTGAAAGAGAAGCTAGGAAAATCCTGGGAGGAAAGATCATTGGGACTGTACTCGATGATTCAGATGAAGAAAATCTGGTCTATGGGTTCAGGATTTTACGTGGAATCAAATTGTTCAATGTCTTTGTCCTGGCAGATGAAGAAGGGAATGGCCCTGGTGCAATCGCAGTAGAAAAAGTAAAGGAGGAAGAATAACTTTATCAATCCCGAAGTTTCCAACGATTCAAAAATAAGGAGGTAATATGCATTATCTAGTATTGGTTCATTTGGAAAAAGCAGATATCTATGATGATCTTGAAAACGAAATATCTGAACAGATTAGTGGCTATGAACTTCAAGAATATGATTGGTATCAGATAGGTGGGAGATGGACCGGATTGTTTTCAGGGAAAAATCCAGAAGACAATGAAAACAACTATGCAGAATGTCTTATGTGTAATGGAACGGGATTCAGAAATGATGAAATTGGGAAAGAACACAGGGTAAAGGATCCTACCTATACCTGCAATGGATGTGGAAAAAGAGATGAAGAAACAAATACTTGGAAGCAAGGAAAACGTCCAGGCTTTTCTTTGAAATGGCCGACACAATGGGAAGATACAAAAGATAATTTTATCAGAGTTGAAGACATCAAAGAAGACTATGCTTTCCATGCTCTTGTATCTGGATATAGTTGGATTGGAAAAGAATTCTGGAATCCGAATACTGAAAACTATGAAAAAATAATCAAGAATGATTTGCCATTACGGGAACTTTTAAAAGCAAAGGAAATTACAGATGGTTATCTGGTGATTGTTGATTGCCATAACTAAGGAGGATACATGATACCTGGAGGAAAGGAAAAAGTAGCGAAGAGGATCCTTGGATTCATAGTTCCTGAAGCAGACAAGTATGAATGTCCGAATTGGATCCTGAATGATTTCATCGGAATGAAAGGGAGCACCGCGGAACGAAGACTCAGAGATCTACGAAAAATGTATTTTGATTCTGGGAAATGGACGGACATTTGGGGTTATCGAGTTTCATTTAAACAGGAAAACTTCTGGGCATTCAGTCCTGGTTTTGTAGAATACCTGGAAGAATATGTAAAAACAAAGGAGGAGAGCAGATGAACCAAGAAGAAGCAATCAAAAGAATGGATGATTTTCAAAATGCTCTGTTAGATCTTGCACATGTAAAAAACATTCTTGAAGATCAATTCGGTGACAACTTTTGTATTGGAGAGGTGTTTGGACGAATCCATCTTAACACCGAAGTATTTAAAGAATTATTGAAAGATGAAAAGTGGGGAATGGAGCAGGTAGGGAATCAAATTCATGTTAAGGCATCGGCACTTGGGCTTGATTTTGTTGCAGTCTTTGTGAACTAAGGAGGTGGAAGAATGGAAAGTAACGAAAGGCTTGACAAGATGATGGAAGACATTGCCAAGACCATGACCAGCGACAGGTTGAAAGCATTCCTTAAAACTCGAGCCGTATTCACGGGCAAGAGTTTATTCAACTGGATGCTGATCATGTATCAGAACATGCAAGCCAGCAATGTCCAGGGGATGTACACCTGGAACAAATTGGGACGAAGGGTGAAGGCTGGATCAAAGGCAGTTTGGTACTATGCTCCCAGATTCACAAAGGAAACCAATGACAAAGGAGAAGAGAAGGATGTATTGAAAGGATTTTTTGCAGTCCATGGGTTTGATGTGAGCCAGACTGAAGGAAAAGAATTACCAGAGATTGCTCTTGACTATCCTGGAGAAAGCGAGTTATATGAAAAGACAAAAGAAACATTCAAAGAGTTTGATGTAGAGGAGATCGTATTGACTGATGGATCCAAAGGCTATGCAACCAGGAACGACAACCGGATCGTGATCCACAAAGAAATGGAGACGAAAGAAAAAGCGAATGTTTTGTTTCATGAGATGGCTCATAAAATCCTTCATGCAGAGAGTGATGATAAGCGAAGCAATAAAGAAGTAGAAGCTGAAGCTGTGTCTTACATGGTAGCCTGTCACTTTGGAATCGAGAACAAGGAAAGCCAACTGGAATATGTCGCAGCCTGGGGAGAGAAGAAGAAGATGAATGAAATCAGGGAACTGATCAGCCGGATTGAAGATACGGCAATGTATATCATCAAGAGATTGGAACCAAAAACATTGGCAAAGGCAGCGTGATTACTTTAATCTTTTCCAAGCTGTCCTATAAATCCTTCATTGGATACACAGGACTTATGATCCAGGAAAAGATAACGCAATCCTCCGCTGCTTTTGTTTTTACAGGAGAACAAAATGACTGAAACAATTTCCCTTGAACTGGCGAAAGAGATTGCGGAGAAGTATCGATTGCTGGGGGTGGATGCACCGACCAGTAAAAAGGTGTGGTGGGATTATGAACCAGACCAATATGAACTTTTCGATAGGGACGACCTGACGTATGAAAATATCATTCCCGCCTACACCGCCGCCGAGATTTTCGACGCGCTGCCGGGGAGAATTGTGGTGGAAAAGGATGAAATTGGCTATTGGGTGTATGCTCATGCCCAAGTATGTAGTTTTAATAAAGAACTTGTCGAAGCCCTTGGCCGTATGCTGTGCCGCGTACTGGATGAAAAAATAAAACTGGGAGGTGCGATATGAGAACAGAAAAAGAAATTAGCGAAGGTGCAACGGTTCAGAAAAAAATGACGGTGGAGAGAATAAAGGAAATCAGGGAATTGTTTGAACCGAATAATTTCTACCTTGTCGAAAGAACCATTGATGTTAAGTTTAGTGGAATTGTAAATCTTATCGACACCGCCATTGCGTTGTATAAGGAACGGGATGAATGGGAAGGAATAAAAAAAGAGGCGAATGAATATATCCTGCAAAAGAAAAATATCTTGGCAGAAAACTCACGTCTCTCACGGTACGAGAGGGCGTGGAAACAAATCAACGAATTGGCAACACCAGATGAAGTGGTATTGCTCTTTCTGGCATACTCGCTGGATAAAATTGAAAAAGAATGCGGCATCGAGGAG
>Ga0182021_10005340_pt1 | contig 15204 bp, 13 predicted proteins | sample 612E3MmetaG_FD_120493 | JGI IMG/M metagenome (GOLD analysis project Ga0182021, IMG submission 120493) | Permafrost microbial communities from Stordalen Mire, Sweden - 612E3M metaG (Illumina Assembly) | ecosystem: Environmental > Terrestrial > Soil > Wetlands > Permafrost | place: Sweden... | reverse complement strand
GCCAACCCTCCCGCCCGCTCGGCGGCGTAAAGAACGATCTGCGCCAGGACCTCGGAGTTGACGTAGGGGACGCCGGCCTGAGTGTGGGACAAGACGTCGGGTCCCAGGTACCGCATGTGCTCCCACATCCAGCGGCCGGAGGTGAGGTGCCAGAAAAGGTCCGGGTCGCCCAGGGGAGACCATAATAGCCGCGCGACGGCCGCCGCGACGAGGATCCAAGCCCCCGCCTCGGCCGCCCGGCGGGCGTTCATCCCGTCGGCGCGCGGTCCAGCGACCGGTACCCCACGGCCTCGGCCACGTGCTCCTCGCGAACATTCTCCTCACCCGCCAGGTCCGCGGCGGTCCGCGCGACTTTGAGGATCCGGTCGTAGGCGCGGGCGGACAGGCCCAGCCGCCGCACGGCCTCCCGAAGGAGGGACTTGGACCCTTCCCCCAACCGCACGCGCTCTTTCACGTCCTTGGGCCCCATCCCCGCGTTGGTGAAGGAGCCCGAGTCTCCCCGGCGGCCGTTGCCGTCGAACCGCGCCCGCTGCTTGTCCCGGGCCGCGCGCACCCGCTCGCGGACCGAGGCGGACGGCTCCCCCGAAGGCCCCTCGTCGACCAGGTCGGACACTTTCAACGCCGGCACCTCCACGTGGAGGTCGATGCGGTCGAGGAGCGGCCCGGACACCTTCGCCCGGTACTTCTGCGCTTGGAAGGGGGTGCACACGCACGGGCGGTCGGGATGGCCCAGGTAGCCGCAGGGGCAGGGGTTCATGGAGGCCGCCAGAGCGAAACGCGCGGGGAAAAGGACGGACCCCGACGCGCGCGCGATGGCGGCCGTTCCGTCTTCCAAAGGCTGCCGCAGGGCCTCCAAGGCGTCCCGGTGGAACTCGGGGAGCTCGTCCAGGAAAAGGACTCCCAGGTGCGCCAGGGAAACCTCCCCGGGCCTCAACGTCGTACCGCCGCCGACGAGAGCCACGCTGGAAATCGTGTGGTGCGGAGCCCGAAAGGGGCGCGTCCGCATGAGGGAAGCCCCGCGGGCCAGCATCCCCGCGACGGAATGGATCTTGGTCACCTGCAAAGACTCTTCGAGGGAAAGGGGCGGGAGTATGCCCGGCAGCCGCCGGGCCAGCATGGTTTTCCCGGAGCCCGGCGGACCGATGAAGAGGATGTTGTGACCCCCCGCCGCGGCGATCTCAAGCGCCCGCCGGGCGTGGAGCTGACCTTTGACGTCGGACAAGTCCGCGCCTCCGGAAGGAACGGCCCGCCGGGTCCCGGCGGACGGGGAAGCGGGCGGCCGGGCGCCGTCTTTCAGGAAGGCCGCGGCCTCCCCCAGGGTGGACACGGGGACCAAGTCCAGGTCCTTGACGACCGAAGCCTCCCCGGCGTTGGCCGCGGGGAAAACGATCCCCGCCCATCCGGCGTCCCGGCAAGCCAGCGCCACGGGCAGCATGCCCTTGATGGGCCGCACGCGGCCGTCCAAGGCGAGCTCTCCCACCAGCGCGTAGCGTCCCAGGCGTTCCGTCGGGACGGCCTCGGCCGCGGCCAGGACCCCGACGGCGATCGGAAGGTCGAAGGCGGTCCCGGCCTTGCGCATGTCGGCGGGGGAAAGGTTGACGGTGATCTTGCGGACGGGGAAGTCAAAACCGGAGTTTCGGATGGCGGCGGCGACGCGGTCTTTGGCCTCGCGAACGGCGGCGTCGGGGAGGCCCACGGTTGAGAAAGTGGGAAGGCCCGCCGACAGGTCCACCTCGACCTGGACCGGAAGCCCGTCGATGCCCTGGACGGCGGCGCTCAGGACCTTGGCGAGCACGTAAGCGCGACCTTACTGAGGAGGGGCCGGGGGTTTCCGCGAGAGGGCCGCGCGGAAGCGTTCCACGAGGGAGTAAAGCGCGTCGCTTTTTCTGACGTGGATCTGCTCCGGGTCCATCCGTCCGTAAAGGACCTCGTTCAAGTCGCGTTCCAGCCGCCGGTAGGGGCCGAACACCCAGATGGACAGCCACCACACCCAAAGAACCGCCACGCCGCCCACGCCGGCGGTGACGACGTAGATGACGAGGCTGAAACCGCGGGTCTTCGCGAGAAATTCCCGCGAGGTCTCCGAGGACGCGCCCTGCGCGCCCAGGGCCTCCAACGCGCCGGACTGGACCCGGTGCATGGAAAGGGCCACCAGGACCGCGAGGACGATCAAGAGGAGGGCGGTGGGGAGGAACAGGATCAGTTGCTTGTCCGGCGCGGGGAACCGCAGCCAGGACCGCTTGAAAGGTTTTGGGGGTTGGGGGTCCATGCTCGCCTCCGAGGAATAACGAATTTACGTCCGGGCCTCAATGGGCGCGAAGGCCCGTGAGGGGGGCCCGGCGTACTCCGTCCGAGGGCGGACGATGCGGTTGCGCTCCATTTGCTCCACGACGTGGGCGCACCATCCGGCGACCCGGCTGACCGCGAACATCGGCGTGAAAAGGTCCATCGGGATTCCGAGCAGATAGAGGAGCGGCGCGGAGTAGAAGTCCACGTTCGTCTTGATGTTCTTCCGCCGGGTGAAGGCTTCCTCCACTTTGACGGCGACGTCCATCCAGCGGAGGTCGCCCTTGGCCTCGCCGAGCTTCCGAGCGATGGCCCGCAAGGGGACCGAGCGCGGGTCCTCCACCTTGTAGACCCGGTGGCCGAAACCCATGATTTTCTTCTTTTCCGCCAGGGCCTTCTCGATCCAGGCGTCGGCCTTGGACGGTTCGCCGATGGCGAGGAACATCTCCATGGCCTTCTCGTTGGCCCCGCCGTGCAGCGGCCCCTTGAGGGCGGCCACGGCGGCGGTGACGGCCGAGTACACGTCCGACATCGTGCTCGTGACGACGCAGGCCGCGAAGGTCGAGGCGTTCAGGTCGTGGTCGGCCAGAAGCGCGAGGTAGGCGTCGAGCGCCCGGACGTCAACGGGGCCGGGCTTCTTTCCCGTGAGCATGTAGAGAAAATTCGCGGCGTGGGACAGCTTGGGGTTGGGCGCCACGGGCCGGCGGCCTTTCCGGATCCGGTCCCAGGCGGCGACCAAGGTCGCCGTCCTCGCCACCAGGCGCTCCGATTTTCGCCGCACCGCTTCCGGAGACCCGTCGGGGCCGTCGGGGTCGTAGTGCGCCAGGAGCGACACCCCCGTCCGCACGACCTCCATGGGGTGGCTTTTGGGTGGCAGGGTCTTGAGGAAACGCAGGACCGGCGCCGGGAGCGCGCGCTGGGCGACAATGGGCTTGACGAAGGAGGCGAGCTTCTCGCGGGTCGGGAGCTCCCCCTGCCACAAAAGATAAACGACCTCTTCGTAAGACGTTTTTTCCGCCAAGTCGAGGACGTTGTAGCCCCGGTAAAACATGCGCCCGCCCAGACCGTCCAGGAAAGTGATCGAGGAGGCGCCGAAGACGACGCCCTCAAGGCCTTTCGGCGCGTGGGCGGATTCGCTCGCCAGGGTCTTCTCGTTAATGTCCATCATGAAACCTCCCGGGACACTTTCATAATCTTGAACTTGGCCGGGCCTCCCGGCAGCTTGACGTCCACCGTCTGGCCCACCTTGTGGCCCAGGAGCCCCTCGGCCAGGGGGGAGCTCACGGAAATCCAGCCGCGGGCGAAATCGGCCTCGGCCGAATCCACGAGCGTGTAGACGGCCGCTTCTCCGTCGGAAAGGTCCTTGAGCGTCACGGTGGCCCCGATCCGGACCTCGCCGGCCGGGACGTCCGCCTCGCTGAGGATGCGCGCCGAGCGCAGCTTCTGCTCCATCTCGTTGATCCGGCGCTGAACTTTCTGCTGCTCTTCTTTGGCGGCGTGATACTCGGCGTTTTCCTTGAGGTCGCCCTTCTCGGCGGCGTCCTTGATTTCTCCGGCCAAGCGCCCGCGCCGATCCTTCAAGGTTTGCACCTCGTCGCGGAGCTTCTCATATCCTTGTCGGGTCAGGAACGATTCGCCGGACACTACTCCCTCCTGGGTCTGGAAACCGGAATTATATAAGTTTCTTTAGACAAAGGATCGCTCCGCCCCACGCCGCCAGCCACGCCGCGGCGCTCACCCACAGCCCCGCCCGCGCCTCCCACGGACGATACCGCCATTGGACCCAAGCCGTTGACTTCTCCGTCCGGACTTGGGCGCTGAGCAGGGCGCCCAAGACTTCCCGCACGGGGATCCGGCGGCCCCCGCTCCAGGCCATCCAGCCCGGATCGTAGCGCTCGGACCACAGCGCCGTGAAGGGTCCCGAGGCCGCCCAGCCGGAGTCCAGCTTTTCCGGAGAGAGCCGGACCGCTTCCACAAGCCGGGCCTCGCCCTCGCCGGCGCGGAGGGGCGGAAGGGGGGCCGGGTCCTCGCTCAAAGTTCCCGGCCCGACGCGAGCCAGGACGCGCCAGCCGGGCGCCGGCCCCGGAAGGAGCGCGTAGCGGCACGCCAGCGGACGGAAAACCTCCCGCGACGGGTCGTTGACGCCGATCCCGGTCGTCGAAAAGGGAGCACCGGGTTGCGCGAACGCGGCAAAGGCGGCCAAGTTCGCGGGCACGAGAGCTTCGAAACCGTTGACGTTTTCAAACCCCGCCAGCATTCCCTTATTCTGCAGCGGCACGTCCCCGGAAAGGGCCAGGCGGGGCGGAAAAGGGCCGCTCCAATCGAGGGCCCGGAGGGCCGCGCCGGGAGCCCAATACGGTTCGGGATTTTCCGCCCGCAAGAAGCCCCGCCCCTGGAACCACAGTTGGCCCACGACGGCGAGCGTGAGGGCCGCCGGGAGTCCCCGCCGGGCGCGGGAAACGGCCGATGCCCCGGCCCATACGAGAATCCAGAGAACCCACGAAATGAACCGCGCCGGCGCCCGCTGGTTGGCGAGGGGGCCGCGAAAAAGGGGCTCCAAAGGCCCGTTGCCTCCCAGCGCCAGGAGGAGGAACATCGCGCCCGCAAGGGGAATTCCCCACCGCCGTTTCCGGAGCGCCCCGATGAGCCCGACGATCCCGGCCGCGAGGGGGATCCAGCCGACGGACAAGCAATAGGACTCGAAGAAGACCGAAGGCGCCCCAGCCGAAAACGTCCCGCGGAAGGGATGGCCGAAAAGCCCGGGCCCCACGAGCGCCGCCAGGGCCCGCGGCGACAGGGAATAGGACACCGCCAGCGCCCCTCGCGACGCGGCGTCCAAAAAGCCGGCGGCGCGGGTCGTCAGGGAGAGATAAGCCGCCGTGGGCCACGCCTGGGCGGCCACCCCCACCGCGGCGATCGCGGCGGCCGCCGCGCCGCGCCGCAGGCGCATGCCCCGGGCCCCCGGGGCCCCCGCGGACAAGAGGACCGCCGCCAGCGCCGTATGCTCCGCCACCTGGATGTGGCCCGAAAAGAACTGAAGGGCGCCCGCCGCCGCTAGGAGAGGGGCCGATCCTCCCCGGGGCAGAAGCGCCGCGAGGATGAAGCCAATCCAGGCGTACCCGGACAAGTGGATGACGTGGCCGGCCGCGATCTTCCCCAGGAAGAAGAGGCCGAATCCCCAGGCCGCGCCCCCCAGCCAGGGAGCGGCCCGGCGCCTTCCCGCGGCCGCCAAGAAGAGGGCCATTCCGGCCGCGTTCAGGAACAGGTGCAGGGCGGTGAAGGCGTTGACCGCGCGGGCCAGCGGAAAGAACCAGAAGAGCTGGTTCGGCGGATAAAAGAGGCCCGATTGGGGAGAGGCTAGGAAAGGGGCGCCGGCGAAAATGTGCGGGTTCCAAAGGGGCCATTGCCCGGCCTGAAGCCGCCGCGCCGCGTAATGCCGGAAGGGGCCCGCGTAGTCGTAAACGTCCCCGTAGTTACGCGGGACGCTTTTGGAAAATAGGAAGGGCGCGCAGAAAAGCAAGGTCATCAACCCAAGAAGGCCGCCAGGGCGCCCCATCGCCTCAAAGACATCCCAGCCCCCACGCGGCCAGCGCGGCCCAGGACAGGACCGCGGCCGCCAACCCCGCCCGGAACGCGCGAGGCCGGAAAAGCAGGCGGGGCTCCGGGTCCCCCCTGTCGAGCTCGATGGAAAGGAGCCCTCCGTCGTTCACCGTCCGGCGGCGCTTCCCGCCGCTCCAGGCCGTCCAGCCCGGGTCCCAAATTTCGGAGGTGCGGCGAAGAGCTCCGTCGGAAGCGACCGGATGCGCTTCCCGCGCGTAGAGACGCCACGGTCCTTCTCGGGCGAGCCGGAGCCCCGGCCCCTCCAAGGGCCCGGGCGAAGCCACCCAGCGCGCGTCCAGCCGATCCAAAAGAGGCGCCGCCTCGCGCAAGGACGGCGCGCCGTACAGGTCCGAGAGAAGATTCTCCGTCGCCGCCGAATTCAAGGAAAAACCAAGCGGATTGACGTTCCGGACATGATAGGGCAACGTCGTCAGGCTCAGGCCCTTTTCGCGCAAATGGTCCCACGCGTCGGCCGCGGAATTTCCGACGGCCCGCATGTCCCCGACGGCCCGGGGCGTCAGGAAAAGCCGGCCTTCCCCGGCCTGCACCGTCTTCAGCCACGCCGGAGCGCGGTGGAAATACGCCGCCCCGATCGTCGGGGACATTCCGGCGCCCACAACCAAAAGTTCCACCCCGACTGCCGCGGCCAGAAGAGTGCCGAACGGCCGGCGCGGCCGTCCGGGGCCGATGGTCGCCAGGACGAGAGCCGTCCCGGTCATCCAGAACGAGAACTGGCCGGGGTTCCTCACCCAGCCGAAGGGCGGCACGTGGTCGCGGAGGAATGGAAAAAGAGGTGTTCCCTCCCCCAGAACCAAAATGGCTCCGAAAACGAAAAGCCCTCCCAGGGCGAGCCGGGCGCGAACGGGCGATCTCAAAAACGCCCTCACGGCGATCCACGCCCCCGCGATGCCGATGAAAAAACATCCCAGCCAATAGAACTTTTCCCCCGTGAAGGCGGCGTCCTTCATGGCGCTCGCCCAAGGCCACAACAGGCCCAGTTCATTCGCCGGCGAGAAAGCATGGGACCCGGCCGCGGCCCCGAGGCCGCCCGCCGCCCGCGCGGACCGGAGCGCGAGATCCACGCCGGGCGCGAGGGCCGCGGCGCCAAGCCCCGCCGCCAAAGGCACGGCCCTCCAAGCGGCCGCCGCCCGCCGGGCTCCGGCCGCCGCCAGGACCAAAACCCCGCTCCAAACGACCTGGGGCCAATACCCCGCCGCGACGGCCAAGCCGCCCACGAGGGACAAGGCGACCGCGCCGCGTCCAACGAGCAGCCCCATCCACGGCGTCCACGCGAGCGCCGCCAGCAGCGGAGGGAACTCCGCCCTCGAGCGCCAGAACCCGTTCAGCGACCACAAGAGTCCCGCCGCCAAAGCCTTCGACCGCGTCCCGCCGGCGGACCGCGCCCACAAATATCCCCCCAAGGCTGAGACGAAGAAATGGGCCCCGTGGAACAGCTTCAACCCGCCGACGAAGGGAAACAGCCAAAAGAACAGGTTGCCGGGATAGAAAACACCGGTTTGCGGCTGGCCGAGCCAGGACACGCCGCCCGAGACGAACGGGTTCCATAGCGGCATTCGGCCGGCTTGAAGATTTTCGGCCGTCCAGACGTTCATGGGATGGAACAGGTAGGTGAGGTCCCGCGCGAAAAGGGTCCGCCCCGGAACCCAGGCCGCGCCCAAGGCGGCCGCCAGGACGCCACCGAGGATCAATAGAGTCGCCTTATCGCGGCAGGTCATGCATCTATTCCTACCAAATAGGGAGCCTTTCGAGGAGACTACAGGGGCCCGCGACCATTCGCGCCTCCGAATCTTTCAAAGGTAAATACGGCGGCGGACCCGGTTAGAGTCCGCGGACTTCCCCCTCGCATCCCCCTTTCTTTTGACTTTTTCCCCCTTTTTCGGCGGTGAAGGTTGTCCATCCACCGCCGCTTTGGTAATTTTGACTCTGGGTTACCTCATGACGATACGAGCGAAGCTGACGACGATCATCCTGGCCTTCACCGCCGTGCCACTTTTGTCCGTGAGCGGAGTCATGTTCGCGAGCTACCGCCGCTCGCTGGAGGCGAGCCGCCTGTCCCATTTGCGGGACCTGGCCCGCATCAAAGCGGCGGAGATCGAAACCACCTTCGCGAGGCTGCGCACGGACATCGAGATGGCCCAGGACCTCTACGGCGTCAAGAAGCAATACGCCACCCTCTTCGACGGCAAGGAGACGCCGGCGGACGTCCTCGCCCGGAAAACGCTCGACGTCCAATTTTCGAAGACGAGTGAGGCCCTGGAACTGACGAGCGTTTGGCTCGTGAACAGGAAAGGGGAAGTCGTCTACGCCGGACCCTCAGACCCGAGCCCGAAAGACGTGACCGATTTGCCCGCGGAGTTGGTTCAAGTATCCAAGACGGGCGGGAACGAGGTCCGCTTTTCGGATCTCTTCCTGAACAGGGGCGCCGGGAACAGGCCCGTGATGTACGTGACCGCGCCCGCCTTCGGCGCCGACGGGACCCGTTTCGGGACCATCGTCTTCGAGGCGGACCTGACGTCCCTTTACCGGCTCCTTCAGGACACGACCGGCCTGGGCCGGACGGGCGAAATCCTCTTCGGTAGGAGGCAGGGGGACTCCATCCAATTTTTGAGCCCTTTGAAGAACGACTCCGCTCCGGGTCTTTTCAAGAGGACCGTCCGCATCGGAACCTCCAATGGAATTCCCATCCAAAAAGCCTGCCTGGGCGAGACGGGGGCGGGGCCCACCGTCGACTACAAGGGCAAAAAGGTCGTCGCCGCTTGGCGGCCCATTCCCTCCCTGGGATGGGGGCTGGTGACGAAGATCGACGCCCAAGAGGAGTTCGCCGGCGTGATGAGACTGGGGCATCGGCTCCTCGCGGCCCTCGGTTTCATCTTGATCGCGGCCTCTCTCATCACGTTCGCCGTGGCCCGTTCCATTTTGCGACCCATAAAGAAGCTCTGCGAAGGCACAGAGATCATCGGGAAAGGGGACCTGGATTACCGGGTCGCCATCGGCGCGGAGGACGAAATCGGAGTCCTGTCCCGGTCCTTCGACAAGATGACGCGGGACCTGAAAGCCATCACCGCATCCCGCGACGAGTTGAACAGGGAGATCGTCGACCGCAAGGAGGCGGAGGAAGCCCTGCGCAAATCCCGCGCGGCCGCGCTCAACCTCATGGAAGACGCCGTCGACGCCCGCAAGCGGGCCGAGGACAGGGAAAAGGAGCTCTACACGCTCAACCGGACGCTCCGGGCCCACAGCGAGAGCAGCCGCGCCATGATGCGCGCCGTCGACGAGCGCGAGTATTTGAACGAGGTCTGCCGGATCATCGTCGAGGACTGCGGCCACGCCATGGTGTGGATCGGCCTGGCCGAGGAGGACGAAGGCAAGACGGTCCGCCCGGCGGCCCAGGCGGGATTCGACAAGGGATATGTGGAAGGGCTCCGCATCACCTGGGCGGACGCGGAACGGGGGAGAGGTCCCACGGGCGCGGCGATCCGGACGGGGGCCGTCGTCATCTGCCGGAACATGCTCACCGATCCCGCCTTCGCCCCCTGGCGCGAGGAGGCCGTCAAGCGGGGCTACGCCTCTTCTCTGGTCCTGCCGTTGAAGTGGGAAGGCAAACCCTTGGGCGCCATATCCATCTACGCGAGGGAACCGGACGCCTTCTCGGAGGACGAGACGGACCTGTTGTCCGGGTTGGCCGACGACCTCTCCTACGGGATGGTCGCGCTCAGGCTGCGCGCCGCCCACGCCAAGGTCGAGGAGGACTTGCGTCGGACGGGCGACTATCTGGAGAACCTCCTCAACCACGCCAACGCCCCCATCATCTGCTGGGACGCCCGTTTCATCGTCACCCGTTTCAACCACGCCTTCGAACGTTTGGCGGGCCTTCCGGCGGAGGAGGTGATCGGAAAGGGCCTGAACCTGCTCTTCCCCGAGGCGAGCCGCGAGGAGTCCCTGGAAAATATCCGGCGTACGTTACGAGGCGAGCTCTGGGACGCCGTGGAAATCCCGATCCTCAGGTCCGACGGGGAGGTCCGGGTGGCGCTGTGGAACTCGGCGAACGTTTACGCCGATGACGGAAAAACCCTCATCGCCACGATCGCCCAAGGGCAGGACATCACTGAGCGCAAGCAAGCGGAGGAAGTCCTAAAGCGCGACAAGGAAACCATGGAATCCCTGGTGGAGAAACGCACGGGGGAGCTCCTCAAGGCCCAAACGGAGCTGGCCAAATCCAAGCGCCTCTCCGACATCGGCGCCCTGGCCGCGACGGTGGCCCACGAATTGCGAAACCCCCTGGCCGTCATTCGCCTGGCCGTCTACAACATCCGCCGAAAGGCCGCGGCCCCGAAAATTGAAAGACAGATGGCCAACATCGAGAAGAAAGTCGCGGAGTCGGATCAAATCATCAACAATTTGCTCTTCTACTCGCGGATCAAGACCCCGCAGTTCAAACCGACGGCCCTTTACGGCGTCCTCCGCGAGTCCGTGGCCTTCTCCAGGAAACACCTCAAAAAGCGCCGGGTGGCCGTCTCGGTCGAAATCGACGCCCTGAAGAACATCCGCGTGGAAGCCGACGCCGTTCAACTGAAGGAAGTGTTCGATAACATCCTCGCCAACGCGGGGGACGCCGTCCCAGACGGGACGGGCCGCGTGGACGTCGCCGCTGCAGTCGACAGCGGGGGCCGGGTCGAGATCCGCTTCCGCGACAACGGCAGCGGCATCCCTCCCGATCATCTCCCGAAAGTCTTCGAGCCGCTCTTTTCAACCAAGGCGCAGGGAACGGGCCTGGGCCTGTCCGTTTGCCGCCAGATCGTCGACCTCCATTCCGGGCGCATCGCCCTCCAAAGCGAGGTGGGCCGGGGGACCGTCGTCACCGTCGATCTGCCGCCCTCCCGCTGAGCCCCGGCGGCCGGGCGTATTCCCGGTCCTAATGGTCGTCGAGGAGGGTTTTGATGCGGGCCAGGAGCTGGGGGATGTCGAAAGGCTTGCCCACGAGGCCGTCGGCCAGGTCCAGGACGGTCCGGCGCGAATCGTCGGTGTCCGCGCTCTCCGGGCCGACGGACTTGAGTGAATTTCCGCTGACGACGAGCACGGGCTTCCTCACTCCCCGGCCGCGAAGGGCCTTGAGGATCTCCTCGCCGTTCGTCCCGGGCATTTTGAGATCCAAGAGCAGGAGGTCGTAGTTCCCCGCCTCCCCGGCTTCCCGGCCCCGCCGGGGGTCGTTGATGACGGTGGTTTCATATCCTTCGTCCGTCAATATTTCGGCAATCTCCTCGCACAACTCGGCGTCATCGTCAATAATGAGTATCTTGGCCACGAACATCTCCCTCTATCAAATCAATGTGGTGACCGGCGGCTTCGCGTCCCTCTTTTTCCCCCGCCGCCCATGGTTTTTTGGATCCCGTCCGCCCTGTATTCCGTGGGCGTGACGGAGGTCCCCTTCTTGAACATGCGGACGAACGACTCAACGTTCTCATATCCCAAACGATCGGAAATCTTGCCGACGTTATCGCGGGTCTCTTTCAGGAGCCGCTTGGCGTTTTCCAGCTTGACCGCCGTCCTGAAATCGCCGAAATCCTGACCCTTCATCTCTTTGAACACCCGGCTCAGATACTTGGGGCTCAGGCACACAGCCTTGGCCACGTCCTCCAAGGTCGTCTTCTTGTCCCAGTTGCGGCGGACCAGTTCCCCGACCCGATCCACCTTGCCTTCCGTCGACCCGTCGTCCACGGTGCCCTTCACCCCCCGGTCCTCCAGGACCCTCTCGATCGCCTCCCGGGCCTTCTGCGGGTGGCAGGGTTTTTCCAGGAAATCGTCCGCGCGGCTTTTCAAGGCCTCGACGGCGACTTCCTTGGAGCTGTGGCCCGTGAGGATGATCACCCCCAGGCGGGGGTTGGTCTCCCGTATTTTCTTCAGGACGTCCGTCCCGCTCATTCCCGGCATCCGGACGTCGAGGAGCACCAAATCGATGTCGTTGGGCCTCCGCAAAAACCGGAGGGCCTCCTCGCCGTTCGGGGCCCAATGGACCTCGTATCCCTCCAGCGCGTCGGCGAACTCTTCGTGGAATTCCTTGTCGTCGTCAACCAGCAGAAGCTTGTAGGACATGGGCCTCACTATACCAGTTACCGTCTTGATTCGACAAAACGGCTTCCGGCGCCGTTTCCGCCTCCGTGTTCTCATATTTTTCAACGAGGGACCGGTAATGGTCCTCATGGCCCGGCGAGTCGTATTCGCGGAATAATTTCGAAAGGTTCCACGCCTCCCGCACGCTGAAACACCCCACGAAAGCGTGGACGAACGCCCTCTCCTCCCGCGCCATATGGCGGGAGGCGTGGGCGATCAACCCGTCCAAGGCTTCCCCCACGCGAGTCGCCGCTTTCCCGTTTCCGTTCACGCAGTCTTCCGCGCGGGTTTTCAAGCAAAACACACATTTTCTCTCATCGGTGTGTTCCGACTGAAAGTCATCCAACATGGAAAGAAGGTCGGAAGCGACCGCCTTGCCCCGGAGCGCGCGGAACAGGACACTCTCCTCCTTGGCGTGGTGGCGCAAATCCACGAAAATACGAAAGAAATCCACGACGTCGCGGATGAAACGAACGCGCGGACTCCTTCCCGACCGGATGGCTTCTCGTTCCTTCGCCATCAAGGCGAGCATCCGTTCGATCAAACGGTGCTCCCCGGCCAACACCGCGAGCGGCGCAAACCGTTTTTCAAAGGGGTCTATCATGGCTTTGTCCTCCTCATAGGGCCGCCTCCGTCGTCATGCGGCGGCGAGTTCAAGCCGCGGAGACGCTTCTCTCCGTTCCGAAAAGCCATCCACCAACCGCAGCCGTCCCCGATGAATCCGCGACCGCACGGTCCCGACGGGGCACTCCAGAATATCCGCGATCCGCGCGTAGGACATTTTCTCGATGTCGCAAAGCGTCACCGCCACGCGCAAACACGCCGGCAGCGATGCCAAAGCCCGCCTGGCCCTTTGCTCGTCCTCGCGTTCGATCGCCGCTTCGGCCGGATCCGGGTCATTCCCCGGCAGGAACTCCGTCCAGTCCTTGTCATTATTGTTGGAGGGCGCGTTGATGGAAACCAAGTGCTTGTGTTCGTACCGGCGGACGCTGTCCAGGAATACGTTATTCAGTATCCTCATCACCCACGAGTCGAACCGCCCCACGGGTTCGTAGCGGTCCCGGTGCCGGAAGGCCCGCACGAAAGCTTCCTGGACCATGTTCTCGGCGTCCGGCTGGTTCCCCGCCAAACGGAGGGCGAAGTTGAAGATCCTGTCGCCGTGCCGGTGGATAAGCTCTATGAAGGTCTGATCCGTCATGTCATGCCTCGCGTCGTCGTTTTTCTGAACCGATCCCTTGGGTTGAAACTATACTCAACCCTCCCCGGGTAAAGAAGGGACGGATCCCACAAAGTATTGACCTTTTGCCGCACGATCTTTTTCGCCACATTTCATTCGGCCTTAAAGAAGGCAACCGGGACAGCCATGTCAAAGAGGTCCCCTTCTTGAACATGCGTATGAACGACTCCACCGTGATTCGACAAAACGGTCTCCGGAACCGCGGAGGAAGGGTCGCCGACGGGATCCGCCGTCAGGACGGCGCGGAGGAGCTTCCGCGCGCGGTGGAGGTAGACTTTGACCGTCCCCAAAGGTTTCACCAGCCGCCGGGACACCTCTTCCAGCGGCAAGTGCTGGTAATAGTGCAGGATGAAAATGGAGCGAAAGTTTCCCGGGAGCCCTTCCACGGCCTGCCGGAGCCTGGCGGCCTCCCGGCGCCGGGCCACGACCTCCTCCACGGGAGGGCTCTTCTCCGGCAGTTCCATGGCCGGGTTCTCCTCCTCGTCGGGCCCGCCATCCAAGGAGACCGTGCGCCGGCGGCCCCGCCGCCGGAGTTGGTTGCGAACGCGGTTCAGGGCGATGGTGTAAAGCCAAGTGGAAAGCTTGGATTCGCCGCGGAAACCGCCCAGGTGAAGGTGGATCTGCATGAAGACATCTTGGAGGACATCTTCGGCCTCCTCCCGATGGCCGAGGATGCGGCGGGCCATTTCCAGAAGGGGCGGCCGGTGTCTCTTGACGATCAGGCCGAAGGCCTCGCCGTCGCCGGCAAGGGCGGCGGCGATCAGTTCCGCGTCGGGTCGGTCCGAATCGTCATGGGGAAGCAGTCGGGTCTCCGAAAGTAATCTTCTCACATCTCGATCAAACCTTGTTCCCCGGCCAACACCGCGAGCGGCGCTAGCCGATTTTTGCATTACGGGCATCTCTATCATGTTCATGCCTCCTCGCGCTTGTGCTCGCACCGGCGGACGCTGTCCAGGCACACGTTGTTCAGGTTCTCCATCACCCACGCGTCGAACCGCCCCCCGGGATCGTAGCGGTCCAGCTTCCGGTAAGCCCGAACGAAGGCCTCCTGGACCATATTCTCGGCGTCCGGCCGGTTTCCCGCCAAACGGAAGGCGAAGTGGAAGATCCTGTCGCCGTGCCGGCGGATAAGCTCTTCGAAGGTTTGAACTGTCATGGCATGCCTCGCGCCGTCATTTTTCTGAACGAATCACTTCGGGTGAAATGTTGTCCAAACCGCCCCGGGAAATGAATGGACGGATCCCGCAAGGTATTGACTTTTTGCCGCAGGAGACGCCGCAAGCCGCGTCCTCTCCGCCGACCTACGAAACCACCGGCCATATCAAGAAAAGCTTCATGAATTTCTTGAGACATATCACACCTCCTTCGCCTCGGCAGCCCCCTCCCACCGGAGAGGCCGCCCCGTCAGGTTGCCCAAGACCATTCGTTCCTCCACCCCCGCCTCTTGCGCGGGAAACCAAAAATCCTTTTCCCGCCGGTCCGCGAGACCGCCCTCACCCCTCTCGGTTTTTCTGTCCCATGCGGCATCGAGCCGGCCCGCCGGCCGAGCGGAATCCCCATCGGATAACAGCCGATATACTCTCCGCCGCCTCCGGCCGCAAAACGGCGTCACAACCGCCCAAGATCGCCATCAGGTTTTCCATAGGTCCTCCTGTAAAACAGAAATTACCGCTTCGGGGAAGAACCTCCCATGATCGCCCTCGGCTTTCCATTGACTTTTTGCCTCCTCGCTGCATTCCATGTGGACACCGGGCTTAAATTGCCTTTCCCGGCATGGAATGCTACGGTTAAGATTCCATCGGAGAAATCGTCCGATTTTTTTTTGGAAAGGTGGCCGAGCTGGTTTAAGGCGACGGATTGCTAATCCGTTGTACGGGTTAACTCCTGTACCGAGGGTTCGAATCCCTCCCTTTCCGATCTTTTTTGACGATTCCTAATGCGGGGCGTGCATG
>Ga0182021_10005338_pt1 | contig 15204 bp, 12 predicted proteins | sample 612E3MmetaG_FD_120493 | JGI IMG/M metagenome (GOLD analysis project Ga0182021, IMG submission 120493) | Permafrost microbial communities from Stordalen Mire, Sweden - 612E3M metaG (Illumina Assembly) | ecosystem: Environmental > Terrestrial > Soil > Wetlands > Permafrost | place: Sweden... | reverse complement strand
TCGGCCCAGAGGGGATCGTCGCCGGCCGCGAAGCCCACCAGCGGCCGTTCGAACACGCGCTCGTCGTCTGGCATGCCGTTCACGTTCGCCGGTGATACGGCGTAGGCGGCGACCAGGCTTTCGATGAAGGCGGCTTGTTCTTTCGTGTTGGTCGTGTGGACGCTCCCTTGTTGCCTCCGCTCGGGGCGGCGGTCGGATGCCGCCATCCCCACAGAGTGACACGGAACGGGGCGTTCGCCAAGCGCGTGTTGGCGCCAGAAGGCTGCGACGCACCGAATGCGGGCATCGACCGCGCGCGCTCTCGCCGTCGACCATGGTGGCCGGAGCGCGGCTCGCGGCCCGCGCGGTGCATACGTATGATGGCGCGGGCCATCGTACGGAGGAGCGGGCATGGCGATCTGGGACAGAGCGAAAGAAACCATGGACCGCGAGGCGCTCGCTTCGTTGCAGCTCGAGCGCCTCAAGGCCACCGTCGCCCGCTGCCACGAAGCGGTCCCGTTCTACCGCTCCCGCCTGGACGCCGCCGGCGTAGGTCCACAGGGCATCCGGTCGCTCGACGATCTGCACCGTCTGCCGTTCACGACCAAAGACGACTTCCGCGACAACTATCCTTTCGGTCTCTTCGCTGTACCGCAGTCCGCCATCGTGCGCGTCCATTCGTCCTCCGGTACCACCGGCAAGCCGGTGGTCGGCGGCTACACGAAAGCCGATCTGGAGATGTGGAGCGAGCTGATCGCCCGCATCGTCACAGCGGCCGGAGTCACCCGCGACGACGTCGCCCAGGTCAGCTTCGGCTACGGCATGTTCACCGGCGGTTTCGGCCTTCATGCCGGGCTCGAGAAAGTCGGTGCCACCGTAGTGCCGCACTCGGCCGGCAACACTGCCCGCCAGATCCAGTTCATGCAGGACTTCGGCACCACCGTGCTGATCGCGACGCCCTCCTACGCGCTCTACATCGGCGAGGTGGTACGCGACCAGGGTGTCGACCTCGCGTCGCTCAAACTGCGCCTCGGCCTCTTCGGCGCTGAGGCCTGCAGCGACGAGATGCGGGCCCAGATCGAGGCCCGTCTGCCGATACGTGCCACCGACAACTACGGCCTCACCGAGGTCATCGGTCCCGGCGTGGCCGGCGAGTGCGAGTGCCGCTGTGGGCAGCACGTCAACGAGGACCACTTCATCGTCGAGTGCCTGGACCCGGCCAGCGGCGAGCCGGTGGGCGAAGGTGAGATCGGCGAGCTGGTTTTCACGTCCCTTACCAAAGAGGCGCTGCCGGTGCTGCGCTACCGCACCCGGGACCTGTGCACCGTCAGCACCGAGCGCTGCGAATGCGGTCGCACTACGGCCCGGCTGGGCAAGTTCCGCGGCCGCACCGACGACATGTTCATCATCAGCGGCGTCAACGTGTTCCCATCGACGATCGAGTCGGTCCTCTTGCAGATCGAAGGCATCCAGCCGCACTACGTCATCGTCCTCGGCCGCGAACACGGGCAGGACACTTTCGAGGTCCAAGTCGAGGTCACCGAGGCGCTCTTCAACGGCTGGATGGACGACCTGCGCGCCTTCGAGCGGCGGGTCAGCGAGCAGCTGCGCTCGGTCCTGTTGGTGCGGCCCAAAGTGCGTCTGGTCGAGCCCGGCTCGCTGGAGCGCACCACCGGCAAGGCCAGGCGCGTCGTCGACAAGCGGCCCAGCTGAGTCTGATTCGGTCCCCGGCGTCTATGGTGGGCAGCACGGATGGCTCGCTGCGCCGCCGGTGAGCCGGCGAGCTTCTGCGGACGCCCGACCGCGCGAGCGCCGGGCGCGCGAGTCTACGGTCGGCGGGCGGACTCCGGCAGGCGGATCAGGAACGGCCAGGGTCGTTCCTGCGGCGGCTGACGGAAGAGCCTGAGGTAGCGGCGCAGCTCGGGCGGCAGCTTGGTGCTGACGTTGAAGCCGAGCTGCCGCAGGTCGTCCGCGTTGAGCGGCTGGTCTCGTTGCCAGTCGGTGGGGAAGGGACGCAGGATCTGTCGCGCGCGCGGCGATCGGCCGCGGTCCAGCATGATGCCGGCGGCGGCCCGGCCGTCCACACGAAGGTCTAGCGCACCCAGGGCCGCTTCCTCGTCCATCAGGATCTCATCTGCCGCCAGGGCGAGCAGCAGGGCGCCGGACAGCGCGTACTGAGGCACGATCAGGGTGACTTTGCCGGTCCGCGGCAGCAAGGCGCGACAGACGGCCTCTGCGCCCAGAGCAACCCCGCCGGGTACGTGGACGATGATGTCCAGTGGCAGGTCCGGCGGCGCCTGCATGACCGCTCGCGCGGTCTCACGCGTGAGCGGCATGCTTATCCAGTGCACGAACGGCACGCCGAGTATGGCGCCGGTCTCCATGTGATGGAGCACGTCGATCACTTTCGTCCGGCGGGCGACCACAATACGCCGCCGCATCCAGGCGCGTCGGGTCGTGAGCACGAGAAGCTGGACCACCGGCGAGACGAAGAGCACGATGCCGAAAAAGGTGATGAGGTGAAGCAGGCCGAGGTGGCTCATCTGCTTCGCTCCCTTCGCCCGGCGCTCACCGCGCCACCTTATCGCACTAACCGGCGCAGTGCAGCGGCTCGGGTCTGCGAAGCGGAGCCGGCCGCACACGGAGTGTTGTTGAGCGACACGACAAACGCAGCGTCTGACCGTGTCGGACTAACCGGCGCAGTGCAGCAGGCCGGCGGGGCAAAGCCCCGTCGGCCGACCGGCGGAGCGCCGTTGAGCGACACGGACTACGTAGGTTCGAACCGTGTCGGCCTAACCGGCGCAGTGCAGTAGGCCGGCGGGGCAAAGCGCGCACCGCGACGTCCTAGGTGGTCACCCGCACGAGCTCCAGATAGCTGGTCGTGCCGGCGAGCACCTTGCCGATGCCGTCCTGCCTTATGTCTGCCACTCCGGCCTCCGCGCCGGCACGCCGCATGTCGGCCACCGAGCCGCCGCCGGTGATGATCTCGCGCAGCGCGTCGTCGACGGTGAGCACTTCGTAGAGCCCGACGCGGCCCAGATAGCCTGTGTTGAAGCAGCGGCCGCAGCCGACCGGTGACCAGATCGTGATCTCGGCCGAAGGAGCGGCGCCCAGGCCAAGATCCTCCCACCGCTTCGCCGTCAGCCTGTCCTCCCGCGCGCAATACGTGCACAGCCGGCGCACCAGACGCTGGGCGGCGACGCAGCGGAAGGCAGCCGCCACTACGTAGCGCGGGAGGCCCATCTCGATGAGCCGGTAGAGGGTCGCGGAGGCGTCGTTGGCGTGTACGGTCGTGAACACCAGGTGCCCGGTCAGGGCGGCGTCGGCGGCCATCTTCGCCGTCTCCAGGTCGCGTACCTCGCCGACCATGATCACGTCCGGGTCGGCGCGCACCAGGGCGCGCAGGGCACGCTCGAACGTGAGACCGATGGCTTCCTTCATCTCCGTTTGCACCAGTCCCGGGATCTTGCGCTCGATCGGATCCTCGACCGTGTAGATCTTGCGGTCCGGCGTGTTGATCAGCTCCAGGGTGGCGTACAGGGTCGTCGACTTGCCGCTGCCGGTGGGGCCGCTGACGATCACGCCGCCCTCCGGGATGCGTACCGAGGCCTCGTAGCGCTCGCGAGATAGGCCGAGCAGGCCTAAGTCGTCCAGCGTTGGGATAACCGGCGAGGTCTCAAGCAGGCGAATCGCGATGTTCTCGCCGTACATGCTGGGGATGGAGGCCAGGCGCAGGTCCACCTGCTCACCGGCCGAGGTCTCGAAGGAAGTGCGGCCATCCTGCGGCAGCCGCCGTTCGGAGATGTCCATGTTGCCCATGATCTTGAGACGGCTGATCACGCCCGGAGCGAGGCCCAATGGGTACTCGCGCAACTCGTGCAGCACGCCGTCGATGCGGCAGCGCACGCGCAGCAGGTCCTCGCACGGTTCGATGTGGATATCGCTGGCTCTCATGCTGGCGGCGTCCGAGATCAAGGCGTCTACCGTGGCGATCACGGACTCGTCGATCGGCGGCCCGGTGTCGGGTTCGGGCGCGGACCCATCGCTCTCTCCGTTCCGGAGTTTGCCGCGAGTGCTCAGGTAGATGGTCACAGCTTCGTCGAAGCCGCTCTCCGTGCACATCACGCGCACCACTCGCTTGCCGGTGCGCAGGCTCACCTCGTCGATCGTCACCACGTCGAGGGGGTCGGTCATGGCCAACACCAGATCGCCCTTGAGCTCTACTCGCAGGGGCAGGACGCGGTGGCGCATGATGAAATCGCGCGGCAGCAGGCCGACGGCGACAGCAGTCGGCGCTTCCAGATGCAGGTCGGCAACGCCGATGCTCATCTGGCCGGCGAGCGCCTGCACCAGCTCCATCTCGGTAAGGAGGCCTTCGTGGACGAAGATCGCGCCCAGCCGGCCGCCGTGTTCGCGCTGTTCGGCGATGCACGTGTCCAGCTGGTCCTGGGTGATGGCGCCGGCGCGCAGCAGCAGCGTGCCGATCCGTTGCCGGCCCAGCGGTGCCGTCTGCTGACGCCGCAGCGCTCCCTCGATGCGCGCTCGCAGATCGACGGGATCGAAAGGTTTGGCGACCACGTCGGCGGCGCCCAGGCGGTGACCCTCCTCGAAGTCAAAGCAGCCTGCCGGGCCGGCTAGCACGAGCGTGACCGTTCGCGACAGTTCGGGCGCTTTGGCAATCTGCCGCAGCACCTGAGCGGCGTCCAGGACGCGCAACTGGCAGTCGAGGAGTAGCACGGCAGGAGGCCGCGCTTTTAGCTTGCTCAGCAGCGCGGCCTCGTCGCCGATCTCGTCGACCTCGTAGGCGTCGCCGAAGGCCTCGCGTACGATGGCGCGCGTGCCGGCGTCCGCGTCTACGATGGCCAGCCGCCGCCGTGGGCTTTCGACCACGGACTGCTCCTCTCGTTGCCGAGTTCGGTCTCTGTATGCCTTTTCGGCAACACTACGCCCGTCCTGAAATGGAGCGTCCGTTTTGGAGACGCACGGACTGCCCGCGCTGCGCGTCGCCGGTCGACCGAACGCCGTGGCGGGAGCGCGAACTTGACGCGCCGCGGCTGTGCGAGTCGCCGGCAACGCGGGGGGCGTTGGTATAATCCGACGCTCGCGCGCGAGGTTTCGCCGACCGACGCCGGAGGGTGCGGCGCGCGGGTCGCAGGGTGCGTCGTACGCCCAGCGAATGTGGTCGACAACAGGGAAGCGCATCCGGGAGGCCGGCGTGTTCGACAAGATCCTCATCGCCAACCGCGGCGAGATCGCCGTACGCGTCATCCGCGCCTGCCGCGAGCTCGGCATCGGCACGGTGGCCGTCTACTCGGAGGCCGACCGAGATAGCCTGCACGTGCGCTATGCCGACGAGGCCGTCTGCATAGGGCCGCCGCCGGCCTCCGGCAGCTACCTGGTGCAGCCAGCGCTCATCGCCGCCGCCGCCACGCACGGCGCTCAGGCCATCCACCCCGGCTACGGCTTCCTGGCCGAGAACGCCGGCTTCAGCCGCCTGTGCGCCGCCAACGGCATCAAGTTCATCGGCCCGCGCGCGGAGTCCATCGAGCTCATGGGCGACAAAGCGACCGCGCGTGCCACCATGATCGCCGCCGGCGTGCCGGTGACACCCGGCTCCGACGGCATAATAGAGGACGCGGACGCGGCCGAAGAGGTAGCCCGCCGCATCGGCCTGCCGGTGATGATCAAGGCAACGGCCGGCGGCGGCGGCAAAGGGATCCGCATCGTGCACGAGGCAGAGTCGCTCGCCTCGGCGGTGCGTCAGGCGCAGGCCGAGGCGCAGAACGCGTTCGGCAACGGCGCCGTCTACGTGGAGCGCTACATCGAGGCGCCGCGCCACGTGGAGATCCAGGTGCTCGCCGACGCACACGGCAACGTCGTGCACCTCGGCGAGCGCGACTGCAGCATCCAGCGGCGCCACCAGAAACTCATCGAGGAGGCGCCGTCGCCGGCCGTGGACCCGATGTTGCGCGCCGCCATGGGCAAGGCAGCCGTGGAGGCGGCGCGCGCCGCCGGCTACGAGGGCGCCGGTACGGTCGAGTTCCTGCTCGACACCTCCGGCTTCTTCTCCTTCATGGAGATGAACACCCGCGTCCAGGTCGAGCACTGCATCAGCGAGATGGTGACCGGCATAGACATCGTCAAGGCAGGCATCCTGGTCGCCGCCGGCGAGTACCTGTCGTTCTCTCAAGCTGAAGTTGAGGTTGAGGGTCACGCGATCGAGTTCCGTATCAACGCCGAAGACCCGGAGAACAACTTCCTGCCCACGCCCGGCACGGTCACGCGATGGATCACGCCCGGCGGACCGTGGGTCCGCCTGGACACCCACGTCTACCAGGGCTACCAGGTGCCGCCGTTCTACGACAGCTTGCTGGCCAAGCTGATCGTCTGGGGCCGTAGTCGTGACGAGGCGCTGGCGCGGGCTCGCTGGGCGCTCGATCAGTTCGTGGTGGAGGGCGTCAAGACGACCATCCCGTTCCACCGCCGCGTCATCGACCACCCGCTGTTCATCAAGGGCGAGATCAGCACCCACTTCATCGAAGATCATCTGATGGGGTGAGGGGCCGGGGCGCCGCCGGACTGTCCTCGGGCGGAGGCAGTGCGGGGTGCGTGCCCACGAAGCACAAGGTCGAAAAGAAACGGACGTCCGATCGTCTAAGGTTGTGACGGTCTGCATCGATCCTGTGAGAGGCTCTTGCCCGACGAGGTGACGATCGAGTGGGAAGCGCGACTGGCGCGAGCCGCCGTCGCCGGCGATCAGTCGGCCTTCGCGCAACTCATCGATCATCACGATGAAAGGCTGCGCGGCCTTGCTTTCCGTCTGTTGGCTGACGTCGACGCCATGGACGAGGCGCTGCAGGAGGCGTACATGAAAGCCTATCGCGCACTCTCGGGGTTCAATCAGGATGCTTCTTTCGGCACGTGGCTCTACCGCATCGTGTACACGACCTGCATTGATCGCCTGCGAAGCCAGAGTCGGCACTCGACTGCAGCTTGTGCCGGCGACGAGATTGCCCCACCGGTCCTGGCGGATCCGGCGGACCAGTTCGAGTCGGACGCCGACCTGGCCGCCGCACTTCAGGCGCTCTCCCCGGAGCAGCGCACCGCTGTCCTTCTCATCGACCGGGACGGCTTCTCATATGCCGAGGCGGCCGAGGTGCTCGGCGTGCCGCTCGGTACCGTCGCCTCAAGAGTCCACACCGCGCGGGACTCTCTGCGCCGCTGCCTGGCCACTCTGCTGGAGTCGTCATGCTAGACGGCGAGCGCGACGAGATCCTGGGAGCGGCCCTCCGTCGTCTTGCGACCCCGGCGCACGGTGAGGGGTTCATGGACGTCCTGCAGGCCGGCATTGCAGCGGAGCGACCGCCGGCTTCGGCCGAGCCTGCATTTGGGCGCACCGCCCGGCGATCGGTCGTCTGGCGGCTGTTCGGAAATCGTCGTTCGCGGTGGCTCGCCGGCTTCGGTATCGCTGTAGTCGGCGGCCTGACCGCCGGCATGCTCCTGCTCACCGGCTCGACCAGCGACACGACCGCCATGAGCCGCCAGGACCTGGCTGCGGTCGGCCGCCTGGCGGTCGCCTACAGCAACGCGAAGTCCATCGCCGTGGTAGTGCCTCAGGACGCCCTCGCGGATGTGATGAGGCGGCAGGCCGAGGTGGTCGCCAGTGGTGCCGGGCCGGTGCAAGACGGCCAGCCGCACACGGCGGTGCTCTCCGCGGCCGCCAAGCGTGAGATCGACGCCGCGTACAGAGCTGCGATGAGCAAGGTGCTGACGCCGGCCTTTGTGGTGCGAACCGTCGATCGACCGGCTGCCGCCGGCGACGACGCAGGCACAATGCTGGACGAAGGCCTCTACAACAATCCGAAGCAGGCGCCGCTCATCCGGGAACAGACTGCCCTTGCCGGCTACCTGAAGTGCAAAGGCCAAATCGGCAAGGACTACGTGGTCTGGGTCCAGTGGTGGGTCGAGGACGTGACCGCAGCGGGTCCACGGATCGAGGCCTGGCCGGTGTACGAGCTGCGTGTCACCAGCACTCCCGCGGGCTGGCTCATCGCGGAGGCGAGGGTGATCTGGGTCTGCCTGGACACGGACCACTCAACGTGGGGACCGACGTCGCCGCATGAGTCACTCAGTAGCGGCGAACACGGCGCCCCATCCGCATTCCTCGGTGCGCAGGTCACGGCAAGCGACTTCTGAGCGGCTCAGTCCTCGTCGTCCGCCGGGCGAACCGAGTAGCCCTCTGCAGCGATCCCGGTCGTCAGCTCTCCCAGGACCGGAGTGAGCAGCGCCTCGACCGCGGCCGCGTCGTCGCCGCGGGCGGAGCAGGTGATGCGGTTCACGCGCTCAGAGCCGATGCGCTGGGCGCGCGACTTGATGTAGACGCGCGGGTGGCGAGCCTCTACCGCGGCCAGCACATGGGCGATGGCCGACTCGTCCTGGGTGTCGACGATGAGCGTGCGCTCCTCGTAGTGCGAGATGCCGAACAGGCGGGCGAAGAGCTCGGTGCAGGAATTGTCGACGATGTACTGCAGCTCGGGCGGCACGCCGGGGAGAGAGACTATGGCCACCCCGTCTACCTCGAGCAGCACGCCGGGCGCACCGCCGATGCGGTTGAGCAGCGGCGCGCTCCCCTGTGGCAGACGAGCCATCTTGAGGCGCGCGGGGTTCATGCCGGCGAACGGCACCAACTCGCGCGCCGCGAACTCTTCATAGCGCTCGCGGACCATGCGCTCGGCTTCCCGGTGAAGCTCCAGCGGGCGGCCGAAGGCCCGCGCCACGGCCGCCAGCGTGAGGTCGTCGGTCGTGGGGCCGAGACCGCCGATGGTGAAGATGAGGGCCGGGCGGCGGGCGTGGGCGGCGCGCAGCTCCTGTGCGATGGTGTCCACCTCGTCGCGCAGCATCATGGTGCGCCGCACGTGGCCTCCGAGGCCGGTGATCCGCCGGCAGAGCCAGTTGCTGTTGGTGTCCAGCACGTCGCCCGACAGCACCTCGTTGCCGGCGGAGACGATCTCCGCCGCCGGCCCCAGCGCCTCCGGCGCCCTGGCCGGCGGGGTGGGATGCGGTGCTTCGCTCATCGGACCTCCTGGTCTCACGATCGGCGGCGCCTCACGCGGCGGCCGGCAGGCGAAGCGGCGATCGCTCGGGCGCGCCGCTGCTCACGTCGCGCGGCGTGGCCGCCGATGCCCGCCGCGCCGCCGAGTCTGCCAGATGGGCGTCAGCCTGTACAATCCCCGGAGCGCGCCGCTCATCTGGCGGCGCGCCAGAAGCATGGACCCTATCGTCATCATCCAGCACGAAGACGCGAACCCGCCGGGGAGCATCGCCCGGTATCTCGCGCTGGCCGGCCTGCCGTTCGAGGTCCGTCACGTGGGGCGCGGCGACGCGCTGCCGTCGTCGCCGGCCGATTTCTCCGCCCTGATCGTCCTCGGTGGCGACATGAACACCCACGAGAACGACAAGTTCCCCTTCCTGCAGACCGAGCGCGACCTCGTGCTCGCCTGCCTGCGCGCCGAGGCGCCCCTTCTCGGCATCTGCCTGGGCGCCCAGCAGCTCGCCACCGCCGCCGGCGGCGAGGTCTATCACCGCATGTTCTCGGAGATCGGCTGGACCCAGGTCGACATCGTCTCACCCGACCCATTGATGGTCGGCGTGACGTCACCCTTCGTCTGCCTTGAGTGGCACGACTACTCGTTCCGGTTGCCGCCGGGAGCGCTGCGCATCGCCGCCCGGGAGGACGGTGAGCAGGTGTTCCGCATGGGCCGGCGGGCGTGGGGCATGCAGTTCCACCCGGAGGTCGACGCCGACGTCGCCGAGCTGTGGACCGCCGCCGACGAGCAGCGGCTGGACGCCGACCGGCCCGGCTGGGCAGGCGAGATCCGTGCCGAGACCAACGTCTACATGCCGGCGTACCCGCGGTTCTGTGGCCGCCTCATCGGTAACTTTCTGGAAGCCTGCGGCCTGGTCCTGCACGTCCGGCCCGAGTAGGGAAGGCGCCCGCCGCCGCCGACGCAGCCCGCGGCCTGGGCCGTATCGCCGTCCAGAGGCGTGCGGGGCTTCACCTCCGGCCGTCATCTGCCGACAAAGCCTCTGATGTATGGGCGGAGGGGCAGATGAGTACGACAGGCATCCTTGGGACGTCGGCGGCCGGTGCCGCCGGCGGCGACGTGATCCGGCGGTTTGGCAGGCTCGAGGTGCGGCGCGAGCGTCGCTCGCGCCGCCTGCTGCTGTTCGCTCTCTTGCTGAGCATGGCCGTCGTCGTAGTGGCCGTGGCCGCAGCGGTCCTGTCCTTCGTCCTCTCCTTCTTCGAGCCGCTCGGGCTGCTCGCCGGCGGCCACTACGACTTGTTCGCTGTGGGATTCACCCTCGGTTTCGCTCTTCTGGCGGCGGGGTCGTATTGGCTGCTCGCCCAGATGGACGCTCGCAAGCGGCTGCTGGCGGCCATGCACGCGCAGGCGCCGGATCTCACAGACCGCTATCACAAGCGGCTCGTGGACATCGTCGAGGAACTGCGGCTGGCCAGCGGTCAGCATCAGGTGGAGTGCGTCGTGGTGCCCACGACCGGGATGAACGCGTTCGCGTTCAGCGACCTGCACGGCGGCGGCGTAGTGGGCGTCACAGAGGGAGCCGTCTCTCGCCTCTCGCGCGATCAACTGGAGGCGGTGGTCGCCCACGAGTTCGCCCACATCATGTCCGGCTCGCACAAGACCGCCACGGTCGCCTGTCTGCTGTTCGGCATCTTCGCCGACGACGAAAAGCTAGTCAGCGGCGGTCCGACCGTGGATCGCTACGGCGCCCAGGCGGCGGTCGCCGGCGCGGCCGGGGTCGCGGCGGCCGGAGCGTTCATGGCACTCATGAAGTTCGCGGCCGCGATCGTCAACGGTGCTTTGTCACGCGAGCGCGAATACGAAGCGGACCAGGCCGCCGCTCTCTACACCCGCGATCCGTTGAGCATGGCCATGGCCCTGCGTACGATCGGCCTGAACCCGTCCGGCGGGTACATCCCGCCCGGACTGTCGGCGCTGTGCATCCGCGACGACTCGGCCGGCGACGGGTGGCTCGCTCGTCAGGCGGCCAGCCACCCGCCGCTTGAGAAGCGCATCAACGTCCTTCTGGCGCTGGCGAATGTGAAGTCGTCGGACTTTGAGGCGCAGGCGCGTGAGATGGACAAGGCGGCGGCTGCGAAACAGCACCTGGAGCGGCCACCGGCGCTCGTTGCCGCGCCGCCCGCCTTCGTGGCGCTGGCCGGGCCCGGGCCGGCGCCCGCGCCCATGTCGGCCGGCGTCGCCGCCGCAGTTGCAGGCGCCGGCAGCGCGTCCACAGTGCCGCCTGCGGGCGCGGCACATGGCCTCGCGTCTCCGGGAAGTACGCTGCTCGTGACGCCGCCCGGCGCGGCGCCGGCCGTCGCGCCGTCGGCGGCTGCCGCGCGGCCCGCCGCCGGCGGCACGCCGGCGTCACAGTCCCGCGTGGCTTCCGGCGCATCCCCAGGCTGCCCGTCCTGCGGCGCCATCCTGGCGCCGGTCGACTACGAGGGCGTGCGCATCCTCGCCTGTGGCCACTGCGGGGGACGCTGGGTGAGCACCGCCGACGTGGCCCGCATTGTCGCCCGGCGCGAGGTGACCTTCACCGACGAGCAGCGGAGCCTGGCCGAAGATATCGCGGCGCGCGGCACGGAGCTTCGCAAGGCGGCCGCGCGCGGCGCGCTGCGCGTGCGCGAGGCCCTGCGCCCGTGTCCCAAGTGCGCGACGACCATGATCCGCCGTCTCTACAGCTACGACTTCTCGATCGACATCGACTACTGCGCGCGCTGCGATTCGTTCTGGTTCGATCCGAACGAGCTCGAGGTGTTGCAGGTGCTGGCGGAGGGTCCTGCGCACTGACGGAGTGCCCGTGTGCCGGGGAGGGTTGGGCGCACCCGATGAAGCGGCCGCGCGCTGAAGGGGTCCCCGCACTCGGACGCGGGGTCTCGGGCGCCGACTCCGGCCTCGGGCGCTGAGTGGGGTGGGCGACGGGAGCAGGCACTCTCGCCCGTCGCCTCAGGTCACACAGTGACGAACGACCACTCCTCGACCGTCCGGTCCCCCAGGACGGCGACGACGGCGCGCAGCGAGCTGTCTTCTGACTCGGTCAGCTGCGGTCCCGGGTCGAGCGAGAGCGTCGGCCCAGAGCGATGGCTGGTGCCCATCGGGCCTGGCGTCAGGCGGTGCACGCGCAGCAGCGGCTTGAAGTCGCGCAGTGCCTTGGCCGCGGCTTTGCAGTCGCTGGTCAGGCAGACGACGGCGTTCTCGGGTCGTTGCACCTGGGCGCACAACGTGCGCAGCCGCGTGCCGAGCTCGTCTTCAGGCACCTCCCTTGGGGCCGACCAGCGCGTCGGCGGGCCCAGCGAAGAGGTGACCACCTCATGTCCGTCGATTGTGATCACGCTGTTGTCGCAAGGCTCCAGGAACTCAGAGCGCGCGATGACGCCATCGACGAACGGCCAATCTCCCGTACCGGCGGCGATGAGGACCCTCTGGGGATGCTTGCGCAGATGGTCGTCGGCGATCTGCATCCACTCGTTGAGCCGCTCGAACGTGGCGCTCTTGAAGAGCATCTCCACGATCGCGGGGTCGGCGCAGGTCTGTCGGAACTCATCATCCGACTGGACTATCCAGTAGTCGCCGCCCTTCTCCACGCTGGCTTTGACGCGCGCCAACTCCTCTTGGGTCGTGATGTCCACCCGTCCGTCCGCGAGCGTGCAGTGGCAGTGACCGCTGGAGGTCCGCACGATGGGCACCACTGCGCTGCCGGTCAGGTCGCCGCATAGCACAGCTGCGTCGGCGCCCGACGAGGCGGCCGCCTCCAGGAACTTGACGAAGCGCGCAGTCGATCCTTGCAGCTCAAGGGCGAGGAACAGCTTCATCGCAGTCTTCTTGCCGATGACATCTCGCGCTGTCCCCGGCCGTCTCAGGCCTCGCCGAATGCGGCCCGCAGTTCGGGCAGGACTACGTTGAGCACCAGGCCCAACGGCGCCCGCGTGGCGTCGAAGAGCAGGCTCCACTGCAGGTTGCGGCCTGGGACGACCAGCAGGCTCTGGGGAGCGTCGAGGTCGATCAGGTAGTAGCCGCCGGCGGCCGGCAGGCCGCAGTTGGCGAGGGTCTCGGTGAGGCGGCCCGTCATCTGCGCCAGATACGCGGACCAGCGCGGCTGGCTGTTGAAGCCGGCCAACGGCTGGCCGTCGCCCAGCGCGTAGACGTCGATGGCGAGCAGGGCATCGCCGAGGTGGGTGCGCGCGCGCTGCACGGTGTCGGAGAGCGCGCGCATGTTGGGCAGAAGGGCAGGTGGCGGCGCCTGCGGCGCCGCCACCTGGGGCTCGCTCGTGGCCGCCGGCGGGGCGCTCGGAGCCGGGTCCGGCTGCGGATGCGCCGTCGCAATGGCCGTGTCGCTGAAGCTGCTTGCGGCGGCCGGTGCACGCTCTTCAGCAGCCGGAGGCGGCGGTGTTTGCGCCGACGCCGGCGTTGCCACGAACGATGGCTGGCCCGCTTGTGCCGCAGGGGAGCTAGGGCCGATCGCTTCGATGAGCCCGTGATCGCCGTTCCCGTTGCCGGTTCCGTTGCCATCGCGGCTTTGTTCGTCTATGCGCCGCGAGGTCTCGAGCAGCAGCGCGGTCACGGAGGCGTCGATCGATGGCTCCACTGCGTTCGGCTGTGTATCTACGTCCACTTCCGGGTCGTCCCAGGCGAGGATGTCGTAGGCGGCGTCCTCGCCCTTTGAGGAGCCGGCCAGCGCGTGGACCAGCACGCCGCCCTGGAACTGCAGGTAGCCCCGCTTTCCCTGGCTCTTCACTTCCACGCTGCACGTCTGTCGCTCTAGTTCGACGACCTGGAGAAACGAGGGAAGCGAGATACCCTTCATTGCTACCTCTGCACGTATGAGTTAATGGGAGCCTGGCCTCGCCTCTATGTCGGCATCTGGCGCCTTTTCTCAAGGCCTTCGTGCCGGGATGACGTTGCCAGCGCCGCACACGGGCGCAGTCGAGTCGACACGATAACGTAAGGGTTACGCTATTGACATAGCGTAACCCTTACGTTACTTTGTCGACGGCGAGCCGGACGGCCGGTCCGCCGCCGAGAAGGAGAGACGGACGGGATGGGACGCGTCTTCAAGAAGGGTGAGCTGCCGATGGCATTGCTGATCGTCATCGCGACGCTGGGCGAAGGCCACGGCTACGCGATCATGCAGGCGCTGAAAGACCGCGTCGGCAGCGGCTGGCAACCTAGTCCGGGAGCCATCTATCCCGCACTGCTCACCCTGCAAGACGTCGGCTTGGTGGCGGCCGTTGAGCGCGACGGTTCTCGCGTCTACCGGCTGACCGAGCGCGGGGAGGCCGTCGCAGCCGAGCAGTCCGGCGCCCAGTGGGAGTCCCTCAGTGCGCGCGCCCGGACCGAGCCGCAGCGAACGACACTGATACGTCTGGTGCGCGATTTCCAGACGACGCTGCCTCAGCATCGATCCCTGCTCACGGACGAGCAGGCAGCCCGCTGTCAGAACGTGCTGGCGGAGGCGGCGGAGCAGATCCGCGACATCCTGAACGAGAGACCCGAAGGAGAGACCCATGGATGAACCGATTGATGAGTTCGGCAATCTGGCGTGGCGTGAGCTGGAGGCGCGTCGAGCCGCCCGCCGCCAGATCTTCTGGGTGCACTTCTTTGTATGGCTGCTGACCGGCGTTCTGCTGGCCCTCATATGGTTCCTCACCACTCGGCACGCCATGCCCTGGTTCCTGATCCCGATCTGTGCCTGGGCGATCTTCCTCGGCGCGCACGCCGCGTATGTCTTCATCGTGCGCACGCCGCAGGAGATCATCATGGAGCGCGAGCACCAGGCGAAGAGAGGCCGGGATGAGCGAGACCGCGATCTCGCGCCCCTACGGCGGCCCCTTCAGCATCCTCTGGACTCCGCGAGCGTATCTGGCCTTCGCTTACGTGATCGTGGAGTTCGCCCTCGGCACGTTCTATTTCACGTTCCTGGTGACCATCCTGTCCGTCGGCTTGAGCCTTGTGTGGACGTTCGTAGGCCTGTTCATCATGGTCGTGGCGGTAGTCGCCTCGCGCTCGCTGGCCATCATGGATTGCGGCATCACCGAGTCTCTGACGGGCGCGGAGACACCTCGTTTGAGCGTGCTCAGCCGTCCGGAGGGCGGACTCGTGAAGCGCTCACTGGCCGTGCTGGCCGACTGGGAATCCTGGA
>Ga0182021_10005336_pt1 | contig 15204 bp, 17 predicted proteins | sample 612E3MmetaG_FD_120493 | JGI IMG/M metagenome (GOLD analysis project Ga0182021, IMG submission 120493) | Permafrost microbial communities from Stordalen Mire, Sweden - 612E3M metaG (Illumina Assembly) | ecosystem: Environmental > Terrestrial > Soil > Wetlands > Permafrost | place: Sweden... | reverse complement strand
TGACTACCCGTTCTACTTTTTCGACATCCGGGCGAACGCTGAGAACAGGGTCGCTCACTATCTGAACGGGGGATACTCCCTTGTCACCGAGCCGCAGGCCGGCTATCAGCCCATCTATGATTTCATCTCGGGGGCCAAGAAGACCGTCGATATGACCATGTATCAGCTGGCCGACCCCGCGGCCCAGGCCGCTCTCGAGGCCGCCGCGAAGAGAGGCGTCAAGGTCAGGGTCTTGCTCAACGCCGACCCCGAGGGTGGGGGCGGCACCAAGTTGAACCAAGCAGCCTACGATGACTTGCACGCCAATCACGTCAGCGTGCGCTGGGCATGGTCCGGCACGTTGTGGCACCAGAAGAGCATCATTCGTGACGGCGACGCTGCCGTCGTGATGACGTGTAACCTGTATGCGCCTTATTACGCCATTCTCAGGGATTATGCCGTCATCACGCACAACACCGCTACGGCGTCGGGCATGGAAGCCACGTTCAACAATGATTGGAACGATACGAACAGCCCACCCACGGAGGGTGTGGTGCCGGTGGGGTCGGAGCTTGTCTGGTCACCGGGCGCCGAGCCCGGGCTGGTCAACCTCATCGACTCCGCCCGTCCGGGGACCACTCTCTATGCCGAGGACGAGCAGCTGGACAGTCAGCCGATAGAGCAGGCGCTCATCGCGGCTGTTCGGAGAGGAGTCACTGTCGATCTGACCATGACGTACTCCTCCTCGTACGTGAGCGGGTTCAACACCCTGACCGCCGGCGGTGTTCACGTAAGCCTCTATCAGCCGAACGCCGCGATCTACATCCATTCCAAAGCCATTTCCGTGAACAATGACACCGTCTATGTAGGCAGCTGTAATTTCACGGCCGAGATGACCGATCAGAATCGCAACGCGGGGATCATCACGACGGATCCTGAGGTTGTCCACGGCATCACGTCGACGATGACCAGTGATTTCGCGGGTGCCACTCCTTACACGGCCAGTCACTGAGGGGCAGCGAGTGGGCCGACCCTTGGGGTCCAGAAACCCTCGGCCTGTTCGCCGGAGCGAGCTGTTGCGCATCGCGCAACCGCCCGCGCCGGCATATGCGAGAATGCGTGCGGCCGATGAGTGCACACGACGTGAGGTTGACATGGCGGAGAATGTGGAGGAACTGAGCTCTGACGAGTACTTCATGCTGTGGGTCCTCATCGCGCAGACAAGGGACGGGATCCTGAGAGCCCGCGAGCGGGATTACGCGCGCTATGGCATAAGCAACGAGCGCCGCGCCGTGCTCTACATGATCGAGAACAACGGCGGGAGCGCCACCCCGGTGGAGATCGCCCGCGACCTTTTTCGCGAGCTGCATTCCATCACCGAGATGCTCAAGCGCATGGAGAAAGACGGGCTCATCGAGCGCTACAAAGGCACCGGCCGCTCCAAGGTGAAGGTCAGGCTCACCGAGAAAGGGCTCGATATCTTCAATCAGTCGCCCCACATCGAGACCGACGAGCGCGTCTTTTCGGTGCTTTCGGCCAAGGAACGAAAGAATCTGGCTTCGACCCTCTTCAAGCTGCGCAGCAGAGTGCTCGAGGATCTCGGAATCCCCGAGTGGCATCTCAACTTCCCGCTACTGCCCCAGCGCCCGGAGGAGTGACGCGGGGCGGCGACCCCGGAGTGACGTCGCGTGGCGCCCAGCTCGGGCTCAGATCTCCCACGGTCCGGGGGCGTTCCCCGACGTCTGGCCGTAGGTGGACTGCCACCCTTCCCCGTGCGCGGCCGGTTGCCGGCCCATCTCGTCCGAACGGAGCAGCCGCGGCTGTGTCGGCATCCGCCGGCGCCGGCGTCTCGCGCCAAGGACTATCAGCGTGGCCCCCATGGCCAGCAAGACCACTCCCGCGGCCGTCAACCCGATCACCACGGTCCGGACGATGCCGAAGTGCGCACCGAGCGCCAGCGTGGCGGCGACGGGAGCGCTGGCGTCACCGTTCATGATCACCACGGTCCAATCGCCCTTCTGCAGCGCAAAGTCGAGGGTCTGCGTGCCGGTCCCCTGGGCCTTCGCCACCCAGAAGCTCTGCTTGCCTGGTGCGGAGGGGAGGGACATGCCGTCGACGTGTTCGTACTGGACGGAGCCGGCGCTCAGGTCGATGCTCTTGATCCTGTCCCGGGTCACCCCGGAGAGGTATGTGGACACCTTGTCGGTGGGGCCGATGCCGATGAACAGGGGCGCAGGCATCTCCGAGGACCCCGTGATGCGCACCGTCGCCTGTGTACGCGTCGGCACCCACTTCTCCCAACTGGGGCCCAGTTGCGCGTTGATGTTGGGCGCAGTCAGGGCGAAGCCATAGCTGCCAACGATCTGGCTGCGGGTGTTGAAGTAGCCGGAGGGATCCGCGTGACTGCCGACTACCCCGAGCACGAACCCTGCCGATGTTACGAAGGCGAGGCCTGCCAGAGCGAACAGGATCCCGAGGATCACCGAGGTTATCTTGAGCGGACGCATCCGTTCAAGCTTACACGAGCAGAGCCTTTTCGACCTCTTTTGGGGGTTCCGGCGGCCTCGGCGGCTGCGGAGGAGGTTGCGGCGGCCCGGGTGGTTTGGGGGGGCGTGGGCTCCTCTCCCGTACGTAGCCCTGGCCGGATGCTTTCCGCCGGCCGGGGTTCTGTAACATGGGGGGCATGAACAGACTGGAAGAGTGGCGCACCGGCCTGTCGGCCGCGGCCGACACGATAACCTACCTCCGCCGGCATTCAGGTCTGCCCGGGCCGCGCGGCAACCTGGAACTAGTGCAGGCGGCGGCCGACTTCGGGAGCGAGCCCGACTTCCGGACGTGGATCGCCATCGGCTCCGGCGACGACCCCACCGACGAGTTCCTCGTGGTCTGCGGGGTGGTAGGCGTGGGAAGGTTGGCCGCGGAAGGGCGGACCGACGTCATCGAAGAACTGCGAGCACATGCCGCCGACCCGCGCTGGCGCGTGCGCGAAGGGGTGGCCATGGCCCTGCAGCGCTTGGGGGACGCCGACGTGTGGCGGCTCATGGATACAGCGGCGGACTGGGCGAACCACGGACCCTATGTGCAGCGGGCGGCGATAGCCGGAGTGGCCGAGCCCCGGCTGCTCAAGACCCGGGAAGCGGCGGAACTGGCCGTGGATGTGGTCGACCGGGTCACGTCGAGTCTGGCCACGGCCGCGGACCGACGGTCGGACGAGTTCCGCACGCTGCGTCAAGCGTTGGCCTACTGCTGGAGCGTCGTCGCTGCTGCGGCACCCGTACTGGGAAAGGCGCGCATGGAGTTCTGGGCCACGTCGCCCGACCGGGACGTCCGCTGGATACTAACCGAGAACCTCAAGAAGGCCCGGCTTGTCCGTCTCGACCCCGACTGGGTCGAAGGGATGAAGGCCGCTCTGGCAGACAGGTAGCCCGCTCGGAGCCCGCTCGGCGCTCACCCGGCGCCCGTCCGCTAGTTCAGGTGATCGGGGCGCTCGGCCGTCCTGATATCGTCGTCCATCTCGAAGGAGCCCAGGGGAGCGATCGGCAGGCCCCAGATGCGCATGCCCTCTTCTATCGCCGGCACGTCGCGGGCTTCGAGCAGGGCCTTCCAACCCTCGTAATCACGGTTGGCCAGTTGTTCCGGGATGTCGCGGTCGAGCACCTCGTTGCTGCGCGGCGCGTTCCCCATGGCCCGGTCCCACTCATGCATGACGTCGTACGCGTCCATGTTCCCTCCCTCGTGGTGCTGGTGGGAAGAAGTGTAGAGTATCCGCAGGAAGCACGCTGGGGCCCGGAGCGGATGGGCCGGGCACGATGTTCGTCTTTGTGAGTGGCCGGGCGCTCCGGCGGGGAAGTCTGAGGCATGAAACAAGGTACGGGAGCCATCAGCGAACGGCCGGCGGCGGCGCCTTCGGGCCGCTGCCGCCCGGACACGGTCCCGCAGACCGGCCAGCTCTGCTACGTCTGCGAGCCCGACGCGGGCATCACCAGGATGCGCGGCCCGAACGGTTTCGCGTACCGCCATCCGAACGGCAGGGTGGTGCGGAACCCGGCTACGCTCGAGCGCATCCGCCGCCTGGCGATCCCGCCGGCCTGGGAAGGCGTGTGGATCTGCGCCGACCCCGACGGCCACATCCAGGCCACCGGGCGGGACGCGAGGGGCCGCAAGCAGTACCGCTATCACCCGGCCTGGCGCGAGATGCGCGACGCCGACAAGTTTGAGCGGCTGGAGGCCTTCGGCCAGGCCTTGCCCGAGATCCGCAGGCAGGCTGCCGCCGACCTCGCGCACCCCGATCTGACCAAGGCGAAGATAGTCGCGCTGGTGGTCTCCCTCATGGATGAGACCCTGCTGCGCGTTGGCAACGAGGAGTACGCCCGCAGCAACGAGGCCTACGGTCTCACCACGCTGCGCGACCGGCACGCGCTGGTCTGCGGCTCGGAGATCAGGCTGGTGTTCCGGGGCAAGGGCGGAAAGACCCAGTTGGCCACGATCCGCAATCGGCGTCTGGCCCGGGCCGTGAAGCGATCGCAGGAACTGCCCGGGGAGGTCCTGTTCCAATACCTGGATGAGAGCGGACATCCGGTCCCCGTCAGTTCGGGCGACGTCAACGACTACCTGCGGAGCATCGCAGGCCGGGAGTTCAGCGCCAAGGAGTTTCGGACCTGGGGCGGCACCTTGATCGCCGCGCGGGAACTGGCGGGAAAGGGCGGCCTCTCAGGCGGAGCCCGCGACGCCCTCCGCCGGGTGAACGAGGCGCTCGACGTCGCCTCCGCTCACCTCGGTAACACCCGGGCCGTAGCCCGGCGCTCGTACGTACATCCGGCGATCATCGAAGCATTCCTGGACGGCGCCCTCTCCGCCGCCTGGGAGCAGGCTCTGGCCGAGGCCGTCACCACGGAAGGTCTCTCCGCCGAAGAGCAGGCCCTGCTCATCGTTCTGGGGGCCCCGGCGGTAGGGCCCGAGGCTCAGATCAGCGCTTGACGAGCTTGAAGAACCGGCTCTGTTCGCCGTTCTTGAGAGTGTCCTGGCACAGGAAGGCCAGCTTCTTGCTGTCGAACTTCTCGAAGAACTCCTCCCAGGAGATGTCCTCGAGCGTGTCGCGCCTCCCATAGCCCGGGAAGTCGATGCGGAGCAGCCCGGGGTCGGAGCCGCTGCCGGTGGTCTTCACCCGGGCCGGCCGGCCTCCGCGCTCCTCGGCCCACTTCTTGATCTCGGCGTGGTCGATCGTCTTCTTCGATGTGCCTGTCATCGTATCGGGCATGGATGGGTCCTCCCTTCGTGTCGGCTCGTTCTCGAAAGCCCCATACCCGCGCCGTGGACATTTGATTCCGCCCGCATATACTGGACATGAAGGAACACCGTCGTGCCGGGCAAGGAGGTGGGCTCGTGGAGATCGTGCAGGAACTGCTCGGCGACGTCCCAGTGCTCCGCGTCAGGGGCGATCTCGACCGCCTGAATGCCGCGGCACTCGAACAGGCGTTCCGAGTGCACCTGAGAGCCGGCACCCATCGCTTGGCGCTCGATCTCAGTCGTTGCCCTTACCTCGACAGCGGAGGCCTGGCGGCCATCCTGGTCACTGCCGGCGAGCTGCGCGACGACGGTCTGCTGGCCATCGTCGCTCCCAGAGTGTCCATCCGGCGCCTGCTCGAACTCGTCGGCCTTTACGAGCACAGGCATTGCGCCGTGTTCAGGGCTGAGAAGGAAGCGATGTCGGCGCTGACCGCATCTCCCCAGAGAACCGTGTTGTAGGCCGGCTGCGGGCCGGATGCGTCTCATGCTCCGCTCACGCCCAGGCCTTCGTGGATCCCCTGCTTTTTCATCCTGCAGGGGGTACTCGCCGGCGTCGGACGCACACGTCGCCTGATCCACCACCGTCCGGCAAAACTGCCGAGGAACTGGGCGGCGAAGAACGTCGCGCACGTGAACGGGATGAACGTGTAGGGGAGATGGGCCCCTAACCGGGCCAGGAACACCAGAGGCACGGGTAGGTGTATGGCCAAGAACCACGGTACCGAGAACCTCCGGGTGTAGGCGCGCCAGAAGCTGAACGGCAGCGTGACCACGAAGACTATGACAAGCACCTCAAGGAGTCTCATGAGCAGTGTCGACCTATAACCGAGGCGATACCGGAGCGAGCGCCGCTGGCACGCAGGTGGTTGGCCGCGGTGGTAGTGTGAGATTAGGTACCTTCCTTCGTATTCGAGAGGAGCCGGGCCATGGTGCACGTTATCGTCCAGCACAAGATCGGCACGTGGGAGCAGTTCGACACGATCTTCAGGGACGACGCCGAGAGGCGCAAGCGCCTCGGTTCAATGGGAGGCAAACTCTTCCGCAGCATGGACGACCCGCAGAGCCTCTTTAGCGTCTTCGAGTGGGCCGACGCGAAGGGCGCTAGGGAATTTGCCGAAGGTCTCGAGACCCACGAGGCCATGGAATGGGCCACGTCCGGGATCTGGTCGAAAGTGTGCGTGGTCGAAGAGGTCTACGGCGTGGAGGCCTAAAGCTGGAGACGGCACTCGCGACCTTGACCGCGTGTCGCGACCAGTACAGCAATTGACCGAAGGCGCCGCCGCCGGCTGAGCGGCGGCGGCTCCCGAAAAGCGGCCCGGGCCCCCCGGCCGCAAACCCAAGAAGGATCACTCAGGCGGCAGCTCGCCGGTCAGCATGCGGATGCTGATCCCGGCGGTCCGTTTTGCCCTCCGTGTCCAGAAACCGTACCACGCAAGCCCGCACGCCCAGGTGCCGAGGATCAGGTACCCGGTGGCCGCCGTGAACCCCTCGAGAGCACTGCTCTTGCGGCCCTGGAAGAAGAAGAACACCGCGAGGATCGCCAGGTAGGCGAGGTTGATCACGGCACCGAAGGTGACCACCGGCACCTTCCAGATGGACCACGTACGGTAGGGCGATGACTCCCAGATGCGCTTGGCCCGCTTGGAGAACGGGAAGATTGCGGCCGCGATGGCGGTCACCCCGAACACCGAGAAGATCTCAAGAGCGGTGACCGAAAGTCCCTGCATGGGGCTGTTGTTCCAGAAGACGTACAGAGCGATGAGGCCCTCGGCGATCGCGAACCCGAGCAGGTAGTTCTTCACCGGGGAGGCGAAGCGGGCGTTGACGTCTGTGAACCACTTGGGACCCATGTGGTCCATGCCCCAAGCGAAGATGATGCGCGGGAACGCCAGGTAGGAGAGGGCGATCCACCAGAGGTCGAAGAGCAGGAACGACAGGACCATGAGGAACACGACCACCTTGTTGTGCATCACGATGCCGGCGAGGCCGACAAAGTGCGTGGACCAGGGCATCGCGTAGCCGGCGACGTTGACGACATCGTGCTGGTCCGCCCAAGCGGCAGCGGAGAGGAACTTGAAGTCTACGATGTGATACAGGCCGATGGCGGTGAGGATCATGAACACCGCCGGCACGATGATGGCGAACAGGTTGGCCAGGATGATGCTCCTCTGGGGCCGCTTGACTTCGCCGGCGATGAACGCGATGGAGTACGAGTACGCGAACAACCAGGACCCGGCCACCATCACCCCGAAGGTGTCGTACCAGTTCCAGTGGGACGGGATGGTCGTGCCCGCCGCTTTCTGGGTCGCTGCGATGAAAGCGTTGTAGTCCAGCGAATGGTACTGGGCCGCCATGGAGTTCCAGTCGCGGATGAAGTCGGCCTTGCTATACATGAACAGCGCCACGATGATGGCCGCCGCGCCAATGAGGCCCAAGCCCATGACCACCTTCTGGATGCGAGCGAACACCTTCACCCCGAACACGACGAAGAGGACGGCGATGACGTTTGCGACCGAGGCGATCACGAACGCACCCAAGTGCGGGGAGAGTCCGCCGAGGTAGGTATCGTTGGCGGTGTTGTACAACCAGCTGGATCCCATCATCTGGCCCATCATCTTCAGGCCGGGGTCGGCCATCCAGGGGGCGAGCACGTAGATCCACATGAGCCAGATGAAGGCGTTACCGAACGACTCCCCGATGCCGATCAGCGGATGGATGATGCGCGAGTTGTAGACGTATTCGCCGCCGGACCGCGGCATGGACCCGCCGAGGATGCCCCAGACGAGCGGGAAGCCGATACCGGCGAGCACGACCGACATGATGGTGGCGATGATCAGGTTGCCACCCATGAAGACGCTCAGGCCCAGGCTGACCATGACCCAGATACTCGGTGTGAGCCCCTGGTTCATGAAGCCGACGCCAAAGGCGTCCCACACGCTGAGGCCGCGAACGAGGCCGCTGGCCTTACGCGCGAAGGCTATCTCACTGGAACCCCTCACCTGCACCCGCTCTCCCAGTCGTTATGCAATGGTCGACACGCGGCCACGGCAACAACTGCCATCTTGCGCATCTGAACAGACGGTCCTTCGAAAGTCAATGTAGCCGTGTACGATTCCGGTATGAACGTCATCACCATCCGCGAAATGACCATGGAGGACTACGACGCCGTCATCCGCGTATGGACGGAAGCGGGCCTCACGTACCGGCCGCAGGGCCGCGACCGGCGCGAGCAGATGCAGGCGGAGATGGAGCGTGGCGGCGCCCTCTTCGTGGTCGCGGAGACCGGAGGAGAGGTCGTCGGCGTTGCGCTCGGTACCCATGACGGGCGCCGCGGCTGGATCAACCGTCTGGCGGTGCTGCCCGAGTATCAGCGCCGCGGCATCGCCCGCCGTCTGGTGCGCGCGGTGGAGGAGCGGACGGACGCCTTGGGCATCGACATCGTCGCCGCACTCATCGAAGAGGACAACGAAGCATCGAAGGCTTTCTTCCGCTCCATCGAGTACTTGGACTCACCGGACGTCCAGTACTTCAGCAAGCGGCGCTCGGCCGATACCTGAAGCATGGGGCCAGGGACGTGCCGGGGCGGCCCGTCGCCCGAGGGGCGCCGCACCGCGAAGGTCTTGCTGAGCCTTCGGCCTACTCTTTCGGCCGCGCCGTGTGCCGCGGATCGGGGTCGCCGCTACGGATCGGCCTGCTCGGACGGCCGACGGCAGTCAGGTAGAGCGAACCCTCGCTCTGGCCGTCGACGCCCACCAGGTCGTTGAGTTCCTTGTCGTAGAAGGCCGCGATCTGACACGTACCCAGGCCCTGAGCCACCGCCGCCAGCGATAGCTGCGCCGCCATGTGCCCAGCGTCCAGGTAGAAGTAGCGGTAGGACCGCTCGCGGTACTTCCACTCCGAGCGGGCGAACACCGCGGTGTAGATGAACGTGGCCCCTGCTTTGCCGCAGAGCCCCTGGTCAAGAGCGGCCCCGGAAATCTCGGCGCGCAGGTCCCCGGCGCGCAGCAGCTCCAGCGAGTGGCTCCCTTCCGCGATGGGACGCTCGAGGATGTCCAGGCCGGCCACCCGATAGTGATAGAGCCCGGGTTCCAGTCCCTCGACCTTGTTCACCACCACGTACGTCTCTATGGGATAGAGCGCCCCAGCGGTCGGGGTGGCTCGGTAGAAATCCTGGCCTTGGGGTGTGATGAAAGCGGCCGTCACTCCGGCCGAGGCCCAGAGAAGGCGCGACAGCTCGAGCAGGGTGAGCGGCGTGGCGCCGAACGAGCGCACGGTGCGCCGCCGCCCGACGATGGTGAAGAAGTCCGGACCGGAGTCCTCGCCTTCGCGCAGGGCCGGAGAGGGGAGACCGGTGACTGGGGTACCGCTGTAGAACTTGTAGAGAGGCGGCTTGCTGCGCCAGTCAGGCGCCACCTCTTCCATCGTTTCCCGGTCGTAGGTGGTCTTTTCCTGGAACGCGCGCCCCGGATGCTCCAGTTTGTCCTCGTCTGCCACGGTTTTCTCTCCTGCCGAAGTGGTAGCCTATCGCGGCGCGACGGCCCCGTCGTCTGCGTCTCTGGTTCCCCGATACCCAAAGTTCCCATATGAGCGCTTCCTCGACAAGTCAGCCCAGTGCCGCTGCTTCGCTTGGCGGGCAGTTGGACCGTGGGGTGGGCCCTGAGACCACCCAGTGGTTTCAGCTGGCCGTCATCTGCGCAGCCGCTTCCGTGGTCTGGTCGGGCTTCGGCGCCATCCTTCCCTATCTTCCCGTTTTCCTGCAGGAGCAGGCCCATGCATCGGTGTGGTTCATCGGGGTCATCGCCGCCGCCTACTACGTCGGGAGCATCGCGTTCGCGGCGATTTTCGGGAGGTTGAGCGATAGGATCGGCCGGAAACCCTTGATCGTGTGCGGGGTGGCGCTGTTCGCGTTGGCCCAGTTGCTGTTCATCTCGACCGCGCACCCGGCTTGGTTCGTCTTCTTCCGGTTCCTCGAGGGGACAGGCGCGGCCGCCGTATCGCCTGCCGCCCAGGCGCTCGTCGCCGATCTGAGCACGGAAAGGGACCGTAGCCGGGCGTATGGCTGGTTCACCAGCGCTCAGTTCGGCGGACTGGTGGCCGGCCCCGTGATGGCGTTGCCCCTGTACGCGCTCGGCGGCGGCTCGGGCAAATGGGCCTTCTACGCCATCTTCCTGTTCGGAAGCGCCCTTTCGTTCGTCACCGCGGTCTGCGCGCTCGCTCTTGTCCGGGAGCCCGAGTACGCACGCCAGCGCCGAGCGGTGAAAGTGGAACATCCCCCGTACCGGCAGCTGATCACCCGCCCGATCCTCGCGTTCCTGATCGTGGCCGCCACAGGAAACCTGGCTATGGGGGTGTTCGAGGTGCTGTGGAGCCTCTGGCTGCGCCATCTGGGCGCATCAATGCGCTTCGTGGGTGCCACCTGGGTCGCGTTCTCGGCACCCATGCTTCTCTCGTTCGCCGGCGGCTATCTGGCCGATCGGCACAACCGCTGGTTCTTGTGGCTGTCGGGCGCCACGATAGCCGCGTTCGCCTGGGTCTATTACGGCCTGGGCCGCAGCATGCCGGCTTTCCTGGCCGTGAACGCCATGGAGGGCCTGGCCTTCGCCTGGTCGTTGCCGGCACGGCAGAGTTTCTTGGCCCAGGTCGCGCCGGCTCGGTGGCTGGGGAGCGTGCAGGGGTTGGACCAGACGTCGATGCAGGTGGCCGCCCTTCTCGGCACTCTGCTGGCGCCGTTCCTCTATGGCTACATCTCGGGGTACGTGATCAGCCTCGCCGGCGGAGTGGCGCTGGTCGGGCTGGCGATAGCCGCTCCGATCCTCTACCGAGAGTGGAATCGGCTCAAGCAGGGTACACGAACTGCCGAAGCTGTCGAAGAGTCTATTGAAATTCCACCGAGCCGGTTATAGTTAGCCGCATGGAGCAGCCTTCGTATATCGAAGCAACGGAGAACCGCAGGCAGAGCGATCGCCGTCTGCGGCGGTTCAGCTTTGTGCTGCGCGAAAGACGCAGTGGTTTCGAGCGCCGGCGGCCGTCGGGCACCAACCGGGTCATCCTTGCGGTCGACAGGGCCCTGCTCGCCTTGCGGGACAGACCGAGGGTCATCTTCGGCATCCTGATCGTCATCAACGCTCTCAACCTGGCCGACTTCTTGCTCACCCTGAACGTGCTGGCCGCCGGCGGGGGAGAGGCCAATCCGATACTCAGATCGCTCTTCGCACTCGACCCGCTCTATGCGGGGATCTTCAAGGTGCTGGCCGTTTTCGTGACCTCATGGCTCACCTGGCGCTGCCGGCGGTACCGTAGCGGGCTGCAGGCGTCGCTGATCCTGCTGTTCGTGTTCGCGGCGGTGATCTGCTACCACATCTTCGGGATCGTGGCCTACTCAGGCCTGCGCTAGATCACTTGCTCGCGGCCTGTTTCTCCGGAGCGACGGCAGCAGGGGTCGCCGGCTTGGGGGTCGGCGGATCGGATTGCTGTGTGACGAGTGCGCGCAGTTCGGCGTCGTTGTCCAGCACCGCCAGGAGCGCTTCCACCACCCGCGGGTCGAACTGCTCGCCGCTCTGACGCAGGAGTTCCCGCATCGCCTCGCGGTGCGTGCGGCCCGAGCGATAGGGGCGATCTGAGCGCATGGCGTGGTAGGCGTCCGCGGCGGCGATGATGCGGGCGCCCAGGGGGATGTCCTCGCCCCGCAACTGGGCGGGGTAGCCGGTGCCGTCCCAGTGCTCCTGGTGATGGAACACCAAGGGGACGACGTCCATGAGTTCCGGCGCCTGCTCCACGATGCGCTTGCCCAGCCCGGGGTGCTCGCGGATGCAGTCCCACTCCTCAGGCGACAGCGTGCTCTCCTTGGCCAGGATGGCGTCGGGGACGCCGATCTTGCCCACGTCGTGCAAGAGGGCGCCGACGCTGATGCGGGCCACGTCGCTGCCCGGAAGCCCGATGCGGCGGGCGATGGCCGCGGACAGTTCGGACACCAGGCGGGAATGCTCACGGGTGTAGCCGTCGCGCACGTCAACGGCGGCGGCCAGGCTGCGCACGATGGCTTCGCGGCCGGAATGCGGCAAGGACACCACGTTGCCCACTTGCTCGCGCGCCGGCAGGTCGCGGGTCAACTGCACCTGGTTGCCGCCCATGGCCTTGGCGAAGGCAAGGGCTTTCTCAGCCGCGTCGATCATCTCCGACGGAGAGATACCGTCCTGCGGGTAGGAGCACATGCCGACGCTGAGGGTCAGCCGAACGTCGGCACTCGTGGAGACGGGGAAGACCCAGGCGGCGATGGTGCGGCGCAGACGCTCCGCCACCTCGACCCCGCCCTTCTCGAACGTGTGGGGGAGGATCATGGCGAACTGGTCGCCGCCGAAACGGGCCACCAGGTCGATCTCGCGGAGTTGGGCGCGGAACTTCCGGGACAACTCCAGCAGCACCCGGTCGCCCACGCGATGGCCGTGGCGCTCGTTGATGGGCCGGAAGTTGTCCAGGTCGAGCATGAGGAGCATGAAGGTGTCGCCGAAGCGGTACGCCCTGTCACACTCGTGGGCCAAGCGGTCCTGGAAGACCCTGTGACTGGCGATGCGGGTGAGGGCGTCGACGGTGGCGGAGTCGAACAGGCGGGCGTCGGAAGAAGAGGCCTGCGTGCGCAGGGAAACGGTGAGCATGAACAGGGCGGCGCCCACCAAGAGAAGGACGACCTGCCCCACGGGGACCGGGCCCACCTCGATGCCGGGCCGGAAGACGAGGGCTACCGAAAGGCCGGCGAGGAGCGGGTAAAGGAGCAAGGCCGGTTTGGCGGGCAGCGAAGCCCGGTGCCGCGGTCGCTCGCTGCTCCGCAGTGCCACGAAGCAGGTTACACCGAGCAAGATCACCGTGCAGGCGGCCAGCCCGGTGCGTAACGCGTCCAAGAGGTCGATGGTCGTGCTCCTTTCGTCTCGAGCACAACCTTTCGACGGTCGCCCGCCGGTATCCTGCTCTACGAGTAGCGCTGCTCCAGCCAGGGATCGCCCAGACGGTGGTAGCCCAAGCGCTCCCAATAGCCCAGGCGCTCGTCGACCGTGAATTCGATGCCTCTGATCCACTTGGCGCTCTTCCACAAGTACAGGCGGGGGACGACCAGCCGCACGGGACCGCCGTGCTCGGCGGAGATGGGCTTGCCGTCGTACTCGTAGGCAAGAAGCACGTCGTCCAGATTGAGTTCTTCGAGAGGCAGGTTGGTGGTCCAGCCGCCGGTAGCGTGCACCACGCAGTGCCGGGCGGTGGGGTCCACGGTGAATTCCTTGAGTAGATCGGTGACCTTGACACCTCGCCAACGGGTGTCGAGTTTGGACCAGCCGGTGACGCAGTGGATGTCAGACACCTGCTCGGTGGGCGGCAACGCAAGGAGGGCGCCGTGATCGAGCGTCGTCTGGGGGGACACGAGACCGGAGAGCGAAAGCCTCCATTCGCTCGTGTCCACATGCATGACCGAGCCGGCATGCAGGACGGGGAAGTCGGTGACGAGCCTTTGCCCGGGTGGGACCCGGGACTCGGGGGACGCGGTCATGCGAGCCTCCTCAAGTAGAAAGCCGCCCGGAGGCGGCTTGTCCACGTTCTAATGTGCCTAGGGTCTTCCCGCGCTCGGCGGGAGCCAATCTCACTCGATGGTGATGGCGCCCTCCGGGCACTCGTCAGCAGCCTCTTCGCAGCAACCGGCATCTTCGCAGGCATTGGGATCGATCACATGCGAGAGACCGTCGTCGGCGACCTCGAAGACATCCGGGCAGATATCTTCACAGATACCACACCCGGTGCAGAGGTCGGGATCGACTTTGGGCACACCCATGATTTCCTCCTTTAGGATTTCGAGCGACGCAATATAAGCATTGCCCGGGGTCCAGTGCAAGATGGCGCCGGGGCTTTTATCACCCGTTTACCTCTGGTGCGATTCGCTCCCGGACCAGGCTCAGGGCGCCCTCTTCGATCCCGTCGAGCGACTCCGCGAAGCTCAGTGCGGGGGCTTGGACGGCGGGCGCGTCGGGGTCGTCAAGCAGGTGGGCCGGCGGGTTTCCTCCGTGGGCCCGGGACATCTGTCTCCACGCCTCGGGCAGCAAGACGTCGTTGGTCTCCTTGCCGAGCACGGTGCCGAAGAAGGCAGCCCAGGCCCGAGGGGTGACGTCGGCCGGGTCGTAGCCGCCCCCACCCACGATGAGCCAGCGGCCGCCGGACGCTTGATGCACGAGATCGTGGAGCAGGTCGGCGAGCTTGGGATAGAGGCTCATGCTGGCTTGCAGGTCGGTAAGCGGGTCGGCGTGGTGGGTGTCGCAGCCGGTCTGCGTGACGACGATGTCCGGGCGAAAGACGCGGACCGCCGGCGAGACGATGCGCTTGCATGCCATCAAGATGTGATCGTTGCCCGCCTCGGGGGGTAGGGGGACGTTGAGGCAGGCCCCGCGCCCCTCACCGGTGCCCGTCTCATCGGCATGCCCGGTGAAGGGGAAGAGATAGTGCCCGGATTCGTGGATGGAGACGGTGAGCACCCGCGGATCGTCGTAGAAGATGGACTGCACGCCGTCGCCGTGGTGGGCGTCCAAGTCTATGTACGCGACACGCTTGCCGGCCTCGAGGGCGGCGGCGATAGCCACCGCTATGTCGTTATAGATGCAGAAACCCGCCGCTCGGGTCTTCATGGCGTGGTGCATACCCCCAGCGGGGCTGTAGGCGTGGATGGCCCGGCCGTCGAGCAGGGAGTGCATGGCCTGGAGGCTGGCGCCGGCAAGGAAGGCCGGCGCCTCGTGCATGCCCGGGAACAGCGGGTTGTCGTCGGTGTCGAGACCATAAAGACAGAGGTCGGCCGGAGGCCGTTCGCCTCGCGCGATGCTCTGGGCGGTCTGGACGGCCTGGATGAAGGGCAGGGTATGCGCGGTGAGCAACTCTGAGAGCGTGGCCGGCCGCGGCGCCTCCACGGTCACT
>Ga0182021_10005335_pt1 | contig 15205 bp, 11 predicted proteins | sample 612E3MmetaG_FD_120493 | JGI IMG/M metagenome (GOLD analysis project Ga0182021, IMG submission 120493) | Permafrost microbial communities from Stordalen Mire, Sweden - 612E3M metaG (Illumina Assembly) | ecosystem: Environmental > Terrestrial > Soil > Wetlands > Permafrost | place: Sweden... | reverse complement strand
TGGAAGTAGGTTGGTCTGGACTACACGGGCTTTTCAGCGACCCCGCCCAGTCTTGTCCGGCACTTAGCCTGTGAGAAAACCGCCCAAAGCGGTTTTCTCACAGGCCTACTGCGCAACTTCGGCCTAGCGCTGGTCCTCGGTCAAGTGCAGGAGGCCTGGCAAGGGAGTGAGCTTGACGTCGAATGTGGTGGCGAACTGCGCTCTGAATATGCCACAGGCACCACTCCCAGCGCCGACCCCAGGCGCAGCGTCGAAGACGACGGCACCTTCTGCTACACCTTCTTCCAAGCCGTCGCACGGAAAGCGTAGCTCGAAAGCTCGTTCACCGAGCACGGCGAATCGGTCCAGCCCAGGCGACCGAACCGATGATGGCCAGTCTACAAAGGAGCTGTGACATCAAGCGAACCCACCTTGCGGTCGACCAGGCGAATGGCCGCGTCCACCTGGCCTACAGCGACTGCGATGGCGTCATGACCGTTTTCGCGGACTGACTCTGCCGGACTCTGCGCCTCTGCAGCCACCAGGCCGCGCTGGCCAACAGCGCGAACACGCCCAGCAAAAAGCCGAATGCGACCCGATCGGATATCCGATCCGACAGCAGGCCGAAGATGGGCGAGACCACGACAAAGAGCACGCGACCCAGCATGGCAGAAACCGAGAGCACGGTGGCGCGGCGATCGGACGTGATAAACTGGTTGAGGAGGTTGAGCAGCAAGGGTGTGGAGAAACCCCAGGCCGCGGCGGCCAGCGGGGTGAGCAATACGGGCCAGGGTGCCGAGGTGGCGGCGAGGGTGAGCAGCACTGCAGGAATGACAGCCAAGAGCGCGTAGCTGCCGCGCGGGCCGAGAACCTGCGCCAGATGAGTCGCAGTGGCCGCGCCTGCGGCCGAGGCACCCGAAAACACGGCAAAGTACACGCCGTAGGAGGCGACGGTGACACCGTGATTGGTGAGGCGGAGGAAGTAGCCCCAGATGCCGATGATGCCAACCGCGAAGAGGCCGGCGGAGAAGACCATGATGGGCAGGAGGCGCGGGTCAGCTAGGGACTCGCGCGAGATGCGCAAGATCTGGTGTAGCGATGCGCGGGAGGTGAGCGTGGGACGTGCTGGCTCGACCAGGGTGAGCGCGATGGCAAACATGATGAGGGCGGTGCCCGCGTTTGCGACAAACGGCAGGCGCAACCAGGCGGCGGCAATTAGTCCTCCGGCCACTGCGGCGGTGGCCGTACCCACCCGGGTCCACGCCTCTGCCTTGCCTTCGATGCGCGCGTAGGCGGTCTCGCGGCCTTCCGCCTTCAGCGTGTCGAAGATCAACGCCGATTCAGTGCCCGAAAACAGGCTGTAGCCAAAGGCGAGCACGACCTCCGCGCCGGAAAATAGCCAGAAGCTGTTTGCAAGACCATAGGCCGCCATACCAGCGGCCATGGCCAGGCTGCCCATCAGCAGGGCGCGTCGGCGGCCGAGCACGTCGGCCAAGTAGCCGGAGGGCACCTCAAACGAAAGACTGGCGGCGGAGAAGATGGCCTGCACCAACAGGATCTGCGTGGCGTCGAGTCCGCACGAGCGATAGACCGGCACAATGGCCGGCATGATGAGAAGAAAGTCCCGCAGGAAACGAAAGGCGTAGAGTCGCGGAATGTTGCCTGGCATGGGGCCGGATTTCACTGATGTGGCAGCGACTGTTAGCGCGCAGGGGTCGCAACGGTTGCGTCTAGCAGAGCCGTCAGTTCGTCCGGGCGTGTGAATTGCAGCATGTGGCCAGCATGGGGGAACACAGTAAGCTGCGCGCCCGCAATCTCGCGTGCCAGCCGATGGCCACCCTCTGCGACGCGGGCCCTGTCTTCGCTGCCCACCACGATCGACACGGGTCGCCTGATGCTCGGGTAGCGGGGCACCAGGGCACCCAACTGGCCGGCATGGGTGTGCATTTCCTGTGCGAGCGTCAGGGTCACCTTGGGCCGCAGCAGGAGCGATTGCCTCCGCTCGATGTAGCCAGGCGGAATCAGCCGCTCATCAGGGTGAAAGGCCTCCTCCAAGCCCTCCCGCACCATCCTCCCACCCAGCGCAGCCCCCAACACCACCGCCACACCACGGCCGACGAGAGGCAGGCGCAACAGCTTACCAAGCGCCGCGTCTGCCTCATCAATGGGATACACAGTGCTACCTACGATGAGAAAGGACGTCGCTGGGGAATTGTCGTCCGCTGCCAGCTTGAGTGCGATGGGACCTCCGTATGAGTGTGCCACCACCAGGACATCGTGCAGGTGCAACTCCTCCATCAACCGCCGCGCAATGTGCGCGTTGTAGTCGATGCCGCTCTCTTTCGCGGGTGGGTCACTGAATCCGTGGCCCGGACGATCGTACGCCGTGATCCGGTACTTGCTGGCCCAGCGATCAAAGACGGGTTGCCAGTCTTCCAAGGACGAGGGCGTGCCGTGGATGAGCAAGACCTCACGCCCCGAGCCCTTCTGCAGGTAGTGGATATTGACGCCGTCAACGCTCACCATCTGGCCGTCCGTCTCCGCGGGAAGCCCGAGGTGATCAGGCGTGGCCAGGCCCAGGAGAGTCAACCCGACAAGAAGAGCTAGCAAGCAACCTATTGCGATCTTGAGTGCGCGCTTCATGAGCAGTGAGTCTTGCGCCCTGCTCGACCTGGCGTCTAGCGGAAAGATGTGACTACACCGCTGCGCAGTAAGCTCAGGCGCTCTAGTGCCCGAGGGCGCTGTTTTCATCGACGACCGATGATGGGCCGAAAACTCTCTTCATATCGTCTGACGAGATGCCGTCCTTGCGTCCATATGCCGAAGAGACGTTCAATTCTGGATCCTTGCCGGAAAACGTGACCGTATTGTGGGCCTTCTTCGCTGTTCCGTTCGCATCGTAGAGGCTTGCCTGTTTGGACATATCCAGCAGAACGCCATTTCTGGGCGCTTCAGGATCTCGCTTTTCCGGTGGCCATCGGCCGCGCCAAGAGTCACTCGCCCAAACGACGCAGGTGCTCGCGCGCCACCCGCGCCGATATGTGCTCGGGCGAGCGTGCTAGCAGTTCCTTGAACGCGGCGGCGGCGTCGGTCCGGCGGCCCAGCGCTTCGAGAACCAGGGCACACCCGAAACAGGCTTCGTCATTGGTCGGAAGCTCAGCCAGGGCTGCATCAAAGTCGGTCAGGGCGGCGGCCACCTGGCCCAGGCCAAGCAGGGCAAAGCCGTGGTTGGCGCGGGCTTGTGGCGCGGGCAGACCGTCGAGCGAAGCTGCGGCTTTGGCCAGGTCGCCGAGGCGGAGGGCCGTTGCTCCCAGGTCTTGTTTCGCGTCGTGCTGCCAGCCGGAATCCAGAAGATCCTGATAGGACGCACGCCAACGGGCTCCGGCGAAGGCCAGCTGACACGCGACCGCGACCACGTCCCAGCCAGCGACCGCAGGCGCCGGCCGACGCAGACTCACCCACAACTGCACGCTGTCGGGTGTCAGCAGGTGCAGCACGTCCGCGCCTCGATCCCACCCGACGTCGAGCGCCTGGCACCCCTCGGGGAAAAACACGTCGCCCAGCAGGATGGCGGCCACGGCTTGGGCTGGGCAACCGACCCTGTGGGGTGCGGGTGGTGATCTCGACGAGCGAGCCTGCTGAGACGAAGCGGAGCGGCCTCGGCATACATGGTTATCGGCAATGGCGCGCAAAAGTTGCCTGTGTCCAAACCTACATTCACCCCATTGCCAAGCTCGTTTGCCGCACCTCTGACATTGCCACTGGCACCACTTCCAGCGCACCTCTGAACATGCCACTGGCACCACTTCCAGCACCACTTCCACGCACTACGAGCAGGCTCTGTAGATTCGGATGGTCAGAGGTTTTCGCGTATCTCGACGTCGTCGATGTACCATCCGTCGGCAACGTACTGAGAGCCGTATGCATTGTCCCAAAGTCGGAATCGAATCTTCACCTGCTTGCCCGCGTAGCTTGCGAGGCTGAGCATCTGCTGTGACCAGGTCGTCGTGTTGACCGCGTACGTGAATGACGTCAGTTGCAACCAGGTCAGGCCGCTGTCGGTCGATAGATCCACATAAGCTGTGTCGTACGGAGCAGCGTTGCAGCCGTACCGGCGAGAATCAAGCGCAAGTTTGTGCCAGAACGTTAGCACAGGCTGCGTGGCAGCTGCCAAATCGACATTTCGAGCCAAAGTTGCCGAACCGTTGGCACTATCTAGATAGTTCCCGTCGGGGCTGTCCGCAAGTGAGTGGGAGCCTGACACAGCTTTCGAGCTAGTGGTCGTGTTCCAGTCCTTGCCGCTCACCGTCCAGTTGTCCAGACCTGCTTCGAAGCCGTCACAGAAATATCGCTGTGTGGTCGCGGCGCCACAGCCCCCCGCGATATTCGGAAGCGCGGAGGACCGGTCAAGCTCGCCAATCTCGATATCATCAATGTACCAGCCGTCGCCGGTCGCTGAAGCGCTTCGTGAGTCGTCCCATAGTCGGAACCGGGTCTTCACTTTCTTGCCGATATAAGATGTGAGGTCGAGCGTTTGCTGGGCCCAGATGCTTGTGTTGTTCATGTTGGTGAGCTTGGCGAGTTGGGCCCAAGTCAAGCCGCCATCGGTAGATGTCTCTACGTATCCGTAGTCTCCAGAATCGGCGTCGCGGCAACCACTCCCACAAACGGCGGGACTGGCAATGCAGTACAGTGCAAGCCTGTGCCAGAACGTGAGCACCGGCGCTACTGCACCGGTCAGATCAATGCTTCCCGCCATCGTCGCCGAGGCGTTTTCGCCGTTCAGGTAGTTGCCAGTCGGGCTTTCTGTGAGGCTCGTCCCATCGCTGCGATCAGTCGAGGTGATGCCGGCCCAATCCTGAGTGCTCAACGTCCACTTGGACAGGCCGGCTTCGAAGTCTTCGCAGAAGTAGCGCTGGCTGGTGACTTGGCCACAACCGCTGGGCACAGGGGAGGCACCGCCATCGCCCGAGGTCACAACGGCCGTGTCCGGCGTCGGTGCCGTGGCGTCTGGCGCAGCGTCGGCCGGCCGGTCGATCGGCAGATCCGGCGAGCCCGCGTCGGGCGTTGCCGTCGTGCGGCCAGCCCCAGCCGCAGCGCCGTCTGAAGAACCGCCCGCACCACCCAAGCCGCTTGCGGCATCACGGGCGCTGCCTGCGGCCGCCGCATCAGCACCGCCGCCTGAAGAAACGCTTGCCCCGCCTGCGCCAGTTCCGCCCCCACTGCCAGCGGCCGCAGCATCGCCAGCGCCGCCGGAAGAGCCGCTTGCGCCCCCCGGACCACTTCCGCCACCCGTACCACCCGTGGCTGCTGCCGGGCCATCCGTGCCGGCGTCCGGGGCCCTCTTCTGCGGGAGCTGGCCGTTTGTCTTGAGATCGGCCGAGTCGGCGCAGACGCTCGTCACGCAGACTTGGCCGTTGGTGCAGTCCGTGGGGGACTGGCAAGGGGTTCGGCACTGGAGGTCGGAGGCGCACACCGAAGTGCCGGTGCACGGCTTTGTCGAGCAATCCACTTCAGCAGGCAACTGGCAGACTGGGGTGTTGTCCACCTTCATGCAACTCTGCCCAACTGGGCAGTCCACCGTCGCGTGGCAGGCGTCGTGGCACTTGCCCATGCTGCACAGAAGCGGTGAGTTGCAGTCGCTGTTGAGGATGCAGGCGCTACCCACCTCTATCTTCTTCGCCGAACTGGTGCATCCAAGCGCTAGCCACGATGCAACGGCAACCAAGCCAACAAGGCGCGGTGCTGACATTTCAAACCTCCAATTCTGTTTTCGGAACGCTGAAAGATTGCCAGGCAAGGGTATCACAGTCGGCCGGTCACGGTTCACCCGAGGTACCGCGAAGTACTCATGCTTCCATTCTAGTTGGACGTGCACTCCAGCAAGCGCCATGCCGAAATCAGGCGCGCCAAATTCCACGAAGATCGCGCCAGACCGCGTGGCCTTGCCAGCGCGAAACTGCACTTGAAGTGCAACCGCTCGCCTGGCTGTTGCACTTGAAGTGCAACAGCTCGGATGAAACGCGCCCAGAGCGACCGTTCGTCTGCGAGGTGGGGACGCCCTCCGCGGTGATGTCGCGAGATAAGGACGGAAGCGTTGTTGGTTGAAGTCCCGCGGCCAGCGCAGATCGGCCAGCGTGCGCGTGAGCGTGAGCGGTAGCGTGAGCGACCAGCGGCAAGCGGCTAGCGTGGGCGGCTGGCGTGAGCGTGCGCGGCCCGCGGCCCGCTAGCCGTCTTCCCGCATAACGCCCACGCTCACGCCCACGCGACCCGCTAGCCGCGAGCCGCGGGCCGGCCCTTCGTGCGGCCCGAATTACCCGACAAGCCCTAGCTACCTCTATAGTCAGTGAATCCTGGCCACAATTCTCGCGATGGGCTTCTGGACAGTACGGGTCCATTGCGAAGCGGTAAGAACGCGAAACAGCGTAAGACAAAGCGGCGGAATAGCGTGAGAGCCAACACCCCGTCCCTCAGCTCATTCCACTCACCCGCAGCAACTATGGCATGTGGCACCGGGGAAACTCCAACCCAAGGCTCCACCGCCCGCCCGGCTACATCGCCGACCAACCCCACACAGCCTCTCCACCCCGATCTCGCTTTGGGGTCACTGTCACTCACCGGCATCCAGGCAATGGATCATCTCGCCGGTGATATCCGGACAGTGGAGCGCATCTGCAGAAGGCTTGTCGAAGATCACAGTGAGGTTCCTGGCGGATTCCATCTGCGCGGAAATTCTTCTGATCCGGTTCGCGAGGGGCCCCATGACCGCCTCTTCGCGCGAGTGCATATCCTTTTGATCGCGTTGGTACATGGCTTGAATTCTGCCCACCCATGCCTGCAACTCGGCCTCCCGCTGCCGCACAACATCCGCAGGCAGACCAGCCCGCTCTCTCTTCAGGTCCTCTATGGCCTTCTTCGCCGCTGCTTGCTCCTCGTTGAGCTGCTCCTGATACTGGTTGAAGACTTCCTTCAACGCAGTTCGCGCCTTGCGACCTTGCGCGCACTCAACCGTGGCCCGTTGGATGACCACAAAGGCTACCTGGCGGCTGGCTGTATTGGGCGGTGCAAAGGGAGTTGCCGCAGGGTGGGGCCGTGTCGGAGAAGTCGCCGCGACCTGTGTCGCGGCCACAGCCGGCGTGGTCGGTGGCGACGGTTCGGCCTCCACAGGAGCCGGCACCTTCGCTGGAGCGGGCGCCCGGCTCGACGAGCGGCCCGAGCTGTTGAGCGAATTGTCGAGGTCGGCTAATGGAAAGTTATTCTTGATCAGGCACCCTCTATCTTCAAGCAGTGTGACGTATTGAGATAAATTCGAACAAACATCATCCTTGAAGAAGACTCAGGGCAGCAGGTTCGAGTCAATCTCGAGGTAGGTCAGAGTGGGGACTGTGTCGCCGCTGAGGTACGCTGCCACGACGAGTGTGTCGCCGCGAGCCACCATGGCGAGGTCGTTGGTCAGATACCTGACCGCGCCGCCCATGACAAAACGGAAGTCAGTGAGTATGGGTTCCGACCCGGTGAGGTGAGCGACCACGAGATCTGCCGTCCCTGTGCCACTCATCTCAGTCCAACAACTGTTCCCGAGCGACTGTAGCTGTTCCTGACCAGCACCACGGCGCCGTCGGCTGTGGCAGATATCGATGGAGCAGCGGGGACGTACATGCAGGTGAGATCAAGAGCTTTGGTGATGACACAATCCGTACTTCCACAGGTAGAAGCCGGATCGATAGACCGAACCACGACCTGGCAGTCGGTAGAAAGGGTCGGGGCTCCGACCTTTTGCTCGACGGGGCAGAGCACAGAAGGTCCCGCGGTTTCCGCGCCGCCGGCGTCTGCCGCGCCGCCAGCGTCCGACAGAACCTGGCCGCACGCGCCGCCCTGAGGCGCCACCCCGCCCCCGGTGGCGCCTCCGGTTGAGCTCTGTCTATGCGGGGATGCCTTTCCGCCGCAGGCAAACAGACAGAACAGACACAAGAAAAGCGAGAGTAGAGCGAGTCGAGCTGTTCTCATAGGCGCTACCGAACCCACACCACTGTGGCACAGGGGCGCTAGGCGGAACAAGCGTCGAAATCATCGACTGGCTCGACAGCTCCTGCCCCGGGCCCCGGTGGGATCGGGATTGCTTGACCGCGGGCCGGCACTGGGGTTCTTCTGATGGGGCATGGGCAATGCTGGGCTTGCGGACGTCTTCATCAGCTACACCGGCCGCGATCGGGGCTGGGCGACTTGGTTGGACTTCATCCTGCGCGAGGCACGCTACATTGCCCGCCATCTGGAACATCACCGAGCAGCGCAACCCCTATTTCACCGGCCGCGACCAGGCCCTGGCCGAGTTGCACCAGGCCCTGACCGCGGGACAGACACCATGATGTCGGCGAATTCGCCCACGATGAGTGGGATCCCGGTGGCCACGGCGGCGGGCAGCCGGCTCTTGACCTGCGAAGCACTCGAGTCCTGCCAATAGGTGTGAACGCTGTACAGGATATTGTGCAGGGGATCGGCATCAACCCGCCAGAACAGCCACCCCGCCCACTGCCAACGCGGCGCCAACAACCTCGACCAGCGAGGGTCGTTCGCGAAAGGCCACGGTCGAGACCGGGATGAGCAGTACCGGCACCGTGGACATCAGGGTGGCCGCCGTGCCCGCGGGCAGAAGCTGCGTGGAGAGTAGTCCCAAGGAGACACCGAGAAACGGCCCGAGCAAGGCGCCCAGGCACATGACCAGCAGGGCCCGCCGCAGTGAACGAAGTTGCCGCGGATCTGCGGCCGTTCCGCCCGGTGCGACGGCGTCGCGAAGCCGATCGCACAAGGCGCGGGCCTGCCCTGCAGCCAGCAGCACCGCCACGAAACCAAGCAGGCCAGCGAGTACGCGAATCTCGGTCGCGGCAAAACTGTCCAGTCCGATTGCGCCGCGCTTGCCGAGCAGCAAGCCCGCTGCCTGTCCCGCCGATCCGCCAAAGGCCATCAGGATGCCGGTAGTTCGCTGAGCGCGAGTGGCAGTTCCGTCCCTCGACTGGTTCGGCTTGCCGCCGATGGCAATGGCGATTCCAGCCACAGTGAAAGCCATGCCCAGCAAGGCGCGGCCGCTCATGCTCTCCCCGAGAAACAGAAATCCGCACAGCGCGGTCATGAGCGGCACCGAAGCGTAGATGAGCATGGACAGGCGCGCCCCGATGAGCACGAAGGCCTGGAAAAGAAGCACGTCGCCGACCACGAATCCGACAAGTCCAGAGAGGCCGAGGTAGAACCACGCGTCCTGGGACAAGGCCGCAGGCAAGAGATTGCCCGTCCGAACCAGTGAAAGGACAGTGAACAAGACCGCCGCCACTGCCAGGCGCAAGATATTGACCGCCAGGCTGCCCAGGCGGCGGCTGGCCGCCTCGAAGCACACGGCTGTGGCTGTCCACAGCACGGCAGTGGACAAGCCGGCCGATATGCCGAGCCCGCTGCTGGAGAGTCCTGCAAGATTCATGGGCGGGTTCATACCAAGGTCATCCCCGTCAAAACAGCACTCCGGCGGATCCTCGCAGGACCCCGTGGACGAGCAAGACCGCCGAAGCCGCCACCATGGCGCCGGCCAAGATAAACACCACCTCGAATCCCGTGTGGTTGGCCAGTGGGTCCTTTTTCGGGTAGTGCGGACACGATACGCTCCAGAACTGCCGGACTGGAGCGAGTAAGACCGCATTACCCTCTCCCGTTCGGCGGAGAGGGTGAAAACGGCTTGCTCAGCGGTCGGACACACTCTCCCGGACGGGCGCCACCTTACGGACGCACCAGAAGTTCGTCGGGAGAATGTGGAGCATTGCCATTGAAGATTCTAGTTTGCTCAAACTGCGCGCGAAAGTCAACTGAAGTGGTGCCCACGCGACGTGCGTGCGGCGGGCAGTGGACATGGATGGCAGACCCTGGCCGGAATCCATCAGAATTCTGAGGGCATGCGGGCGCCTCTGTCGCGACAGCGGCGGGTGGGTTCGACTACTTTGATGCCGGGACCTATGATTGGAGCACGAAACGAGCCTCGATAGTGCGTGGCACGCACGTTGCTGCATCTTCGGCAGATGCCACGCCAAGACAGGATGAGCGGAGACTGAAGCAGGCATGGAAGGAGATATTTGATGACGAGGGTAGTGATGACTTCGGCAATCGTGAGAGCGCTCGTGACAACAGTGGTCGCGGGTGGATTGGCCGCCGGTTGCAGCAGCAGCGGGAAAGCAATTGGCCAGTCTGACGCGCAGGCGCCTGACTTGGACGCGCCTGCGGGCAGCGGGGGTGCTGCCGGTTCGGGCAGCGACGCTGCGATTGCCGGCAGCGGGGGCGGCACCGAAAGCGGCGGGGTCACGGCAACCGCCGGGTCTACACGAACCGGCGGCGCTACCGGATCCGGAGGGACGACGGGAGTCGGAGGCACCACGCAAACCGGAGGGACCACAGGAGCAGGCGGCGCCACCAGTTCGGGCGGCGCCACCGGTTCCGGCGGGTTTTCCGCTTCAGGGGGTTCCGGAGGCAAGGGTGGCGCGGGCGGCAGTGGCGGCACAAGCAGCACTGGCGGACCCGACGCGTCCGCTGACAAACCGCCAGCGACATGGGGAATGCCCTGCAGTTCGCAGGACGATTGCGAACCGTCTACTGGCATGTATTTCACGTGTCATTATCCCGGAGAATCCCCGGGCTGCCCTCCCTGCCGAACCGGGCCTAGCGACTGCTCGACCGACGGGGACTGTATCCGCGATGGCGGCTCGGCAACCGGCACCATGATCTGTGAACTCCAGACCAGCGGGGCGTGCTATTGCCCTGCGGCGATGTTCTGCGTTGTCGGCTGCAGGACCAACGCGGACTGCGGCTCGGGGCAGGCGTGCAACCAGGGCCATAGTTGCGAGAACACCTGCGTTGCCGGTGACGGCACATGTCCGGTGAACACCTCCTGCGCCACAAGCGGGTTCTGCCGAAGGAGGTCATGCGCCAGCGATAGCGAATGCTCCGGCTTCTGCGTGAATGGTTGGTGCTACCAAGCCCGTGGGACTTGCGCGCCCATCCCCGGTTGAAGTGTAGGTTGCTGTTGCAGAGTCTCATGGGCATAAGTACTGGCCGCGCTCAATGTAATACGTTGTCGTGGATCGCCTTCAGTAGCGGATTTCGCTGCCCGGCCGCTGCCGATGACAAGTAACCCTCATTGAGTTCCCACTGGATGACCCCGCCCAGACCCTTGGCTTTCACGTAAGTGCCCTTTTCCGCAATCGACTGTTCGTCGTCGTAGGAAATATAGGTGCATCCATCGGGCGCATGTGGAGCACTGAATGACAAGTAGGGCACGCGGGCGAGGCTGTCCCATTGCCGTGCGCTCGCGCTATAGTACTTGGTCATGATATTCGCGTAGGAAATCGTGCCGTCGCTCGCGACCAAGGTGGAACCGTTCAGCGCCTGGTCGGGGCCGGTGACCGGCGACGAATAGCACAGGCCATAGAACCCGATGCCGATGCCCAGCTTGGCCGCGGGTACGCCCGCCGCGAGGTAGAGCTTCACCGTGGAGTCGATGGATATGGGCGTGGCAGAATCTGTATGATAGAGCGCGCTCGAGTGCCAGCTCTTCCATCCCGACCATGCCCCCGCCTGGCCATACGACATGATATTGAGCTGGTCGTACGCGGCGACGATGGCCGGATAACCCGAAAGGTCGGCACCTAGATTCACGTTGATGGCGCCGATGGGAATCGTCAACAATGCGCCCGGCTTTGCCTTGCGGATGCGATTAGCAATGTCGATCACCGCGGGCTCGTCGGTCTTGTCCATCGGCTCCCAGTCGATGTCGATGCCGTCGTAGCCCGTGGTGGTCAGCAGCGAAACCAGGTTAGCGGCGAAGCTGGCTACGGTGCCGCTGGCAGTCGCCGCCTGGAAACCGCTCTGCGAATCGGCCCCGCCGATGGAAGCGATGGCCTTCACGCCGTTGGCGTGAGCGGCCGCAAGGAGATTGATCGCAAGCTGCGGGTTCCCGCCGGCCAGGGTCATCGAGCCGTCTTGATTGGGCAAGTAGAACGCCATCGCGATGCGGGTGAGCCCGGACCATTCGATTTCCGAGATCGGGTATTGATCGGGCGCCCAGCTAGCGTAGTAGCCCATCGACCACGCGCCCGAGGCAGTGCCGCCGTCTAGGCTGCGCGCGCCGGCCGAACCACCGGTTGCTCCGCTCGCACCGCCGGTTGCTTCGCCCGTCGCCGTGGAACCTCCGGCGGCCGTATCGGTCGCGCCCCGGGAACCTCCCGAGGCGACGGTTCCGCCCGTCCCGGTCGAGCCTCCGACAGCGGCGTCGGCTCCGCCTTTGGATTCACCCGATGTGGTGATGCCACCCGTACTCGTCCTGCCTCCACTGTCTGGTATGCCCCCCAGGCTAGTAGCGCCGCCGTTCGCGATCGTGCCTCCGGTGCCGCTTTCGCCTGCCTGGCTGGTGACCCCGCCGCTGGCCATGGCACCTCCCGTCGCGATCGAACCGCCACCCCCACCTCCGCCCGACTTGCCACAGCCATGGTTCGCGCCGACCAGCGTAGCGAAGACCAGCAGACTAAGGAGTTTGATTCTTTCCATGTCCTGCTGCCTGTGTCCAGCCTACATTCACCTCATTGCCACGCCCGTTTGCCGCACCTCTGAATATGCCACAGGCACCACTCCGGGGGGGCACCTCTGAATATGCCACAGGCACCACTCCCGGGGGGGGCACCACTCCGGGGCGCACGCGGTTGGCCCAGAGAGCTCTACTTGAAGCTATATGTGAGTCCAGTTTGGATCTCGATGCCCCGGTTGTGGATGTCGTCGGGAATCACGCCGGTGACCTTGGGCGGATAGGTGGACGGCGTCTGATACTGGAAATCAAGCGCGTTGGTCACCCTCACGTAGCCAGCCACGCCCTCGACCAAGTCGTAGACCCTGGCGTAGGCACCGATCAACATCACCTCGCCGCAAGGCGGACGTGGATCGGTGTTGTTGACGTCACTTGCCAACACGTAGCGGGTTTTGGCGCTTCTGTACTCGCCCAGAACGGAGAGGCGGACGTGATGGTAGAGATCGCGCGAGATGGTGAAGTTGGCGGTGTGGTGCGACACGAGCGGCGTGTCGTAGGTGTTGCCAAGGTCCGTGCTCTTGGAGTGGACATAGGTGTAGTTGCCGGCGACCTCGAAGCCGGGAAGGATCTCCGTTCTGATCTCCGCTTCGACGCCTAGAGCGTCGAGGTTGCCGCGGTTCTGGAAGGTAGACACTCTTGAGTCCGTCGGTGTGAACTTGAAGATCAAGTTCGAGACCTGGCTGTCGAACAAGCTGACGGTTGCTAGCAGCCGACGCCAAGGAGCGATGCCGAACACGAGTTCCCCGGTCATGATGGTCTCGGCCTTGCTGTTGGGATTGCCGGTGATCGTTGGGGTGGTGGCGTGGAGCTCGCGGTAGTTCGGCGCTCGGAACGCCGTAGCAAACAGTCCCTTGACCCAGGCCTTGTCGTGGTAGTTGTAGACAAGGGCCACCCGGGGATTCGTGGTTCCGCCGAGGTCGTTGTAGTGATCGTAGCGCACGCCAGCCGTGAGCTTGAGCCCCTTGAGGAATCGATAATCACCTTGCGCGTAGCCAGCCAAGACGGTGCGGTTGGGGGTCGTGAAGAACGTCGTCGCGGGGACGCCCGCATAGTCTGGACCGTTGGACACGTGGTCCTGGTTGCTCGTCGTCGAGAGTTCGGCCGCTATACCCGCAATCAGGGTCATGTTCTGAATCGGCGCGTAGCTGGCGTAGGTGTCGAGGCCATAGCGCATGTCCGTGAGAGAGGGATGTCCGTACTGGCCATCGGGGAACTTGGCGTTAAGTCCTGGCGGCATCAACAAGGCTACGGTCGGCCCCCGCTGGTGGTAGGCGATGTAGAGTTCGGACTGCCATTTCAGGCTCTTGCTGAAGGCGTGGTTGTGGTCGAGGCTCGTGACTATCCAGGTCGCCTTCCCATAGCTATTGGGGTCCATGACGTCGCCTGTGGTGATGAAGGCCGAATTCACCTGGTGTGAGGCGTTGACGCTCAACTCGAGCATATCCTTGTATCCGAGCTTGAGATTGCCTGAGAACTCCTTGTACGGATCGCGGATGTGGCTCGAAATGCCGGCACCGTCCTGGGCGATGAAGAAGTTCTCGCCTTTGCTTTCCGCGTAGCCGAAGTGACCGTTGAGATTGAAAGCGCCAAACGTCTGTCCAGCCGTCACGTCGGTAACCGCGGTCGCATAGGATCCAATCTCGCCTGTCACATGAATCCCCTTGGTATCCGAGCCCTTCTTGGTGATCACGCTGACCACGGCAGCGAACGCGCCCGTACCGTAAAGTGCCGACCCGGGGCCGCGAATTATCTCGATGCGCTCCACGTCGGTTAGGTTGATCTGACGCACGTCTTTGCCTGCGCCACCTTCATAGAGAGCGCCGAGCCGCACGCCATCGATCATGATGAGCAAGTGCTCGTTGAGCTCACTGGTCACGCCGCGAACCGTAATGAGCTGGACCTGCTCCCGGGAGCGCCGCACGTCAAAGCCAGGCACCAACTGAAGAACGTCATTGAGATTTTTCAGGCCGAGCGCGTTGAATCTCTCCGCTGTGAGAACAGTGATTGATGCTGGAGCGTCGGCCGTGGTTTCGGGATGTTTGCTCGCGACTACGCCAATCTCGAACATTTGGGAGAGCGAAAGGTCATCAAGCGCGCTTGGCGCCTCTGGCGCGGCGGAGGTCACGGTGGCCGCCCCGACTGGCTGCGCCGCGGCCGCCGGCATCTCTTCCGCCGCGGGCTCCTCGCTTGGAGCGGGCCCAGGGGCCGGCGAAGGTTGGGTTGGGGTCACGTCCTTGGAGGGCTCAGGTGCGGCCACCTTGGCCTCGCCGTCGGTCCGAGAACCAGCATCGGGGAAGAACTGAGGTGCAGCCTGCTCGGGCGATTGCATGCGAGTTGCGCTCTTCGCCCGCGCGGTTTCCTTCGGCGTTCCGGCATCAGGGACTTCCCCCGCAAGGGCGAGCCCCGATGTCATGGCAAGAGGCCAACACAGCACGGACGCAATTGTGAGATACAATGATTTCATCGAGAGCTCTCTCCGCAAGCTGTGGTTAACACTACTGATTGAAATTCTCCCGTCGTCGTCGCTGCTGCGGGCCCTGTCCGCTTTCTCGCTCCTCAGTCAGATACGTCGAGTATCTTCCCTCGTCGCTCGTCGCGGCCAGGGCTCCTCGCGAC
>Ga0182021_10005334_pt1 | contig 15205 bp, 15 predicted proteins | sample 612E3MmetaG_FD_120493 | JGI IMG/M metagenome (GOLD analysis project Ga0182021, IMG submission 120493) | Permafrost microbial communities from Stordalen Mire, Sweden - 612E3M metaG (Illumina Assembly) | ecosystem: Environmental > Terrestrial > Soil > Wetlands > Permafrost | place: Sweden... | reverse complement strand
AAGGTTGAACACAAGCAAAACGCCGTAGAATAACGCAAAAACCAAAAATGCTACTCGCCACTTGTTTAAACCAGCCTTTAACTGAGTTAAACGCAACTTTGAACTTGATTCATCCATCTTGTTCTCAGCGCTATAAAGCCAGCTGCTGAATTTATGGATAGCCGATATAAAACCTTCCGATATCTCAGAAATAGGATAGGAGCTTTTGAATTCAGACTCTTAACAAGCTTGGTTTTGTTGAAGGTTGACCATATGACTTCGTTATTGACACTTTCGGGAGAAGAGGAGATTTCTCCATAAAAACCTTTTTAAATGCATTCAGCAATCCTCTTTTCCGACTCCAAATGATACCTAAGTACTTCTTCTTTACAAAAGGGGTTGGCAAACACAAAGAGCAACTCCAGTCTTTTGAATTAGCCCTAAGAGACGCAGGCATACAAATGTGCAACCTTGTCAGCGTATCTAGCATTGTACCGCCAGGATGCGAGCAACTTACACGTGAGAAAGGGCTCAAAGTGATTCAGCCTGGCGAAATAACTTTTGTAGTCATTGCCCGCAACTCCACAAATGAACCGCATAGGCTTGTCGCATCCTCCATCGGCGTAGCTATTCCTTCGGGCAAAAACCAATATGGATACCTCTCAGAACACCACTCTTACGGACAAACAGACGAGACCGCAGGTGACTATGCAGAAGACTTGGCGGCAACTATGCTTGCAACAACCATGGGCATCCAATTTGACCCTGAAACAGCATGGGACGAACGGAAACAACTCTTCAAAACCACTGGACTCATCATCAAGACAGCCAACATAACTCAGTCAGCGGCAGGAGACAAAAACGGCTTATGGACAACAACCGTTGCGGCAGCAGTTTTCGTTTCAGAAAACAACAAACCCAAAGAATAATGTCTCTCTCCATTTCGTGCGGGGAGCATGAGTCAATTTTAGATTTTAGGAAATTAAGCATCTTGGATTGTCACATAAAGAACAAAAAATAGTACGTTCAAAAAATTTCAAACTTAACTGCTTAAATGGATAACGTTTAAAACTTAAATATGCTTTTTACCTATTGCTTAGTGGTTGTGTTTTTAATTGACTTCTAATAGTCGTGTCCAGCAGGGTAATATTATTTGAGAGAAAAAACCTTGGGTTGTCCCAGCCGCCATTATCCGAACAGTCATTGTCTTTGTTGTATTAATTGTATTTATTTTGCTTGAGATTTACGGCGGCGTTGCTTTTTCGCATCTGAGTGTTTTGCCAGTTTTCGCTTGGACGATTTTAGAGTTCGTTTTTATTTGGTTGATTAGCTTGCTGGAGCTCCTGATTTTTTGGTCGTCCAATACTTACAGGCTACGTTCAGATGGAGTTGAGATTCGACGGGGCATCATTAGATTACACTCGTTTGTAGTTACGCCTATGGGCTTCGGAGATTTACTAGTTTACCAGTCGCTCGGAGGCAGAATCTTTAACTATGGAGATATAACTGTCAACTCTCAGGGCGAACGCCAAACCAAACTTTTGCTTGTTCGCTCTCTATTCGCTACGGCTGACTCAATCCGAGATATAATGGGCAAACCTCTTGTCCGCATTGAAAAGTAAGCTAAGAAAGCGGCCAGGACGGCTGGAAATCACAGCAACAGGAGCATTCTGAACTCAGTTTTTTGTTTTATCAAAAGTTGCCAATATCCCATTGTAAACATTTGTAAGAGGTGGGTCGGTACGCCATTGGGGTTTTGTACGCTTATGCTTTTTAAAGACCGGGGAGGAGGACAAGTACTCTGATAAATAACACTATTAAAAAAAGTGAGCCCGTGACTAAGCCTGCGTTGAGTAGTTTTTTCGTCTCTATCGCGAGATTTCTTAACCCGTAGGAGGGTGAAGAAAGCTCAGCTGCAATCAGTAGCAAGATTGCTCCAACGGCTAGAAGAAAAAGGAGGTCCGAGAAGGCTAAAGGTGGACTCAGCATGATTATCTCTCAATTATTTCATATTCTACATGCATGGTTTTGGCCTCTTGGCTACGGATTTCTTTCTGAATTAACACGGATTTTCCTGCGGCTTTGGCTAAGGCGCAGGCAACAGAGCTGCTCAAAAAACATCCGACTTGCATATGACTTTTTGGTTGAGAATCTGTCTGTCGGCAAATTTCCTCGAATATGCTGCTTGTTATTTCCAACGTAACGACGTTGTCTTGGATTTGGATCTCAGCTTTTTTCGCAAGGCCCATATCTTCAACGAGCAGTTTTGGAAGTCTATTTTGGATTTCGTTCAGGCCGGTTTTAGTGAATGAAAAACCAAGTTCCTCCTCGAAGAGGCGTAAGAGAGCCGACCCTCGGCGTAACAAATGCACCGTTTTTTTGGTTTGTGAAAAGTTTTTCATTTGTTTCTTCGAATGAAGGAAGGGGTGTGTTGACGGATTCGGGAATGAATATGAGGCTGGAATCGATGTTTTTGAGGTTTTTAGGAGGCAAGTATATTCCTTTTGTGGCCAGGTTTTGTTCTAGGATTAGCCGTTCAATGTTGGCTGATGCTGCTTCGATAGAAGCATTTAAGCAAAGTTAATGGTACATGCTTGGAAGGAGTTAGGTAGAGCATTATTGCTCCCCAGAAGACAACGGTAACGCCGAGATGGCTAAAAAAGATGAATCAGAAAACGCGGAGATCGCCACTAGCGCAATGCCGAGACATATAACTGAAAAAATGATTATGCGGGTAAAGGTCTTACTTTTTTGTTGGGGCATCCTATATCCCTTGATGAGCTATTATTCTTGTGACTATATATAATGAGGTATTTAAAAAAACGTGCCTATTTCAAGGGAAAACGCGAATCAAGGATTAAGCATTGTAATATCTCAGGTTCTTAATTTGTTATTAGTTTTTTATTGCACACTTTCTAGAAAATTATGTTTTCTTTTTCTTCTGGTTTTTTATTCTATTCATCACTTTATTTTATTCAGACAATATTTATAGGAAACTAAAGAAGCGCACGAGGTGCAAGATTTTTGAAAAAAGTTGGAAAAATGAATAAAAAATTCTTGTTGGCAGCAACTGCGGCTCCATTAATCATGATTGTAGTAGCTTTATCACTTTACACTTTTGCGGCTATAACAACGTCTCAAACTGTGTCTTCCACGGGACGGTGATTACGTCTCCAAACTTAGGTATATACGCTGATAGTGCCTGCGCCACGCCACTGAGTTCCATAAATTGGGGATACTTAATCCCTGGTGGAACAATCACTCAAACAATCTACGTTAAAAACATCAGCAGTGGTCTTTCATTGACGCTAAGTATATGACGACACTTAACTGGAGCCCGGCAAACGCGAATGGTCCAATAACCTTAACTTGGAACCAAGAAGGCACAAAACTTCAGCCTGGAGCATCAGTACCAGCCATTTTAACTCTATCTGTCTCTTCAAGCATTATTGACATCACAAGCTTCAGCATCCAAATAAACGTCATAGGCACAAATCTCTAACTGCTCTTCAACTTCGCGCATTACATCCTGACAATAAAAAAGAAAAATATAGAAATTTGTCGATTACCGTTTTAAACTATTAAACGCACAAAAAAGTAACTTTTTTACAATATACTCATGAGAAAGGAAAAACGCGAATCTACCACACAATAAATAGTGACTAAATTGTTACCAACCAGCATGAGGCGCAGAGTTTAAATGCGTTTGGAGTTTACTTAATGAACTGATCATTCCAGACGTTTGATCAATAGCAAACTGGAAAAGTGTCCCATTTGAAGTATTCAACAACTTGCCCCTCATGTCAGTTGGAACTAAAGGTTGACAAAGATCTTAATTTTACCTGTCCAAAAGGATGTAATTCGCTTCCAAAGAATATATTCAAATCCAAGAAAATCAAGTTCAGAAAACTGCCTGGAATTTGGCGGTATTATGACTGGCTTCCAGTTGAAAAAACAACAAGTTATGATGGGGAAAGTGTTACTTACAAAAGCGAGCATTTTGGTAAGGAGCTCGGATTGAAAAATCTTTATGTAACTTTCACGGGGTACTGGCCTGAAATCAATGCCTACGTGAAAACCTGCACATTCAAAGAGCTTGACGCTGCAGTAGTCATCCAGAACGCAAAAGAGAACGGTGTATCCCGTCTAATAGTGGCTTCGGCTGGGAGCACAGCAAATGCCTTTGCCCATCTAAGCTCACTTGAAAAATTTAACGTAATTTTAGTTGTGCCCATAGAAGTCGCAGACACGCTTGCATCACCCTTCGTTGATGAAAATCATGTAAAAACCATAGCTGTAAAAGGCGATTATTGTGATGCAATTTCATTCGCCCAGAAACTGCATCAATCTACTCATATCACTTATGACGGAGGAGGCAAAAATCCCGCCAGACGGGATGGTTTGGGCACAGTTATGCTTGAGGCTGTTGAAAAGATGAAGGTACTACCTAACCATTACTTTCAGGCCGTTTCAAGCGGAGCTGGTGCAATAGCCGTCTTCGATGAAATTGACAGGCTTTTAGGCGATGGTCGATTTGGAAAGCCTCACTTCAAACTTCATATTTCACAGAACGCTCCCTTCATTCCAATTGTGAAAGCTTGGAACGACAAAAGACGCACCATCGAAAAAAGTGATGAGGAGCCCGAGAACGCTCTTAGCGTCATCTATGCTAAGGTTCTTTCTAACAGGCAGCCATTGTATGGAATCAACGGAGGACTCTTCGATGCCCTTCAGGCAACATCCGGCGAAACCTATTCAATCACAAATCGGCAGGCGGAAGACGCAGCAAAATCGTTCGAATATTCAGAAGGAATCGACATACACCCGGCGGCGGCGGTAGCGACCGCTTCACTAATAGACGCAGTCCAAAAAGGAAAAATTGGATCAGACGAAAATGTTATGCTAAATATAACCGGGGGAGGACTAAAACGTGCCAAAAAAGAATTTGGCATGCATAAAATTCCATTGACCGCAAAAGTTGAAAAAGACACGCCGCCTCAAGAATTGAGGGATATCATTCTGTGAAAGTTCCATTAGAAATTTCTCGTATCTTGAGAGAGTCAGGAGTAAACTTTTTCGCAATGCTCCCATGTGAAAAAGTAGCAGAACTATACGATTTAATCTCAAAAAACTTCAAGCATGTCTATCTTTCGAGGGAGGAAGAAGGCGTCGGCATTTGTGGCGGCGCATTCCTAGCTGGTGCAAAGCCGGCTATGCTGATCCAAAGCTCGGGACTGGGAAACATGATCAACGCTTTATGTTCCCTAACTCGAACCTACCAAATGCCTCTGCTAATCATAACGAGTTGGAGAGGGGTATGCGGAGAAAAAGTTTCAGCTCAAATTCCTCTTGGAAAAAGCGTGCCCAAACTGCTGGAAGCCGTTAACATAAGTTATACAATTATCGAAAGCACCGACGACCTGCCATTAATCGCAACCGCTGCTGATGAAGTCTACAAGCAGAATAAAATTCGCGTATTGTTACTAAAACCTGAACTGATGGCAAAAGAAGCAAACGCTTCACCTAAAGTCGAATGCGAAATCAGCAAGGAAAAAAATCCTGTTAGAAAACAAGCCAAAATAAAACCTGTTTCAACAAGGTTCGAGATATTAAATGGCATAGCCCCCTATCTCGCCGATAGAATTGTTGTCTGCAACATCGGCATCCCAAGCAAAGAACTTTATAAAATACAACATAAAAAATCAAACTTTTACATGCTCGGAAGCATGGGATTGGCTTCATCAATTGGACTGGGCATTTCCCTGTTCACTCCGAAGGAAGTCGTCGTGATTGATGGAGACGGAAGCCTATTGATGAATCTCGGAACTCTATCAACCATAGCCAAAGAGAAGCCGTCTAACCTAACGATTTTAGCCATCGACAATGGCGTTTATGGATCCACAGGCAACCAACCTACAGCCACTTCCTTCTGCGCTGATCTGGAAACCATCGCCCGAGGCTCAGGATTCAGGAAAACCTATCGAGAAGCAAATTCGCAACCTTTGCTGTCAACCTTGCAAAATCTTGGTTGGGGACCGAATTTCGTTCATGTACCTGTCAAAGTGGGAAATGCGAACGTGTCCAACGTGCCTCTAACTCCAGACGAAATAAAAAATAACGTGATAGAAGCGATAGCTGCATGAGAAAATTAAGGATAGGGCATCTTAGCACGCTTTACCACACCGCATTTATACTTAAGGGAAACGGCTGGATTGAGGGTAAAATGGGAATAGAAACTGAGTGGAAACTGTTTCCAACTGGTCCTGAAATGGTAAAGGCATTCGCCAAAGGGGAATTGGACATTGGTTACTTGGGGCTTCCTCCTGTCATGATTGCTATTGACAGAGGAATCGCGTTGAAGTGTATCGCGGGAGGCCATATGGAAGGTACCGTTCTTACCGCTTCAGAAAAAATTAAATCATACGAAGAAACTGGAAGCATCAAAGAAACACTTGAGCAACTTAAAGGAAAAACTGTAGGTACGCCTTCAAAGGGTTCCATCCATGATGTTATTGTACGGGCAGTTCTGGAGGAAGCGGGTCTCCAACAGGACGTTTCAGTCAAAAACTTCGATTGGGCAGATCTTGTGCTTTGGGCACTAGAAAATGATGAAGTTCAGGCAGCAGCTGGAACGCCCGCACTCGCGGTGTTATCCTCACAATTCTTGAATGCGAAAATAATTCTTTCCCCCCATGCCATGTGGCCTTATAATCCAAGCTACGGCATTGTAGCGACAAAAGATACAATAGAGAGCCATTCTGATTTGCTAAGAGGTTTTTTGGTGTTGCATGAGAAAGCGTGCAATCTTATAAGGGAAAAGCCGTTAACAGCCGCAAAATTAGTTGCTGAAACGGTAAGGATAATGGATGAAAAATTCATCATGCGAGTTTACAAGGTTTCGCCGAAATACTGTGCAAGTCTTTCTCCAGAATACTTGCAGTCCACAATGGCGTTCGCCCCTGTTTTGCAAAAGCTGGGCTACATCAATAGATCGGTAACTGAACAGGAAGTGTTTCACAAAGCAATAATTGAAGGCGTACATGATCAGCCTCCCCACTACGATGACCCATTAATGCTTGCCTGAAATTATCCGCCCGCGACCGGAGGCATTATTGTAAGGAGACAGCCGTCGCAGAGTTTAGTCTTTAAACCTTCTAAATTCAGCACATTTTGACCGTTCAAGAGAAATATAACTGGGAGACCTTTCTGCTTTAACCCTGAACGGACAAACCTCTCAAATTCTTCCCCGTATTTCTTGGAAAGAATAATTATCAGGTCTTCTACAGTTGTGTCTTTATCAACGTTTAACTTATCTTCGGCACTGCCCGTTATTTTCCGCAAAGGATGAAAATAACGAATATTAATTTCCAAACAGTCGGCGCCCCTTTGGACAAGTTACAATAGTCTGGTGCTTTTATGGCTTTTCATCACATAACAATATCGGCTTTCGTTAAGTGTTTCCCAGCACGCATTTTATCCCGTAAGCGAACCAACAAATCATCAAGTTTTTTAATTCCTTTGATAGCCTCTTTTTCTTCTTCATCCGTGACTATTAGCTTTTGCATGGCCCCGTTCTGCATAAGTATTCGAAAATCAGACAACAACGCTATTACTGGGTCATGAGTTACAAAAATAAAAATTTTCTTATATTGTTTTAGAAGTTCCAGGGCTCTTGTTCGGTATATTCCTGCATTTTCAATTTCGTCTAAAAGCACTATTGGAGCGCTGCAGACTACCACTGCGTCAGCTATTAATAAGGCCCTTGCCTGTCCACCTGAAAGCTCCGTCATTGCATTCTGTAAAAGGATTGGTTCTCCTGTAAGTTGATTCGCAAAATCAAGAGTTTGTTGAAGAGTCAACTCGGGGTTTTCACTTTGTCTTACGCTGATATGAGTTTCTAAAAATTTTTTCACGGGCAAGTCCGACAGAAAATTTGTATGTTGCGTTATCAAGGCAATAGGATTCTCGGCAGGATTCTGCATTTTCTCCGTGGCTACCTTGTCATTTATGAGCACCGTTCTCCCAGAAGGCGTGTTTCCGTTTGCGAAGAGGGCAATATCATTTATCAGTGCTGTCTTTCCGCTTCCAGTTAACCCCACGATGCTTACCACGTTACCCATGTTAAGCTCGACTTTTTCAACGGCTTCTTTTATTCCATTTCTGCCGTGCCCACCGCAGATTGTGACTTTTTTTATTTTACTAGCGTTCTTCATGATTTCAGCCTATGCTATCATTAAGCCTTCTATTCGTACCCTTGTTCCTTCACTGGTATTTCCTATTGCAACGATTACTCCACTATGGCGCCATTGCATCATACAGTATCTTGGCTGGAAAAAGTATCTCCTTCCTATCTGAAGTTTAATGCCTTTTCTAACGTCATGCACGATACCCTCGTAAGCGGTGCTGTTGTAATAACCGATGTTAATGCCTTCTTTCCTTGACCATAAGGGACCTACAATGCACCAGACAACAGTTCCATTGAAGCAGTCAGGATCTTCAACTATTACGCCCACGTGTGTAACAGGACAGCCGCAGCTTATCCATGCTGGACGACCGAAGATAACGTCGCCCTTTTTGAGTTTCAACTTCTCAACGTTCGCTGGATTGAATAACAGTATGGTTTCTCGAGGTCCATGGTCTACGGAGTATTTATCTAAAACAAAATCGTACCGTCGTCCAAGGTTGTCTTTCCAAGTGGGAGCTTGAAATTCTTCAACATCTTTAGTCGGCGACTTGCTCGCAATTGCTGGTATGCAACGTTCATACATTTCAGGCTTTGTCAGCATCGATTCTGCCATTTCCGTGCAGGTTTTAAATCCGCAAAGTCCACAGTTTTTTCCCGGCAAATTCTTCAGTATTTCTTCTTTCGTCGCTGACAAATATTATTCACCTCGATAGAACACGTCGCTTTCCAAAGGTCTTAAAACGCCAAAGTGCGCTTCCTTCCCTATCTCCTTCTTGCCCACACATATGGTGCATGTTCCTACAGGGGGGTTTCCTCGGAGCCTGTAAGGACCTTTGAGTTCGGGTCCATTTTCAATCTTTCTGACTACGCGGTCGATGTTGATTCCTCGCAACGCATCCGTTTCCACAAGGTCTACGTGTGAAGCGTCAAGTATGTTTGCCCGAAAAACTTCTTTTTCGGCTTGGCTTACCAAGTCTATTTTTGTGACAACCGCTAAATCTGCAAGAGAAAGCATGGGACCTATTTTTCTGGGCAAATTCATTCCGCTTGTGGCCTCTAACACCATTATGCCCAAGGAATTCTCGATATAGGGAGAACACCGGAGACACAAACCTGCTGTTTCTACAAGAAGTATATCAGCTTTTTGAGCCTGAGCCCATTTGATGGCATCGCCGAGAACAATGACGTTACAGTGGTCAGGGCACAGTTCGCCTGAATACACTTTTTTTACTGGAATCCCAAATTCTTCTTTAAACAGTTGATCTTCATTTGCATATTGGACATCAATTTTCAAGTAGGCTATCGTGAATTTTTTTATGAGTCGGCGTACTACTTGCCTTAGTACAGTTGTTTTGCCGCATGTTGATGAACCAGAGCAAATAACAAGTTTCATGGTTAAATGCTCATGAAGCGAACCTTTTAAATCTTTAGCGCCCGCCGCACTATTCTGCACGGTTGTGTTGTTTTTTATGGCGTTGGCGGCATTTTTGAGCTAAAAATAGTGATTAAACCCAATCCCTAATCATACATGCAAGATTGACAAAATAAAAGGGCACAACCAGTTTAGCAACATACGGCTCGTAAAATTTAGTGCTCTCCCCAGACGTTCTCAAACGGGAAAATCGTTTCAAAAAGTAAAATATGGGTCTCTCTAGGAGTTAGTCTCTTGGGAAAAGGGCTGGCTATTTGGCAAGAATATCTTTAGCTTAGCACGCTTGCCCACCAATTCAAGTGTTTTCCAATAAAGCCATCCCAGAAGGTAGGCAAGACTATTTACAAAGCGCAACTCCGTGATAAGCGGAGAATAACGTTTCTTTTTGGTTTTTCTACTCAGTCTCACGGCTGGAGGTACAAATCTCAAAACGTCTAATCCCAGCAGAACTGGAAATATTAAAATCAGTTTTTCATTGATTAAAGCCAACAGTGGCGACAAGAGAGCAAATGAGGTGAAGACAAAGCAGAACTTTATCCTTGGGGTGAAGACTTCAGTGTGTCTCTCTGCCAATTGCGCAAAACCCATCCCCCATCGGAAACGTTGTTTAAAAAAACTTGAGAAGGAATCAGGATGCATTGTCTTCGCCTTTACGTTTGAATCAATAGTGCATTTGAACTCAAGCTTTTCTACTCTTAGAAAAAGGTCAACGTCTTCGCCTCTTTCCATCCGTTCACTAAATCCGCCAGCTGCCTCTTTCACACTCTCTCTACTGTAGGCTACATTGGTACCGAAGGGCAATCTTCTGTCAACATCATTTTGCGTCAATTCGATACATTTCGCTAAAAGGTTATCATTCATGGCCCTGACCTCACCGCCTATGCAGCTTGCCTTGTTCTTGATAAAAGAGCTGGATAATTCGGAAAGCGCATTGCCATTGAGTGCTGTATCGCCGTCTAAGAACAGGAGCATTTTGCCTTGGGAGTTTTTTATTCCAAGGTTTTTTGCGGCTGAGATTCCTTCATGAAAGGCTTTGACCATTTTTACTTTTGGGTTACTGCAGAACCTATTGATAATTTCACTTGAGCCGTCTGTGGAGACGTCATCAACCACGATTAACTCATAATCCTGAAAATCTTGTTCAAGAACAGATTGTATGCAATCGGCGATTGTGTTGCTTTTATTATAGCAAGTCACGATGACGGAAATGGCTGGTGAAATTATTATTTGCCTCTTCTTACAAAAGAAAATGAAAGAAAAGAAAAAATGTTAGTTTTAGCTGCCTTTAGAGCAGAATTCTTGCGTCAACCACAATTGCGCCATGCTCATACGCAAAAACCGGGTTCATATCCAACTCTGATATCTCGGGAAAATCCATAACCATCATCCCAACCTTCTCAACAACCCCGGCAACCGCATCAACATCAGCAGGCTTCGCACCACGCACACCCTTAAGGATAGGCGCACCCTTAATCTCTCCCATCATATCCACCGCCTCCGCCTTGCTAACCGGAGGCAGCCTAAACACGACGTCTTTGAGAACCTCAACGAAAATACCGCCCAACCCAAACATAATCATAGGCCCAAACTGCGGATCCTTCGTCGCGCCAATAATAACCTCCTGCCCCGGCAAAACCATATTCTCCACAAGAACGCCCACGTTTTTGGCGTCAGGCTTATGCTGCTTAACACTTGCAATAATATCGTTAAAGGCTTTTTTCACGTCTTCCGCGTTTTTCAGATTAACTTTAACGCCGCCAACATCAGACTTATGGGTGATCTCAGCTGCATAAACCTTCAGAACCACCGGAAACCCAATCTTGCCTGCAACAGCAGCCGCCTCATCCGCACTAAAAGCAGGCTTCTCCACCGTAGTCGGAATATTATACGCCCGCAAAACATCTTTAGACTCGTACTCAGTTAGAATCTTACGCCCTTCACCTTTGGCTTTATCAAAAACTTTCTGCGCATTCATTTTTTCACTCATATCAATACCTCAACATTAACATTCGTACTTTCAATACCCTAACAACGCCCTATATTTATTTTTTTGCCACCGAAAACGGCATTAACCATTTTTTAAATTGTTTTTACCACATTTTAACACAAAAAACTTCTTGCCGCGCAGTTTAAATATATGGTTTCTGTTCTCTAAAAAACCAGTTAAAAACTAAAAGTGATAAAAAATGGGAATTTACACAAGTGAAGATAAACTCATGTCGCTAACAGACGCAATGAAACTGATCAAAGACGGAGACTCAGTTGCAATCGGCGGCGGACTAATTTTAAGAGAACCCATCGCAGCCATATACGAACTCATACGCCAAAAGAAAAGAAACCTAAAACTAGTCGGCACAGCCCACGGCTTTGACGTAGACGTCGCATGCGGAGGCGGAATCGTCGGCTCAGACCAACACACCTACGTAGGCTACGAATTCGTTTACCGAGGCGGATGCCCCAACTTCCGCAGAGCCGTAGAAGAAGGCAAAGTAGACGACAAAGAAGACGGATGCTACGCCATGATCCAAGGCCTAAGAGCAGCCTCATACGGCATACCCTTCTATCCTTCAACATGTTACTTCGGCAACGACGTCATAAAATACCACCCCGAATACAAAGAATTCAACGACCCCATAACAGGACAAAAACTAGTCGCCATCCCCGCAATCAAACCAGACGTAGCTATTTTGCATGTGCATAAAGCAGACAAACACGGCAACGTCGTCACCGGAACCCCACTGGTCGCAGACATACTGATGGCACGAGCAGCCGAAAAACTAATTGTGACAGCTGAAGAAATCGTAACGGAGGACTGGTTTAAAGAACGCCAAGCAGCCTCAATCCCCTACTACGAAACAACCGCCGTAGTGCACGTTCCATACGGCGCACACCCGACATGCAACTATTTAGCATACACCTATGACAAACCGTTCCTAGACGAATACATTGGCTACGCACAAAAAGGCCAAGAAAAAATGGATGAATGGCTAAACAAATACGTCTACGACGTCTCACGCGAAGAATACCTAAAGCGCATAGGCGGCCCAGAAAAACTAAAGAAACTCGGCGAATGGCGAAACAGATTAACCGACGCTACAGCATTTAAAAAACAACTTGAAACAACCTGGGAGGTATAAACATGAAAATAACAGATTACTCAATAGACGAGCTCATGGCAGTATCCATCGCACGCAGCATAAAAGACGGAGACCTAGTCTTCCACGGAGTCGCCTCACCCCTACCCATGACTGCACTGAGCGTCGCAAAAATGACTCATGCACCACACATGGTATACTTCGCCGGCGTAGGCGGAGGAGTAGACCCGTCACCACCATTCCTGCCCGAATCCACCAACGACATCTGGCTCCAATGGGGCGCAGTACGCATAGAAACCGTCGACCGAGTCTTTGACCACTTCGCAAGAGGAGAAGTCAACATCATGTTCTTCAGCGGCGGCCAATTCGACAAATACGGCAACGTCAACAACTCCCTCATGGGCGACTGGCAGCATCCGAAAACCAAGTTCCCCGGAGGCGCAGGCGCATGCAACCTAAGCGCACTAGTACGCATCATGGCATGGAGCACAAGACACCGAGCGTTCGTTCACCCCAAAACAGGAAAGAAACTCTACACGTTTGTCAACAAACTGGATTTCCGAACCACCACCGGCTTCATGGACGGACCCGGAGACCGAGAACGCGCAGGATGCAGACCCGGAACCGGACCAGTAGGGTTCGTAACCGAACTAGGCGTCTTTGACTACGACGAAGAAACAAAAATACTACGATTAAAATCCGTGCACCCCGACGTAACCGTACAAGACATCTTAGACAACACCGAGTTCAAACCCATAATCCCAGCCAACGTACCCGTCACCGAAGCACCCACCAAAGAAGCCATACGCCTCATACGAACCAAGATTGATCCCTACAGAATACGGGCGCTTGAGTTCCGAGACGGCGCCGAAGAATGCGACAAACGCCGCTTCAAATTCTAAACCTTCCTTTTTTTAAGGAAACCTTTTTTTCTTTTTAAACTCAACCCAAAATATTCGCCATTATACAAGCACTGGTTAAATACACAATTCGCTAAACAGTCAAAATTAACTGAAAATTAAAACAAGGAAGAAAAAGAAAAATTTTGATTGTGGCTCCCACAAAAGAGGGAGTTTAGAGTTTGCTGATGTCAACGCCTTGGCTCTTTAGGTAGCTGCTGTACTTCCACATTGCACCCGCGGTCTTTGCCGTGCGCTCCGGCCAATCGTAGGCTGGCACATGCGCGTCATCTAGGAACTTTTGGTTCTTCGCCGAATCCTTAGGCGAAATCCAGCAAACAATCATGGGCTTTTTGATCCCGCGTTTCTGTTGACACTCAATTGCAGCGTCTCTGACGGCTTGAACAGTTTCAGGCATACCCGCCGCGCGTCCCAGAATGATGGGCATCACGATGTCGATCTGCGGAGACTCAAAGAGCTCAACGTTAACTTTGTAGTACAGATCCTTGAATCTTGGCCAGTCTGGTGTGAAGTCAATGGGGTTTCTTGCGCTGGCAAAGGGCAGCAGCCAGGGCTTTATTTTTGCTTGCAGTTCCGGAACCAGTTCGGGGACGAAGAGTCCGTTTTCAAAGCATAAGTCTGAGAGTTCAACTGCGGTGCCTCCTGAGTTTGAGGTGATTCCGACGCGGTTACCTTTGGGAAGAGGTTGCCAATCAAACGCCTTCACATAGTCGATAAGGTCGAGGCCTGTTTTGGCAAAAACTACTCCGGACTGGTTGAATGCGGTTTGGTATGCTTGGAATGTGCCTGCTAAAGCGCCTGTGTGAGAAGAGGCTGCTCGGCTGCCGCTTGCGGTTCTGCCGGTCTTGGTAGAAATCACAGGTTTCTTCAGGGTAACTTCTTTGGCTGCATCGAAAAATTCGCGTCCCCGATTAATGGATTCTACAAAGAGCGCGATGATTTTGGTTTCAGGGTCTTCGCCGAAGTATTTGATAGCGTCCACATCGTCCACATCGCATTTGTTTCCGTAAGCAACGACTTTAGCGAATTTCATGCCAAGATCCACTGCTGCAGTAAATATGGCCATGCCGTATGCGCCGCTTTGAGTTGCGAAAGATACGTCTCCGCCCCGTGGGGGAATGCCGACACCCATTGAGCCGTTAAGACCCGTGTTGCAGTTGTAGATGCCAAAGCAGTTAGGACCAACCGTACGAATACCAGCCGCCTTAGCAATGTCAGAGAATTCTTTTTCCATTGCTGCGCCTTCGCCGCCGACCTCTTTAAAGCCGGCAGTGATAACAACCGCAGACTTTACGCCTTTCTCAGCGCAGTCCCGCATAACAGAAGGAAGAGCTTTGGGCGGAACAACAATGATAACCAGATCAACTGGGTCAGGAACTAGTTTTACGTTGGCGTAGGCTTTGTAGCCTTGAACTTCAGGGTCTTTGGGGTTAATCGGGTAGATTTTTCCGTTCCAACCGCCGGTTATGACGTTTTTGAGGAAAAGCCAACCCATCTTACCCTCCTCATTAGAGGCGCCAATCACGGCAACAGACTTGGGATTAAAAATGTAATCAAGTTTCTTATAGTCGTTTTCCAACTTGCGTTCACCTTT
>Ga0182021_10005333_pt1 | contig 15206 bp, 13 predicted proteins | sample 612E3MmetaG_FD_120493 | JGI IMG/M metagenome (GOLD analysis project Ga0182021, IMG submission 120493) | Permafrost microbial communities from Stordalen Mire, Sweden - 612E3M metaG (Illumina Assembly) | ecosystem: Environmental > Terrestrial > Soil > Wetlands > Permafrost | place: Sweden... | reverse complement strand
CAGGATATGTCAGAAGTTTTTCTAAAACGCTATCATTATCACAGACCACATATGGGTAAAGGAATGAGACCATCATTATCCAGTAAGGAGCGAGACTGTCGGATATTAAAGTAAAATTAAGCGACTATTGACAATGGGATACTTCAATGTTATACTTTTTGCTAATTTATTGTATTCAATTACTAATTCTATTATTAATTCTCTTTCTAATACTAAACAAAAAGTTGCGCTCAGGTATATATCAACCAAAACGTTGTGCTGGCACCAACTGGGGAAAAGTCAGGGGTAGAACTACTGGCGGGATGGTGGTAATCACCCCATAACTCGCAAAGCATAATCACGAATAAGACTAAGACCAATTCCCATAAAATTAAGGAAAATAAATACTTATATTGACTAAAAATCTTGTTTCCTCTAGGTCATTTAAGATAAGTAAAGCTAAAAAGCGGACTTCAGATTCGGTATCGAGGACATATACAAACGATATTAATTAGATTTTATTCCCAAATCAATGTTATTGAATTTAAAATGGAGGTAATGTTATGTTCAGGGATTACAAGGTCACTATTGGAATAGCACCTACCAGGCGTGATATCCCCGCGGAATATCATCCTGATTTCACGCGAGCTTACCGGGATAAATTATTGATCGTTTCCAAAATTAAGGAACTTCTGGCGAGTATTCATGATGTCCAGGTAATTGATATAGACTGGCTGAATGAAGAAGGAATGCTGGTTCAAAACGAAGACGTCCCTAAAGTAGAAGCCCATTTCAGAAAAGCCGGAGTCGACGCAGTTTTCATGCCTCACATTAATTTCGGGCAGGAACAAGTGGTCGGAAAACTGGGGAAAGCTTTAAATAAACCGTTTTTGTTGTGGGGACCAAGGGATGAAGAACCTCCGGCGGATTTTGCACAGCGCCCGACAGATACGCAATGTGGTTTGTTCGCTAGTGGCAAGGCTTTACTAAGATACGGCGTTCCTTTTACTTATATTGAAAACTGCTGGCTTGATTCACCTCTCCTGAAAGAAGAGTTAGAAAAATTTATACGTGTTGTCTCCGTGATGAAGGATTTTACAAGCATGCGTGTGGGACAGATATCTGCCCGGCCAACGCCATTTCTCAGTGTAATCATTAATGAAGACGAACTCCTAGAAAAGTTCGGAATTGAAATTGTTCCCATCAACGCTGCTGAAATTTTGTCTGTGTTCGAGCAGGTTTACGCAAACAAGAAGGAACTAATGGAAGAAGTAGTTGGTGATACTGTCCGTCAGGTAAACTGCTCTGCCATGAAAAAGGAGGAACTCTATAAAATAGCCGCTTTAGAATTGAGTATTATTGATCTCGCTCGTAAGTACGGTCTTAAAGGGATTGCCAGTGAATGCTGGACGGTTTTCCGAAAGACAATCGGGATTCCTCCCTGTTATGTATTCGGTGATCTTTGTGAAAAAGGACTGCCGGTGGGTTGCGAGACCGATATACACGGTGCCATAACTAGCGTGATTCTGGCAGCTGCGGCGCGTGGGGAAAAGCCGATGTTTCTCGCCGATGTCACTATCAGGCATCCCAAAAACGATAATGCCGAGTTGTTATGGCATTGCGGCCCATTCCCAAAGTCATTAGCTAAGGATCCCAAACAGCGTATTATGGTTGATTGCCATGGTCAATGGGAATTAAAAGGCGGTGATGTTACCATCGCCAGATTTGATGCGATAGGCGGTAACTACAAGTTATTCGCCGGTGAGGCAAAAGGTACAGATGGGCCGGGTACTCATGGTAACTATCTTTGGATACAAACAGATAATTGGCCGAAATGGGAAAGGAAATTGGTTACCGGTCCCTATATTCATCATGTTGCAGGAATCCATGGAAAATACATACCGATTTTGGATGAAGCTTGCAAATACATACACAATATCACGACAGACTTTGTATAACCAATAACACGATATATGAAAGGGGGTCTAATGTCTTTAGAAAAATTGAGTACAATCCTGAAAGAGGTAGATACCCAAAAAACGGCGGCACTTGCTTTCGACTGTCATAATTATGAAAGTATTGCCTGGATAATTGAGGCCGCTGAGGAGCTTGGAACTCCAGCAATTATTATGCTGCATCCATTTATGCTTAGTCGCGTTTCGGCTGAAGCTTTTACCGGGATAACAAACGCCTTGGCAGAGAAGGTGAAAGTCCCTGTTGCACTTCATCTGGACCATTGTGATTCGTACGAAACTATTCTGGCAGTAATTAAAGCGGGTTTTACTTCGGTAATGATTGATGGTTCAAGGCTTCCATTTGAAGAGAATGTGCGCGTCACTTGTGAAGTGGTGAAGGCGGCACATGCGCTTGGGTCTGACGTTGAAGCTGAGCTTGGAAAAGTAGGAATTGCTGCTAATAAGAGCGACTTCAAGACTGAAGATATGTATACAACCGCAGAGCAAGCAGCTGATTTTGTTGCTAAAACAAAAGTCGATGCATTGGCGATCGCTATCGGAAGTGCCCATGGTTATTATGTTGAGACTCCCAAACTGGAAATGACTCGACTAAGGGAGATAAATAAAGCTATTGACGTACCGCTGGTTTTACATGGTGGTACAGGAATCCCAGATAACCAGCTAAAGCAAGCATTCAAATTAGGAATCAACAAGCTCAATCTGGCAACGGAGTACGTTGCCTTATTCTATTCAACTGTCATGAATTTTCAGCAAGCTAAAAACAAACAAGCAAATCTCTTTGGGCTGATGGACTATCAGAAAAGGGTAATCATGGATTACCTACTGGCTAAATTTAAACTTACAATGCCCGAAAAATAAACCGCCAAACTAACTAGATGAATATTTGACCTTTACACTTTTATGCCGTTAATTACAGGCGAGGCCCAAATAATATTACCAGGAGTGCAATATGGAATTGGACGTCATAGGAATAGAAAACCCCGTAATGGATTTTAATACCCTGATCGATAAAATACCTGGTACCAATAGTTTTACATTACTTCAGGATTATAGCTGGCAAGGTGGTGGAAATGTTGGTAGCGCCCTTGTCGCTGCAGCCAGGTTAGGTGCGCGATGTGGCATTGTAGGTTATGTTGGAAACGATGAGCTTGGGCAATTTCTAATCGATGACTTCAACCGCCATCACATCGACACTTCTCATATTATTAAAGACGCGGGCGAAAAAACTCCAATCGGTATTTGCCTCGCAGAGATTGAGACCAAGGGCAGAAGCTTTATCGGCAGGCCGTTTATTGAAAAGCAACCCGGCATAAAAGAACTCGATAAAGATTATATCTCAAGCACCAAATTCGTTCATCTGGGGTTAATGGGTAAAGCGCAAGTGCAAGCAGCTATTTTGGCCAAGGAAAGAGGTATAACTGTTGTCGATGATGCCGGCTATTTTAATTCGAATATCGTTGAGAATACAGGTTTGATAGATATTTTCATAGGGTCGGAACATTATTATAACGGCCTATTCAATGATAGAAATTATGAACAAAATTGCAGAGCCATTCAAAAAAGGGGTCCGAAAATAGTCATTTTTACTTTGGGCGCAAAGGGATGCCTGGGCGTTGACCGCGATCACTATTTTAGTTTACCTGCTTTCCACAATGTACCAATTGTTGATACAACCGGAGCAGGAGATGTATTTCACGGTGCGTTTATTTTTGGTTTGTTACAAGGGTGGGACACGGAAAAAATAGCACTATTTTCCAGTGCTGTTTCCGCAATCAAATGTACAAGATTAGGCGGCCGTGCGGCGATCCCAAACTATAATACGGTGCAACAGTTTTTAAAGACAGGTATCATCGATTACTCGGAAATCAACAAGCGGGTAGAATTTTACAGAGACGGTTTTGTAAATAACATCGTTGAACACGTCGATCGTTATCGAAAGACCTAATGATTTCTCAAGTAAATATATATTAAAATGGTGACTTACGATGTGAGATAAATCCCTTTTCGCGAAAAACATGGTCTCGTGCTCATTTAACAAACCATCAGAAACCTATTGGCAGTAGCGCCAATAGGTTTCTGATATTCACACAAATTCCTTCAAGAGCTATCACGAGTAAAGCATTTTTACCTAATCAATCGCATGTTATCACTCGTACCACTGAATCATTTGGTCCTACCCATATTCCTCCACGTAATTGGTCGCCGTTACGTCGACAGTCAATTACAAATTTCCCATTCTTGTCAAAATGGCCTTCCTCAACGCTGATAACATAATTACAGAAGCTCGGGTGTGACATGTCAGAACTAAGTAATCTCGCCGGTTTATTACCAAGGGTTGGCTTTGGACGCAGGAGGAGTCTGCTGTTGAGGCCCACTAGAAAGAACTCCTTCTTGTTTGCCTGTATTACCAGACAGCCGCCACGCTTGGGCTGTTCGGTTTGTGGAACAGGTGCCCAATCCTCACCGAATTGGATTAATCCCATGTATCCATCAAGGTCCAACTGCTGCGCCGGTATACGCCCATAAAGGCCTTCGTATGCCCCGGGGTTTTGAATCACAGCATGAATCTTACCTGTGCCCTGGTACTTGAGCAATAACGGTATTACCGCTGCCACACACCGCGTAATTTCAACCGTTCTTATCAACCCGGGATAAATTACACCATTATTGTCGAGCTGCCACATTGAAAAGTAGCCTATAGCATTGTCCTCGGCAACATCCCGGAACATGGATAATCCGCCGTCGGATTCAATTATAAACAGTGGGTTATCTTTACGAATATATGGTGCATTCGTTGACTTATGCCACCCGATGTCGCCCTGGTAATTATCCGGAGCGATCAGGTCAGCATCAGGCGTGAACCACTTGTAAATATCCAGCACTTTGTGAACAGGGCCACCCGAAGGATAGCTCTCCCCTGGAACCGGCCACCAACCTCCATCCATCGTCCACACATTGATGAACATAGGTATGTTATAAACAGCTTTTCCTACCTTGGCCATTGCGTTCATATATTCCGCAAGACTCCAGGCGGTCATCAACTCATCAGCCTCCGGACCGAATAACTCAAGCCATGTACCGGATTCTTTTCCACCTGCCTGTTGCCAGAGATCGTATACTTCACCTTTGCCGGCCATTTTCATGGCAGACACTAACTTAGGGGGCACGGGGCTATCGAACACCGCTTGAGCCTCAGGCCCATAATCACGGTCGCTGCCGATAATGCCTGCTTCGTTTTCAATCTGCAGACCAATCACGGTGTGTTCTTTACTGTCTACAGCCTTTAGATGCTTACAGAAAGCTGTGTAGGCATTTTTATCGGCATCGAGGTTGGCTTGGCAGTGAGAGGAAAGAACCCATACATAATTACCAATGGGTGACATAACTCGTTTGAAACGCTGCGGGTCGTTCTTCATCCAAGCAGGAGCATAGTCCATAACACCGTTCTTCCAAGTAGCAAACCATAGTAAGATCAACTTCATCTCGTACCGGCGAGATATAGAGATAAGCTTATCCACACTGGTAAAATCAAACTTACCTTCTTCAGGTTCGACCTCGTCCCAATAAATAGGGATTGCCAGCGTATTGCCGTGAGCCAGTTTAACTGCGTTGAAGTGTGCCTCGGTCTCAGAATCATTGCGGACGCTATAGCCACTCGAATAAAGGCGCTCGCTGCCTAGTGGAAAAAATGGCTTGCCGTTTACTTGGAAAACACGTTTGATAGCTGTCATGAATACTCTCCTCTTAATAAAATTATTTTTGTATATTATAACTGATTAAGCTGTTATTCGTTACCAGTAGGCTTTCGTTCAAAAAAACCTTATATAAATGTTATCTCCAATTATGAAATAGGTGACACAGCTAAACTAGCGTGGCTGGCGGTTGCCGTTTTGGTTTACTTTATTACCTCACAAACTTCGCTCACGGGCTTGCGTTTTTTAGTGGGGTTTTCCGCCGGATAACCAACAGGGACTAAGGTTACTATGTCCATACCAGGTAGAAGTTTGAGGGTCTTTTCAATATCTGCTTTTGCATGCAAGGGACCAGTCATCCAAACAGAAGACAGCCCCATTTGGTGTAACACAAGCATTAAATAAGCGACAGCTGCTGACGTGGATTGGACCCAACCTGCTATATAATTTAGTCCCTTAAAAATCTGTTTTGCATCGGCATTATATTCCGCGCGTTTTTCAATCGCACCCTCCTGAAGCTCAACAAATGGCCGTTTGCCTTTGGCATCGTTTCCAATGGGCGCGCCAGTTACATGATCTGTGGACCTTGAAGATCTGACCGTAGTCACGACAATAAGGGCAGGTGCTTTGCGCACGTGGTCGGTTCCAGGTGGGGGTCCTGAATTGGCCATTTCAGACCATGAAGCCATGGTTTTTAAATTCGCTTGTATCGCATCCGCAATAGCGTTAATTACTTTCTTATCCAAGATGATAAGAAAATGCCAATTTTGAGAATTACCGCCGTTAGGAGCCCATATAGCTGTTTCAACAGCCTGGACGAGAAGGGTTTCAGGCACAGGTTTGTCCTGAAATGAATGAATAGAACGACGAGTTTTGATTAGTTGAATAAGTTCGGCAGTTTCCAAGATAACCCCCTTTATGTTTATTGCTCCTTAATTCTATTGTTTTATCGTTTAATCGGATTAAGTTTAATTCAGATTGGACACTTTTTACTTCGTAATTACTACTAAATCAACGCCAGGTCCTATAGAAGTAAATTCTTGTTTCCTTAGAGTCCAAAATGATTATATTCTTTCTCTATTAACACTGCAATACTTACTTCGGATTGACAATCGGATTTTATGTATATATAATTCGTTTACAAAACTAAAAGTTGTTTTATTGCGTGTTATAATAGTGAAAACAGTGCCTTGTTATGAAGAACAATTTTATATTTTGAACATAAGCGACTCGCAAATATATTAGTTAAAACAATGAAATATCAGTGAGGTGAATAAACGTGAAACATCCGCAGAACCATGAAACCGTTCAAGCCCCAATTCATTCGGGATTTGGGTCTATGACAACAGCTAAGGAAGTAATGGGAAACCGAAATCTAAAAGGAAAAGTGGCGATTGTGACCGGCGGGTATTCAGGTATTGGCACCGAGACCACGCGGGTACTCGCTGAGGCTGGCGCGACAATCATCGTTCCCGCACGATCCCCGGAAAAGGCCAAGGCAGCTCTCAGTGGAATCCCAAACATTGAACTCGAGGTATTGGATCTCATGGACCCTGCTTCAATAGATGCATTCGCCCAGCGATTTTTAGCTTCAGGTAGACCGTTACACATTCAAATCAATGGCGCTGGAATTATGGCTGCTCCACTCAGACGCGACGCGCGTGGGTACGAATCCCAGTTTTCTACCAATCATTTGGGGCATTTCCAATTAACTGCGAGGCTTTGGCCAGCCTTGAAAAAGGCGAAAGGGGCACGCGTGGTCGCGATCTCTTCATGGGGGCACCGTTACGGAGGTGTGGACTTTGATGACCCAAACTATGAACAACGGGAATATGATAAATGGAAATCATATGCACAATCCAAATCCGCAAATGCGTTATTTGCTCTTGCCCTGGACAAACGGGGAAGATCACATAGTATCCGCGCGTTTGCTTTACATCCCGGAGTTATACCGGATACCGAACTGGGTCGTGATTTGAATGAAACAGAGCTGCCCGTCGTAGTAAAGAGGTTAGAAGACGGACAACCCATTAGCTCTGACAATAATATGATGTTCAAAACAGTGCAGCAAGGAGCGGCAACAACTATTTGGTGCGCAGTAAGCGAACAGTTAAATGGTATGGGAGGGATCTATTGCCAGGATGTCGATATTGCCGAGGCAGTCCCTGCCGATAGTAACAAACCTTCGGGTGTTTGGCCATGGGCTAGGGACCCCGAATTGGCAGAGCAACTCTGGCAACTGAGCGAAAAGCTAACGGGTGTTAAGTTTCCAATTTAAATAGATGGAAATCAATATTAAAAAGAGGAAGAAATACAATGAGTAAAAAACAGATACAATTTATCGGCCTTCGTCTCGTTATAGGATTAATGGTTGTGGCAACCCTTATGATGGCGGCTTGTGCATCGACATCAAAATCGAACTCGACATCAACCTCTACGTCTACATCAAAGTTAAACGTCATTAATATTTCAACGGTTAACGCGGGTAAGATAACAGTAGGTGCCACTCAACAGTTTACCGCCATGGGGAACTATACAAACAATACCAGTGCGGATATAACTTCTAAAGTTACCTGGGATAGTACTAAAACGGACGTAGCCACTATTAATGCTGATGGTTTAGCTACCGGTGTAGGCCCAGGGTTTACTTTTATAACAGCCTCCATGTCCGGAGTATCCAGCAGACCGATAGAAATAGATGTTATTTCTCCCTGACCCAGTTTGAATTAACCGAAATACAATAAGAATTTAATACATTTAGTTAAGAAGGCTGAACCCGGTTGTATATGTCCAATGTACGAATTCAAATCCCATCCTAAATAAATTATTATAATTACTTTTTATGAAGAGGAAGAATATAGACGTAATCCTTCGCGGGTCTTGGTCGGCTACAACGGTTTGTTAATCAAGTACCGGGTACAAAGATTTATCTCATCCAATCATTGCGATGCACTTCCGCCGGTCGAATCTTGATACTTATCCAATTATTATTCTCCGAGAATCTTAAGATATCAAGTCCCCACTCTGGTAATCATTATAACCGAGGTGGCAGCTCTGACCTTACCTCATAGTTAGTATCAATTGGTATTTGAGCCAGCCGTTGCATTAGCATACTCCATCGGGGTTATGTTTTTCAAAGAGCTGTGAGGTCTGACCTCGTTGTAGTCCTTGCGCCAGTCTTCGATGACATTTCTGGCGTGTTTTAGATTGAGAAACCAATTAGTATTCAAGCATTCATCCCGTACCCTGCCGTTAAAGCTTTCAGCACAGGCATTCTCAACCGGTTTCCCTCGGCTGATAAAACGTAGTTTCACACTTTTCTGGTATGCCCATTCGTCTAATAACCGCCTATCGGCAGAGTTCTACGGGCCGAGCCCGTGGGTGAATGAGTAGGCGGCGATATGGTATGTTTAGGACATGGAAACACGATTATCGAGGCAGGGAGCCTATCGAACGGAATACCATATTGTATGGATAACCAAATATCGCCGCAGTATCCTGAATCCTGGGATGAGGGGATATATAAGCAAACTTTTCCCCAAAATAATGAAGGAAATGCCCGGATGTGAAATAATCAAGCAAAATATACAGGAAGAGCATATACACATCCTGGTGGTGATTCCACCGAAATATGCGCTGATTGATGTGGTAGGCGAGATAAAGCAATATACGGCGAGCAAGATAAAGAAAAAGTTTGCGTGGTTGGAAAAGGTCTATTGGAAAGGGAATGTGGCATGGTCACCAGGCTATTTTGTAACGACAGTTGGATTGGATGAGAAACAGATTAGTGAGTATGTGAAATGGCAGCGGGACCACTCTACTGCCTTTCCCGCGAATTCCGGTCCGTTATCAATTGTAATTACTTTGGGTAAACCCCTTGTTTCTGAGAGTCTTTCTGAGACACTTACTACCCTGACGCCTCCGAGAGAAGTATCCACTTCTATTGCAGGACACGCACGGGTAAAGTTATCGACAATAGTCAGGGCACGGAAACGCCGTCCTGTGACAATACTGTCTGAAACAAAATCCATGGACCAGTGCTCATTAGGTCTTACTGCCTTGGGATTATTACGATTACACCAGCACCACCTTTTCGCCGCCGTTTTCTCCGCAGTGCTAAACTTTCTTCCAGATATATTCGTTCCGTACGTTTGTGATTTACCACCAAATTCTCCTTCTTAAGCATAATGTGAAGTCTGGGACTGCCGAACCGTTTCCTTTGGCCCGCTAGTTCGCGCAGACGATACCGTAATACATCGTCATTATCCGTTTTCGGTCGGTAACGATATGCCGATACCGAGATATTGACCAGCATACAGGATTTCCTTTCAGTCAGCCCAAGACTTTCTCTGATATAGGATACCGCCAAACGCTTCGCCTCGGGCTTCAGAAGTTTTTTGAGAGTAATTCCTTCAGAGCACGGTTATCCAGAGCTTATTCTGCCACAATCTGCTTGACAAGGCGATTCTCTTCTTCCAAAGATTTGAGCCGTTTCAGATCGCTGGCCGTCATCCCGGCGTATTTGGTTTTCCAATTGTAGTAGGTGGCATCGCTCATCCCATACTTCCGGCAAAGGTCAGGTAACTTTGCCTCTGCCTCAGCTTCTTTAAGCACGGCGATGATCTGTTCTTCGGTGTATTTCTTGTGTATCATGTCGTCCTCCCCTTCGTTTTATAAATAATCTCCGCTGAATACCCGTCAGCTTGCTGACGGGATGAAAGCAGCCTCGTCCGTAATCTTGTGGGGTGGCTCCCTTTCCCCTAATGCCCCACAACTTGCTGTGGGGTTATTTACTATAGCGGAGGACTCTTGTTCAAGGCGTTACTGTTTTAGGGGGTAACGTCAGCTCGTCGTTAATTTCCCCCGTAAATCGCATTTTTCCTTAAACTCCGAGTTTAAACCCTTGTGATTTAACTGGTGCAGGTCTTTGTCATGAATGGTGGCATACTCTTTCTTTCGTTCTTGTTGTGATTGTTAAAGAGGCACACTCAAGTCGTTCTAAGAATAAAATTAACCTAGTTGGTATAACTATTGACAAAGGTGAAAACCGATGATATACTTTATTCCAATTCCTGATATTTGTGAGTAAAAACCTCGAGATAGTACGCGAGGTGGGAAAATGTAACTCACCTTGATATCGAATTGATGGTTTTTTATCTTTGTAGGATCATGATGTGGAAAGTTATAAGAATTCGGGGGAGAGTGCTTGGGGAAAATAGCCAGAACATATAAGACTCCCTCTTATTTTTATTGTGAAGCATGTAGGATGGCTGCAAACACATTCGGTAATCGCCTCTACGAATCAGGGCTACGTTTTATTGCCATAGTGCAAGAAGCAATACTTAACCGCTGTCAAATGGATAATAAATAGTATGCGAGCTTATATAATCAGAAGATTATTGCTAACTATCCCGACTGTGTTTTTTGTCAGTTTGATAGTTTTTATCACCATACGTTCCATTCCCGGCAGTATCATAGACATCATGGTATCCAATTACTCAGCATACGGCCCTGTAGCCCATTTGGACAAGTCATCTATTGAGCATGAACTCGGATTTGATGTTCCGATGTATCTCCAATTTGGACGCTGGATAGGTAGAATTATTGTGCACGGCGACCTGGGTAATTCTTTGTGGAAAGGCACCCCGGTGATTGATGATATAAAAGCAAGGTTCCCCGTAACCGCTGAACTTGGCATCTTAGCGCTTATCGTAACCCAGGTGATAGCCATACCCATAGGCGTATATTCAGCATTGCGGCAGGATACCTGGGGTGATTATATAGGCCGTACCTTTGCCATATTTTGTATTGCCGTGCCTGGCTTCTGGCTGGCGACACTGGTAATTGTCTATCCTTCAATCTGGTGGAACTATACACCATCGATAACCCTTATTCCATTTGCTCAGGACCCAATTGGTAATCTGAAGATGTTCATCGTCCCCGCCATCGTTCTGGGCATGAGCGGAGCAGGCGGAAACATGAGGATAACCCGTACGATGATGCTGGAGGTATTAAGGCAGGATTATGTTAGGACTGCCTGGGCAAAAGGTCTCAAAGAGAGAATAGTTGTAATGCGTCATTGCCTGAAGAATGCATTAATCCCGGTAGTCACTATGATAGGATATCAAATTCCTGTGATAGTTGGGGGTGATGTTATTATGGAGAATATTTTCAGTCTGCCGGGATTGGGGCGCCTACTGATCGACTCTGTAACGAACAGGGACTACGCGATAGTTACCGCATTGTTGTTTCTTACTGCCATAGTCCTGGTTTTCATCAACCTGCTAGTTGACATGTCCTACGGCCTGTTGGACCCCAGGGTTCATTACAAGTAAAGGAGAAAAGCAATAATAGCATGGCGTTAGAAAAAATAGCCACTAAGAGAAAGCATTCCAAGCTAATCGAGTTAGCGATAAGGATGTGGAAAGAGAAACCACTGGGCACAATAGGCGCAGTTATTATTCTGATTCTACTTATCACCGCTATTTTTGCCCCGCTTCTGGCTCCTTATGGATTGAATGAAATGCTCCCTGATGCGCTTCATGCGCCGTCAGCTAAATATTTATTAGGCACAGATAACCTGGGACGTGACATTCTCAGCCGTATCATATGGGGGGCTAGAATTTCGGTTACCGTTGGCTTGGTTGCCACTCTTATTTCTACTACTACCTCCACCATAATGGGTGTTTTAAGCGCCTACATCGGCGGTACAGTCGACCTGATAATGCAGAGGTTTGTTGACGCAGTGCTGTGCATACCCAGTTTAATTATTCTTATAGTTATAATCTCAATCATTGGGCCAGGTTTGTGGCAGGTAATCATTTGTTTAGGGGTTGCAAATGGCATAGCCGGGACGAGAATGATTAGGAGTCTCGTCATCGGCATTAAAGAAAATATGTATATGCAGTCAGCGGTAGCTCTCGGCTCACCCACCAGAAAAATACTTCTTCAACATGTCCTGCCCAATATTATGGCTCCCATAATCATACTTTTTTCAATGAGTGTGCCGTCCATGATTTTATCTGAGTCCACCCTGAGCTTTCTTGGGTATGGCGTCCCTCCCCCAACGCCCAGCTGGGGGGGAATGCTTAGTGGCAGCGCCCGAACCTACATGTTCAAAGCACCATGGATGGCTTTCTGGCCCGGCCTTGCCTTAAGCATTATTGTTTATGGAATAAACATGTTCGGCGATGCTGTAAGAGATTTACTGGACCCGAGATTGAGAGGTGGTGTCGGGCGTTATGGTGGGCAAATAAAGAGAAAAAATGCTTTAACAAAGAAGTCCTCTGCTCCTGAACAGAGCATTAAATAGGAATAACAAAGTAATAAATCTAAGGAGGGAGAAGTATTGACTAAATGGCATCACTGTTAAGTTCATTACTATTCCAGGAAGAAAAAATCAGGGAAAATACGAGCAAAATTTAAGGAGGATAACATTGAACAGGAAATTTCTTTCAATCGGATTGGCTTTACTTATCGTGGCAACTTCAGTCATGATGCTGAGCGGTTGTGGAACAAAGACAACATCGACGACTCAAGCAACGACTCAAGCGACGACTCAAGCAACGACTCAAGCAACGACAACTAAAGCAACGACAACTCAAGCAACTTCAACTCAAGCAACGACAACTAAAGCAACGACAACTCAAGCAACGACAACTCAAGCAACTACAACTCAAGCAACGACAGCCGCAAATCCCAACGAGCCTCAATATGGTGGGTCGCTCACCGTGTTCACCGATTGGGCTAATTCAGATCCCGGCGGTTTTGACGCTGCCTTAAGTTCAAACCCAGGCGGCCCGACGGTATTTTGTAACCCCTATCTTGAGTGGATGTTCTTGGGAGACATAGATACATATGGACCAAGAGGCAGCAATGTCTATCCCTTCCAGGCTGCAGAAGCTGTTCCTTTACAATACATGGTTGGTTATGTAGCAACAAGCTGGGATCTTTCGACCAGTCCTCTAACCCTGACCTGGCACATACGTCATGGGCTTATGTTTACCGGCAATACCAAAATAGGCATGGCCCCCAGGGAACTTACTTCCGATGACGTCATGAAACAGGAGCTAAACTTCTTTAACAATCCTGTTGTAAAAGGTGCTTTTACTTTTGTGAATAGTGTAAAAGTCGACGACAGATATACTGTAGAAGTCAGCATGAATAGATACGACTCCAACTGGCCATTATACCTGGGTTGTGCCATTGGCTGTGAAATCCAGGCTCCCGAGACGGTTGCAGCCGGCGCTGCGGACTGGCAAAACCAGACCGGTACTGGGCCATTTATCCTGACGGGATATGTCGCCGGCACAGAGGCAACTTATAAAAGAAACCCCGACTATTGGGGAAAGACCACAGTTAACGGCAAACAATATCAAATGCCGTTCGTAGACACGCTTACTTACCCCATTATTCCTGACGAATCTACTCAGGTAGCTGCCATACGAACGGCAAAATTAGACTGGTGGCCGCATGTTCCGGTAACATACTCGGACACCCTGACATCATCATCGCCTAAATTAATACAAAATAAGTACTTATCCGGCAATAATGTTGTAGTCCTGAAGATGAATAGACTAGACAACCCATACCTTTCATTCAAAGAGGTTAGACAAGCTCTGTTTAAGGCTACCGACTTCCAGAGAATTACTGATCTCTTGTGGCCCGGCGGTGATCCACTCGGTTTCCCGGTTGCAAAGGGTAATCCCGCTTACATTGGGATCGCTGATCTTCCGGCTTCATCCCAAGATTTATTTACTTATGACCCCGCGAAGGCAAAACAGATGATTGCCGATGCCGGTTTCCCGTCCGGCTTTACTGTTGAAATTTGTGTCACCAACAACTCAACACAGGTTGATTTAGCAACCACCCTTGCTAATGAGTGGGCGAAAGCCGGCGTTACGGTTACCATCAAATCATTGGATCCCACTGTGCAAACTACGGTTTATAATAATGTTTCGTATCCCGGCCTGGCTTCCTGGACTGTCTCCACTAATAATGAATTAGTATCGCTTGGACAGGTATCGCCGAATACCCCTGGGCCGACCTATGCGGACGGTCCGATGAATGCTCTGCTATTACAGGCGGAAGTAGAGATAGACCCAGTTAAGCGCACCGTAATGGAAAGACAACTCGACCTGATGGAAATTGACGATGCCGGTATGATGGGTTTTGCCAATCCATTAGCCCTGAACTGTTACTGGCCGTGGGTCAAGAACTACTATAATGAAGTTGAGTGCGGGTATCATAGCCAACTCGCCATGATAATGAGGATTTGGATTGACCCGAGCTTAAAAAAGTAAATAGTGCGCTGGTAGCGAACCTACAACCACCACAGATGGTTTTTAACACCTGCAACAAGATTTACTGAAAGAATTATTAGGAAGGCGAGAATTCTCGCCTTCCTAATAATGTCGTAAATAGATTTCAATAATAGTTTGGTGAAAATTGGGAGGTCTTATATGGCTAAAATTGTATTAATCGGCGCAGGAAGTCATGCCTTTTCGACCCATCTCATTACAGATGTCTTAACCTATCCTGAACTTAGGGATAGTACTAT
>Ga0182021_10005332_pt1 | contig 15206 bp, 11 predicted proteins | sample 612E3MmetaG_FD_120493 | JGI IMG/M metagenome (GOLD analysis project Ga0182021, IMG submission 120493) | Permafrost microbial communities from Stordalen Mire, Sweden - 612E3M metaG (Illumina Assembly) | ecosystem: Environmental > Terrestrial > Soil > Wetlands > Permafrost | place: Sweden... | reverse complement strand
TGTCCTGGCAGTATTTTAAGCAATTCTCCAACTGAGTTTGAAGACTGGTGCCTTCCCGCTCCTGATTATCTGTGCTTACCCTGCAATAGACGGCTGCGCTATTCATTCGTCACCTTCCTTTTGAGTTCAGATTACTTTATTTTTAACTTGGCCTTATAAATTACTTGTCATAATAACACTTTAGATGGGTTTGTCAATAACGTGAATGTTTTTACTTGCAATCGGGATATATGACCGGCGATAAGCATTGATCTCAGATATATAATCTTGTAGACGGTTTCGAGGTATTCTATTTTCAACAAAATGCTCCCCTCTTTGGCCGATTACGAAATGTAAGATTGCTAAAGCCCTGCATAAACGACCATCAGATATAGATTTCAATTTAAGTTACAAACTCTCCCAACAACCCTAATGCTTAACCTTCTTTGTAACGAATTCGACCGGCGCGCACCGAAACCTTAGATGACAATGCGGACATTCGTTAATCTCTAATCGAACTACCTTAAAGGTTTTGCAATGAGTGCAGAATATCTGCTTACATTGAATTTTTGCTATTGCCACAAATTCACCATATTTAATAATGCCGCCTGGCCCGCGCTGCCGCCCTATTGTCTTCTTCCCGGGCTCGACGTTCCTCAATGGTTTCGTCAACTAGTGGAACTGCATCGGCCTTGCCCTCGGGAGCTATTTCATTATTGGTTGGAGCAATGATTTCGGGTTCAATATCCCAACGTTGCAGCCCAGCTTTTATAAATGGTTGGCACATCGGTATATTCTCTTTGCCGAGTAATTCTGTTAAAGCATTGAATACAACCTCGGGTTTATTTGTCCACTTGACACCATAAGGTATTCGTTGAACTGAATGGCCTTGATAAGAACTTGAAGCAAATCTGATTATTGTTCCGTCATCACCTTTTAGGTAAACAGATTCACTATGTTTTAAGGTAATTGAATCTAAAGGTAGTGATGGTTTTAGTGATGTGAGAGCATCCAAAGGTTCCTCACCGATATCATAAGAGATAATACGGGAATACCACCGGGACGCTAACTTAGTACTTACGTCCTTTAATATTGCCGGGTCTACCCCTGTCAACCATTTCTTACCAGCCCAGGCAAGGGAATAACGCCATGCAAGATGCCGGCCATGGACTGCAGGGATACGCTTAAGAAGCCGAACTGGCTTTCCTTGCTTATTCAGCATCGTTTCAGCCCAGTAGCCGGTGTGCGTGTGGATTGTACAGTACTTCAATCCGGTGAGTTGGCATATCTCCCGGTTATCATACCAGCCCCTGCGTAAATCTAAAGCACGTAAAACTATCAGCTTTATCATGTTATGTTTGTAGTTGATCTTTATGTAGTTCATAATTCCTCCTGCGCGCCCTTGACTATCCTTTAATACGATAATAAACGGCACACTGTCTTCTGTTTTTCTTTCAATTTTCAGGGTCGTTTTTTACCCTTTGTTTAATCTTTAAAAGTTCGTCTACTTCTTGAACTGCCCCACAGTCCTCAAGTTCTTGGGTAATGCCGGTAACCCATGCTTGACGTATTCCCCTTTTTCCCAGTGTCAAAGGCAGTTCGTAAAAGCCATAATGATTACCACCCCACCTGGCCAGCTTGCCCTGCTTGCGTAGCGTGTAGATCGCCCTGGCGAGTTGCGGGGGTGTGCAATTCAGCCACCAGTAAAGAACATTAGAATCAACAACTATGTGGCTGCGTTCACCCATGTATTCGATGAGGGAAGATTTTTTAATGCAGGTGAGAACCCGTTTGGTGAATGGACGTTTATGATAATGTTTCATGTTTCCAACCTTTCTATATATCCTTTTTGAATCTAATATTGAGTAATTATATTGCCGCTATTTTCCTTCTTTTATCAACATCATAGGTGTCTCCAGTAGTGTTATCAGACGCTACTGGAGACACCTATGATAAATACATTTGAAGCCATTTTCTTTTTGTTGCATAAATCGGTACTTCTTACTGTTACCGCTGTTGATGTTCCATTCTGTGTCATTTTTCAATCCCTGCCTTTTTGCACACTTCTTGTATATTTCGTTGCAAATGTGAAATAACTTTTTTCACATCTATTTTTTATCCTCACTTTTGCCGCTTCCGTTGACCACTTTCTTTTCAATTCTCTCCACTGCCCGGGCAACACCACCGCATTAACGGCGGTGGTGTTAACGGTGGTGTTAGCGTCCTGACTTAATTTCCTGATATTAATGTTAAAGTTCATGTCATTACACCGCTGCGTTCCGCCGTCGGTATTCCGCGGTTCTGCAACCATCCGAACAGTACCGCGTCTTTTTATTTCCCCATGTGATTAATTTCCCGCAAAAGAGACATTTTTTATCATTGGTTTTTATGTTGTCACCGGCAGCGGCTATAGTTCTAGCGATTGCTAGCGGTTTTAATGGCTCTGTGACGATTCTAGCGAGTTTTTCGCTGGGCGCTGCCTGTTTGTCATCGTCGAAACGATAATTTCGTAATTCTCGGAGAAAGTTATCACCCTGGGAACTTACCATCGGGCTTGTAGCGACGACGTATTTTTTGCCAAAGTGAATCAAAGTTTGGCCGGACCATCGGTCAGGGTTCTTTTCTGGTTTTTCACCATGAACGATTGCGTAACATTCCCGGCAATAATCGGGATTGCGCGGCGATCGGTCAGCGATCGGAATAGCTCTTAAATGTGCCTTACAATAAAAATGGCCAGTTGCGATTAGTGCGTTGTCTCTTTTGTTGTCAAAAAGTTTGCGGTCGATTATTTCTTCATTCGTCATTTTTCATTGCCAGCTTTAGCAAACCGATTTTAACCTAACCGTTCTTTCCAAAAACTCTCAGCAATTCCGGCAAAGATCCGGTCCGACTCATCCCAACGACCACTTACTAAATGAATTTCATATAACCCACCTGGGCGAAAATAGAAGTTCTCCAAGGTCCGCGCTTCTTCTTCCGTAAGATCGCCGAGTCCATCAAGGAATTCTTTCCTATGTCGCATTCTCCTTTCCTGGGTACTCTCGCCTGTCCTAATCATTACCATCACGCACTTTTAAAATTTGTATGTTTTAGCCTCAAAATACATTTTTTACACCAATTTCCATGTTTAAAGCTTGTTGTCTCTCGTATAGACTACACCATGAAAATCGTGTAATTTTTGTATGTTAGCCTCAAAACAATACATTTTTGCCACTTTTTAGAAATTTGGTTCGCCATTTTCATCCTCTAAAGTCGCTTGTTCCTCTTCAGTTTTTCCTTCCGGTTTCGGAATGGCATATATTACCTTAATTCCCCACCATCCGCGCTTGTTATCTTTCATCCCATCGGTAACACCCTTGTCTGTAAGCTGCCTGATGAAATCCGATGTGTGTATCTGATTTTGGCCGCTGTCCTCGCACCAATTACAATAAGCGTCTTTCATTGCTTTTTTGGCAATAAAATAATCCTTGCCCGTGCCTAATTCGCAGGCGTCTCGAATGAATAAGGCAAGTTCGTCGCTTTCCTCTCGGTACTTTTTGGTCGCATCGGTAACGGCCTTGCATTTAACAAACCCCTCCCTTTGCCAAAGTAAGCATCCTGCAATTGCCCAATTTAAAATACCTGGTAATTCCTCTTGTAGCGCGGCCGGCAGGTTTAAATTGATTTTGTCGTCCGGTACCGTGGCATTGAAGGGGATCAGTTTATCTCGGCGCCAGAAACTATTTCCCATCTCACGCACAACAGGTTTATAGTTGCCGTAAAACCAGATTTTACAGATTGATACGAAGTCAATTTCGTGCTCTCCTTTGCGACTGGCCTTAATTGCATCATTACCGGTGAGCGTCTTGAGCAATCCCATTGCCAGCCGGGCCCCTTTCTCGAGCTCACTGGGGATGACAAACCGCTTACCCTGAATATTGGCCAGTGATTCTGTATGGCCTTGGGCGGCATTGGACTTCGTATTGTGAAGAAACAAATCTATCGGGACCGGCGTGCCGTAATCCCCAGCCAAAGAGCGTAGTATAGTCAAAAAAGTAGTTTTACCGTTATTGCCCTGTTCACCATAACAATCAAAAAATATTTGCTCTTTAATTTCCCCGGTGAGCGTATAGCCAACAGCACGTTGCAGGTATGTCTGAAGTTCACTGTCACCAGTGGTTATGAACTGCAAAAATGACAACCACGTTGGACACTGGGCAGTGGGGTTATATATTATGGGCACGCATACGGTTATTAAATCTTCCTGGCGATGTTCCCTTAATTGCCCCGTACGTAAATCGATTGTTCCATTGCGGCAGTTATAAAGTAAGCCGTCACGGTCTAATTCTTCTATTTCTACAGTGACATGAGCCCTTGCTTGTGACAGCATAGCGGATATACGCATATTGGATTCGGAAGATTTTGCCCATGATGCTAATACTTCACGAACTGTCTTATCATTCTGGGTGGCGGCTTCGGCATATATGGATTTAACGGTCCCTTGCGCCTTTTTTAATATTGACACTCCGTCGTCCCAAGCCCAGTGTGTCCCATCCCAGATCAGCCACATTTTACGCTTGGCATTGTATTTGACGCTCTCTCCGTGGTGCCTGACGAAACGTTCGCAATTTCCCATATCCGTGGTTAAATGCTCAAGGGAATACTCACTCGGGATGGCGCTATCGGCAGGATTACCATGTCTCTTACCTGACGTGGTTGGAGGATTGTAAGTACGCGGCTGTTGTTGATATCGCTTATTAGGATCGTACTCTGGTTCTTTTAGCGCCCTTACGTCCTTCCACTCGCGGCCTGCACAACTGTTATGCTCACATCGAAATTTTATCGCGCCTTCCGCATTCTGAAAGAAAGTGACACTGGAACCCGTGTGAGCACTATCGAATGGGCAGCATTCCGGTTCATATTTTACCCAACCCTGCCATTCCGATACCTTTTTAATCGGTAGGTCGTGTTCCGGCAGCCACTTCGCTAAATCAAGTTTCTCCCCATAAGTCCGGTGTTCTGTGGTAGATTGCGGTTGTCTTGGTTTTGATTCTTCCGGTTTTGATTCTGCCAAGTTCCTTAATAATTCGAATGGAGCCGATACTATTTTTTCAGGTACTGATAACAACCCCGCGATTCGATGCGGACGTTCCGGCGTATTGTTTCCCTTAGCTGCCAAACTGCCATAGGCTTTCCAAATTCTGGCGCGGTTAAATACTTTCAGGTCGATATGAACGCCTTTCTTCTTTCCTCTGTCGTCAACCCCATCACCAAATAACGATTCTAATGCTTTAAGTGAATCCAAAATAAGTTCGTCACCTTCTTTATTGAGTGGTACATCCACTCTTACCATAAGGTGTGCACCGTTACCCGAGTCCGCGCTAATAATTGAATCTGGTGGGAATCCTAGTGTATCTATGAGGTAGGTTTTAATAATCGCTGCTTTATCCAGCGCCTGTTGGTGTTGTGCGTCTGTAGAACTGATTTTAGCTGTCCGTTCAAAGTCGCAATCAATCAATAGCCACCGGCGTGCTGTAACGTCACCATCTCCGGTGCCGTCTCCTTCTTTCCATGCTGTTAAAGTATTTTCAGGGAAACGGGCTAACAATTCATCGGTAATTTGGTTCGGGATAATATAGACACCCATGCATCGGCCTGACATTGAAGCGATCGCCGCAGCAGCCAGGTCGCGATTGTTAAAAAATCCTCCCCGGATGGAACCTTCCCGGATATCTTGTTGTCGATTTTCTTTGCAATCCAAGCAGCGTACTTCGATAGTGTCGCCGTCCTCGAAAATGGCATATAAAAACTTTTTGATTTCATTAAGGTCTGCTTTAGGATACTGGGCGGTCATTCTCGGCCTCGCTTCTTTTCACATCTGCAATCAGTTTTGCCCAAAATTTGTTCGTGAGTTGGCGCTGCAGCGGTGAAATTTCACCTTCAACAATACGAAACGTGATGACAGGTTGGTTTTTGTCCGATTTAGGCATTTTCAGTTTTGTCCTTGGTGTTCTGAGAGGAGATTTTTAAATGGACCGGGAAAATGCGCAGGTCTTCATCACCGATAACAACCATCTCTTCCCCGGCTTCTACTTTTCCCTTGGTCCATTCAGTGGGCAAGATAATTGCCAGTGAGCCACCAATTTTGATTACCTTCTTAATATGAGCAGTAGCCATGTTTAATCTCCTATTGGCATGGTATAATTCACTCAGATGCACACACAAAGCACAAAACGAGCCTAGCGTATAACACAGAACATACACTGAAGGTACACAGACTGAAGCTATTTCGGGGTAATTCTTGAACGAAGAAAGACAAATTAAAAATACTTTAGATAAGGCCAAGATATTCAAATCTCGGGCCATTAGAAGCCCGGAAGATTTGAAAAGACATGACCGGATTCTTCGGGACGAGGGGAATGCCATGCGAATTGCATACGAGCAACTCGGCTGGTCATTCGATAAAATAAGTACCGTCTTTGATCGTGACCCGAGAGCAGTTGAAAAAATGGTTTCAAAACTGTCTGAGGGTAAGGTCGAACGTAAAGTACGAGATGAAAAGGAAAGCGTAGGGTCGAATGCGAAGCCGGAGCCGTCCGTAACAGAGGAAAATAAAAACAAATCGTCGTTATCTGCGGATGCCGAACCCATACCAGGCACTACGCAAACAAACGATATTAGGCCGCAGGTGGATGTGAGCAAGGAAGGGGTGCCACCATCCCCGGAAGAAAAACCATTGACCTGCTCAGCGTCTTCCGATGGTATTGACGTCAATGTCTTAAAAAGTTGGGGAGTACCACCAGGGAAACAAGCGGAGATAATATCCCAGTGGCGATCTTGGCACAAACGCGGAATGCACGATATATGTCAGGCTTTCACCCGTCTACAACAAGACCTCGAAGTACGAAAGTTTTCTTATAAAGTGGCGGAGGTCTTGTTAAAGGCTGATATTTGGGCATTAGAATTTCAGGTAAATGAACTTCATGAGTCAATAGATTTATTCAGAATTTATCGACCGCGGGATCATATCAAAAATTATCGGGCGTTCATAAAAGAAATGGAAGAAAAACACAAAGCCACTTATGGAGTCAGCCCGAGACACCTTAGTGACATTGAGAATATGCTGAACGCACTGCGGAAGGCTGTTATCATTTCAAGGGACACAAAGGAATATGAAGACCTTTTGAAAATGGAGGAAAATCCGTTTTTTGAAATTCTGGAGTCGCACTGTTTTGACGTTTACGACTTTTTCTGGACTCTTAAAAATGACCTTGAAAATATTCGGAGTTTGAATCTAAGAAATATACGGGGAGGGTCTAATCAGACCCAAGATAAAGTATCAAAAAAAGAATTGATTAATCTTAGGAAAAAGATAGATAATTCGATTAAAGATTTGCAGAGAGCAATAGACCTCGCTCTGAGGAGAAAATCATACTCAGATTTTATATGTCACCTCTGCATTCCAGATGCCAAATCAGAGACAAATTCGTGATAATCCAAGGTAATTTACATTTCGGCCTGCGGCTGCTCTGCTGCCCGAAATGCAACTTGAACCGCTCCGCTGTTATTGCGAAGTAATGGATAGGGAATTTTGGAATCATTAGGATTTTCCAAGGCCGTTTGGACATGATTGGTTGATTACCAGCCAAAATAGTCCCAACACTCGAATAGCTTCGGCAAACTCACTAAATTTTACCGGTTTTCTTATGAAACTATTGGCACCGAAACCGTAACTGTTGATGATATCCTTTTGCTCGTTTGAGGATGTCAGAACCACAACGGGAACCACTTTGGTTTTTTTATTTGCCCTCATTTGGCGCAGCACATCAAGACCATTAACGCGAGGCAGATTAAGGTCAAGCAAAACAACTACCGGTAATTCATCAGATGCACAACCGCCATTGCCGTCTTCCCCAAAGAAATAGTTCAGAGCTTCTACTCCATCGTTTGCAACAATCAATTCATTACCGATATTTGACTTTTTAAGTGCTCTTTTGGTCAATTCCACGTCGTTTGCGTTATCTTCTATCAGAAGAATTTTCTTGTTTCCCAAGGCTTCCTCCTATTTATCAACCCACATGATAAATAATTTCCCAAATTTATTATCATTTGTTAAAAATGTAGCCTGTTTTAGGTATTGTGGTAATAAATTTAGTATCAGTTGGGTCAATCTCTATTTTTTGTCTTAGGCGGCTGATCCAGGTTCTTAATATCTGAACGTCATTTCGATATTCTGGACCCCAAATCGTTGATAATAGGTCATAATAAGTCATCAGATGGCGGTTATTGACCACCAGTTCACTCAACAACAGCCATTCGATTCGAGTCAGCTTAACTTCTTCACCGCGAACTATCAAAATTCGTTCATCAAAGTTAATCTTCAGTCCTTGAACCACGAGTTCCCTGGGAGTATTCTTCCTTTCCAATGAGCTCAGCCGCCTTCTTATCGCTTCAATCCTGGCAACAAGCTCGTCCGGATTAAAAGGCTTCGCCATGTAATCGTCAGCGCCCAATCCTAATCCTTTGATTCTATCGGAATCGTCTCCTTTGGCACTGAGCATGATAACCGGCACTGGTGAAAAAGTTCGCAGTTCCTTTAGAGTCTCAAAACCATCTTTTTTCGGCATCATTACATCAAGAACCACTAAATCAGGCTCTTGTCCTTGAACCTGTTCCAGAGCTTCGACTCCATTACTTGCCAGTATTACCTCATAAGATAACATTTTCAATTTAGTCTTCAGAAAATTGAGAATACGTTCTTCATCGTCAATCAGTAATATCACGAATCGTCTCATGTTTCTTCCTGAAGCTGCATTTTTCTAATAGCCGCTTTTTTTCAATTTTATCCTTTTAATTTGCAATTATTTAATTTAAGGTGAAATAAAATGTCGCTCCCTCTCCAACCTTGGCTTCAGCCCAAACCTCTCCCCCATGACGCCGAATTATGCGTTGGACCGTTGCCAGCCCGATCCCGGTACCGGCAAATTCTGTTGCTTTGTGGAGGCGCTGGAAAGGCTGGAAAAGTTTATTGGCATAGGTCATATCGAATCCCACTCCATTGTCACGAACAAAATAAGCCTGTTTCCCAATATACTCTACGGTGCCCATTTCAATTCGTGGTTCTAAGGTTTTGCTGGTGTATTTCCATGCATTGCCTAATAAATTCTGCAATACTAAACCGAGCAAATTCTTATCGCCATTGGCGGTCATATTAGGCGCAATGGTGACTTTCACCTTCCGTTTCGGTTCATCACTTGCGAGGTCACTAATGATTTTCTGAGCCATATCGCTAAGATCTACCTTTTCAATGGTTAGATCGCTACGCGTAACTCGGGACAGTTTGAGCAGGTCATCCATCAGTTGCCCCATTAGCTCGCCGGAATCTGATATTTTCTTTAGATACGATTTCCCCTCTTTATCCAGTTCATCATTATAATCTTCTAGGAGGACTGCGCTGAAACCCGTAATACTCCTCAAGGGGGCTCTCAAGTCATGGGAAACAGAATATGAGAATGCCTCCAGTTCCTTATTTGACGCTTCGAGTTCAGCAGTACGGCGTTTTAACTCATCGTCAGCCGCTTTGCTCTCGATAATGTCGGCTGCCTGGCGGGCAAGTAAATCCAATAAGCGGAGTGTGCGGTCATCCGGCCGGTGCGGCGTCTTATATTGAGTTGAGAACATACCCAGAGTTTTTCCGGACCGGCTTACCAGCGGCGTGGATTGAATCCCGCGAATGTCAGCTTTGAGCTGGATATCAAGCGCGGGGGTACCGATGAAAATTGGACTTTGCTCAACATCCTCAACAATTACGCGCTCACCGCGCTCCAGTGCCGTTCCGCAGGTTCCTTTTCCTTTTGAAACGGTGCTCCAGAAATCCAGCCACCAATCGGGGTACCCCCGATAAGCCACGATTTTGAGATCATGGGTATCAGGATCAAGTAATTGGATGTTACCGAAATCAGCGCCTGAAATGGCAATTGCAGCATCGACGATCTCCGTCAGGATCGAATCAATGTTTCCTTCCTGTAATGAAAGAGTACCGAGTTTTTGCAACCTTGTCATAGCTTCCAGATTGGATAATGTTTGTTTCTGCGCATCCGTTATTTTATCCATCAGCTGTTGTTTTTCCTCTTCAGACCGCCTACGCTCGGTAATGTCATTAAAGACTGTTCCAAAGCGTCCTTTTTGAGGAGAAAATGCAGAAATGCTGAAGTATTTCTGCATGGGAGGGAAATAGGTTTCGAATGACTCCGGTTTACCCGAGGCTGCTACTCTTTCATAAATGTCAAAATAAGGAGGGGTCCCTGTGCCATAAAGTTCCGAGGCCGTTTTCCCAATGGCTTTTGCTCTGGTTAGACCGGTGATCTGTTCGTAGGCTGGATTTATGTCCAGAATCTTGTAATCGACACCTTTGCCCGATTCGTCATAAATTATTTCATGGAGGCAAACGCCTTCATTCATTGTGAAATTCATGGAACGGAATTTCTCCTCGCTCTGTTTTAAGGATTCTTCGGCGATTTTACGTGAGGTAATATTCCTGCCATAAAGCAGATAGCTCTTGGTGTCCGGAACATAGACTAACGTTTGCTCATACCATGAGACGCCAGTATTAATATCTTTGGTTACCGAATGTGTTTTATCTTTTTGAATTGCATCAAATAAATCCATTAAAAATGCTTGTTTATGTTCCTGAGTCATTAACGGGAAATCCCTTTTTGCCGCGGGATTGGCATATTTAACATTACCGGAAAAATCCAACTCAATAATCGGGTTGGGATTAAGTTCCGGGAAAGATGCCAAATGTAAAATTTCTGATTCTGCGCTCTTTCGTTTTTCGCGCTCACGTAATCCGTTTATGCCAAAAGCAAGGTCACCAGTCAGCATCTCCAATAATTTAACTTCAGTTGCATTAAAATAGTTAGGCTCCGCAGAGTACAGGGTAAACACCGCAAAAACTTTGCCATCGTCATCCGCTAAAGGTAAGGCAATGCTCGAACGAAAGCCTCTTAACAATGCGGCTTCACGCCATGGGGCAGCGGCGGGTTCTGCGGCAAAATCCTGGAAAAAGTACGTCTTATTGTTACGTGCGGCTAATCCGGTGGGACCTCGCCCTCTCTCATCATCGGCCCAGGTGATTCGAGCTTTGGTAATATATTCTTCATCGCCGCACCAAGCTAAGGGGCGCACTGATTTGGCTTCGTCGCGCTCGACTGAAGACACCCAAGCCATGCGGTAACCTGCTGATGTACACAAGATGTGGCAAACGTCGGATAAAAGAGTCTGCTCGTCATTCGCGTGAACAATAACCTGGTCGCATTCATTAATGGCCTTAAGCTCACGATTGAGTTGAAAGACTTCCTTTTCAGCCTTTTTGCGGTCAGTAATATCAATGGTTGTCCAGATGATGTGTGCTTGGCCATTTATCTCGATTTTTTCTGCGGAAGTGAGGGCATTTATTTCAGCGCCGGCTTTGGTTCGGGCCGTAACCTCGTAATTAAGGAGTTTACCTTGCTTCTCCAATTGACGTACTATTTCTTTCCGCTCACCCGGATTATCGTAAATATTAAGTTCGGTCGCTTTTTGCCCGATTAACTCCTCCCGACTGTATCCGTACGTATTCAAGAAACTCTGATTTACATCTATAAATGTTCCGTCATTGATTCTCGAAATGGACAACGCAACCGGGCTGGAATGAAAGGCTTTGGAAAAGCGATCGTCGCTCTCTTTCAATTTTTCTTGTTCCCGCGTTCGATCAGTAATGTCCACGAAAGCCGCTACTACGCCACGAACTTGTCCATCGTCATTTCTTAAGGGACTGGCTGAACCCCAAAGTGTTCGTGATTTACCACTCGGTAATAAAACATCAAATTCCGAACCTTCAATGTCAACGTTTCGGGCAGCTGCCTCTTGCATCGGAAGCTCTTCAGCCGTCAGTTCCTTGCCATTGCGGAAAAAGTGTCGTTCGGGAACAGGTTCCCCGAGAGCCGGTCCTGCTGAGACGTTCTCTCCCTCTTCAGCTTCGTAAAATCTATTGGCGGTTTGGTTACCCGTAATATTGTGACACGCGGGGTCATGCGCTACCCATATCGCGGCCGGAACGACGTTCATAACTGTTTCCAGTTCCTCAGCTCGTTGATGTAATTGCTCTTCAAATACTTTGAGTTCGGTAATATCATTACCGATTGCCAATATCTCTTTACCTTGTCCCTGAGAATCATAAATGGCTTTATTGGTCCACATGACTTGAACAATACTTCCGTCCTTGCGAATATTTTCATTCGATGAAGAGGGATGGTTTTGAGTATTTGTAATGATATCCTTCACAAATATATCCATATCTCGTCCGTGGGTATCAACATGAGGGACAAGAATCATTATATCGTTCCCTATCAGCTCATCTGCTGAATAGCCAAAGAAGCGCAGCCCAAAATCATTGATAAACTTGATTTTCCGGTTATAATCCCAACGTATGATTATGCTATTCGCTGTTTCAAGTAGTTCACGGTTTTCTTCTTCAGCTTGCTTAAGTGCAGTAATGTCTGTGATCATCCCCAAACTCGCTATCACATGATTGTTCTTATCTACTAGAGGAGTGGCAGATGCGATGGCCCATAACGTCGAGCCATCTTTGCGAATATATTTTTGCTCGTATTTATCACTATGACCTTTTAACCTTCGTTCGAGATTAGACTTTGCCAGATCCTTAGCTTCTTGGTCCATGAATTCATAAGGTGTCTTACCCATTATGTATTTATTACTGTATCCCAACATCTCTGCCATTTTCTTATTGACGAATGTTGTTTTAGCATTGGTGTCACAGATCCATATGCCTTCATCGGCAGTTTCTACTATAGTATGGTATTTTTCTTCACTATCCTTGAGCTCTGCCGTCCTCTCCTGAACTTTTATCTCCAGTTCATCTTTGGCTTTGGCTAAATCGTCTTCGGCCTTCTTGCGCGCTGTAATATCGTTGAAAAGTATTGCGACCTTTCGACTTTCCGGGGCACCAACACGAAATGCATATACATCATACCATCGGTTAAGTGCCTTAGCCTCATTAATAAAACGCTCCGACTTGCCAGTCAATGCAATTCTGCCGTAAATTTGGAACCAATGTTCCTCATGTTCCGGAGCTAGGCTCCGCATTAGTTTTCCCTCAGCATCATGCAATCCGGTTTGCCTTTCAAACGCCGGATTAATCTCTAAGAAACGGTAATCGATAGACTTGCCCTTGTTATCAAAGATCACTTCAACGGTACAGAAACCTTCGTCAATTGAATTAAACAAAGTTCTATAATTTTCTTCGCTCTGTTTTTGAGTATCCTCAGCTTTCTTCCGTTCGGTGATGTCACTTATGGCAACGCGCAATCTTCCTTCACCGGACTTAATGATATCCAACTGAGCAAGGAATGATGTTCCGTCGGCTTTCTTCATTTTCAGGGTGAAGTTCCGTCCAAATTCATTCTCTAACGCCTTTTTGCGCTGCAGGTAGAAACTGTTAGTTTCATCATCAGAAATAAATCGGGTAAAGATTTTATTCTTCAGCTTGCCTTGATCTACTTTAAGAAGCTGATATCCGGTGAGATTAATTTCAACAATCCTGTTGTGTTCATCCAGCGTAAAATAACCCACCGGCGCAAAATCAAATAATTCCTGATAGCGTTCCTTGGTTTCTTCCACCAAAGCTCTTGATTCGCGCAGTTCTTCATTTTGTATTTCCAGTTCCGCTTGATGAACTGCAAGTTCATGAGCCATTGTCGCCAGGTCCGCTTTACCCATGCCCTTGATCTTCTGGTCATTATTAGAGAGATCTTCTTCTGCTTTCCGGCGAAGGTTGTCTAAACCCCGTTTATTCATCGATCTCGCCTCCATTGGGACACAATTTTTCTCAAAGAACTATTGCAGCACGATGTATTACGGTGAGATTTTAGTCTAGGCCCATATTTAGGTTTTTGCCTCGGCATTAGTGTTAGCATATATCATAAAACTATTTGATGGTATTGATGGTGTCAGTTGGGTATAAATTAATTGATTACTTCACGGCTTTATTGTTGCAAATTTTAACACTGCCTAATGTTTGTATCAAGGGCAAATGGGGCATGGGAACACGGTTTAGGATTTAAAAGTGTGAAAAAATGAAAATGTTATAAATTCGTAATACTTTTAGTATAACGACATTTGCCGCAAGTAATTTAATTCTGGTAATTTTTGAAAACGATATCAGTGGGCATTGTTTTCATTTGACAGCGTTTTTGGAGGATTTAATTTTGGCATTGATAGTTCAATTTGAAAAAGATATAGATGCCCTGCGAATAAGGGAAGGGGTTAAATATGCCCAAGAACATGGGACGAAATCCAGTAAACCGATTGGCAGCAAAAAAAACCGATAGCCTATTACCATGTGCGGACAACTTTTAATGCCAATAATAACAATTTTTCGGCTACCGCATGGGCTTTGACAAATAACACCGGAGTAGAAGTTAGTGCAGGTTTTGTTGCCAGACGGATAAAGTGGATGGCGGCTAAAAAGCCTTTGCAAAGGTCAGGGGTAAAAATAGGAGTTTCTGACGCCTGAAAAGCCGAATAAGGTTGGCGGTTTGCAAAAGAAGTCTTTCGCAAAAGGGCAGGTACTGGATTTCCAACGCGTCAAACCGTCCGCCGATTTCGGGCGATTAACGACAACAGTTCGAATGCAAGTTGCTCTGTTTTGATGCGGACCGTAAAAATTGTCTCATTTGTATAGATGAAGCGAAGGGTATTGGAGATATTTAGAATATTTTGCATAAATAACTGATCCGTTAAGGGACATTACTAATAAACTTTATCATATCACACAAAATGTCACTAAAATGATGGTTCTATTTACTTTTTGAAGTTTGAACTACATGCTATAAGACACAGTTAGTAAATCTTCATTGTTGGCGCGACCCGCCCTGGCAGGCCACGAAATCAGACTGGAAGGTTTATCTAAAAATGGCAATGTTGTTTCCGCTGCCCTTGTTCAAATCAGGCCAACAGATTAAGAAACTCTTAAACCACATCAAATCATGCTTTCCGTTCTGGAACAAAATTATTTCCGTTTATTTTAAAAAACTTGTAACAAAAAGTTGTCCTCATCCGTTGTTCTGTTATGCGAAGGCAAATGAGGAGGAGAATAATGAAACTTAAAAAGGTGAATTTTTGCAGATAAACGCTTTCCACATTGTCTTTTGGAAAATGATATTTAGTTAATTATAGGAGGCAAAAAT
>Ga0182021_10005331_pt1 | contig 15206 bp, 13 predicted proteins | sample 612E3MmetaG_FD_120493 | JGI IMG/M metagenome (GOLD analysis project Ga0182021, IMG submission 120493) | Permafrost microbial communities from Stordalen Mire, Sweden - 612E3M metaG (Illumina Assembly) | ecosystem: Environmental > Terrestrial > Soil > Wetlands > Permafrost | place: Sweden... | reverse complement strand
GTTGCAGATAATGAAAATCTTTTCTTCAGATCGTTGGTACCAAGCATTAAAATGCAGAGATCAATTGGTCTATGACTATCAAGACAAGGTATTAGATAATTTAAACCATTTTTATATGCACCACTGACCGGATCATCCCAAACTGTGGTTCTTCCATATAATCCCTCTTCTATTACCGAATAATCATTCCCTAATCCGTTTCCAAGTACACCGGTCCATCTTTCATCGGCACTCATTCTTTTTTCATCAGCAGGGTTCTTACCCCATGTAATTGAATCACCGTAGCAAAGCACTGTTTTTTTAGTCATGGATCATGTTTTATTCATTAAATCTTAAACAATTTGTTTACCAAAATATAATTCTAAATAATAAAATTTATTTATTATGGTGAATAAAAATGTAATAAGATGGAATACGTTGTTGAATAATCGTTTTTTATTATAGTTAAAGGGGTGGTATAAAATGTCAAGAGTGATATGGTTTGAAATACCTGCAGATGATCCTGGAAGAGCTGCAAAATTTTATGAAGAAGTGTTTGGATGGAAAGTAGAAAAATGGGATGGTCCATTTGACTACTGGTTGGTAACCACAGGAGAAGATGAAGAACCCGGCATTAACGGGGCTATAATGACCAAAGAAATGGGAGAAATGGTAAGAGATACCATAAGTGTGGATTCATACGATGAATTTGCAAAGAAAATTGAAAAAGCAGGCGGAAAAATGTTGACCGAAAAAATGGAAATCCCCATGATGGGTTATACAGGTTCCTTTCAGGACAGCGAGGGAAACATTTTTGCGATACTAGAGCCAAAAATGGAATAAATATTTAATCCATTTATTTTTTTTAAAAAATTGGGTAAAAATTTAAATTTCAAAGTTTTACAAGCATTTTGTTTTTCCTTCTTAAGCTAATTAACTAAATGGGTATAATTATTCTAATAATCTCTTCATATCCGTTCACAATGTATCTAACCTATTATTTTATCAATCTGTTTTAAAAAATAATATGAGGATAAATTTTATACGATTAATCACATACACCTTATAAATAGAATTCATTTATGTGCTATTATTCACAAAAATTTGTTAAATTGGAAATTTATTTTTTTAAATAAATAATCAGTCTTTTTAAAGAATTATAACCTCAAATAAAGTTTATTATTATGATATAAATATATATTAAATATTTAATGCTTTTTAAACTCTATTAATTATTCAATTTTGAGTTTAATGCAGTTTAAGACTTCAAATAATTTTTTACCACTAAACTCCTTAAATACTGATTTAAATACTAAATATATATTCTAAGATTACAAAAATTGTTAAAATATAATAAATAAAGTTATTAATCAATTAATTACTGTAAAATATTGATTTAACTCTTAAATGAATGTTTCTGTGAAATAATATAATAACTTTCTAATCAACTCTATTACATTCTATTCACTATAAAATAAAAGAATTTATTAATGATAATTTACAAAGTATGTGTATAAAGTGAATAGAAATTTTTGAATTTCTTTCACGAAAAAGGCATGAAGAATGTATTGTTAAAAAGGTGCTCTTGTGGGGACTGAAATTTCAAGAGAAAAACCTTTGAAAAAATCATGCCAGAATGGGTTAAGGATAAGAAATAAATATTCAATCCGTGTATGTGTGATTAGGGGAGATTTAAGTGAATAATAAAGAAAAAAAACAATTATTATATCAGATAAGACATATTGTGGAATGTAACGGTTCAGATGAGGTTTTAGAACGTGTTGATTATGATCTGGAATCGTTGTATCGTAGAAAAAAATGGAACAAATTTAATTTTTAAGATTTTATTCGTTATTTCTAGATCCAAAAAAAATAGCAATGCATATAATTAATAAAAAAGTTTCAGGACTCCTTAAAGGATTAGAAAAAATGGCCAAAAATGGCCAGGAAATGAAGTTTACCAGAAACCATATGATATTAAATGAAAGAAACTTTGTATTATCGGTAAGCGAAGGAAGGTATAGTGGAGATTACGTTTCTTTTTATGACCTCTTTAGGATGGAAAATGGTAAGTTTGTTGAACATTGGGATGTAATTGAACCTATCAAACCTCTAGAAGAATGGAAAAATTAAATGGTAAATTTTAAAATTTCACCTTATTTTATAATTTTTGAAGCTTTTTTCCCTTAAAAATAGATAATTGAGATCTAATCTTAGAACTGGCCTTTTTAATAGGGGGATGTTTGAAATGCAACTTTCATCTCTTGAAAGGTAATTATCTGGGAGATTTATTTCGTCTATTTAAGAAAATAATGAAATAGAAATGCATTTCGATTTTTAGATGAGTTTAATAATAATTTATAAAACGTTTAAAGACCATAATATAAATTGAAACTTTAGATATGGGGGTTAAAAAGAATGGATCCATTAACTTTGATCATTGTTGCAATAATCATCTTAATTATTTTGGGACTTTCAATTCGAATAGTCGATCAATACGAAAGAGGGGTAGTTTTCCGTTTAGGAAAGGTTATAGGGATTAAAGAACCTGGATTAAGGTTAATAATTCCCTTAGTTGATCGTATGGTTAAACCTTCACTTCAGATTATTACCATGCCCATCCAATCCCAGAAAATCATAACCGAAGATAACGTTTCAATTGACGTGGCTGCAGTTGCCTACTTTAAAATTGTGGATCCATACAAAGCAGTTGTTGAGGTCGAAAATTACACCAGAGCAGTAAACCAGATATCTCAAACAACAGTTAGAAGCGTTGTTGGACAGTTCAACTTGGATGAGATACTTTCGGAAACACCAAAAATTAACCAGAAGATCAAGGAGATCATAGACAATCACAGCGAACCATGGGGAATCAGTGTTACCACAGTAGAAATAAAGGACATTACACTTCCGGAAAACATGAAAAGAGTAATAGGATTACAAGCTGAGGCTGAAAGAGAGAAAAGAGCCAAGATCATTGCTGCTGATGGTGAATATTTATCAGCTGCTAAGTTGGGAGATGCTGCGGACATCATATCCCAACATCCAATTGCATTACAGCTCAGGATAATGCAAGTTCTCAACCAGATAGCTGTTGAGAAAAACTCAACTATAATATTCCCTGCTCCACTCATGAACAGTATAAGTGACATTTCTAACTTCTTAAAAACAGAAAACATGGAGTCTGGAAAACCTAAAGAAAATAAATAGGAAACAGGAAAATTTTCTATAAATTAACTTTCAAAAATTTCTTTTTTTCCTCAAAAAATTAGATCCTGGGGCATTAAAAGTATATAAAGTATCAAAACCAGGACAATCGCTATGAGTAACGAATATATCTTTATTGAAAATCCTTTAAACTCTCCTTATAAGGAGTATCTAAACCTGTGGGTTGATGCGTTTTGATTGATGTTGAGAATCTTACCCGTGTGTTTGGTGATGTGACGGCAGTGGATGGAATAACTTTTCATGTTAATGAAGGGGAGATTTTCGGGTTTCTTGGACCAAATGGTGCTGGGAAAACTACTACTGTAAGGATGCTTAGCTGCCTAATATCTAAAACTAGTGGAGAAGCCCATATCGCAGATTATGATGTAAGTAACGATTCAGATTCATTGAAGATCAGGAAGATTATTGGATTGGTACCCGATAACGTAGGTCTCTACGAGGAATTAAGTGCATATAGAAATCTTGACTTTTATGGGAAGCTGTATGAATGCCCAGAACAGCGAAGGAAAGAAAATATTGAGCGTTTGCTCAGGATGTTAGAACTTTGGGATAAAAGGGATGTCAAGGTTGGGACATTTTCTAAAGGAATGAAACAAAAACTTGCTGTAATACGTGCCCTCATTCATGATCCTGAAATATTGTTCCTTGACGAGCCAACAGTAAACCTAGACCCAGAATCTTCCAAAATAGTAAGGGATTTTATACTCGAGTTAAAAGAAGAGAAGAAAACTATTTTCCTTAATACACATAACCTTGATGAAGCTCAAAGGTTATGTGACAAAATTGGAATATTAAACACAAAACTGAGGGCAATAGGAACTCCAGAAGAGCTTGAAGAGTCTGTATGGGGTAAAAAGACAGTAATTCAGTTAGAGCAAGTAAATAAAGTGATTTTAAAAGCACTGGATAAATTATCTTTAGGGAAGATCGTCCATAATAACAACAAACTCACTATTGATGTAGTAAATCCTGAATTGGATAATCCGAACATTGTGAATGCTATAGTCGGCGCGGGTGGTCATGTTCAATACGTAACCGAGCTTAGTCCAACGTTGGAAGACGCGTATCTGAAATTTGTGAGGAAAAGCTAATGAAACTCTGGAAATCATGGGTTATAGCAGCCAAGGACTTTAGTGTATTCAGAAATAAAAAGAGCGTTATCTATTCTGTAGTTCTTTTACCATTTGTGGTTTCGATAAGCCTACCCATTGCAATCGGTTCGGGTCAGGGCATTCCTCCAGTTTTACTTTCAGAACTTCTAAATTCATTTTCTTTTTTCTTTATAATATTGGCAGCATCTCTTACAACTGTGATAGCATCTTACAGTTTAATTGGTGAAAAGGTTGAAAAGAGTATTGAGCCTCTTCTTGCAACTCCAACAACAGATGGTGAAATTTTATTGGGAAAATGTTTCGCAGCGTTTTTACCCACTATCATCTCAATCTATGTTGGTCTGGTAATATTCATGGTACTCACTGATATAATGACTTACAAAACATTAGGCTATTTCTATTTTCCAAACTGGGACATTGCAATAATGATATTGATTATTACTCCCCTTGCTTCAATACTTTCTGTTGAGCTGGGAGTTATAATATCTTCTAGGGTTAACGATGTACGCTCTGCACAGCAGTTAGGACAATTGGTAATTATTCCGTTTTTTGGAGTTTATATCTTGAGTCAAATTGGATTCATTTCACTTCACATTAATAACTTGTTGATCATTTCAGGCATATTATTGGTGATTGATTTGGTTCTATTCTACATAAGTACAATTACTTTCAACAGGGAGGAGATACTCACAAATTGGAAGTGATTCATTTTTCTTAATGAATAGGACAACTCTGATTCCTTTAACTATATTATACAATCGTTGGGCTTTTTATAATAAGAATAAATCCATAATTCGAATAGAAATTTGAAGGCAGTATTTCAGTATCAATTGTTAAATAATATAAGAATAAATTGTGGTGATGTTTTGGCAGGATTGAAAGATGGCCTTGGTCTTTTTGAGGTCATGAATCTGGTTATTGGTGCCATTGTAGGTGCTGATATTTACATAGCTGCTTCATTTGGAGCTGGTTTTCTTGGACCGTATCACTCTTGGCATGGATCATAGCTGGACTTATGGCTATTACCATAGCTTTATGCTTTGCTGAAGCTTCTTCCATTATTCCCAAGGTCGGTGGACCTTATGCTTATGCAAGAGAGGCTTTTGGAGATTTCTGGGGATTTTTATCTGGATGGTCTATTCTTATAGCTGAATGGAGTGCAATAGCAGTATTTCCACTGGCTTTTGTGGCTTATCTTGCTTTTTTTTATCCAAACATGCCTCAATCTGTTCAAATAATAATTAAAATTCTATTTGTCCTTTTGCTAACAGTTATAAATCTTTTTGGTGTTAAACAAGCTGGAAAAGCTAATGATATACTTACTGTATTGAAGATCGCACCTATATTGTTTTTCACCCTGGTAGGAATTATCTTTTTTATTATGAAACCCTCTATCCTTGCAGCTAATTTCACACCCTTTGTTCCATTAGGGTTTGGTGGTTTGGGAAGTGCATTAGTACTTATATTTTGGGCTTATATAGGATTTGAACTGGTTACTGTTCCTGCTGATGAGATAATTGATGCTAAAAAGACTATTCCTCTAGCTATAGGTGTGGGCATGACTGTGATCACATTATTCTATGTGATAACTAATTTTGTGGTTTTAGGAGCCGTGCCATGGATGGAACTTTCTAAAGCAACCTCACCATTATCTTTAGCAGGATTTGCTATTATAGGAACTTTAGGGGCTATTATTTTAACAATAGGTGCTCTTTTCTCTATTTCAGGTTCTGATGAAGCAGGTATCCTTTGTTCAGCACGAATTCCCTATGCAATGGCAGGAGATGGTTTGTTTCCACACTTTTTTGCAAAAGTTCATCTAAAATACAACACACCATATATTGCTCTTTTAATACAAAGTACCATTACTTTAATAGCTGCTATATTCGGTACCATAAGCCAATTAATTATCCTTTCAGTTTTTACGATGCTCTTTTGCTACTTAATCACATGCATATCCCTATTCCCACTTCGAAAGAATATTGGTGGTGGCATTAAACTTCCGAGGGCTATACCAGTTTTAGGAATTATAATCACCACCTATATCATGTCTCAGTGTTCTATTAATCAAATTATGACTGGAATTGTTCTTATATTACTAGGTATTCCTATATATGTGAAATACGCTCCAAGAACTGAAATAGAAACTGTTAGAAAAGATATTGAATTATGTAGGGGCTACTGTAAGGAATGTGCAAGATCTTGCTGTAGAAGGCTGCCTTCACAGGAGCCGTTTTTAGCTCATTTAATATGCATTTGAGAAATTTTATACGCAGAATTTCATGATTCACATTATAAAATGAGAGAATTATAAATAATTAAAACCTTAAAAAATTGTCATGTATTGCCGAAAATCTTTCAAAGATTTCATTATGGTGAATATGGAGTATGAAATAGTTTTAATTCTTAGATAATGCCAAAGTTTTTCTCCGTTTAATATAAATAGAACTAAAACAAGATGTTAGTAATAAAATAAATTGATGTTTTCAATTTATACTTATTGGAGGATCGTTGTGACTTATTTATGCTGTGATAAATGTGAGAAGTGTTATGAGCTTCAACCAGGTGAATCACCAGAAGATTTTTATCCCACGTGTGACTGTGGTGGAGTATTAAAGGTTTACAACAACCTTGATGATTATAATAACAGGAATAAATATCCTAAAAAGACCAAGAGAAGGGGATTAAAATCTAAATTTCTTATTGTTCTCATTATCTTTGCTGTTACAGTTGTTTTAGCATATTCATGGGCCAACATCGAAAACACATCCACCCTTTTGGGATCTAACAATCTTGGTTCTGTTAGTAAGATAGTTTATACTCATCCTGGAGTATCTGGTCCTAAAATTGCAGTTGTAACAGGAATGCATCCCAGGGAATTATCAGCTAAAGAAGTGGTACCCGATGTTGTTAAATCATATGCAGAAACTCACAACGTTGAAATTGTAAATTATCAAGTGAACGTAACCCTAGATCCTCAAGACTTCACTGCTGGTCGTCAAAATGGTCAAGATCTGGTGGCTCAATATGTGATACCCGACATTAAAAATTCAGATTACAGCATGGTAATAATTGTACATGACCATGAACAGGGTTATGGTAATGGCTATTACATAGCAACTCCTAGTATGGATGCAAAATCAGTAGTCCTGGGTCAATCAGTCCAAAAAATTCTCCCAGATTTCAATTACTACACCCGAAACACCAATCAAGAACCTGAAGGATCATCAATTACACAGATTGACGATCCAATTGTTGCTACCGGAACTCCTGTATTTGTTTACGAGATTCCGGAATGGCTTGGAAACTCTGATGTTTCTAAAAACTCCTACAGGTTAATTGATGCTGTTTTCAACGCTCTAAAATAAAATAAAAAAAATTATTTTTTTTAAAGGTAAACTTCTCCATTCATTACTTTTCAAAGGTTTCACGGGTTTCTTTAAGATATTTTCTTATAGGAATGTTTTGAGTACATTTCTCCTCACATTCGCCACATTCATCACAAAATGAAGCACTCATTTTTTTTGCTGATAGGAAGGAGTAATTTCCTGATGGTTTTCCCATGTTCTGGTAGATATAAACATCATTTAAAAGGCTAAAGTTTAACGGAATATCCACCCCATTTTTACAGGGCATGCAATAATTGCAGGCTGTACAAGGTACATGAATCCTTTCATTGTAAATTTCTTTTACTTTATCAAATAAATTCAACTCATTATCTGTTAGGGTGTGAACGTTTCCATTTTCTGCGGTTTTTAAATTTTCAATAACCTGTTCCATGGTACTCATGCCACTTAAAACCACATTTACTTCGGGTTGGTCCCATAGAAACTGCAGAACCCATTCAGCAGGAGTTCTATGGACTTCAGCACTCTCCCATATAGCCTGAACATCAGAGGGAACGTTATTTGTAAGACAGCCACCTTTCAGTGTTCCATGATCACGGTTCCCAGACCCCTTGATGAGGCATAATCAAGACCGGCCTTACCAGCCTGAAATTCTTCATCCATGTAATTATATTGGATTTGAGAAAAACTCCAGTTGTATGAGTCTACAACTTCCTTGAAAAAATCATATTCATCATGGAATGAAAAACCAGCGTATCCAATTCTTCCATCTTCAATGGCAGAATCCAGAAACTCAAAGACATCAAAATCAACTAAATTATCCCAAAAATCCCTGTTAAGACCGTGAAGCAAATAAAAATCGATATTGTCTGTCTGAAGCCGTTTGAGCTGTTTATCAAGATAGTTATTCATATCTTCCTTCTGTTGAACAAGCCAGGTGGGTAGTTTAGTTGAAAGGTATACTTGATCCCTGTATCCACCTTTTAATGCATTTCCAACCAATATTTCACTCATGCCTCCCTCATAAGCAGAAGTTCCATGGTATGGATAGGCTGTGCCAACATAATTTACACCATGATCAACTGCATGGTGAAGCATATCAGTTGCAAGGGGTTCATTTATTCTGTCAGGTCTCCCATCCAATATGGGAAGCCTCATGCATCCAAAGCCGAGTATTGAAACTTTCCTACCTGTTTTTCCAAAATTTCTGTACAACAAAAGTAATCCCCCTAAAGTAAGTTACAGTTTACGCCAAATCTTAAAATTATAATAATTATTGATATATCTTATCCAAAATAAGTAATGGATTCAAGATCCTATTTTTCAATCACACTATTTATTAACATCTCAATATTTTTATCCATTTTATTAATATCATCATTGAGCTCTGTTACATCATATCTTGTAGCTAATTCTCCTATTGATTGGTAGAATATCTCCGTTACGTTTTTATTGTTTCTTAATACTATCTTAAGAGGTAAGTCTATAGAAAAATTTGGATCAGCTAACATAAGATCTGTGCCTCCTTTAGGGTTACCAAAAATAATAAGTTTGGTATCTGGCATTGAAAGATCAAATTGAGCGGCTCCACCTGAATGATCAACTATTGCAAAGATCGTCATATCATGTTCAACAAGTACCTTTAGTAACCGACCGAGAGTCTCATTTAGTTGATACGGAGATTTGATGATAATCATATACTGAATTCTCCTTCATCCAAACTTTATGAACATCCATTTTCAGTAATTAATTATGTTCTTCATTTACCTAGTATTTTTTTTAATCACACTACTTTTATGGGAATGTTATTTTTTTTGCATATCTTGATGATGTTCTGTGAAGAAAGGAACAGACTTGATGTTATTCTGAGATCCTGTTTGAACACATCTTCAGATCCTATACTGAATATTATTATCCCCAGCACGTTGTTTTTGGAATCGACAACAGGACCTCCACTGTAACCACTTGTTGTCACTGCAGTTGTTCCATAATATAATGTGTTGTTAGGGGATGTTTTTGGGGTTAAAATTACATTGTACCAGTCTTCTATGTTTTCATATATGGTACTGAAATCGAACGTATTTGAATTTGAGCCGTTTTTGAACGTCTCTGATGTAATTAACCCTGATGATGAGGAGGGAGTTACTAAGGAGGGATTATAATTTGAATTAACTGCATTATCTAATCCAGGATACCCATATATATGGACGCCTTCAAAAATTCCTGGATTTTTTGAATTAACCGATAGTTTAGGCAGGTTTTTAAGGGAGGTTTCTATCTTTAAAAGTGCTACATCATCATCTGTACTGGGATTTCCAACATCCACTATACTTGCATTGAGACTTGTACTACTTGTTCCTGGTAGATTAACTTTTATTAGCTGTTGTGCTGATTGGACTTTCAGAAGGTTTTTTTGATTTAAGATAGCCGTTGTGGTATTTAGATCAAGATGTAGGTGAGAGTTACCAGAAACATTATTGGCCAGTTCATAGCTTAAATCCGGGTTGTACTCAGATACATAACCTTTAACGGCGGCTCTTTCAATGTAACGCTGGACATCGCTGTTATCCATTGTTTTAAGTGTTTGATTGTTAAGTGAATCAAGATCACCAACAACATGTAATGCAGTTATAATATATCCATTACTGTTAACAATAAACCCTGATCCTGTATCCAATGGATAATAGATTATATTGATATTAGTTGTTCTGTTTAGGAAAGGATCTGTTATTGTGACCTGACCTGTAACCCCATTTTGAATGTAAACTACAGAATCTGCAGATTGGGAAGTTAAACTGGACGATTGGGAATAATTATTGTTTCCAATAATATTTTGTACAGCTACTAAGCCCAAAATTACAATCAGAATTACTAAAATTGTTAATGATACTTTTTTTATGATTCCCATTTTCTTAACCAAATATTCGTAACTATTACTTCAGAATTATAATTTAATTAGGACATATAACTATTATAACTAGTGTTGAATAGGTATGAATAAAAAATACATTACTTTAAAAAATTTATCATAAAAACATTTCGATAAAAAGAATAATACAATTAAGTTTTTATTTAAAAATATTAAAATAAAACATAAAAATCGCTCTTTCATTTTTTAGTTGTGGGATTTCAGAATTTGATTATGGGGGCATATTTTAAATGGTTGAAAATATTGATGAGTTTTTAAAGCCTGAAAAAGCACTTATGAAGAATCAGGTTCAATTGAAGAATGCTTTGGAGATGGCAAATCTGGCAAGTTGGGAATTTAACTTGTCTAATCGTGAGTATCTCTTTAATGATCGCTTCTATTTTATGTATGGTACATCAGCAGATATGGAAGGCGGTTACACAATGTCTGCTGAAGATTATTTTAATAAATTTATACACCCTGATGATATTCAATTTATTTCAGAGGCCATGAAAAAATCTTTACAAACCGGAAGTTCTGTTTTTGGAACAGAATTAGAACACAGGATTATCCGCGGGGATGGGAAGACTCGTAACATGGTTGTTCGTATCAGAATTGTCAAGGCCACCGAAAATCATGACGCTTTTGCTTATGGGACAATTCAAGATGTTACTGAAAGGAAAAAGACTGAAGAAAAGCTAAAAGAGAGTGAAGAAAAGTTTCGTGAGGTATTTTACAACGCAAACGATGCCATGTTCCTTCATAAATTGGAGGGCAAATCTCCTGGTAACTTCCTGGAAGTGAATGATCTTGCCTGTGAAAACTTAGGTTACACTCGAGAAGAACTAACTCGTATGAGTCCGAGGGACATTGACCACCCTAAAAACATTTCCAGAATACCTTTGAATATGGAAAAGCTTTTCAATGAACAAAAAACAACTTTTGAAACCCTACACTTAACTAAAGATGGTAAATCACTACCTGTAGAGATTAATACCCATCTATTCACTATGAGGGGAGGAAAATATATACTATCTATCGCCAGGGATATAAGAGAACGGAAAAAAGCAGAAAAAGCTTTAAAAGAAACAGAAAGGAATTATGGGGATCTGGTTGATAACTCCAGTGTAGGAGTTTTTAAAACCAACATAGATGGCAACATCATATTTGTCAATTATGCTATGGTAAATATTTTCCGCTACGATAGTGTAGAGGAGATGATGGAGCACAGTATCAAAGAACTGTACAAGAATCCGGAGGACAGACTCCGGTTAATAAATAAACTTCAAAAAGAACACAAAGTAACCGATTATCAAATGGAAACTGTTGGAAAAAATGGACAAACAGTTAATGTGCTGGTGAGTGCCATTTTAGAAGATGATACACTTTCAGGCATGTTCATGGACATAACTGCCCGTAAAAAAGCAGAAGATGCTTTGAGAAAATCTGAAAATTTATACAGGACTATTTTTGAGAATACTGGAGCAGCAACCATTATATATGATAAAGATGGCATCATCACCATGATGAATTCGGAGACTGAGTATCTTTCAGGTTACAGCCGGGAGGAAGTTGAGGGGCATATGAACTGGATGAAATTTGTTTATCCTGAAGATATTGAACTGATGATACATTACCATCAACAGAGGGAAGAGGATCCTGAAATGGCACCGTCTCAGTATGAAACCCGATTCACAAATCGTCAAGGTGAAATAATAAATGCACAAATTACCGTAGACAAAATTCCAGGAGTTCAGGAATATATCAGCTCAATAGTTGACATAACTGAACAAAAAAAACAGAATGAGGATCTCAAATGGGAATTGGAAGTCAATCAGGCATTAAATAAACTATATACTCCTCTGGTTTCCAAACAAACCAGTCTGGAAGATATTGCAGACACAATACTCTTAGAATCATTAAAATTAACCGGAAGCACAATGGGATTTGTGGGAGAGATAATCCCCGATACTCACGATATGGCTGTTTTATCCATGATACCATCTATACCCCATAAAGAATACCAGGCACCATTTTTAAAACTGAAGGAAGATGAAATATCTGAAGGTCTTATGGGCCATGGTTTAAACATTAAGGAAGGATTTTTTACCAACCAAGCTAAGTCACACCCTAAATATATAGACTCGCATGGATTAGAAGTTAAAAATTTTCTATCTGTTCCTGTGATGTTGAAAGAAGAATTAGTTGGTCTTATATCCATTTCCAATTCAATAAGAGATTACACTGAAAAGGATCTTGAAGCCATATTGAGATTAACACATTTCTATACAATGGCATTACAGAAAGTAAGAGACGAAAAAGAACTTAAAAATTCTTTAGCCGAAAAGGAAGTGCTTCTGAGAGAAATTCATCACAGGGTAAAAAATAATATGCAGATTATTTCTAGCTTGTTGAATCTGCAGATACAGTTTGAGGATTTAGATGAGACAGTTGGTGTTTTAAAGGAAAGCCAGGGTCGGGTGAAAAGCATGGCAATAATCCATGAAAAACTCTATCAGTCTTCAAGTCTGGACAATATCAACTTCAGAGAGTACATTGAGAAACTTATTTTAGACATATTCTATTCTTACGGAATTTTGAACAGTTCGATTGAATCTGTACTGGATATAAAGGATATTTATCTAAACATAGACACAGCCATACCTTTAGGTCTAATCATCAATGAACTGGTGACCAACAGCGTTAAATACGCATTTCCAAAATTGAGTGGAAGAATATCCATTAAACTCAAGTCCAACCATGATCAAATGGAACTCATTATTGCTGATAATGGGATAGGAATACCTGAAGGTACAGATTTGGAAAATTCAAAAACACTCGGACTTCAACTTGTAAATAGTCTGGTAAATCAATTAGAAGGAAAATTAGAATTGGATTTTAGTAGCGGAACTCAATTTAAAATCATTTTTAAAGAGTTAGAGTACAAAAACCGGATATAATTGAAATTAAAATGGAAAGAAAACTGGTTAAAATAATTTAAGAATATCTTAATTATAATTAAGTTGGAACAAAAAAAACCTTAAATATGTTACTAAAATATCATAATATTGCAATAGCGGTATATTTATTAGAATTTAAAGAATTTAAGCTCCAAATTCCCGTTAGAGATTTCCACATAACTATTTTGATACTCATTTGATAATAGTTCATTTACCCACGAACCCGAATTAACAACTGTTTTTTCCTTGTTTATGAATGGTCCATGTGTATGTCCGAAAACCAATGTTTCATCGGATTTCATACCCATGAGAAAACCTTTTCCCTTTGAAATAGCAAATTTATAGATTTTTTTAAGTTCTTCTGTGGATTCTAATCGAGACCGAGGATTTTTCTCCAACTTCTCCTTTAAATCATTTCCTTGGATAAGGGACCATATATGGCCTGCAAGATCTCCAATAATATCCTTGCTGAAGCACATTTTCTCACTGAACTCCTCATACATCTCAAGTGTTACGGGTTCCATGTAAAGTGCTTCAAATTCATATCCCTGTGTGAAATAAAATTTATTTCCACCATCTTCAAGTCTTAAATTCTTAGAAATTATAAATGGGATGTTATCTCCGTATCTTTCGCTTAATTTGTACATGTAGTAGTCGTGGTTACCAACTATGTAGCTAATTTCTTTTGCATTGAGTTTCAGGAGTTTATCTATAACATCATTGTTTTCTGTGATTATTTCGGCATTGTTCCTACGCCAAAAATCGAATAAATCACCTAAAAAAACCATATGATCTATATCCCCAGAATCATATTTATCCAAAAAATTACTGAAAGCTTGCTTGTTACATCTTTCATATCCTAAATGTACATCAGATAATACCAGAATCATTATTGAACCCCTAACTTAATTTATCCTTATGGCATCTTTTCTCTTAAAAATCACATATGAATATCATTGAAAAATGTCTAAGAATTTTGATATCAAAGACAGTAATATATTAATTTTGAAGTAATTAAAAATTTTCAAATTTATTTAATGGTCATAATTTGTCAGCAGGTTAAAAATCCAGTTAATGTCTAATACAAAATATTTATTAGAAATCATTTGGAAATCACTATTGTAGTACCATTTAAAAAGTAGTTTCATAAGTGAAGGGAGGTTTAGAAAAGATGAATGGTATTAGTATTCGTGAGATTCCAAAATTAATTATTTCAATATTAATTGTGTATGTTGCTGGAGCTGTGGGAACACTTTACACACTCAAAGAGATAACCACATGGTACGTATACCTAGCTAAACCCGGTTGGACCCCACCAAACTGGGCTGTTGGACCGATATGGAGCACGCTATATATATTGATAGGGACGGCTCTGTTTTTAGTCTGGAGAAAAGGTTTAGGTAGAAAAGATGTGCAATTTGCCATCCTAGTATTTGCTGTACAATTGGGAATAAATGTTGTTTGGTCGTTAGTTTTTTTCGGAAGCCACAGCATATTTGGAGGATTAGTGATGGTGCTGATACTTTGGATAGCTATACTTATCAACATCTTCGTGTTCTACCGCATTTCTAAACCTGCAGGACTATTACTAATACCCTACTTAATTTGGGTGAGCATTGCATCTTACTTGCAGTACAATTTATTCATTCTAAATCCATAAAATAATTATTTT
>Ga0182021_10005330_pt1 | contig 15207 bp, 12 predicted proteins | sample 612E3MmetaG_FD_120493 | JGI IMG/M metagenome (GOLD analysis project Ga0182021, IMG submission 120493) | Permafrost microbial communities from Stordalen Mire, Sweden - 612E3M metaG (Illumina Assembly) | ecosystem: Environmental > Terrestrial > Soil > Wetlands > Permafrost | place: Sweden... | reverse complement strand
GTCGCCACCTGTTTTGATGATCTTATTCGCCGCGTTGAGCATTTGGGACGTCGTCAAGATCTCTGGCAAAACTGTGACCGTGCCGTGCTGGGCCGCGGAGAATTCCACGTCCGGCTGGTCGGCGATGAGTCCCATCACTTCACCATGCGGATTCAGCAAGGGCGCGCCCACAACGCTCAGAGGGCGGTCAATACTGAGCGACCGACCACCGGCGCCGGAGGGATCCGCACCATTGTTTACGGAAAGAATACGGGCAGTCTCTAATTGAGCCGGATTGGACTCCTGCAGCAACGGTATGACGATTGTGTCGCCGTTTTTGAACTCACAATGCTCACAGAGCGGCGTTTTCTTCAGACCGGCGCCCTGGCACAGAATGACAGCCACCCGCACGCTCTGGTCGATTCCGATGAGCTTCGCCGCATGTTTTTGCCCTAGGGAGTCAACGACTTCCACGCGGGGTTTATGCTGGTAAATGTCCACCCACGTGTAGCCCAGGAACACCAGCACGTGCCCTTTATCATCAAGTACGAGGCCAGCGGATGGAAAGAGCTTGATGATTCTGGGACGGTAGTTCTGGATGATCTTGCCGTCGACTTCGACCACGGGCATCGGATCGCCGATGGTTTCCGTGGTGATGTTCACCTGAACGAGGTTCAGCTCGGCCGGCTTACTTGGAGCCTTCCCCTGGCCGTTGGCTGCGGGCGCCGCCAGAATAATAACTCCCAGCATCATCAGGCAGGTTTTGCAGGATGTAAGCAGTCCAGGTCGATGCATGATCGGTCAGTGGCTCACATATCGGAGAAAGTAATCTCGCGATGGTGGGCCATAACGCATGTGAATGGTCTTGGGCAGTTGCATGATGAGCTGCCGGCCGTCAGAAACGGGGACGAGAACCTGTATATAGTCGGAGTCACCCGGATCCACAAATGGCGTGGTCCACGGGTCACGATCGAGAAGCACGGGCTGGCTGAATTTTGCTGCAGAATTACTCCCCATCGAAGCGCCTGCCGGATCGAACTCAGCCTGTTCCGGCGGAACGGCGTTCGCATCGAGAAGCTGCGACGACAATCGGCTTGCGGGCGCCTGCAGAGCCGTCGCCTGATTCGTGCCGGTCCCGAGGTTAAGGTAATACACTCCACTCACGATGCAAATGGTGATCAGCGCGGTCGCGCCCGCGAGGCGCCATCGGAATTCCTCGAACCCGTAAAACCACAGGTTTTGGATATGCCAAAAGCGGTGCTGGGGCTTTCCGTCCCGTATCTTCGCCAGCAGCGCAGTCTCAAAATTCGGAGGCGCCGCAACATGTCCGAGCTCGCGAGCCATGCGCCCGAGGCGCATCGCTTCTGTGACGTCCTTTTCGCACGCGTAGCATTGTTTGGCGTGCCGCTCCATGCCGAATCGCGCAGGAAAGTCGAGCCCGCCTTCGAGGTAATCCTCCAATTTCCTATGAAAAGTGCGGCAGTCCATAGTTTTAATCTACATGTAATGTTCCAGCTTGCGCTGGAGAAGTTCACGGGCCCGGTGCAGGCGCGATTTGATCGTGCCCGGCGAGCACTTCAGGACTTGGGCAATGGTTTCGTAAGGTAGTTCCTGAATCTCCTTCATGATAAAAGCCGTGCGGTATTTCTCGGGCAGGGAGCGTATTGCCTCCCCGACAATCTGGTTACTCTCCTTGCGCAGGAATTCGTCTCTCGGACCGCGCCTGGCATCGGAAATCTGCATCTCCAGCCGCTCGTTTTCGTTCGTCCTGCTGCTGTCCCAGACATTGTTGTAGAACACCTGACCGCGCCGTTTGCGATAGCGCATCTCATCGATGGCGAGGTTGGTCGCGATACGGTAAAGCCAGGTCGAAAACTGATAAACGTTGCTGTAGCGCCGGATATTCCGGTAGACACGGAGGAAAGTCTCCTGTGCGAGATCCGCAGCCACATCGTAGTTGCCGACCATCATGTTGAGGTAGTTGGTCAGCGCATCCTTGTACTTGGTCACCAGTGAGGTGAACGCAGCATCGTTGCCGGCGATAAACTCCCGCACCAAGTTGTTGTCCGTGTGTGGGATGGGCTGCTGAAGGCTAAGGTCAAAGCCATCCATCGGCAACGTATCCCCTCGCGCCTCAGTCATTCCTTCCCTCTTTCCCAGCTTCCACGACGCCATATGCTTACACGCTGCCCACAACATCCGGTTCCCTAATATTTTGGGTAACGAGCGGGCAGTTCTCCGCGACGCAAACTGAAAACTTCATAATAAGGTAGCCGATGCCGGCCAAAATCGCAAACCAGTTCGAGAATTCGAGATTCGAGATTACTGAATCTCGAATTTCGAATCTCGAATCAGTTGCGACAGCACTACTTGACGTCCATCCAGGTTGTGCCTGACCCCATTTCAATACGCAGTGGGACCTTTAGGGATACGGCGTTTTCCATTTCGTGCCGCACGATTGACTGGACCTCTTCCACTTCTGCGTCAGGGCTTTCGAGGACCAGTTCGTCATGAACCTGAAGCAGAATTCTAGACGAAAGCTCCCGCTTTATCAAAGCCTGCCTGATTCGGATCATGGCGATTTTAATGATGTCGGCGGCCGTTCCCTGAATCGGGCTGTTTACGGCAATCCGTTCGGCAAATTGGCGTGCCGCATAATCCTTGGCATTAATATCCGGGATCGGACGGATGCGGCCGAAGAGCGTACGTACCAGGCCGTTCCGGCGCGCCTCCTCAACGGTGCGGTCGAGCCACGCGCGCACTCCTTTGTAGCGCTCGAAGTAAGCGTCGATAAACGCTTGCGCATCCTCGCGCGAGATGCCGAGTCTCTGCGCCAGGCCAAACGCTGAAAGCCCATAGACGATGCCGAAGTTGATCACCTTTGCCATGCGGCGGCATTCCGCGCGGTTGGCCTGTTCGGCTTGGCTGAATACCTCTCTGGCGGTGCGTTCGTGAACGTCCTCATTGTTGAGAAAGGCATCGGTGAGCACCTCGTCTTCAGAAAGATGAGCCAGCACGCGCAGTTCCACCTGTGAATAATCGGCGGAAATCAGACGGTTCCCCTTCTCGGAAACGAAGGCGCCGCGGATGCGGCGGCCCAACTCGGTGCGGATCGGAATGTTCTGCAGGTTGGGATCCGAACTGGATAAGCGGCCGGTGGCAGCTCCGGTCTGGTTGAAGGAAGTGTGCACCCGCCCCGTGTCAGGATGAATGAGCGTTGGCAGGACGTCCACGTAGGTCGACTTCAGCTTTGTGAACTGACGATACTCCAAGATCAGCCTCGGCAATTCGTAGGATTCGCCCAGCTCCTCAAGGACCGCCTGGTCCGTGCTGTAGCCCTTGGTTTTGCGCGTCTTCTTGTGCATCGGCAAGTTGAGCTTCTCAAACAGGAGTTCACCGAGCTGCTTGGGGGAGTTGATATTGAATTCGACGCCCGCAGCCTCATAAATCCGGCGTGTGAGGTCGGAGAGCTGCTTCTCCATTTCAGCGGATAGTGAACGGAGCACATTCGCGTCTACCTTGATGCCGGCCCGCTCCATGTCCGCCAATACCGGGACCAGAGGCAATTCAATATCTTCATAGAGCCTGCGCAATTCCAGGCTATCCAATTGCGGGGAGAGCTGCTCGTGGAGCCGGCGCAGGCACGACATTTCCACCGCGAGCGCATCGGCAACGGCCTCACGATCGGCATCGGGCAGCAGCCGGCCGGCGCCTTCCGGTTCGGGAATCCTGATCTGCAGCCGTTCCATGGCCCAGCGCCTGATCGTGTAGTCGCCTTCGTGCGCGCTGGTCAGGAAAGCCATTAACATCACGTCCTCAGCCTTCGCATCCAGGTGAACACGGCTGCGCTCCAACGCCAGCCGGCAGAGCTTGGAGTCCCAGCAAATCACGGTCAATGGTCGATCGTGCAACGCACGATCCAAGAGGTGCACTATCTCTTTGTCCCTCAAATCGAGAATCACTGGAGTCGCGGAACTCGTGCTCAGGCAGGCAGCACCTGCTTCCTTTTTGCCCATCGTTCCTTCCCGGAAGCTTAGCGCCAGGTATACGGGTGCCTTCCCATCCAGACTTGCCAGGAATGCGGACGTGTTCTCAGGAGATAGCCAGCCCGCCTTGGGCATCTCTTTCGGCTGCTCGTCCGTGTATTCCCGGATAAGGGATTTGAATTCAAGTTCGGTAAAGAGTTCGAGCGCTGCCGTGCGGTCCGGAGCGCTCAGAACAAGAGCGCCAAGGTCGAGCTCCAAAGGCAAGTCCTGGTGAATGGTGGCGAGTTCACGGCTAATGCGGATGATGTCGGCATTGTCGCGCAGGCTTTGTTGATAGGTCTTCTTCTTGACCTGCTCCCAATTCTTCAGCGCGTTTTCGATCGTGCCGAAGGTTTGTATGATCTCTTTCGCGCCTTTCTCGCCGATCCCGGGGGCGCCTGGAATGTTGTCGGATGCATCTCCCCAAAGTCCGAGCAGATCGGGCACCTGTTCCGGCTTGACCCCCATCTTCTCGACAACTTTCTGGGCATCCAGAATCAGGTTGTCCTTCCCGGGGTCGAGAACCAGTACGTCGTCGGTTACCAATTGCAGCATGTCCTTGTCGCTGGTGACCAGAATCGCGGCAAGCCCGGCCTGAGATGCCTTGCGCGCCAGTGTGCCCAGGATGTCGTCGGCCTCGTAACCCGGATATGAGATAACGGGCACTTGAAAAACCTCGCACAACCGTCGAATCAGAGGCAGCTGGGCAACCAGGTCCTCGGGCATCGGCTTGCGCGTGGCCTTGTAAGCCTCAAACTTCTCGTGGCGCACCGTCGGGCCTTCCAGGTCGAAGGCGACGCCGATATATTCCGGCTTCTCCTCTTCGATGATCTTGCGCAGCATGGAATGAAATCCGTAGACCGCGTTGGTGGGAATTCCCTTGGAGTTGCTCAGCCTCGGTATGGCATAGTAAGCGCGATAGATATGAGACATGCCGTCGATTAGAAACAGACGTTTTCGGCTCACCCAGATTTCCTCGAGTAGGGGATCCGCCCGGGGCTGGATCAAACGCCCGGCGATCCGGAGAATAGGCACGGTCGAGACAACGTTTCATTGTATCACGCGAGCATTTCCATGAGGGGAGAGAGTAATGGAAGTAGAACAGAATCCGGAACTCGCCGTCGTAAAGCATGAGGAAATATATAGGGGCAGAGTGGTCGATCTGGTAGTCGATACCATCCGCCAGCCTTCCGGCCGGGACGCGGTGCGCGAGGTGGTCAAGCACCCGGGCGGCGTGGTCGTGGTTCCCGTGCTGGAGGATGGGCGGCTTCTTCTGATCCGCCAGTTTCGCTATCCCCTCCAGAAATACATTCTCGAGTTTCCCGCCGGCAAGCTCGACAGCGGCCAAACGCCGCTGGAGAACGTAAAGCGTGAGCTCGAGGAGGAGACCGGATACCAGGCAGAGATCATGCGCTACGAATTCTCCTTCCATACCTCACCCGGATTCTGCGATGAGATCATTCATTTTTTCATCGCCGAGGGCCTGACCTTTGTGGGGCAGCGTCTCGAAGAAGGGGAGCACATCTCCGTGATCAACCACACAGTCGATGAGTGCCTTGCAATGATCAGGACTGGCGCGATCGCCGACGCCAAGACCATAATCGGTCTTCTCTGGTATCGGCAGCGGTTTTGTTCTGAAGAAACTGGTGACTCCTGCCGATCATGAAAACAGCCCTTGGGATAAGAGCTTCTATTGTCGGGAGTCCCTCATCGTGAATTGCCCCAAATGTGGATTTGTTCAGGAAGAGCGGGAGGACTGCAGGAAGTGCGGCGTGGTGTTTTCCAAGTACCTCGTCTTTCGTGCGCAGAACCCGGCCCTGCCTCCAGACGTGCCGGCGCCGCCGAGCGGCTCCAGCGTGCGTTCCGATGGAAATCCGCAAGAACCGCATGAACTCTTCGAGATCCGGCGTTTTCTGAAAGACCTGCAACAACGATTCGTCGAGATGGAATTTGAACGGGCGGAACGTAGACGAATCAGCGGTGCGCTCAGATCTCTCGATGCGCGGCTGGAAGAAAATCTGGGCAGGATCAGCGCGCTCGAGAAGGGAATGGAGCAAAGTCTCTCATTGCTTGCAGCAATTCCGGAGCCGCCCAGCCGCAGTGAATTCGCCGCGCTCCGAAAGGAAGTAAGCGCGATCGACATCGAAGCCGGCACCCGGCGCATAGAACGCGTGGAACAAGGGCTCGCGAACTGCATCGAGGCGCTCGCCGGGCTCACCGATCCGGGGCTTCACGAGCAGCTCACCCGCCTGGATGCTCGATTGACCCGTGTCGAGGCATCTGTGGCTAACCCGGCTCAGGTTAAGGCTGAGACTCTGCCGGAATCGGTGCTCAAGGAACTCAGCGAAATGAAAGCAGCTCTCCAAAACGTCACGCTCCGCTATTCGGAGATCGGAGAACTGAAAAAGAACCATCTTGTGCTACGCGACCTGCTTGAATCCCTGGAGCAAAGCACCGCAAGCCTGAGAAAAGAGGCTCTCGCTCCCAACGCGGCAAAAACTGCCGATCTTGAAAAGGAAGTGCTCGCCTTGAGAGCCGAGATGCGCCAGTGGTGTGAGCGCATCGATGAGATCGATGCGCGCTTGCCGAAACCGGATGAGGAGTCCGAGACAGCTGCCCACAAGGAAATCGCGCTGCTGCGGGAGGAGTTTCTCCAGGCAAAAACCCAGTGGCAGATCCTTCAGAACCAATTCGAGAGTCTCGTTGGGCTCCGCGCCCAAGCAGCAGGAGCTTCCACGCAAGGCGACTTGTCCGGGATTCGCGAAAATCTGGATGAAATCCGCCGCTTCATGGCAACCCTCACCAACAAACTCTGAACGATCGCCACCGCACGTGGACTTGGACCTGGACCTGGACTTCGACGTGGACGAGATCTTCTTCTCAGCGAATCTTTTACTATCTGAATCGCAGTGACCACGCTCAAATCATTGGGTCATTGGGGCGTGATTATGGTAAAATGCTTTTTTAACTTCTGGCCATAACTTCGAGGACATCTCATGAAGAAAGTCGCCGCAGGTACGGATGTTGAAGCCTATTGCACAAAATGCAAGCTGGTTTTGGCGCATACTGTAGTAAGCATGGTAGGCGCGAAGCCGCGCCGCGTAAAATGCAATACCTGCGGGGGCGAGCACAATTACAGGGCCGAGAAGCCGCAACCGAAGACCGCTCCGAAAAAGACGACAAAAGCGAAATCTCCCACCAAACGTACCCGGCAGAGCTGGAGCGAAATCATGCAGGAGGCAACGGGCAAGCCTCACAAGACCTATAGCATGACGGGAAATTTCGGAGAAGGCGATTGGATTGAACATCGCACCTTTGGATTAGGCTGCGTCCAGGCCTTTATTTCGCCCAATAAGATTACGGTTCGCTTCGCGGATTCCACCAAAATGCTCATCTGCAATGGAAGCTAGGTGAAATTCGTACTTCCGGCTGAGAGTACCCTCCTTGAAGCAATTCGGGTTCTGGTCCCGAGTGCGTCCAATAGAACCCTGCGGCGGATACTCGAGCACGGACGCGTCCGTGTGAACGGCCAAATCTCAAAGGTCGCTTCACAGCGTATTTCTGCAGGCGCCGCGGTCGAGGTGGTCGACCATGGGGAATCACGACAGGCCGGAGGCGGCCTCAAAATAGTTTTCGAAGACAACGACCTTCTGCTTGTCGAAAAACCGGCCGGACTCTTGACTGTGGCGACACCGCACGAACGGGAACGAACCGTGTACGCCTTCCTTCGTCGACATCTCAAAGAACGTTCTCCAAAGCTGAAGCTGTTCATCGTGCATCGTCTCGACAAGTTTGCCAGCGGGGTGTTGGTGTTCGCCAAATCGGAACCAATCCAGACGAAACTGCAAGCGCTGTTCAGCAGGCACGAGATCCAGCGAAAATACTGGGCGATCGTTGAGGGTCAGGTAAAACAACCCAAGGGGGCGATCCGCAGCAAGCTTGCCGAGAACCGGATGAAGCGCATGCACTCGATTCCGGATGGCGAGGAAGGCAAGGAGGCCGTCACGCATTACCGGGTTCTGCGGCGCTTCCCGCAACTCACCGTTCTGGAAGTGACGTTGGAAACGGGAAGGAAAAACCAGATTCGCGTTCACATGTCGGAACTCGGACACCCCATCGTCGGGGATCGAGCCTACGGAAGCCAGATAAACCCTCTCGGCCGTTTGGGCCTGCATGCCTACTTGCTCGGGTTCAAACATCCGAGGCTGGGAACACAAGTGATTCACAAAACGGAAGCCCCACCCGAATTCGAGCGATACCTTCCCAAGAGGCCGGACATCTGACCGCGAGGGCGTCGAGATCCGAAGAACGGGCGGGCACAGGGGCTGTCTCAAAACTGCGAGTCGTCGATGCGTTGCCTTCAAGTGGGTCCGGGCTTCAGCCCGGACGCGGTGGTTATTCGAAGAATGCGAATAATACCCGCAACTGATTACAGATCAGTAATACAGAGGTATCAGCCGATGGTTTCTGCTTAGTGCTACGTGTCCGGGCTAAAGCCCGGACCCACTTGAAGGCGCATGGTGATTCTCGATTTTGAGACACCTCTATAGGTCCCGCCCCTATAGTTGAGTTGATTTCAAGCGGGGCTTGCGGTTGGTTGCCGGCCGGCAGCGGGATCGGAAATCAAACAGGCGGCGGTCCAGAAGATGAGATGGGACGACTTTTCCCAGGGCGGCAAGCATTGAGCTCCTTATGCCCGGTATCTCCTGCTCCAATTCGCCGATCAGCCGATGAATGCTTTTCCGCTTAAGATTGTCCTGCGAGCCGCAGAGGTTGCATGGGATGATGGGATACTTCTGATACGCGGCATACTCGGCAATGTCGGATTCCCAGCAATAGGCCAGCGGGCGGATGACGGTGTTGCGTCCATCCTCGCTCCTTAAAATCGGGGGCATGGCCTTTATCGAGCCGTTGAAAAACATATTGAGCAGAAGTGTTTGCAGAATGTCGTCCGCGTGGTGTCCCAGTGCTATTTTGCCGCAACCCTCTTCCACGGCAATATCATAAAGAACGCCGCGGCGCAGGCGCGAGCACAGGGAGCATGTCGTTTTCCCCGGGGTTAGTTTTTCGGTGACGACGGAGTAGGTGTCGCGTTTCACCATCCGGAAAGAAACACGCTCGGCCAGAAAGTATTGCTCCATGACCTGCGCGGGAAAGCCGGGCTGGCTCTGGTCGAGGCATACCGCGAGAAAATCGAACCTCACCGGGGCGCGCGCCTGCAGGTCACGGAGCAGACTGAGAAGGGTAAAGCTGTCCTTGCCGCCGCTCATACAAACCATCACGCGGTCGCCCGCCGCGATCATCTCATAATCGGCAATCGCCTGCCCGACGCGTTTCAACAGCCGCTTCTTTAGTACCCTGGATTCTTCCACAATATCAGAATTGTATCAGATGGCGAGAAATTGGGGACAGGCACCTCTTTTCGCCGAGAATATCTACTTCCACAAACTTCGTGGTCGCGATCGTGGTCGTGATCGTGGTCGGTAGTGTGTGGATTTCAGAAAAAGCCGATCACGACTACGATCACGCTCACGACCACGAGCGCTGACAAAAGGGGCGAGGCAGCAAGCTGCCATTTTCATATGTCACTGGGTGCGCCCCCAGCGCTGAGTGACTGCACGCAATTTCTCGTTAGTCTTTGTCTTTTACTGAGCATTGTGGGAAGATCAGGCTCTATCCTGCTCGGGGAGTTCCCAGTGTACGAATTAAAAGTCACGGTTACGAAGGTCATGGGGGTATGTACTGCAGATCCTCCGATGAAAGCGGGCGACTATTTCATCGTGAGTGATGGTGATATCCGGATTCCCGAGGGCGGTTATATCTGCCTTTGGGCGCTGCAGAGCCTCATGCCCCTCATCCCGGCAAAGGAGAGGGAGAATGGCGAGGCGCAGGACGATGACTGGCTGTGGCGCGTTCATCACGCCCAATGCCCTGATCCGAACGGCCGCGTGATCTTTCGCATCGAAACGACGAAAAAAGTAGAACGCCAGGACGACTGCGAACAGGATATTCCTCCGCTCCCTGTCGCAGATGGGATCGACGTCGGCACTGGGAAGGCAGGCAAGCCGAAGACTCTGCGTGTCGAGGTGGAATCGGTCGATGGCCATTGCACCTCCCGAATGAAACCTGGAGATGGCTTTGTCCTGAGGAGCGGCCGCATCTACATCCCGCCAGGCCGGCATTTCTGTCTTTATGCATTGCAGGCTGTGTTGCCGCTGCTGCCGGCCAAACAGCGCGCGCTCGAGGATGGCGACTGGTTGAAGGAAGAGTCTCGCGTGCTTTGTCCCGATCCCGCGGGCAATGTGATTCTGCACATCGACTCGGTGGGAGAGCGGACCGATGATTGAATGCGATGTCAGAATCTGCACCGGCTGCAGGATGTGCGAAGTGGTCTGCAGCAGCCATCATTTTGGCGCGGTTTCGCCTGCCTTGACGCGCATCAAGGTCGCGAAGCTCGAAGAAATCGGTCTGGACCTGGCGGTTGTCTGCTCGAGCTGCGCGCAAAAACCATGTCTCGAATGTCCCTCCGAAGCGCTTGCCGTCGGTGACAGAGGCCAGATCCTCCTCGAAGCAGAGTTGTGCAACGCCTGCAGGACTTGCGTTGAGGCGTGCCCGATCGGCGCGATTGGCTTTTACGATGACCTTCCGCTTTTTTGCGACCTATGTGGCGGCGAGATTGCCTGCGTGATCGCCTGCCCGACGCAAGCCCTTTCCTTTCGAGAGGACTATAGGGAAGATTCGCTCGAAGCTTTTCTGACCAACGAGGGTAGTGCCGGCCAGAGGCGTGCCCAATACTGTCGCGCCCGGGGCGAGGCATTGCGCAGAAGCTGGCAGAGCGGCGCGAGGGTCGATTCATGAAAAACCACCGTGGAAATTGCCTGCGCGTTGATCTGAGCCATCACAGGATTGTCCGCGATGTTACGCCCGAAAGAGGGATGGGCGGCAGGACGTGGAACAGTGTAACGCTGTTGCGGGAACTGAAGTCGGGGATCGATCCTCTGGGTCCTGAGAATATCCTCTGCGTGGCTACCGGGCCGCTCACCGGCAGCAAGCTGATTGCGACCTGCCGGTTCATTGCCAGCGCCAAGAGCCCTTTGACAGGCTATTTGGGGGACTCGGGCGCCCGGGGATTCTTTGGTCCTGAAATGCGCTGGTCGGGTCACGATCAGATCATATTCACCGGCGCCTCGGATCGCTGGGTCTATCTCTGGATCGATAACGGCCACGTCGAAATCCGGGATGCGTCCCATCTCATCGGCTTGGATATCACGGCAACCACGGTCCAATTGCGAGACGAACTGCACGATCCGGATCTGCAGGTGGCTGCGATAGGACCCGCGGGTGAGAATCTTGTCAAGTACGCGATCATCTCCTGCAACCTCGCGCGCGCCGCCGGGCGTACGGGAATGGGAGCGGTGATGGGATCCAAGAAGCTCAAGGCCATCGTCGTGCGCGGAGATAAACCGGTCAAACCTGCCGATCCGCAACGCTTCGACGAGGCCTGCGCGCGCTTCCAGTCTGTCATCGAGGGGCACAACGAATTCCAGGCGCGCCGCCGGTATGGGACCACCCGAATCATGAATTCGCTGGCGAAGATCGGAGTCCTGCCAGCTTACCACTACCAGAGCGCCATATTTAAAGATCTCGAAAAAGTGGACGCCGACGCATTGCGCAGGAACCACGTCGTCAAATCGAAATCCTGCTATAACTGTAATGTCTTTTGCTCGAGGTACAACTACACGGCCGCGAGCGAGGGCGAAGGACCTGAATACGAAGCCCAGGCGGGATTCACGGTCAAGTGCGGCAACTCCGACCTGGAACTCGGGGTCGGCGTCTCGAATGCCGTGAATCGCCTTGGGCTCGACTGCATCAGCACCGCCGAAGTCATCGGCTGGCTTATGGAGTGCCGCCAGGAAGGGCTCATCTCCAACGCCGAGATTGACGGCATCGATCTTAGCTGGGGTTCCCGGGAGGCTCTGCTGCGGATTCCCGAGATGATTGCCCGCAGAGAGGGAATCGGCAATCTTCTAGCAGAGGGCACCCGGCACGCCGCACGCCATTTCGGTCCGGGAGCCGTCAAGCTCACGGCGGAGGTCAAAGGTCTGGAGCTATTTTCCGCCGACCCGCGCGGCATCAAGGGCTACGCGTTGATGAACGCAGTCAACTCCCGCGGCGGCGACCATTATCGCGGCGAGCCCATGATCGAATTGACCGGCGACGAAGACCTGGCCCTAAGGCGGGTTGGCTACAGGGAAGCGGCTCATCGGTTGGAAGACAAAGGGAAGGGAGCACTGGTCAACTATGCCGAGCATCTCGGGCTTCTCTCCGACAGCATGACGATTTGCAAGAATATCTCCTGCTGTATGGATGCCATGGATTTCGAAATTGCGGCTGAGGCCTATTCCAGCCTGCTCGGCGAGGAGGTGGCATCGGACGAGCTTTGGGAAGAGTGCTCGTATGCCGGCCAGGCCGAGCGGGACTTCAACCTTCGCGAAGGCCTGAGTCCCGAAGAGGACACACTCCCCGCTCGCTTTATAGACCATCCGATCCCGGACGGACCCTCGGCCGGCACGACCATAAACATTCGCGGGTTGGTGAAGGACTACTACCGGGAAAAAGGCTGGAAACAGATCGATTAAGCCCAGATTCGAAGTTGAAGTGTGTTGTTTAAGTATAATTACCTAAAAGAATATAACCTAACCCTCAAAGCAGTGGGGGCGGGCTTCAGCCCGCCCAAACGATCCATTTGCCGGGCTAAAGCCCGGCCCCACTGACTTGATGAGGGCTTTTGAAAAATATCAACTTCGGAATCCGGGTTAAGGAAATCCATGCCTGGGAGTGCGCCAACCCATTCCGCAAATCTCGAAGACAGGGAAGCCGGGCTGAAGCGCGAGCTGTCGGTGCGCCTCCTCGGCATGATCGCGATCGGTCAGTCGATCGGCACTGGGCTGTTTCTCGGGAGCGGGATATCTGCGCAGATGGCGGGTCCCGCCGTCATCCTGTCATTTGTGATCGGCGCCCTGATCACGTACACCGTCATGCTGGCCCTCTCGGAGATGACAACGGCTCATCCGACAGCAGGGTCCTTCGGAGTGTATGCTGAGCGCTATCTCGGGCCCTGGGCGGGAATTGTAACGCGCTACACCTACTGCATGGCTCAAATCGTAGCTATCGGCGGCCAAATTGTGGCTGTTGCCATTTATTGCCGCTTCTGGCTCCCGGACACGCCTTCCTGGATTTGGATCACCGGGTTTTCGATTGTTCTGATGGCAATCAACGTCCTGCATGTGGGGAGCTTCGGTGAGGCCGAATACTGGTTCTCTCTGATCAAGGTTCTGGCGATCTGTTTCCTGCTCATTTTCGGCGTAGTGCTTTTTGCGGGCATAGGAGTTCCGCGACAGGGACTCGCGGCCTACACGGCCCATGGCGGTTTTTTCCCACATGGCGCCGCCGGCGTCTGGGCCGCTGTGACTATGGCGGTTTTCAGCTTCTATGGACTGGAGGCCGCGGCCGTGGGCTCGGGAGAGACGAGAGATCCGCGCACTTCCGTTCCCAAGGCGCTGCGCCGCATCATGGCTCGTCTCTCGCTCTTTTACATCGGCAGCATGATCATCCTCGTCGGCATTGTCCCGTGGAATGAGATGGGCATCGCGGAAAGCCCATTCGTACTTGTTTACCGGAGAATCGGCATCCCGGGAGCGGCTGGACTGATGAATATCGTCGTGCTTACCGCCGCCCTTACCAGCATCAATGCGAATCTCTACACATCATCGCGCATGGTATTTTCCCTGGCGCGCTCCAGGCAGGCTCCTGCCTGGCTTGGCAGGCTTTCGGCCCGCGGGGTGCCCAGGAACGCAGTGCTGATTTCAGGAGTGGGGTTGGGCATCGCGGCGATGATTCACTGGTTCTTCGCCGACTCCGCCTATGTCTACATGCTGGGAATATCGCTGTTCGGCGCGATATTCTGCTGGTTCATGATTCTGGCCACTCACGTCCGTTTTCGGGATGCGCGAATTCCGTACGGTTCGGTGGCAGGCATGTGCATTCTTCTCGCCGTGCTGGCCACCATGGCATTTTTGCCCGAGATGCGCGTTGCCTGGATTGCCGGGCCGCCCTGGCTGCTGCTGATCTCCGCTCTTTATTTCCGCAAGTATCGCGCCCGCGGTCAGCGATTCGACAGCATCGGCGACAGGCAGTAGTTGGACGAATTCGTCTGGCCGGTGATCTTCTTCCGGTTTTGCCCATCCAAGTCCACGGAGTATATGTTCCAGGCGCCCTCGTCATTGGAACAAAACATCACTTTCTTGCCATCAGGAGTAAAGATCGCATTCACCGCCTGGCGCAGTCCCGGCGCAAGCGGGACTAACCTTTTCCCATCGGGATCCACCAGGTAGATGTTATAGCTCGACTGCAGCAAGAGCATTTTGCCATCAAGGGACCAGGTCGCAAAGTTGACCACATCGTTGGTCACGTGCTTAGTCCCCGTGCCATCGATGTTGATAATGAGTACACCGCCATCCTTGGCATCGGTCCCAGGCTTTGGGACTGCAATATAGACAATGGACTTCCCGTCGGGTGACCACACGGGGCGACAATCCGTCGTTACGGCATTCGTCAGTTTGCCGCCCTGCTTGCCATTGGCACTCAGGATATAAATGCCCCCGTTATCTTCTTCTCCGTAACTAACGGCAATACGCGTGCTATCCGGCGACCAGGAGGCTGAGAGGGTGCGTCCCGAGCCCGGCAATCGGGTCTGTTCGCGGGTCTTCATGTCGAGGACGTAAAGCGCGCAAATGGGATTCTTGGTGGCATTCATCACTTCGGGAGAGTCACGGTCCGGCGCTTCGTGCCCTGAGATGAAAAACATCTTCTGCGAGTCCGGCGACCAGGCAAAATCAAGAATGGGAAAATTCAGCAGCCGTTTTGGGTTGCGGCCGTTCGCATCCATTACGTACAGCAGTTTCTCATAGGGCATCGGGTACTTCTTGAGAATGTCCGCATCCTCGGCACGGACGGTAAAGAATGCGATCTTTTTCCCGTCCGGCGACCAGGACGCAAATCTGACGTCTGCCATATCGTCCGTGGATAGAAGTTTCGCGCTGCTGGTGTCGGAGTTCATCGAAAAAATGCCGTGCTGCCCGGTCTTGTACGGCACGTAAGCGATTTTGTAGCCTCCAGGTCCGCCAGGTGTCTCGGAACATGC
>Ga0182021_10005329_pt1 | contig 15209 bp, 14 predicted proteins | sample 612E3MmetaG_FD_120493 | JGI IMG/M metagenome (GOLD analysis project Ga0182021, IMG submission 120493) | Permafrost microbial communities from Stordalen Mire, Sweden - 612E3M metaG (Illumina Assembly) | ecosystem: Environmental > Terrestrial > Soil > Wetlands > Permafrost | place: Sweden... | reverse complement strand
CTGAACGCCTACGCCGGCATCCCGGCGGAAGAGGCGCACAAGATCGAGTGGCTCGACTACGGCGTCGCGGTGTGTGGCTGCGCCGCCCGCGACGCCTGCCGCATCGTGACCAACGAGATCCAGACGACCCCCGACCCGCGCACCGAGCTCGTCAAGTCATACGGCATCCAGGCGTACGCCGCCCACCCGCTGATGGTGCAGGGCCGCGTGCTCGGAACGCTGTCGTTCGGCACCCGCACGCGGGCGCGCTTCGCCGATGACGAGCTGGCCCTCATGAAGGCCGTCGCCGACCACGTGGCGATGGCTATAGAGCGCCAGCGCGTCGGCGACGCCGCCCGCGCGGAGCTCAAGAAGACAGAGCTCCTGTTGGAGGCGGCCCGCGCCGTCTCTGACAGGACAGACATCGTGGGCATGCTGCGGGGTCTCGCCGACGTCATCCTCTCGTCCGCGCGTCACTCTCGCGTCACGATCAGACTATGGGACCCGGACCGCGGGGTGCTCACAACGGCCGTCGCCGCGGGCAAATGCCCGTTCCCCCGCGTCAACGCCGCGTGGGACCAGATACCGGACCACACGCGCGAGCTGCTGACCGAACGGCACACCGTCGTTGCCGACCTCGACGAGATCGACGCCCAGCCGCGCACGGTGGCGCCGGAGGAAGCCGAGCGCCTGGCGCTCCTCGTGCCCTTGTTGCGCGGCGAGCGCGTGCTCGGCCTGTTGGCCATCGACGAGCCCGGACGGCGCCTGGAGTTCAGCAGCCGTGAGATCCAGGTGATGGAGGCCATCGCCACGCAGACGGCGGTGGCCATCGAGAACGCGCAGCTCTACGAGGATCAGCGGCGCGTCGCCGCCACGCTGCAACAGCAGTTCATCCATCCGCTCCCCGAGATCGACGGCCTGCAGCTGCATGTCGTATCAGAGATTGCGTTCCAGCCGGAGCTCATCGGCGGTGACTTCCACGACGCCTTCGTGCTGCCCAGCGGCCTGGTGGCCGTCCTGCTCGGTGATGTGGAAGGCAAGGGCGTGCGCGCAGCCGGCTTGTCGGAGACCGTGCGCAGTGCAGTTCGCGCCCTTGCCATCGTCTTCGCGTCGCCGAGCGAGGTCCTGAGCGGCGTCAGCAGGATGCTTCTGCAACAGCGCAGCGAGCAGTTCGTCACCGCGCTCCTCCTCATCATCGATCCCAGGAGTGGCATGACCGTGGCGGCCAGCGCGGGCCATCCGCCCGCCATCCACCTCAGCGCCGCCGGGGCGCTGCCCATCGCAGCCGACTTCGGACCGCCGCTCGGTACCTTCGAGTGGGAGTACGGCCAGACCAGCTTCCTGCTGGAGCCCGGCGACTCGCTGCTCGCGTACACCGACGGCGTCAGCGAGGCGCGTCAGGACGGCAGGCTCTTCGGCGAGGAAGGCATCATCGCGGTGGCCCGGACACTGCGCGACAAGGCCCCCGCGCAGATCACACAGACGCTCCGCGATGCGGCCGTCGACTTCGGTGGCCGTCTGCGCGACGACCTCCAGCTGATCGTGGTCAAGTTCCTGGGGGCGGGCACCCGGGCGGACACAAAGGCGGCCGTGGATCCCCGTGTCGGGCAGATGCGCACCGCGATACCCTGCGACCCGCGGCGCCTGCTGGAGACACGTCACGCCGTGCGGGATTTCCTGGTGGCGCACGGCGTGGACGAGCCGACGGTCGAGGAGCTCGTGCTCTGCGTGGAGGAGGCCTGCACCAACGCGATCCGGCACAGCGGCTGCCCTGAACCGGGCGAGATCATTCTGTCCATACTGGATGAGACGGTGGAGATCTGCGTGAGAGACCGCGGCAAGGGTCTGGACCTGGGCGCCATCGACCTGGCGCACGAGCCCGAGCCGATGGGTGTCGGAGGCCGGGGCCTGTACCTGATCAAGTCGCTCGCCGACGAGCTCGAGCTTGTCAACGACGGTGGCGCCTGCGTGCGGATCCGCAGGCGCCGCGACCGCGCCACCGAGAGCTAGGTCCCGCTGCCTCTCGGCGGCTCGAGCCGAGCTGCCGGCGGGCGCCGCCGCGCCGCCGTCGGGCCCTTTGGTCGGGGGTCCGCGCCGACCACCGGCGAGCCGGCGTCAGGGCACGGTGTCGTGCGCCTCGGCGATGGAACGGCCGAGGCGCGCCGCGCCTTCGCGCAGCTCCTCTGGGCGGTACATGCTGAAGCCCAGGCGGATGCCCTGCTCGCCGCCGCCCACCGAATAGCGCGACCCGCCGAAGAACGAGACGCGGTTGGCTTCCGCGAACGGCAGCACCGCGGGCGCCGTCAGACCGTCCGGCAGAGTCACCCACGCGAAAAAGCCGCCGGCCGCGGCGCTGACGCCACAGTCGGCCGGTACGTTCTCGCGGAGCGCGGCCAGCAGAGCGCGGCAGCGCGCGCCGTAGGCCGGGCGGACGTGCGCCACGTTCTCGTCGTAGGAGCCGTCGAGGATCATCTGCGCCACCAGACAGGCGCTGAACTGGCTTGGGCAGCCGCCGCTGTCGAAGAGACCCGACTGAGCGAATCGCTCGGCCACAACCGGGCTCGCCGTAAGAAACCCACAGCGCAGGCCCGGCGCCAGCGTCTTGGAGAAGGTGCCGAGGCGCACGACGTAGTCGCCTGCGCCGGGAACGTCGCGCGCCAGGCTCCACAGCGAAGCCGGCGCCGGGCCTTCGTAGGCCAGCTCCCTGTACACGTCGTCCTCCACGACCAGCAGCCGCTCCTCGGCGGCTATCTCCACGAGCCGCCGCCGGCGGTCGTCCGCCAGACAGACGCCGGTCGGATTGTGGAAGGTCGGGATGGTGTAGAGCAGCCGTGGCGTACCGCCGCTCCGCCTGATTCCGGCGAGGATGCCGGGCAGCGCCTCCACCAGCATGCCATGGTCGTCGAACGGGACCCCGACCAGGTCGAGCGCCTGATCGCGCGCCATGCGCAGCGCCAAGCTGTACGAAGGGTCTTCGACAAGCACGACATCGCCGGGACGCACCAGCAGGACGAGCAGCTGACCAAGCGCGGCCGAGTTGCCGGCAGTGACGACGATCTCATCCAGGCCGAGCGCCTGGCCCTCCATGCGGGCGATGCGCTCGGCCAGAGCCTTCCGCAGCACGCTGGGCCCTTCGTTGGCCCCATAGTTGAGGGCGGCGGCCCCAGCGGCGCGCAGCGCCGCGCCGGCCGCCGCCCCGATCTTCTCCACCGGGATCAAGGCCGGGTCCGGATCGCCCCAGCGCAGCTCGATCATGCCCGGCCGCATCTCGGCCTGTGGCTCCACGGGAAACGGCATCGCCTGATCCTCCAAAAGACGCAGAAAGGTCGGCGCAATCTTAGTGGGGAGCCGCCGATGCGCAAAGCGCGATCCGGAGGCGAGTGCCGCCGGCGGCCCCGGCGCCCACTTCATTGCCCGCCCCCTGGCCCGCGAGTAGACTTGCCGTCGTCAGGCCGGGCGGGGAACAGCGGAGGCGCGTCGCAACGGCATGCCTCCGCGGTTCTGTAGGGCCCGGCTCACCCGTTATCCCAGGGAGGCCGCATGCGGATCCTTGTCGTCGGCGGCGGCGGCCGCGAACACGCCCTCGTCCACGCTTTCGCCGCGTCCCCCCTGCTCTCAGCCCAGTTCTGCGCACCGGGCAACGCCGGCATAGCGGCCGCGGCCGACTGTGTCGAGATCGACTCGGACGACGTCGGCGGCTTGCTCGCTTTCGCGAAGAAAGAGCGCATAGACCTCACCGTCGTCGGTCCCGAAGCGCCGCTGGTCGCCGGCATCACCGACGCGTTCACCGAGAACGGCTTGCTCGTGTTCGGCCCCAGCAAGGCCGCCGCGCAAATGGAGGGCAGCAAGGCGTTCGCCAAAGACGTCATGTGGGATGCCAAGGCGCCGTCCGCCCGCTTTCGCCGTCACGACAACCTGGACGACGCCCTGCGCTGTCTGGAGATGCAGGACGCCTTCCCTCTGGTCGTCAAGGCCGACGGCCTTGCCGCCGGCAAGGGCGTGGTCATCGCCAACGATTTCGACGAGGCCCGCGAAGCGGTGGAGGCCAACCTGGTCGAGCGGCAGTTCGGAACGGCCAGCGACGTTGTCATCATCGAGGAGTACATGGCGGGAGCCGAGGTCAGCCTGCTGGCACTCTGCGACGGCGCCACGGTAGTGCCGATGGAGCCGGCGCAGGACTACAAGCGGATCTTCGCCGGCGACGAGGGACCCAACACCGGCGGCATGGGCAGCTACTGCCCAGTGCCCGGGTTCACCGACGACGTGTCACAGCACGTCGTCGAGAAGGTCTTCGAGCCGGTCCTGCGCGTGCTGGCCACGCGCGGCATCCACTATCGCGGCGTGCTCTACGGCGGGCTGATAGCCACAGACGCGGGCATCAGGGTGCTGGAGTTCAACTGCCGCTTCGGCGACCCGGAGACGCAGGCGATCCTGCCGCGGCTGCAGAGCGACCTGCTCGAGGTGTGCCTGGCCACGGCACGCGGCGATCTCACCGGCGCCAAGCTGGCATGGAAGCCGCAGGCCTGCGTCTCCGTGGTCATGGCGTCGGCCGGTTACCCGGCGAGCAGCCACAAGGGCGACGTGATCCTCGGCCTGGAGCAGGCGGCCGCAGAACCAGATGCGGCCGTCTATCACGCCGGCACCGCCTTCGCTCAGGCGGGCGGCGCCGGCGCCGGCCCGGACGGGATGAAAGCCGTGGTCACCAACGGTGGCCGGGTGCTGGCGGTGAGCGCGCTCGCGGACGGCTTCGCCGCGGCGCGCGAGCGCGCCTATCACGCGCTCGGTCACATCAGCTTCAGTGGCATGCAGTTCCGTCCGGACATCGCGGAACGCGCCGTGCGCTCCGAACAGGGCGAACTGCGCCTGTTCCCGCCCGGCTCGCTCGACTGAAGGGCATCGCCGGATCCGAGACGGCATGACGCGACACCATCCGGCAGAGCCGCGACGCGGCGGCGCCACGCGGCCCGCCGCACGGCGTCGCACGAAGGGAGGAGCGAGCGTGGAAAAGACCGCCACAGAGGTCGAGGCGCTGCTGCAGGGCATCGCCATCAACCCCGTGCTGGTGGGCGTGATAATGGGCAGCGAGAGCGACCGCGAGGTCATGGCCGCCGCCACTCATGAACTGGACGAGCGGCGCATCGGCTATGAGACACACGTCCTTTCTGCCCACCGCACACCGGACAAGGTCGCCGAGTACGCGCGTGGCGCGCAAGCGCGCGGCCTCAAGGTCATCATCGCCGGCGCCGGAAAGGCGGCCGCGCTGCCGGGCGTCATCGCCTCCTATACCAACTTGCCCGTCATCGGCGTGCCCATCAAGACGAGCGACCTCGGCGGCCTCGATTCTCTGCTGAGCATCGTGCAGATGCCGCCGGGCGTGCCGGTGGCCTGTATGGCCATCAACGGCTCACGCAACGCCGCCATATTCGCCGCCAAGATCCTGGACGTCTGATGCCCGGCGCCGGCGCCGATCCTCGAGGTCCAGTGGGCCGTCCGCCGCGCCGGCCGCCGGATCCGCACACCATCTCGCGGCTGCTCTACGTCGCCGTCGCGATCATCGCCCTGCTGCTGATCTACGTGGCCGTTCGAGCCGCCCTGAACTGACGCTCCAGGCGCCGAGTCAAGGAGACAGACAATGACAAAGTTCGCATTCTCGGCCCCCGACGCCGCTCCGCCGGTGGGGCCCTACTCACCGGCCGTCGCGGCCGTCGGCTTCGTCTTCCTCTCCGGCCAGATCCCAGTCGACGGCGACGGCAACGTCGTCGGCGACACGGCCGCCGAGCAAGCCGGTCAGGCCATGCACAACCTGCAGGCGCTGGTGCGCAACACAGGGCTGTCCATGGCCGACGTCGTCAAGACGACGATCTTCCTCACGGACATCGCCGACTTCGCGGCCGTCAACGAGGTCTACGCCGGCTACTTCGAGCCGCCCTACCCGGCGCGCTCCACCGTGCAGGTGGCCGCGCTACCCAAGGGCGTCAGAGTGGAGGTCGAAGCGATCGCGATGCGCGGCTGATGTGCCGGGGCCGGCGGCCGGCGCGGCTCGCCGGCGGCCCGATCATCGAGGGATGTGACAATGGAAGAGCTCTCCGGCTTTCTGGGATCCTGGACGTCGGTCGACCGCCGCGGCGGCGGCATAGACCTCGATGTGCGGGCCGGCGGCGAAGCGTTCATCGTGCAACGCTTCGAGCCGTGGGGCACGCCCATCGGCCTCCCGGTCCGCGCCGTGGCGCAGGGGTCGGCGCTGGTGGCCGCCGATCTCGGCAACGACGAAGCCGGCATGGTCACGTTCACGCTGGCCGACGGCGGCGCTGTGCTGGAGCTCCGGATGCCGGACGCCGAGCGGCCGATCCGCTTCCGGCGATCGGCCCCGTAAGCCGGGCGGGCAACGCACCGCCAGTCCAAGGCCCGACGGGTGGGCCACAGTTCCGGTAGCATTGCGGCGCACTCACTCATGCAGAGGGCTCGCCGGCGCGATGGGACGGCGGCGAGCCCAGGACAGGGGGTCGGTTCATGCGCCGCTTCATGCCGTTGCTCTTCATCCTCGTGCTCGCCCTGTTTCTTCCGTCGGCGGCGTTGGCAATGACCCGCTCCGTAGACGCTGCGCCGGCGGCCGCGTCGCATCACGCTCGCGCACTGCTTCCGTCCACCGCCCTGGCTGCCGCTCAGGTCGCCCGGGCCACCTGCACCATCACCGGCACGGCCCTCGCCTACGACGGCACGCCGATCGTCGGCGCCGACGTGGATTGGGGCTACGACAGCGCGGGCGGCTGGGTCTTCGGGAGCTCCGGGACGACCGACAGCGCGGGCCGGTTCACACTGCAATCCGTGCTCGTCACACCTGCGGGCACACTGGACGTCTACCCGGCCAACTCGAGCGACGCCTACGGCCGCGCCTCGCTCAACTTCGTCGACGCGGCCGCCTTCGTCGTTCAGCCGGGGCACATCTCGTTCTCCACCGACCATGCGGCCCAGGGCACACCGTGGACGAGCGTCTTCGTGCGAACCTGGGGGGCAGGCGGGATGAGTGCCACAAGCCTCAAGGGCGCCACCGGGGAGGTCCCCGCGACGGCGGCGTCGGTCGATCACGTCGTCGCCTACTGGTTCATCAATGAAGGCAAAGAGTGGGCGGCGCCTTCTCCGATCGCCGTCACTCCGGGAGCGCTCGCCGGCGGCACGGTCGTGATCAGCGAAGCGGGGGCACAGTTCATCTCCGTCCTCTCGCCCGTATGGGCCTCTGGCGCGCCCGGCACCACGGTGACACTCGAGGTAGACAACTGGGTCGCACCAATGACGGCCCGTTTCTCCTTCACGTCTCAGGACCCGAACGACCCGCGGGGAACGTATCCGTGGGCGACCCCCTTCACAGGCAACACCAGCAGCCAGCGGACGGTCGCTCTCACGATACCCAAGAAGGTGAAGGCGGGCTTTGACCTGCACATCCATATGGCGGGCACGGATGCCAGCAGCGCGCTGCTCGACCTCTACGATCACTTCCAGGTCTGCACGCTGACCGCCAGCAAAGCGGCCGTCGCGAGAGGCGCCTCTGTGCGCCTGAGCGGGGTCGTCCCGACGAGCGGCTCGTCGAAGAAGGTCGTCCTCTACGGCCGCGCCAAGGCGTCCGGCCAGCCCACCACGTGGGACGCCGCCAAGGCGGGCTGGAAGAAGATCGCCACGATCGCGGCCTCCAAGACGGGCGCCTACAAGAGCGCCCTCCTGAAGCCTGCGCGCACGACGTGGTACGTGGTGCGCTACCCTGGCGACTCGGCGAACTTCGATGCCTTCACCTCGGTGCTGAAGGTCACGGTCCACTGATCGGCCCCGACCTGACCGGCGCCTGAGAAGGCCTCCGGGGGGAGGCGCGGGCGGCGGGCGGCGAAAGCCGCCCGCCGCCCGCCTTTTTCGGGGCGGCGCGCCCCGCGTGTGAGAGAATCGCGCCGACCAGATTCCGCCGCGCGGCCGTTGCCGCCGTCACCTCCGGAGGGCACGTCATGATCGAGCGCTACACACTGCCAGAGATGGGCGCCATCTGGACCGACGAGGCCAGGATGCGCGCCTGGTTGAGAGTGGAGATCGCCGCCGTGCGCGCCTGGAGCACGCTCGGCAAGGTGCCGGCTGAAGCAGTCGCTGAGATCGAGGCGAAAGCCGACTTCGACCCGGTCCGGGTCGCCGAGATAGAGCAGACGACCGACCACGACGTCATCGCCTTCCTCACCAACGTGGCCGAGTACGTCGGCGAGCCGAGCAAGCACATCCACTACGGTATGACCAGCTCGGACATGCTGGACACGGGGCTGGCGCTGCAGCTCAAGGCCTCCGGCGAGCTGCTGCAGCGCGACGTGGCGGCGCTGGGCGAAGTCCTCAAGCGCCGCGCCTTCGAGTTCCAGGACGCCGTGCAGGTGGGCCGTACGCACGGCGTCCACGCCGAGCCCATCACCTTTGGCATGAAGCTCGGCATGTGGGCCTTCGAGGTGCGCCGCCACCTCGATCGCCTGCGCCGCGTCACCGAGAGCGCCGCCGTCGGCAAGATCAGCGGCGCCGTGGGCGCCTACGCCAACGTCGACCCGCGCGTGGAAGAGCTGGTCTGCGCCGAGCTGGGCCTCACTCACGAGCCCATCAGCAACCAGGTCGTGCAGCGCGACCGTCACGCCTGCTTCCTCAGCGCGCTGGCCATCGTCGGCGCCTCGCTGGAGAAGTTCGCCCTGGAGGTGCGCCACTTGCAGCGCACCGAAGTACGTGAGGCCGAAGAGGCTTTCAAGAAAGGCCAGAAGGGCTCTTCGGCCATGCCCCACAAGCGCAACCCGATCCTCAGCGAGCGCATGGCGGGTTGCGCCCGCGTGCTGCGCGGCAACGCGATCGTCGGCATGGAGAACATCGCCCTCTGGCACGAGCGCGACATCAGCCACTCCAGCGCCGAGCGCATCGTGCTGCCGGACAGCTGCATCCTGCTCGACTACATGCTCCAGAAGTTCACCCGGCTCGCCGACACGCTGGTGGTGCACCCGGACCGCATGCTCGCCAACCTCGACCTCTCGCACCGCCTTGTCTTCAGTGAGGCGGTGCTGCTGGCGCTCATCGATCGCGGCATGCTGCGTGAGGACGCCTATCGCGTGGTGCAGGAGAGCGCCATGAAGGCCTGGCAGGAAGGGATCGACTTCGGCGATCTCGTCAAGCAGAACCCCGCGGTAAGAGAGGCCGGCCTCGCGGAGGCGGACATAGATGCGGCCATGGACCCGCAGCGGCACTCGGCCGGCCGCGAGGTCATCTTCCGGCGCCTCGCGGCCCTGGACTTCTAAGCGGGCCCTGCTCCGGCGTCCGCTCCGCCGCCGGATCGCCGGTGTTCGGAGGCCGGCGGCGGCCTCCGTGCCGTGAGCGCGACGCGCCCAGGGCTGCGCCCGCGCGTCGCGCCCACGGCTAAAGCCCTGCGCAGGGCCGTCCGATACTCCCCCCTGAGCTGGGGCCGCCGCGGATCCTCCGCATCCGGCAGCCCCAGCCCAACGAACCGGGAGGGCGACTGTCATGGCCACGTGCGGCGAGTGCGGCAAAGAGATCCGGGACGACGCCTGGGTCTGTGGTCTGTGCGGCGCCCCGGTGACCAACGGCATGACTCAGCCGGAGAGCGACGGCCACTATGAGTACGCTCAGGCAGGCGCCGGCGACTACGCCTCGTCGCAGTACGTCCCCGGCGCCGCGGTTGTGGCGGGAAGCCCAAAACGCGGCGCCGGCCGCTCGCCCCAGCTCGTCTGGGTGGTCGGCCTTGGCGGCCTGGTGGCAGTGCTCGCCATCGTCCTGGTCTGGTTCTTCGTGCTACGCGGCCCCGCCGCCGGCGTCGGGTTCGCCGGCACCTGGAGAACCACGACCGCCGACGCCACCGAGGTGATCATCTCCACGCAGGGCAACGGCTATGAGCTCAGCATCGCCAACAAGGACGGCAAGAGCATCGGCCCCTTCGTCACGCAGATGGTGGATGGCAACCTGACCACGAGTCTGGAGGCGACGGCCGGCAGTGACGTGAAACAGCAGGAAGCCGCCGCGCTGTTCAAGCAGATCATGGGCAGCATCTACCAGGACTTCACCATGGTCTTCAGCCATCGTGCCGCCGACGACACCCTGCTGCTGACCCTTCAGGGCTTGCCGACCGCCGCAGGCCAGGAAGAGGTGCTCAAACGGGTCCACTGAGCACGTGAGCCACGGGGGCTCACGCAGCAGTCTTCTTCAGCCTCGCGCGTCCAGGTAGGCGCGCGCCCGTTCGCGGAGCAGCGCGCGCCCGAACGGCCGTCCGTGCCCCGAATACACCCAGTCGACCGGCAGCCGCAGGAGGCGCTCCATGGAGGCCGTGTAGTCGGGGATGCAGGAGCCCTCCAACCCGTCCAGCAGCGCGCCGCTGTCGTAGATCACGTCACCTGTGAACAGCGCCCCGGCGTCCTGGTCCCACAGCCCTATGCTGCCGGGTGAGTGGCCCGGCAGGTGCAGCACGCGCAGTATGCGATCCCCGAGGTCGATCGCGTCGCCCTCGGCGAGCGTCCGGGAGGGCTCTGCGCCGGTCATCACAAACGCCGCCGGGTCGAATCCGGACCGCGGCAGCGCGTCGATCACCAGCAGGTAGCCATCTTCGCCGGCTGCGCCACCCGGCTCCCCATCCTCGCTGTCCATGAAGTAGTGGCGGAACTCGGGCGGGTACTCCCACGGCAGCAGCACATGCCGGGGGTCGGGGTGGAGCAAGGTCGCGGCCTCGGCGGCATGCACCGCACGGTCGGCGAACTGGTGCGCGCCGCCCATGTGGTCGACGTGCGTGTGGGTGAGGACCAGCAGCGTCGGGCGCTCGCCCAGAAGGCCCAGGCCGGCGAGCGCCGACTTCAGGTCGCCGACCCCAAGCCCGGCATCGACCACGACGTCCCTGCTTCTGCCCCGGAGGTGCCAGACATTGGCTTGCATGAGACTGTGGACGTGCGGCTCCCAGAGGCACGTCAGCCCATCGGCGATGCGGCGTGACGCGAACCAGCCGCCGGCCACCGGCAGTTCGTAACGCACGCGATTCCTCCTCGCTCCCTGCCGTGGCATCCGACGGCTGCCGCGGTCTCTGCTGCGTGATTATGCTCGGGCCGCCGATCGTCCGCCAGCCGTGGTGGCGCGGCCGGCTGCGCGCTGCTTCGCGCCGGGAGGAGGCTGCGCAGACGCCGGCCGCCCTCTTGAGGTGCGTCGACCGGTACCGAACCCCACCGGCCCCGTGCTTCGCCGCGGCCGGTGTGCGATGATTCGGGCGACGGTGGGCCGCCCGCTCGCGGCGGGCGCGGGCGGCCTGTGCCACTCCGACCCCTGGAGGAGCCATGCCACGCGACGCTCTGTTCGAGTCGCACGAACCCGGCGCGACCCTGCTCGGCCGGGGCAAGGCGCGCGACATCTACGACCACGGCCCAGACACGTTGCTGATCGTCACGACAGACCGCATATCGGCCTTCGACTTCGTGCTGCCGACGCCCATCCCGGGCAAGGGCGTCGTGCTCAACCAGCTGTCGAACTTCTGGTTCGACCTCACCGCCGGCATCATCGCCAACCACGTGGTGGACCCAGACCCGTTCGCGGGCGACCGGACGCGCGCATACTTGCGCGGCCGCTCCGTCGTCGTGCGCAAGGCGCGCTCGCTGCCCATAGAGGCGATCGTCCGGGGCTATCTCGCCGGCTCGGGCTGGGCCGAATACAAGCGTTCGGGATCTGTCTGCGGCATCCCGCTTCCCGATGATCTGCAGGAGTCCAGCCGCTTGCCGGAGCCGCTCTTCACACCATCCACCAAGGCGGAGGTGGGCGCGCACGACGAGAACATCGGCTTCGAGCGCGCGGCCGAGATCCTGGGGCCGGACCTGGCGGCGCGGGTGAGAGACGCCAGCCTCGCCCTCTACGGCTTTGCCGCGGAGCACGCCCGCAAGCGGGGCATCATCATCGCCGACACCAAGTTCGAGTTCGGCCTCGTCGGCGAGAAGCTGATCCTGATCGACGAAGCGCTCACGCCGGACTCGTCGCGCTTCTGGCCGCTCGACGGGTACGAGCCCGGCGGCGGCCAGCCGAGCTTCGACAAGCAGTACGTGCGCGACTACCTGGAGAGCATCGGCTGGGAGAAGACGCCGCCGGCGCCAGGGTTGCCGGCGGAGGTAGTCGAGCGCACGGCGGAGAAATACGAGGAGGCGCGCCGGCGGCTCACTCAATGAGCCGGCGCGCCTCCCTGACGACAATGGGCGCGGCCGGCGCGGCGCCGTTGCCGCGCCCGTTCCACACCCGCAAAGGGGAGCGATGACGATCGAGCAGAAGCACGTGGACTACGTGACGGTCAACAAGTCGGCCCTGGGCCGGGTCCAGGCGGATACGGCCGAGGTCAAGTTCAGCGCCGTGGGCGCGCTCACGACGCAGTCGGCGACCATAAAGGCGAGCAGCGTCGCCGCCGCGCTCGTCAAAGGCGACGCCTCCCTCGCCTGGAGCAGCGCGCAGTTGGTCGGCTCCTCCCACGACGTGACGCTTTCCAACAGCGGCGGTCAGCTCATTCTGGCCGGCAACTCCGTCGAGGTCCGCGGCGGCGGTGCGGCGGTCGTGGCCGCGCGCTCAATCACCGTCCATCGCGGCTTCGTCGGCATGGTCGTCGCCCAGAACGCCACTCTGGGAGACGACACGAAAGTGCTGCTGAAGCCGTCCGGCGCCGCGGCTCTGGGCGCCGGTTTCGGCGTCGGAGCCATCACGGGCCTGCTGCTTGCGGCCCGCACCCTGCGCCGCAGACGCAAGGGCTGAAGGCCGGCCTCACCCGCGCGGGCGGCGGCCGGCGAGGGCGCTCACGCCGTGTCGCCCTCGCCGGCCGCCGTCCGCGCGCGCCCGCGCCGCGCCCAGCGAACCACCAGTCCGCGGCGCGGCGCGAACAGGTAGGCGAGCACGAAGAACCCGGTGGCGGTCAGCACCACGGCGGCCCCCGAGGCCACGTTGAGGTAGTAGCTCAGGTACAGGCCGACCACGCTCGCCACCGCTCCCAGGCAGGCGGCCACCAGCATCATGGTAGACAGGCGCCGTGTGAGCAGGTACGCAGTGGCGCCGGGCGTCACGAGCATGGCGGCCACCAGGCCCACGCCCACCGTCTGCAGTGAAACGACGACGGTGAGCGCCAGCAGCACCAGCAGCAACGTCCGCATCAGCCCCGGCCGCCGGCGCAGCGTGTGGGCTAGCAGCGGGTCGAACGTGACCAGCAGGAGCTCCTTGTAGAGCGCCAGGACCGTAGCCAGCACGACCGCCGCCAGCGCTCCCGTGAGGATCAGATCGGCGCGTGAGACTCCCAGCACGTTGCCGAACAGGATGTGGGTGAGATCCGTCGCGTACGTGCGGATGGTGCTGATCAGGACCACGCCGAGAGACAGCGCCGCCGAGAACAAAATACCGATGGCCGTGTCCTCCTTCAGGGTGCCCTCGTGCGTGAAGAAGCTGACACCGAAGGCGACGAGAAGGGCCGCCACGAGCGCGCCGGCCAGCAGGTTGCCCCCCACCAGATAGGCGATTGCCACGCCCGGCAGAATGGCGTGCGCCAGCGCGTCGCCGAGGAACGCCATGGACCGCAGCACCACGTAGCAGCCGAGGACGGAGCAGAGTACACCGACGATCAGCGACGCCACCAGCGCCCGCTGCATGAACGTGAGCAGGAACGGATCGGTGAGCCAGTGCAGCACGGGATCACCCCTCGTCCGGCAGGCTTGCCGGCGGGCAGCACTCGTCGATCACGACCATGCCCTGGAACACGTGCGCATGGCCGCCGAAGGCCGCCGCGATGTGCTCCGTGGTGAGCACGTGCGCCGGCGGCCCCTGAGCGATCACGCGGCGGTTCAGCAGCACGACGTGCTCGAACCGGGTGGCCGCCAGCTCCAGGTCGTGAGTGCTCACCAGCACGGTCACATCGCGGTCGCGCAAGGCGGTCAGCACGTCGAGCGTCTTCTGCCGTCCCGTCACGTCCACACCCGTGAAGGGCTCATCCAGCAGGAGCACGTGCGGCTCCTGCGCCAGGGCCCGGGCCAGGAACACCCGCTGCTGCTGACCGCCGCTGAGATCGCTGATGGGCCGCCGCGCCAGATCGCCGAGATCCATGAGATCGAGGGCGGCGGCCACCGCCCGCCGGTCGGCGGGCCCGGGCCGCCGCAGCCACCCCGTACGTCCGTAGCGGCCCATCATCACGACGTCGGTCACCGTCACGGGGAAGTGCCAGTCGACCTCCTCCCGCTGCGGGACGTAGGCGACAGGGTCCGCGCGGCCGCCGGCCGGCCGCCCGTGCACCAGGATGCGGCCGCTGCGCAGTGGCAGCAGGCCGACCAGCGCCTTGAAGAGCGTCGACTTGCCGGCGCCGTTCGGCCCCACCACGGCGACCTGCGTGCCGTGCGTGACACGTAGCGAGACCTCCTGCAGCACGGCGTCGCCGCCGTAGCGCACGCTCACGCAATCTACGTCCAGGGGCACCACGGCGTCTCCTCGCGACGCCGGACCGGACGGTCCCACGAGGGCGCCATCATGGCTCCCCGGCGCCGAGTGGAGCCCGCCCACCCCGAGGGACGCGCCGTCGCCGTAGGCGCTCTGCTGCCTGCGGGCGCCGCGCCTCATCTCAGCGCCTCGACGATCAGGTTCGTGTCGTAGCGCATCATCGCCAAGTACGTCGGCGCCGCCCCGCCCGGCGCCGTGAGTGAGTGGTCCAGCAGATCGGTGACCACCTTCACGTGAGCCTCGGAGGCGATCTGCCGAGCGAGGTCCGCGTTCTCATCCAGCTCCACGAAGATCGCCTTCACGCCGGTCTTCTCGATCGTTGTCACAAGCTGCGCGATCTGCCGTGCACCGACGGTGTCGCCGGAGCTCACGCTGGGGATCACGGCCCCCACGATCTTGAAGCCGTAGCGATCGGCGAAGTAGCCGTGGCTGAGGTGGTCCATCACCAGGAGACGATCGGCGACCGGCAGCGTCGCTACCCGGGCGCGGATCCAGACATCGAGCCGCCGCAGTTTGACGACGTAGGCGGCGGCGTTGGCCGTATACGCGGCGGCGTGAGCGGGGTCGGCTTTGATGAAGGCGTCACGGATGTTCTGGACGTAGGTGATCACCAGGATGGGATCCAGCCAGAAATGTGGGTCGGGCTCGCCGGCGTGCTCGGGGGCCGGCTCGCCCGGCTTTGGCGTGCGCGGCACGAGGCCGGCTGAGGCGACCACGGTGACGTGACCCCCTCCCGCGTT
>Ga0182021_10005328_pt1 | contig 15210 bp, 16 predicted proteins | sample 612E3MmetaG_FD_120493 | JGI IMG/M metagenome (GOLD analysis project Ga0182021, IMG submission 120493) | Permafrost microbial communities from Stordalen Mire, Sweden - 612E3M metaG (Illumina Assembly) | ecosystem: Environmental > Terrestrial > Soil > Wetlands > Permafrost | place: Sweden... | reverse complement strand
CTCGTACACTCAGGACAGCAAGTTCGACTGCGGGCCGAACCCTAAGAGCCCTCTCAATGCTATTGGCAATTTGGTGGATATGGTGGTTATTTCTCCGGATAACTCGTACAACGCTACGATCCTGGCGGTGGACGCGAACGGAACCCTGGATTATTGTGTTCCTGAAGATACCGGGTACATTGTTAAACTGCCCGCGCCGGACATGGGCTGGGGAGCCATCAGTTCCATTTCTCTTTACCAGAATGATCTCTATGTGCTGGATATTAAGGGCAACGCGGTTTACCGTTTTCAGGGATCGGGTGTTGATTTTGCCGATAAACCGACGCTTTTCTTTGATGAGCAAATTCCGCCGCTTTCCGATGCACTGGATATAGAAGTGATCGGTTATGAATTGGAAATCCTGCGCGGTAACGGCCAAATGATCTACTGTACCTACAGCCCGATCAAGGATATGAAATCCACGGAATGCCAAACCCCGGCGCAATTTTTGGATACGCGGGCCGGGCAGAACACCCAGGTCGATTCCTTCCCGGAAGCTCAATTTGTGCAAATGCACATGACGGAGTCCCCCGATTCTTCTATCTATCTGCTGGATTCCGGCAAAGACCTGGTCTACCATTTCAGTTATGCCAGAAGCCTGCAGCGGGTGCTGCATCCCCGCTTGCTCGATGGGACGGATAGTTCGTCTCTGATCCCCACCGCCTTTGCGGTATCCCCCAGCCGGGTATTGTTCATGGCTTACAGCAACCAAATTTATTACGGACAAATTCCTTAAGCCCAGTTTTAAAGAAATGAAGGTCAATAATGGTGCATTCTCTTTTTGATGCAATCACTCAACCTACTCTGCTTCTGGATTGTGAGACCGCGTGACAGAATATTCAGCATATGGCGCAAATAGCTGTTGCTGCCGGGGTCAGTTTTCGACCGCATTTTAAAACTCACCCATCCGCACAGATTGGTGAATGGTTCCGTGAGCAGGGGGTAAAGGCGATCACCGTCTCTTCGGTGGAAATGGCTGAGTATTTTGCCGCTGCCGGTTGGGAAGATATTCTTATCGCTTTTACGTTGAATATACGACAATTGGAACGTATTCGGGCGCTGGCGCAGCAGATTCATCTGGAAGTATTGGTGGAAGATTCCAACGCTGTGCAAGCACCGCAGGCCATTGCCCCTACCCGGGTGGATGTATGGATCAAAGTTGATGCAGGAGCGCACCGCACCGGTCTGGACTGGCATGAGCCTGACAGGATACGGGCTTTGGCAGCCGAGATCCAGAACGGTGGCCTTTTATGTGTGATCCCGGCTCATTCGTGTTTGACCGTGCAGGCATTAAGGAATTACCTCACCCTGGAGGGCGAGGTAATTCGTACCATGAATAGTTAGGATTCCTCTCAGGAAAGGATGAGCAGAGGAATGGGGGAAAAAGTGATAATGAATACGATCAAAGCAATGATGCCCAGCCAGCGGCGTTTGCCGTCTAATTCCGTGATCTGATCCAGCGGTTCAGCGTAAGAACGGCCTACGAAAAAGACCAAAGCGGCCCACAACCACCAGCCTGACCAGCCAAACCCAAGCGCAACCAGAATGACCAGAATTATCGGGAGCAGTTTGCGGGAATTCTTTGTTCCAAAGAGCAGATGAAAGACATGGCCTCCATCCAACTGCCCGGCCGGGATGAGGTTGAGTGAAGTCACCAGCAAGCCGACCCAGCCCGCCCATGCTACCGGAGAAATGGTTACATCCAGACTGCCCAATGGAGAAGGTGTTCCGGTAAAGAAGTATTGCAGCCAATGTAACACCAGCGCGCTGCCGCTCAACCCAACCGGCTGGGGGAGCAAGAGCCCAAAATGTAAATATTTCAGCAAAAGATAGATCAGCGAATTCCCTTCCATTTGCAGTGCATGACCGGCAGGGATCGCCAGGGGTATTTTTTCCAGGGTGGACATGGAAAGGCCGATCCAGAGCACGATCAGCGAGGTGACAAAACCGGCCAACGGTCCGGCAGCGCCAATATCCATTAACACCCGTTTGTTCTTGGGCTGCGTCTGCATGCTGATAAAAGCGCCCATTGTCCCCAGTGGGGTAAGGGGTAACGGGATGAAGAATGGCAGGGTGACTTTCACTCCGTGAGCGCGGCCGGCAAAATAATGTCCGAGTTCATGGATGCCCAGAATGGCAATTAAGCTGACCGCAAACGGCCAACCGTTTTTAAGCAGGGTGAGGGTCATTTGCCAGGGGTCGGAGGTAAAAACTGTGATCGGGTTGTAGATGCCGCCGGAGATCACCACGCTGATGATGGTGAGTACAAACATCAATAAATTAATCCATTTGCGTGTAGGTTTAGGAGCGGGCAATTCCGGGACGAGTAAGATGAGCTGTGTCTGTTCTTCTTTGCGAAAGAGCGGCGTGAAGTGATACGGCTTGAGCGAATCAGTCAACTGGTCGTAGGCTTGAATTGAGTCTTCCAGCAGCAGGTGACCGCGGTAACGCCGCAAATAGCCTTGCTGCATTATACCGGCGGTGATGTCATCAACGCGAAATACCCGCCTGACTTGCGCGTCAATAAAGTCATATTGGTCAATTGGTTCCATTTTTTAACTCCTGTTTCTCAGACAACAATACAGGGCTTGAATTAGATTTTGCTTCTTTGTGAGTATAACGAGGATTTATTTGATTGCGATTAGAGAGGAGCGGTCCGAGAAGACCCAGGGGAGAAGCGCGTAGAACCAGGGCGCTGTGAAGATCATGAACACTCCGAAGGCGGCTCCCAGAACGATCCCGGCGATAATATCCGAAAGGTAATGAACTCCCATCCAGACGCGCGCCAGGCTGACCAGCAGCATCCAGATCAAGAGGATAATTCCAAGCCAGTGAAATCCAAGCCCCAGGGCAAGCACAGCCAACATGGCAGTCCGTGCAGCATGGCCCGACGGAAAAGAGTGAGGGTCGGTATTGCGGTAAATGGCTCCCCAATCCCCGGCGGGACGCTGGCGGCGGATCGTGAATTTGATGGCCAATACCAACAGGGCCAGCACTACCACCGCACCTGCCATGAGAGCGATCATCTGATGCAGGCTGGAGCGGGTACATAACCAGGCAATAAAGAGAGCGATCTCAATGAACCAGGAATCGCCCGAATGGGCAAAAAAGGCAGCAAATGGTTTGAAACGATTCGTTTCCGGGTTTTTCAGACGAATAGCTTCTGAAAGCCTGGCATCTAAAGACAGGAGATTATTTAATGACATGAAGCCAATTTTACCTTATCCAGGTGAGATTAAAGAATTGAAATTCAAAAAAGCGGTTTTAAATCATCTCTTAACATAATTGAAAGCGGAGATTAATTGACTTTGACCCTGGATAACGTATAATGAAAAAGGTTCTTGCAGAATCCAGCCCTAAAATAATTGACATCCGAGAAATAATATGACGAAGCGAATCAACTGTAAATTGTTCTCATTGGTTTTGATCATTGCTTTGTTTTCGACCGGTTGCAGTGCTCAAAGCGGGTTAAACACTGATATTTCAAGTTTCACACCCATGAAGGTCAGCGCGGATAATTGCAATTATGGAGGTGAAATTAAATCAGTGGAGGCATTAAGCGAATTTTCGGTGAAGTTCACCCTGTGCACTCCAGATGTCGCGTTCCCTTCAAAAATTGCTTCGCCCATTTTTGCAATTCAAGATAAAGACTATCTGGATAAATATCACGGGGATTTGTCGCAATCGCTTCAGAAAGTGAATGGAACCGGACCTTATACGCTTGAATCCTATAACCCTAACGGCGATTTGAAACTGGTTACTTCACCTACTTACTGGGGGATTCCGCCAGTTTCACAATCACTCACTTTCAGATTTATGAGCACTGCGAATAAAACTCCAACTATACAAGAAATGAGCGGCGTTGACGCGGTGGTGGGTCTTAATTATTACCATTCCATCGATGCCAACCTTAGAGGATTTGGCAATAACCTGGCCCATACTCCCCTGGGATTGGTCTATCTGGGTTTTAATAATCACTTCAAACCTTTTGATAATCTGACGGTGCGGCAGGCATTTGCGAAGGTGATCGATCGTGCAACTTTAGCAAAATCAACTTTGCCAGAAGGAACTGTGGTCGCCAATCAGATGATTCCCCTTTCTATTACACCAGGACGAAGCGCAACGCTCACCTGGTATGATCTAAACCAAAACGATGCTATTCAAGCACTTAAAAATAGCGGGTTCGATTTCAATCAGGAGTTGACCCTGGCCTATCTGGACGGCAGAACAGAGGATATCGAAAACTCCAGGGCAATGGCTGAGGAGATCCAGAAAGAATTGGCAGCTATTCAGGTGAAGATTACGCTAAAACCGATGGCTCAACCCGAATTTGATAAGGCTATGATCGATGGTTCAGAAATGATGTTTATCAATCATTTCAGAGTGTTATATCCAGATGGGGATGCCTTTTATGAATTACCTTTTGTACGGCTATCCAGCCAGTTTGGTGAGAAATACCCCACTATTATTAATTACCTTTCTGAAGCACAAATCGAGACGAACTTGGTAGCCAGACAGCAAAAGTTTGATGACTTGAATAATGAGTTTAAATCGCTGGTTCCTTTGATCCCGATTGGGAATGTTCCTGAGGAAAGCTTGTTCCGTGGGTCCGTCTCCAATATTACTGTCAATGGCTATTTTGAAAACCTTGGAGATGCGACAACGGCATCAAATTCGCTAATAATCCTTATTCCAGACAGACCTAATAGTTTATGGCCGATAGATGAAGATGATTACAGTACTTTTCGGATCACTCGATTGTTATATGATACTTTGACCAGTTATGATTTTAAAAGCACTGGACTGCAGTCTAATCTCGCAGACAGTTGGACGACTAACACCAATGCCAGCGAATGGACCTTTGCACTGCGTTACGGTGTGAAGTTTACGAACGGGGCGACCCTGGACGCGAATGATGTTGTCGCTTCTTTTTCTGCCATATGGAATGCCGCGGACGAAAATCATAAGGGTGACAGCGGGAAATTTACGATCTTCAAAGAACTCTTTGGTTCTTTGCTTAACGCTCAATAAAAGAAAAGCGCCCAGTTTCATTCTTTGAACCGGGCGCTTTTTCAATCAATTTTTCAAATTCCAGCGTTCTATCGCAGAGTCAACAATCTTGCGAATGATATCTTTATAGGAATAGCCGGCAGCACGGGCTGCATAAACGAGTGAAGCCTGTTCGGGATCCGGGTGCATGAGGGGGATCGGGTTCACTTCAAGAATATAGGGGTTCCCGGCAGAGTCCATCCGCATATCCATCCGGCAAACATCCTCAAGCTCAAGGGCCTGTTTGGCTTTTAGTGCCAACGCCTGGAATTCCTCGGTTTTTTCGACTGGAAGATGGGCGGGGCAGACGCGATAAACTTCACTTTCCAAGTCTTCTTTTTGTTCATTCGAGTAAAAACCGGTCGGGGAAATGATCTCCACAATTGGCAGGACTTCATTGCCCAAAATAGAGATGGTGAATTCGCGGCCTTCAATGTATTCCTCAACGAGGATATAAGCATGCACGTTTTCCCAGACCCACTGAACCTGTTTTTCGAGCTCTTCGCGGTTGCGAACCAATGCGTTCTCGTTGATGCCGATTGAAGAACCTTCATAGGCAGGTTTAACAAATAGCGGATAGATCAATTTGATCTCTTTTAATTCTGTGGGATCACGTAGAACAACGAAATTCGCGGTGGGTAACCCGAAACAGCGAAAAATACGTTTGGCAATATGTTTGTTATGAGACAGTGACATTCCCAGAACACCCCCGCAAGTATAGGGAATGCGCAAAGAATCCAGTATTGCTGGCATTTGGGCTTCACGTGAGGCCCCATAATGGCCTTCTCCAGAATTAAAACAGAGGTCGGGATTGTATTTTTCGATGTTTTCTACAGATTCTAACCCTGCAGGAAAGTATTTTGCTTGATGACCGATGGATTGCAGGGAATCCAGGATCATATCGACAGTTACTTTATCGTCCAGGTCGTCCCATCGCCCAGGAGGATCATCGGGAGAAATGGGTGCATCTTCTTTTAAATTCGCCAATACTGCAACTTTCATGATAAATGTCTGCTCCTGTTTGTTTTAATAAAACAAGTTGATTATAATAACAATTTGATATTCTACAAGAATCCAAAAATAAGCAATTATTAACATTCGTTTCCATGAGGAAAAAATAGTTTAATATTTAGTGACTATTATTGTTTCGAAGATACCATCATAAAGTTCATGACTTGAATGTTCTATTGAAAGCAGAACAGTGGGTTTATCCAGAAATCCTTTTCAGGAGGAAGTACATGGTTTATGTCTTGGTCGCCGCGGGTATATTGGTTTGCGCAATACTCGCAATTGGGTCGAAAAGATTGTTGGTTTCGGCGATTTGGTTGGCTGCAACTAGTGCTCTGGTAGCTTTAATGTTTTATTTACTCGGAGCGGTTCAGGTTGCTGTCATTGAGCTAAGCGTAGGCGCTGGACTGGTAACAGTTCTTTTTGTCTTCGCAATTAATATCTCTGGCGAAGAGGCAATGACCCTCAAACCAGTGATGCCAAAACCATTAGCATGGGGGTCAATCCTCATTGCTGTTGGTTTGACGATCTACCTGGCCATTCAGAGCGGTGGGCTTGGTTTGGTTTTGAAGGCCTCAACAGAAACGCCTGAAATATTATGGTCAGACCGCTATTTAGATGTTTTGCTGCAAATTGCTCTGATATTCTCTGGGGTACTGGGTGTGCTTGGGCTTCTTTCTGAAGGTAAGCCATCTGCGCAGAAGGAGGATCAGGCATGAGCAATTTTCCGGTTGCATTTATCGTAATTCTTTCCATAATCAGTTTAGCCGGTATCGGATTTTATTGTTTATTGGCCACGCGAAATATGATCAAGGTGATCATTGGTTTACAACTGATGGTCAAGGGCGTTGCCATGGCATTTATTTTAGGCGGTAACCTTACCGGGCAGGTTAACCTGGCGCAAACAATGGCTCTGACCGTGATTGTGGCTGACACGATCGTGGCGGTAATGGGGCTGGCACTGGCAGTGCAGGTACGCCATCGTTTGGGTACACTCGATATCAAAGCACTATCCACATTAAAGAGGTAATCCATGAACCTGATATTAATTCTCCTCGTCATTGGTTTACCCTGGTTGGGTGCTTTTATTGTGCTTCTGGCCGGTGATAAACATGAAAAACTACAGCATGTATTGGCTGTGGCTTTTTCTCTGGCCGCAGGGGCCGCCGCAATAATGCTGCTGCCGAATGTATCTAAAGCTGTAGTGATCTCATTGCCTGCGGGCACTGTGTTTGGCAATTTCACATTTGTCGCAGATGGGCTGAGCGTTTTCTTGACCATTATTGCGACTGTGATCGGTTCACTGGCTGTGATCTTTTCAACCAGTTACATGCATGGCGAAGCTCAGATCGGCCGCTATTACGCTTTTGTGCTTTACTTTATCGGTGCCATGGCCGGCCTGGTACTGACCAGCAATATGCTGCTGATGTTCCTCTTTTGGGAGATCACCGCGCTGTGTTCCTATGCTTTGATCTCATTCAATAACGACGACCCCAAGGCAGTCCGCGGCGGCATCAAAGCCCTCATTATTACTTCTGTGGGTGGTGTTGGTTTGCTCCTCGGTGCCTTGTTGATCTTTGTTTATACTGGCAGCTTGAGCTACAGCGCAATCCTTGGCGGAAATGCCTCCCTGCCGGCAAATATACTGGCAGTTCTGGCATTTGGTTTCCTAATCGCCGCAGCGGCAAAATCTGCTCAGTTCCCTTTCCAGACCTGGCTGCCGGATGCCATGGAAGCTCCCTCACCGATCAGCGCACTGATCCATGCGGCGACGATGGTCAATGCAGGGGTTTACCTGCTGGCTCGCTTTTACCCGGTTTTTAAGGATGTACCTTATTGGCGTGAAGCGGTGATGGTAGTGGGTGTTCTCTCCGCTTTGATGGCGGCCATTATGGCTTTGGTCTCCACCGATCTCAAACGGGTGCTGGCTTACTCAACGGTGAGCCAACTTGGATACATGGTATACGCCATCGGCGCAGGCAGTGTCTTTGCCAGCCAGTTCCATTTGTTCAGCCATTCTATCTTCAAAGCGCTGCTCTTCCTGGCGGCTGGTGCGGTTATCCATTCTGTTGGAACGCGCGATATGACCAAAATGGGCGGTGTGGGTAAAAAGTTACCCTATGTCAAATGGGTATTCATCGTCGGTGCCCTGGCACTGGCAGGGATCCCCGTTTTCAACGGTTTCTGGAGTAAGGAAATGATCCTGGAAGCCGGATTGAAGGGCGGGTCGATCGTCTATTATTCGGTGATGGTGTTTGTTGCCGGTTTAACGGCTCTTTATACCATCCGGGCTGTGTGGATGGTTTTCTACGGCGAACCGCGCAGTGATTATCACGCGCACAAAGTGGGTCTGGCAATGAAAATTGCATTGGCTCCGCTGGCACTGGCAGCCGTCGTTTCCTGGCTGGCAGTGGGTCGTTTCTCTCTGCTTTTTGGGGCGAACAGCCTGCCATTCCATAATATTCAACCTTTTGGTCTAAAAGAAATGTTTCACGAAGTGATCGCTTTGTCGACCCTGATTCCACTGGCGGTGATCACTCTGGGCATTTTATGCTGGGTGTTCCGCTCTAAATTGGGCGGACTGGTCAAAGCCTTTAACTGGATGCGTTGGCTTGCCGAACACAGCTTTGGTTTTGAAGGGATCAACACAGGAATAGTCAAAGCCACTGAGGCCTCGGCAGAAAGCTTACGGACAACACAGACGGGTATTTTCTCGTGGAATTTACTGGCTGTGCTCGGAACGATCATCATATTCTTTGTACTTTTTGCCATTGGAGCCTGACATGAATAGTGTATTGATAACTCTCGGGCTAATTGCATTACCCCTGGTGGCAGCGCCAATCATTTATCTTTTTGGCCGGACAAGTGTAAGAAAACAGCGCTTGTTGGGAATGACCCTGGCAAAGCTATTGACTTTGCTGGTCCTGGTTCTAGAAGGACTGCTGATCTACCTAGGTGTTCAGGTGTGGGTGGCAGGTGGGTCGGTCGCCACGAACATTGGTACTATCCAGGTTGGTTTGGACGGTATCGGCTTGATCGTGGGTACGATCGCTGTTGGGCTGGGTTTCTGCGTTGTGATCTTCTCCATCCCGTACATGGAAAATGAGAACGGTGAAGAAAAATACTACGCACTGCTGCTGACCTTGATCGGTTCGATCGTGGGCCTGGCCTGCTCGATGGATCTTTTCAACCTGTGGGTCTGGTTCGAACTTATGGCCATCAGTTCTTACTTCCTGGTTGCCTTTTACAATGAACAACCGGCTTCTTTGGAATCCGGGTTCAAGTATCTTACCCAATCCGCGGTCGGTTCCGCATTGGTCCTCTTTGGCATCGCCATCTTGTTTTCTACAACCGGATCGGTGGCCATGTGGAGTGTGTGGAGCAATGCTACAAGCGGAACTCCAATCGTTTACGCCGCAGCGGCTTTGATCATTGTCGGTTTTGGCATTAAAGCTGCCCTGGTTCCACTGCATACCTGGCTGCCGGATGCCCATTCTCAGGCTCCCAGCGGTATCAGCGCCATGCTCTCAGGCATTGTGATCGAGGCAGGCCTGGTAGCAATGCTGCGCACCTTGAGTGTGTTGGCTCAGACGCATTTCCCATCGGGGATCATTCTGCTGGTCTTTGGCTGTGTCAATATCCTGGCCGGCAACCTGCTGGCCTTACGACAGGTAGAAGTCAAACGCATGTTAGCCTATTCCAGTATTGCCCAGGTGGGATATATGCTGGTGGGCTTTGGAGTAGCCATCCTCTCCAGCAGTTACGTGGCCGCGGCAGGTGGTTTCTTCCACATGCTGACCCATGCCATGATGAAGGGTCTGGCCTTTTTGGCGGCCGGCGCATTCTTATATGTGCTGCATATCGGCAAGGGCGAGCATACTGCTTTGGTATTGGACGATTTGAACGGAGCTGCCAAAAAGTACCCGGTGGTTGCCTTCTTGCTCAGTCTGGCGCTTTTAGGCCTGGGCGGGCTGCCCCCACTGGCAGGTTTTATGTCCAAATGGCAGATCCTGGTTGCAACGGCGGGGGTGAACAGCACCCTGATGATCTGTATTGTTATTTTTGTTGCCTTGAACAGTGTGCTTTCGCTGGCATATTATGTTCCAGTGATCAACCGTTTATATCGATTAAACATCTCAGAGACCGCGGCGGCTGGAAGATCTATCAGTTGGATTATGGTCTTACCGATGGTGATTCTGGCTGTTGGTATTGTGGTGATCGGCGTTTGGCCTTCACTGGCAAACTTCCTTACCTTTAATGCCGCCGCCAGCTTGATGTATCCATTTGGTGTATAGGAGAGCTGACACATGAATATCATCTTAACCCCTCCTCTGGCTTTTCTCATTTACATACCACTGGTCTTTGCCATCTTTTTTGCGGGACGCGGTCTGGCAGGCAAAGGGCATCCCTCTGCCGAAAAATCAAGCCTTTACAGCAGCGGTGAAGAAGCGCCTACTACTCTGGCAGCTCCTGGCTATCGACCGTTCTTTCTGGTGGCATTCTTCTTTGCGATCCTGCATTTGGGGATGCTGGTTTTAGGTACTGGCAGTTTGAATGTTATGATGGTGCCGTACCTGATCGGGTTGATCCTGGCCCTGATTGCTTTGATCTTGGGCTAGATTATTGGTAATAAGGAGAAGCGCAATGGCAGATCCAATTCAAGGTGTGATCGAAAATATAAAAACCTGGGCGCGGGTTAACTCCCCCTGGGCGATTCATTTCAACAGCGGATCTTGTAATGGTTGTGATATCGAGATCCTGGCAACGTTGACCCCCAGATATGATATTGAACGGTTTGGGATCAAATTACAGGGCAGCCCCCGCCATGCAGATGTGTTGATCTGCACAGGCCCGGTCAGTTTGCAGGCGCGTGATCGTTTGTTGCGGACCTATGAACAAATGCCCGAACCGAAATTTGTGATCGCCGTCGGCTCCTGTGCCATCAGCGGCGGTGTTTTTCAGGGCTGTTACAATGTAGTCGGCGACATCAGTGAAGTCATTCCTGTGAATGTATATGTACCTGGATGTCCGCCCCGCCCTGAAGCCATCATCTTTGGCGTGGTGCAGCTCTTGAAGAGTCTGCAAGGATAAAGGGAGAGAAAAAATGGTTATCAAGAAGAAGTTGCAAACCCCCGAAGAGATGCTTCAAGCTGGCAAAGAGCTTTTACAGCCGTGGACTCTTTCGGAGAACACCCCCGAATCTGATCGTCTGGATGTCGTGATCAGAGCCGCTGATATCAAAGCCTGCGTCAAAGCTTTGATCGAGGCTAAGTGGGGTTACCTCTCGGCGATCACGGCTTTGGATTGCCCGGAATATGCAGTGGTGGAAGGCTCCAGCCAAAAAGTGGTCGTAGCCGATAAAGGCAGTGTTGAAGTGCTTTACCATTTCTGCAGCGGTGCGGCAATTGTCACTTTGCGGGTGATGCTGCCATACGCGGCCGCCACAATGGATAGTATCTGTGAGATCATCCCTTCCGCGACTTTATACGAGCGTGAAGCGATGGAATTGTTAGGCGTTGAATTTATTGGTACTCCCAGTATGGAACGCTTGCTACTGCCGGACGATTGGCCCGCCAACGTGTATCCACTGAGAAAAGCTTTTACCGGTCTTGAGAAAACAAATAAGGTTGAGGAGAAGTGAGTAAGATGGAAACCAAACACGTACCGGAAAAATTCATTGTTTCCATTGGCCCACAGCACCCCGCATTAAAGGAACCCGGCCATTTTGAGTTCACCGTTGACGGTGAAGTGGTTACAGATGCCACGGCGCGTCTGGGTTTTGTTCACCGGGGGATGGAAAAAGGCTGCGAAGAGCGCAACTATACTCAGGATCTGTATTTGATGGAGCGCGTCTGCGGTATTTGCTCCCATGTGCACGCGTTGGCTTTTGCCCTGGGTGTTGAGAAGTTAGCCGGCGTGCAGGCTCCTCCGCGGGCACAGGCCATTCGCTCGTTGGTCGCCGAACTGGAACGTATCCACAGCCATCTGCTCTGGCTGGGCGTGGCAGCCCATGAAGGCGGATTCGATACCCTCTTCATGTTCTCCTGGCGCGACCGTGAAACCGTGATGGATCTATTGGAACTTATCAGCGGCAACCGGGTCAATTATTCAGCCAATGTGCTGGGTGGTGTGAAGATCGACATCAATGATTCCCAAAGGGATGCTTTGCACAAAGGCATGGATTTCCTGGAGGAACGCACCCACCACTACATGAAAGTAGTTACCGAAGACGAAACCTTCTTAGGCCGCACGCGCAATATTGGCTTGATGACCAAAGATCAGGCTTCACTGCTCGGCGCAGTCGGCCCCACCGCACGCGCTTCCGGCGTGAAACACGATGTGCGCGTGGATTCGCCATACGCGGGGTACCCGCAATTCCCGGTCAAGTTAATCACGGAACCGGCCGGCGACCTGGAAGCCCGTTTTGTGGTGCGCATCAATGAACTTTTTGAAAGCTATCGGATGGTCAGAGAGATCATTGACCATTTGCCTGAAGGCGAACTCAGCGTCAAGGTTCCCCGGCGTATTCCTGAAGGCGAAACCATCAGCCGGGTGGAAGCACCGCGCGGAGAACTTCTCTATTTCATGAAGAGCAATGGCACCGATCAACCGGATCGGGTGAAGGTGCGTACTCCAAGCCTGTGCAACTGGGCTTCTGTATTGACGTTGGCTGTCGGACACAAACTGGCTGATATGCCGATGATTCTGGCGGGTATTGACCCTTGCTTCTCTTGTAACGACCGCATGGTGACTGTCAATCGCGGCGGCAACTCTCAAGATTGGAGCTGGGAAGACTTACGGAAGTACGGGATAGCTTATTACAAATGAACCTGACAATTAACCCCATTCTCGCTTTACTTATTTTTCCGGGCGGACTGTGTTTATTGGCTTACAGCCTCGTCTATGAATTCGTTGACCGCAAACTGATCGCTCGTTTTCAAAACCGGGTAGGACCCAGGTGGTTCCAACCGCTGGCTGATTTCATCAAGCTGCTGGCGAAAGAGGAGATCATCCCCACGGGAGTTAATCCGGCTTTGTTTGTGGTCTTACCCATCATCGCCCTGGCGGCGGCATTAACGGCCGCTTTGTACGTTCCGATGTTTGGTTTGCAGCCAGCCTACAGTTTTTCGGGTGATCTGGTGGTGACGCTTTACCTCTTGAGCCTGATGACGCTGTGTATCGGTCTGGCAGGCGCAAACACCCAGGACCGCTTCTCACTGGTCGGTGCGACTCGTGCGCTCACTCAGTTATTCTCTTACGAAGCGCCGTTCTTGCTGGCAATGCTGGGTCCGGCCATTGCGTTGGGTACCTGGAATATCAACACCATCAACACTGCGGCAGCGCACAACTGGTGGTATCTGATCACCCAGCCGTTCGGTTTTTTGGTGGCGCTCATCGGATTGATGGGCAAACTGGAATTACCTCCATTTGACGCCCCTGAGGCCGAGACCGAAATTGTTGCCGGCGCTCTCACCGAATACAGCGGCCGCGGTTTGGGAATTTTCCACATTGGCCGCAACGTAGAACTGGTGATCGGCCTGACGATGATCGCCTCATTCTATATGGGCGGACTTTCTTCCCCATTGGATTTCTTATGGAAGACACTGGTACTGCTTCTGGTGACCGCTCTACTGCAATCACTGTTCGCCCGCCTGCGTATCGATCAGACCGTTGGCATGTGGTGGCGCATCGGTACGATATTAGTTCTGGTACAATTGCTGGTGATCATTCTGGGACGGTATCTCGGACCGGTGCTCCAGTCATTGATCGGAGGTTAGCGGTATGACTATTGGCTCAATGTTTGGGGATGTATTCAAGTCTTTCTTCAAGAAACCGATGACGGAAAAGTATCCTTTCGAACCGTCTCCGGCACCGGCAAATTTCCGTGGGAAACTCATTTGGGATCCCGAAAAATGCACCGGCTGCCAGTTATGCGTCAAGGATTGCCCTGCCAATGCGATCGAAATTTTAACGATCGATAAGGTCAATAAAAAATTCGTGATGCGCTACAACATGGACCGCTGTACTTTTTGCGCCCAGTGTGTGCTGAACTGCCGTTTCAACTGTATTCAAATGTCAGACGACCAATGGGAACTGGCTTCCACCAAGCGGGAACCCTTTGAAGTGTATTATGGAAGAGAAGAAGATGTCAAAGGCCTCCTGGAAAGAGCAGCTCGACCAGAAACTGGCACAGGCTGCGGCGAGGAAACGACAAAATGAATTATTGCCCGCGCCCCTGAGAATTGCTCTCGTGGGCGTGGGCAATGAATTGAACGGTGATGATGCTGCCGGGAATCAGGTTGCGACAAGATTATTGGCGCTTTCGGGATTTCCGGCACATTTTTTACCGATCAACGCAGGCAGCCTGCCCGAAAACGCCAGCGGCATTTTACGTCGCTTTGGGGCGGAACTGGTTATATTGGTGGATGCGGCCAATTTTGGCGATGAGCCGGGAGAAATCCAATGGCTGGAAGCTAGCCAGATCGGCGGCATGAGCGCTTCAAGTCATACCTTACCGCTTTCTGTATTGGGGCAATTCCTGGCTGCTGAACTGAACTGCCGGGTGGAATTCCTGGGCATTCAACCGGCTCAAACTGAATTTGATACTGCGCTCGATCCACGCATCGACAAGGCCGTGGATGAAATTGTGGGGAAGTTTTCAACCGTTTTTATGTAAGTGACCTCAATTACTGATTTTCGTCTAATTTAATATTCGCCATCTGCTCAAGCACGCCGAGGATGGCCGAATTATCCAGATTGCCGTCGCCTGACTGCAGCATGGCGGTGTAAAGCTGCATATCCACGGCCGCTGAGGGCAGGGGGATGCCATACTCGCGGGCGGTTTCCATGATGATGTTCAGATCTTTGGCCTGCATGGAGGCTTTGAAGCCGGGCTGACGGTTGCCGGCGAACAGACGTTCGGGTTTCACGTCCAGGGTCCAGCACTGGGCAGCGCCGCTTTTAATGGCCTGAACCACCTTTTGCGGGTCTGCACCGGCTTTTTGGGCAAAGACCAGCAGTTCCGCCATCGCCACCATCTGGGCAGCAACCATGATCTGGTTAGCAGCCTTGGCAATTTGCCCGGCGCCGGACTCGCCCACATGGGTGACGGTT
>Ga0182021_10005327_pt1 | contig 15210 bp, 13 predicted proteins | sample 612E3MmetaG_FD_120493 | JGI IMG/M metagenome (GOLD analysis project Ga0182021, IMG submission 120493) | Permafrost microbial communities from Stordalen Mire, Sweden - 612E3M metaG (Illumina Assembly) | ecosystem: Environmental > Terrestrial > Soil > Wetlands > Permafrost | place: Sweden... | reverse complement strand
GACTGTTTTCTGAGACCCCCCCAGTGGCGAGCTTCTCCGCACAGGCCTTACAATCAGTGTCCTAGTCTATGTCTCCTTACCCAGACGATCTCACCACACTGAAAGACGATATGACGGCTTTTATCGAGGGCCAGGGCATGCGCCGCTTCTTCGGCTATGTGGAGTGCGAAGAGGTTCCCAGCGTGCTGTGGGACGCGAGCCCGAATCCCGATGGCTGGAAGGATTTCGTGGAACTGGCGAAGGCGGCGGGAGCCCCCTTCCTGACCATGCATTCCTGGGCGCTGGACCGCGAGGAGCTCGACCGCCTGTCCGTGAGGCTCGCGGAGGGCGAATACGTCAGCGAAGAGGACCTGGAAGAGGCGCGCTGGCTCAAGACCTATGTCGGGAAGACCGGCTTTGTGCAACTGGGATGGGCTTACCAGGGTTGCATGTTCGTCTATGAGGCGGGCGCCGAGTGGTACGACCACTTTCAGCGCCTGCGGGAGTTGGCCGACGATGCCGGCGGCTTCATGATCGACGAGCCGGATCAGGACGAAGAACGGTAAGGCGATTGCAGAAGTTAGAAGTCAGATTGCAGAAGTTGTCCAGTTCGTTTTTTTGAAGTCTGAAGTCAGTCCAACCCCGAAGTAATCTCGCCTCTTCTGAAACATGCGATGGATTTCCAAGCCGGTCGATGGTGTGAAGGCGCGTGTACTGGCTGCGGCGTTGCGCGATTCCAGCCTGAAAATTACCGCTGCGGCCCTGCCTGTTCTCGCTGATCTACTCGTGCGGCGCGGTATTGAAGATCCCGAGGCCGCCCAACGGTTCCTGTCACCCCAGTTGCACCACCTTCACGATCCCCTGCAGATGGCCGGGATGAAGTCCGCTCTCGATCGGCTGGAGGCGGCGGTCGAGCGCAAAGAGAAAGTCCTGATCTACGGGGACTACGACGTGGACGGGACCACGGCGATCGTCATCCTCAAGACGGCCATCGAGCTTTGCGGAGGAGCGGCCGATTTCCATGTCCCGCATCGGATTCGCGAAGGGTACGGCATGCGGGATGAGGTGATCGAACGCGCCGCTGCCGATGGTGTGCGGCTGATTATCAGCGTGGACACGGGCATCCGCGCATTCGCCGCCGCTGAGACTGCGCGGCGCACGGGCGTGGACCTGATCGTTACTGACCATCACTTGCCCGGGCCGGACGGACTTCCGCAGGCCCTGGCGGTCGTCAACCCAAATCAGGACGGATGCGACTATCCCTGTAAATACCTGTGCGGCGCCGGGGTGGCGTTCAAACTCGCGCAGGGACTGATGCAGCGGCGGCTGGATGCGAAAGACCAGTCGCGCCTGCTCATGTCGTTTATGAAAGTGGTGGCGATCGCGACCATCGCGGACGCAGTTCCGCTGCTGGGGGAGAACCGCGTATTCGCCAGGCTTGGCGTGGATGGTCTTCGTTCGCCAGTCAATGTTGGGCTCAAGGCGCTGCTTGAAGTTGCCAAACTGGGCGATGGACGCGCGCTCACCGCGACCGAGATCGCTTTTCGGGTCGCGCCGCGCCTGAACGCCGCCGGGCGCATGGACGTTGCCCGTGATGTGGTGGAGCTTTTTAGTGTGAAAGACATCGAACGCGCCCGCCAGATCGCCGGGCGCCTGGACCAGCTCAACGCCGAGCGCCAGGAAGAGCAGCGGCGCATTCTCGACAGCATTGAGCGCCGATTGGAAGAAGAGCCGGCGCTGCGCGATGCGTTCTGCATGGTGGTGGATGGCGACGGCTGGCACCGGGGCGTAATCGGCATCACTGCCACCCGCGTGGTCGAGAAGTATGGGCGTCCGGCGCTGGTGTTGTCGCGCGAAGGCGATGAGGCACATGGGTCGGGACGATCCATTCCGTCATTCCACCTGCTGGATGCGCTCGAGTCTTGCCGCGAGCTGTTTTCCCGCTACGGTGGGCACGCGCATGCGGTCGGCTTCGCGCTTCCCGGCGCAAATGTTCCCAAACTGCGCGATCATCTGGACGCCTACGCTCGCGCGCGCCTGACGCTGGCCGATTTCGAGCCGCGGCTGGAAGTTGACGCCGAGCTGCCCTTGGAATCGGTCACGCCCGAGCTGCACCAGGCGCTGACTCTGCTGGAGCCCTTCGGGATGGCGAATCGGGAACCCGTTTTCACTGCCCGGGCGGTGCGCCTGATGGCGCCTCCGCAGAGTGTGAAAGACAAACATGTGCGGCTGCGGATTGTGCCCGCCGCACCGGAAACGGCGGCGTCCGACGGGCAAATGGCCGAAGCGCTACAGCCGCGCTGCCATCCGGACTCAGCGGCGATCCCGAAGAGAGGGGCTGGTGTGGGGACGGGGCTCCGCCCCGTCCAGGCGGGGCAGAGCCCCGCTGCTACACAATCCTGGCGCAGCAATGTCACGTTCAAAGCGATGGGGTGGGGCCTGAAGGAATCCTGCGATCAGATGCAGTTACTCGCTGGAGACCGCCTGGATATCGCCTACCAGCTCGGCATGAACGATCATCCTGAATTTGGCGGGCTGGAGTTGACGCTGCAGGATGTGGTGCGTTCGAAATAGGCCGGCAAGCCTTCCACTCTTCATCTGAACATTGGGCGTATCTCCGCAGCCCAGTCCCCTTCCGCTAGACTAGAGCTGCATGCCTCTCCCCATTACTCGACTTCGGCGGTGGTTTGCGGCGGGCGCCATCCTGATGGTGGTGGTGGTCGCGGGCATGTATGTCTCGGTGCGCTGGCGGCGGACTCGCGAAGTGGTCCGCGAAATTCCCAAGAAGCTTGACCTGAACATTCAGCAGACAGCCGAGGGGTTCTCGATCTCCAAGTCTGAGGAAGGCCGCACTCTGTTCACCGTGAGTGCGTCCAAGGTGGTGCAGTTCAAGCAGGGCGGGCGGGCGGAACTGCACAACGTCAACATCATTGTTTACGGAAGGGATTCCAGCCGTTTCGACCGCATCACTGGGGACGATTTCGAGTACGACCCCGCCTCCGGCAATGTGACTGCGAGCGGTCCCGTCAAGATTGACCTGGAGGGCAATCCGCAGGGCTTGCTTAAACCCGACCAGGCGGCTCCCACGGAAATGAAGAATCCCATTCACATCGAGACGAGCGGGCTGGTGTTCAACCGCAATACCGGGGACGCCTCGGCCACTGGGAAACTGGAGTTTCAGACCACGCAGGCGTCGGGCTCAGCCGTCGGGATTCAGTACCTCGCGAAGTCTCGAACTTTGCGCCTGCTGACGGCCGTCGCCATTGACCTCAGCCAGCAGCACGCCGGTCTGACCGCGGATCGAGCCGTGATTACTCGCGATCCGCGACAGGTCGTACTGACCCGTCCGCGGATCACGCGTGAGCAACAGAAGCTATGGTCCGAACGCGCAACCCTGTTCTTGCGCGAAGACAACACCGTGGACCACATTCTGGCCGAAGGCGACGTGGAGAGCGAACTGCATGGGAGCTCGGACGTCCGCGCGCGCGCCGATCAGGTGGATTTCCTGCTGACGGGTAAGCAGAACTTCTTGAGCACGGCCACTCTCAGCGGCCACGTCCGGCTGGCCTCCCAGGGTGCGCAGCCCGCCGACGCATCTGCCGGACGGGTCACGATGCGCTTTAGCGGAAAACAGCTTTTGCAGACGGTTCATGCCGAAGGCGGTGTGCAACTGGTGCAGGAGAAGATGGCCGCCCCCGGCTCGTCCTCGGCAAACCAGGCCGCAAACCCGGAAGCCCAGCGAGTCGAGATGACCGCTCCGGCCATCGATTTTGTCGTGAAAGGTGGGCGCCGTCTGGAGCAGGCCGAGACGAGCGGGCCTCCGCGGATCGTGATCACGCAACCAGGAGCGCAGCAGAAAACCGTAGTGACCGCAGGCAAGTTTACGGCGAGCTTCACGAAACAGAACCACCTGGCCGGCCTCCGCGGTGAACCGGAGGCGAAGATTGTCAGCAGCGCACCCTCGCAACCCGACCGGGTTTCGGCCAGCGAGTCGCTGGAGGTCGCCTTTCGTCCGGCTGGCGGCATCGCGTCAATCACGCAGCAGGGCAACCTCGCTTACGTGGACGGAACCAGAAAAGCGTGGGCGCAGCGCGCCACCTACACCGCGGCGGACCAATTGCTGCTTCTGAGTGGTTCCCCTCGGGTGACCGATACAGGCATGACCACCACTGCCCAGACGATTCGCGTCCGGCGGGTCAATGGCGACGCCACGGCTGAGGGCGACGTCAAGAGCACCTATACCGACCTGAAGGCCCAGCCGGACGGGGGACTGCTCGCCGCCTCCGATCCGATCCACGTTACCAGCCGCGCGGTGACGGTACATCGTTCCCCGGCGCTCGCGGTGTACACCGGGAATGCCCGCGTCTGGCAGAACGCGAACGTGGTGGAGGCTCCGACGCTCACCTTCGACCGCGAACATCGCTCGCTGGTGGCCCAGGGAACGGCCGATCATCCGGTTTCAACCGTGCTGGTCCAGGCAGATAAGAGCGGGAAGGCGACCCCGGTCACGATCACCGCGGCGCGCCTGACCTACAACGATGCGGACCGTAAGATCGTTCTCGACGGGGGCGTGGCCGCGAGGGGAGCGGACGTCACGATGACGGCGCTGAAAATGGACGTCTTCCTGGTGGCTCGGAACCAGTCCAAGGCAGGCTCCGATCGCGGAGCGCCTGGTCAGTTGGATCGAATCGTGGCCCAAGGCAACATTGTGATCACCCAACCGTCCCGCCGGGCCACCGGGGACCGGCTGGAGTACGTGGCAGCCGACGAGAAGTTCGTCCTGACCGGCGGACCGCCTAGCATTTTTGATGCCGAACGAGGCAAGATTACCGGCGATTCGTTGACTTTCTTTAGACGCGATGATAGGGTGCTCGTGGAAGGAAGAGAAACGTCCCCGACGGTTACCCGGACTAGAGTGGCACGATAAATGCATACGCTGGCCACCGACGAAATCGGTAAAAGTTATCGTGGCCGAAGCGTAGTAAACGGGGTCAGCCTTCAGGTGCAGCAGGGTGAAGTGGTGGGCCTGCTGGGTCCGAACGGCGCCGGAAAAACCACCACCTTCTATTCCATTGTGGGTCTGGTACCTCCCGACACTGGTAGGGTGCTGTACGACGACGAAGATATTACCAGCGTTCCCATGTACTTGCGGGCGCGCCAGTACGGCATCAGCTACCTCCCTCAAGAAGCATCGGTATTTCGTAAATTAACGGTCGAGGAGAACATCCTTGCCGTGCTGGAAGCCCAGCCCATCTCCTGGCACGAGCGCCGGGAGAAGGCGGAGACACTGATTGACCAGCTGGGCCTGGAGCATATCCGGCAGAACCGGGGGTACGCCCTGTCGGGTGGAGAACGCCGGCGGGTAGAAATCGCGCGGTCGCTTTGTATCAACCCGACGTTCATCCTGCTGGATGAACCGTTTTCGGGGATTGACCCGATCGCCGTGCTGGACTTGCAAAAGATCATTTCGGATATGCGGGCGGACGGCATCGGAATCCTGATCACCGACCATAACGTTCGAGAGACGCTGTCGGTGACGGATCGGGCCTACATCATCAACGAAGGCCGGATCTTCCGCTCCGGGACACCGGAGCAGTTGGGGAGTGACCCGGAGGTACGGCGAGTGTACCTGGGAACAAGTTTTTCGCTGGTATGAGTTACCGAGGGGTACGTGGGATTGGACCTTCGTGTTCAGAGACCTACCTCGGTGCATGAGAAGTTAGTGAGAGGTCAGAGGTGAGAGGTCAGATTGCAGAGGTTAGAAACTCTCCGTATCGAGAGCTCTACTTCTGCAATCTGACCTCTGACCTCTGACCTTGTACGGGCCATCGAGCACGGAGTCAGGAGAGCATGGTTCTTCTTCAACCAAGACTGAGCGTCAAACTGTCGCAACGGCAGATTCTGACGCCGGGCCTCGTGCAGATGGTCTCGGTGCTGGCGCTCAACAAGCTTGAGCTTAAGGACATGATCAACGCCGAGATGGTGGAGAACCCTGTCCTCGAAGAGCTCGAGGATTCGATTCCCCTGCTCGATGACGTGGGACGCCAGGAGGAAGAGCGCGACCGGCAGTCCGCGCTGGCCAAGCCGGAAGAGGGTTCGATTGCCGAAGTTGAGAAAAAGGATCCGTTCGAGGAGATCGACTTCGGCTCGTTTTTCCAGGAATATCTGGATCCCGGGTATCGCAGCCAGAGTGAGAGGGAGGACATTGAGAAGCCTTCCTTTGAGAACTTCCTTTCCAAGCAAGGCAATTTGACGGATCACCTGCGCTGGCAGCTGGGAGCGATTTCAGTCAGTCCGCAGGTCCACGATGCCGCCGAGGAGATCATCGGGAATCTGAACGAAGACGGCTACTTGATCGCCAGTGACGAAGAACTGCTGGGCATTAAGCCGGCGGCGGCTCCCGACGTGGACGCCGAGGCGCAGGCCAAGATTCTGGGCGAAGCGACGGCGTTGGGAATTGATGCCCTGGTGCCTGAGACGGACGAGTTTGCGGCCGCCGACTTGCTGGAGCACGACACAGAGCATCGGGTGGAGGAATACGGGGAAGTCTTACCGGCACTGGAAGCGGAGCCGGAGGCCGTTCCCGCACCGGAGTTCCACGCCCCCACCAACGGGAAGGAGAGCGCGGCGCCAGCCGGCCCGCTGCCTGCAAGTCAGCCCCAGGTTTCTGCTGCGACTTTTACCCGCGCCGATCTGCACGAAGCCCTGGAGGCGGTCCGGCAATTCGATCCGCCCGGCGTAGCCTGCCGCGATCTGCGCGAATGCCTGCTCTACCAGCTTCAGTTTCATCTGGTGCAGCTTCAGCAGCACAGAAACGGCCATGACACGACCGAGCAGATCATCCACGACGCGATCGCCGTGGTCGATCAGCATCTGCGTGCAGTCACGCTCAAGCAATTCAAGGAAATCGGGCGCGCCATCGGGCGTCCGGTGGAAGCGGTCCAGGTTGCGCTGGACTACGTTCGCACGCTCGATCCGCGTCCCGGGCTTCAGTACAACAAGGTTCCGCCACGGCTGATCGAGCCCGATGTCGCATTCATCAAGCATGGGGACGAGTGGCTGGTCATCATGAACGATGAAGACATGCCCCAGTTGCGCCTCAACCCGGCCTACAAGCGCTTGCTGACCCGGGACGGCAATGATCGCGACACCCGCAATTACGTGAAGGAGCGCTACAAGTCGGCCATCCAGTTGATCAAGAACATCGAGCAGCGCAAGCAGACGATCACCAAGGTCTGCTACTCGATTGTGGCGCGCCAGCAGGACTTCCTGGAACGGGGCATCGATTACTTGAAGCCGATGATGATCAAGGAGGTGGCGGAGGAAATCGGCGTGCATCCGTCGACCGTGAGCCGCGCCGTGGCGAGCAAATACGCGCACACTCCGCAGGGCGTTTTTGAATTGCGCTACTTCTTTTCGGAAAGTGTGCAGGGGCCCGAGGGTGGCGGCACCTCGCTGCTGATCCTGAAGCGGCGGGTGAAGAAGCTGATCGAGGACGAAGATCCGTCGCGGCCGTTGACCGACGAACAGATTACACGCATTCTGCAATCGCAGGGGATTCAGGTCACGCGCCGAACGGTTGCGAAGTACCGGGAAGACATGAAGATTCCGAGTACGCATCAGAGAAGAGTGAAGAAACAGTAGTCAGTAGCCGGTAGTCAGTCGCCAGTGTCGGTCGTTATTCGCTGGCTACTGACTACTGGCTACTTGTTTTGGAGGCCGATCATGAACGTGGAATACACCGGCAGGCACTACGTAGTTACACCTCCCATCCGTAAGGCAGTTGAAGCTGGACTCGGCAAAATCCGGAAGATCCTGGGTGACAAATTCGAGACCAAAGTAATTTTGGCCGCCGAAAAGCGCCGCCACAAGGCTGAGATCACAATCAATCCGCCCAACGGTCCGATCGTTGGACTGGCGCAGGCAACCGAGATGGCAGCGGCAGTCAATGAGGCTCTGGAGCACCTCCAGACCCAAGCCTTGAAGTACAAGACGAAATGGCTGAGCAAGAAGCGCAAAGCGGTGAAAAAGTTCAATGGCGAATCTGAACAGGAAAGTGTGGAGGTGGCCGTGGGGCTTGCTGAAACAGCCGAAGTTGCGGTTACCGTTCACAAATTCCCGGCCGTGGCTCGCACCACCGAGGTTCACCTGGTTCCGGCGAAGGATTCAGTGGCTTTGCGTCCGATGACGCTGGAGGAAGCCATCAAGGAAGCGCACTTCCGCGACCGTGACGTATTCGTATTCCGCGATCCGAAGGGTAAGGTGATGATTCTGCACCGCACGCGTGAAGGGAAGATGGAGTTGATCGAAGCGCCGTAGGAGCAGGTGACGGGTTGCAGGTGTCAGGTCTCAGGACAACCGAATAAGGGACGGGCTGCGTGCTCGTCCCTTTTGTGTGACTGGGGGATTGAAATGAAAAGCACGCGCCTGATTTACGTTGTCTTATTGTTGGCGTTATTGACAGGGAACTCCGTGGCCAGCGAGACCTGGGTAGTCCGTTTTGACGGGGTGGGAACAGTCAAAATCGGCATGAGCCTCTCGCAGTTGAACGCAGCGCTTCAAAGAAAGTCCGACCCTGACGATGTAGGAGACTGCATTTACGTCGAATCCACGAAGCATCCTCATCTTAAATTCATGATCATCGACGGGCGTTTTTCCCGAATCGACGTGGATGGTGCTGGTATATCCACGTCGCCCGGAATTCAGGTCGGCGACTCCGATTCGCGCGTTAAACAGGTTTGCGGCTCGCGCGTGAAGATTACGGCGCACCAATACATAGATAGCGGTCACTACTTGACCATTCGATCGAGCGACGGCAAGTACGGCATCCGATTTGAAACTGATCAGGGAAAGATCGTCACGTTCTACGCCGGAACGTATCAAGCAATCCAGTATGTCGAAGGCTGCCAATAGAGGCCTAGCATCCGCACGTTACCTGCTGGGCCCACTGCATCGCCTGCCACCATTGTTCGGAGACTTCTTCGGAAGTAAGGTGGAGATGCCGCGCCAGTTCGCCAGACTTTTCCCACTCGCCCGATTCCTGCGCCAGCATGAGTTGGTAGAGCGGACGCAGACGGCCGGGTTGACCCAGAAGCGCTGCCTTGGTCTCCTGATCCATTGGAATCTGCTGCAGCAGGGTTTCGATCGAAACCTCGAGGATCGCGTCCATCACAGATAACAGCCCCATGAGGAAGAGATCGCTCTGGGAGCCGACGTACCGGGACAGTAGCTCGCAAAATCGCGCACGGGTGAGCGCCATGAGCAGGAGTTCGCTGCACTTTTGCTCGGCGGCGCCTACCGCAACCACCAAACGGATCCAGCGCCGCAATTCGCGCTCGCCCAGGATCGCCATGGCGTGGCGGATGGACTTGATCTGGAGCGAGAAACCGAAGAGCGGGGAGTTCAGATAGCGCAGCAGGCGATAGCAGACGGAAGCCTCCTGCTTGATCAGCCGCTCCAGGGCGAGCATATCCAGTTCGGGCTTGCACACGCTTTCCAGTAAACGCAGATAGTGCACCCGGTTGGCGGGGACGTCCCTCGCCATCATCAACTCGGGCCGGCAGAAGAAATAGCCCTGGAAGTAAACAAATCCGGCTTCTTCAGCCTGGCGATGTTCCTGCTGCGTCTCCACCTTTTCGGCCAGCAACTGGCACTTGTCTCCATATCGTGCCGCCATCATGGCGCGCTGTTGAGGAGTGGTCGCCCGGATATCAATTTTGAGGATGTCAGCGAATTCACAGAGCGGAACGCGAGGGTCATTGGGAGCGAAGTCGTCGAGGGCGATCAGATACTTGGCTTGCTTCAGGCGCCGGCAGGCCGCAATCACACGCTCATCCGGTTCCACCGTCTCAAGGATTTCGACTACCGCCTGATTGGGCGGCAGCAAAGTGATCAAGTCCTTCAGAAGGACGTCGCGTGTACAGTTCACGAAGGCGCGCCGGCCATCGCAGAGCGTTTTCAGGCCGAACAGCAGCGAACTATCCAGGGTGCTGCGGGAGGCGAATTCCGGATCCGCGTTGAAGTAGTTTTCCACACCATTGCGGAACAGGAGTTCATATCCGTACACCTTCTGCGATCGATCGAGAATCGGCTGGCGGGCGACAAAGCGCTGCCCCGAAAGCCCTGCGGACGTGGTGGTGGGGCCGCCGTTCTGGGCAGGAGAAGGCTTCACCCTAGATATATCGGCTCGGCCGCGACGAAACTTCAGGGCGATGATGGTGCGCCATCCTGCCCGGCCGAGGTACCAGTCCCGCCGGTTTATGGTTAAAATTGGGCGGCAACTTGGCGCTCGTTCCGGTACCTTGCACGGCACGAGCGGCCAGTTTCTTGAGGGGCAAACTGATGCGTTGGACTCCGGGTGGGCGCAGCGATGATCTGGAAGATCGCAGAGACGAAGGCGGCGGAGGCGGTGGTTTCAACATCGGTGGCCGGCACATCGGGATTGGCGGTTTTCTGATCCTGCTGGTGCTGAGCATCGTATTCAAGCGCGATTTTCTGTCGCTCGTAGGTGGCAGTGGTGGTGGCGGCGGCATGGGAAGTCCCGTTCAAACGAGCCAGCCCAATCCGGTGCGCGACCAGCAGGAAGAGCCGGTGGTGCAATTTGTGTCGTTCGTGCTCGACGATACCCAGAAAACCTGGGCCCAGATTCTGAGCAGCCAGGGCGTGCCCTACCGGCATGCGAAGCTGGTGCTGTTCCGCGACAGTATCGATTCCGCATGTGGCATGGCCCAGTCGGCGAGCGGGCCGTTTTACTGTCCCGAAGACGAGAAGGTCTATATCGACCTGGGCTTCTATGAGGAATTGAAGCAGCGCTTTGGGGCGCCCGGGCAGTTCGCTCAAGCGTATGTTCTGGCCCACGAAATTGGACATCACGTGCAGAAGTTGATCGGAATCGAAAGGAAGGTGCGCGCTGCCCAGGATCGGGATCCGGGAGCCGCCAACCAGCTATCCGTCAAGATGGAATTGCAGGCAGACTGTTTTGCCGGAGTATGGGGACACTCCACCGAGCAGAGAAGCCTGCTCGAAGCGGGAGAAGTCCAGCAGGGCCTGGATGCGGCGGCGGCGGTGGGCGACGACCGGTTGCAGCGAATGTCGTCGGGACACGTGAATCCGGAATCGTTCACCCACGGAAGTTCGCAGCAACGGATGGATTGGTTCCAGCGCGGCTTCAGCAGCGGAGACATGAAAGCGTGCAATACCTTTGCGCAGTGAGCGGGTGGAAGGGGCGTTGGCCGGCTAAGTCGGGGGTTCCGTTCGACGCGCCGTCAGCCCGGGGAGTGCCCGGTTGTGCAAAACTAAAGGCACTTGCCCCTTGCGCGGCGGCCTATTTCGTGGGTAACATCATCATGTTCCCACGGCCACGTTTCTCGGCTGGCCCTTCGCGCTCAATCTCAAAGGCGCCAAGACGGTTTGAACATCGTTCTCAATAGCAATCCAGCCGCTTTGGGCAGGCATTACCGATTGCCAACGGGCAGTGACCTTTACCAGCATCGTGCCAACCGCAGGGAAGACGAAACAATCAGGCCGCTAACGCAGGCCGGGGATTAACAGAGAAAAATATGAATGCAGGACCGGGACATCCTTCCGGAGGCGGAGGGAAACATAAACGGCGCCGGGGACGGCGTCCGCCTAAACGAGGCGCAAGCGGCCCGCCGGGCCGCGATCGCCAGCAACAGGGCGTTTACACCGCGCCCATGGATCACAGTTACCGCGCCAAAATGGGCGGCGACAATGGCAACCGGGGAGGGGCGCGTCGCGGCTTCAGTTCGTCTTACGCCCCGGTGGATCCAGACCCGCTACCCGTTCCACAGGAAGACGCAGCTTCCCGCGTCTTCGCTTTCGTCGAGGACCTGTTCTTCCTGGCGAAGATTCAGGAGACCGGCCGCAAGATGAATGTGAAGGTCGAGTTCGTAAAGAATGAAAAAGACCTGGCGGACCGTCTTACGAGCAATGGCGACGAGAAGCCCTCGCTGATCATCTTTGACCTGAATAACGCCAATGCCAAGCCGCTCACGCTCATTCCTAAGCTGAAAAGCAAGCTGAAGAAGAGCACGTCGATCATCGGCTTCCTTTCCCACGTGCAGGGCGATTTGAAGCAGAAAGCCCACGAAGTGGGTTGTGACATGGTGTTGCCGCGCTCGGCGTTCTCGCAGAACTTGCCGCAGCTGTTGCGGCGGCACGGCGCGGTGGAGAGCGATGAGGGCGCGTCCGGGTGATTGCAGAAGTAAGAAGTCAGAATGCAGAAGTAAAACCGTGGGTCGATGGCGAACCGAGGTTTTCACTTCTGCATTCTGACTTTTGACTTCTGCAATGGGTTACAATTCCGCCGTGTTTCCTCAAAAGACTTTGGTGACTGCGTTATTCCTGGCGGGGGCGGTGTCCCTTGCCCAGCAGCCTCCGGCGAACCCGCAACCTCCGGTGAAGGTGAACGTGCTGAACGTGTGCACGCCCTCGGCCGACGATCAGAAAGAGTTGTCGTCGGCGCTTGGCAAAGTGCCCGTCAAGCCGGTATTTACCAGCGACTTCGAAGTGGCCCGCGGACGCTCCACACTCGACCAGAGTACCGCGATTCCGGGCATGCAACCGCTGCCGGCGGGCGCCAGTGCCACCGCCAACTGGGTGCGGGTGCGCCGTGAGTTTCCGGCTCCCGCCCCGTTCAGCAACGCGCAGTACTCGTTCAGCGCCGATCCGAAGACCATGGTGGAGACACTGGTGCTGCGCGTGCGTGAACCCAAGGACCTGATGCAGATCTCGATCGAGGACAGCGCTTCGACCGTAACCTCCGCGGCTGCGATGCTGGCCTCCGATACTCCGGTCGCGCGGATCAAGCTGGAACGTTTTGGGAAGGCTTCCGTGGTGCTGGCCCGCTGCGACAGCGCGGAAGGTGGACCGCTGCCCGATCAGAGCGCCTACGAGTCCTTCTTTCGATCCGCATCGTCGCTGATGAGCCATTATCGCGATGTGCTGGGCGTGCGCCGGATGGTTCCCCAGGAACTGGCCCGATTGGGCCCGGGTGCTGCGGCGAAAAAGAGTGGGGGCGCTGCGGGCGCGAAGAAGAATCCGTAGCCCGAATCTGCTGTTGAATGGTCTGAAACGGAATCCGTTCTACTGAATCTATTAACTACCCATATGGACATTCGCAATGTTGTGGTGATGGGTTCCGGATGCGCTGGCCACACCGCGGCCCTCTATACAGGTCGCGCCAACCTGAAACCGTTGGTGATTGAAGGGCACGAGCCGGGCGGACAATTGGCACTGACCACGCTGGTGGAAAACTTTCCTGGTTTTCCCGAAGGCATTCAGGGCCCCGAGTTGATCGAGAACATGCGTAAACAGGCGTCGCGCTTTGGCGCCGAATACCGCATGGGGCACGTGGTGAAGGCCGATCTCAGCAAGCGTCCGTTCGAGTTGAGTTTTGGCAAAGAGACCATTTACACCCGCACGCTCATTATCGCGAGTGGCGCGTCGGCGCGCTGGCTGGGATTGCCCAACGAACAGGCACTCATCGGGCATGGCGTCTCTTCCTGCGCCACCTGCGATGGGTTTTTCTTTTCCGGCAAGGAAATCGTGGTGATCGGCGGCGGCGATTCCGCCATGGAGGAGGCGACGTTCCTCACGCGCTTCGCCAGCAAGGTCACGCTGATCCATCGCCGCGAGCAGTTTCGTGCCTCGAAAATCATGCTGGACCGGGCGCGCGCCAATTCGAAGATCGCGTTTCTCACCGACACGGTCGTGGATGACGTGCTCGACGTCAGCAAGAAAGAAGTGACCTCTCTGCGCCTGCGCAACCTGAAGTCAGGCGAGAGCTGGGATTTTCCCACCAGCGCGATGTTTCTTGGAATCGGACACATCCCCAACGCGAAGATGTTCGACGGTCAGCTCGATGCCGACGCCGAGGGGTATCTGGTCACGCACAAGAACGTTCTCACCCGGGTGCCGGGAGTGTTTGCTTGCGGGGATGTCCAGGACCGGCGCTATCGCCAGGCCATCACCGCGGCTGGCTCGGGCTGCATGGCGGCGCTGGAAGTGGAAAAGTATCTGGAAGAAGAAGGGCACTGAGGGCGCAGTTCAGGGAGCAGGCCGATCTACTTCAACACTCGCTTGCGCGTGGCGGCGGGCAGCGTTTCGCACGCGGTTCGCAGCACCAGGCGCGAGGCACGGGCGCGTATCTTCATCAAGTAAGGCACGGTCCGCTTCGAATCGAACTTCGCAGTCTCCCGCAGCAGCCAGCCCAAGCCCTTCTGCACCATGTCGTCTTCATCTTTCAGGAGCATCTCGGAGAGCCGCACAATTTCCGGGAAGAACCGCTTTTCGCGTGCGCCGCGAATCAGCGCCACGCAGGCCGCCCGGCGGCGCCATCGGGAGGGTGATTTTGCCCAACGGAAGACCTGCTTGCTGCGGGTAGGTTTGGCCGCGACCATCGGAGCGATCAGATAGTGCACGAGCGCGTCGTGATCCGCCCAACTGCTGACTCGATCGAGCCATGAATCGAAAAGCACGAACTCGCGCTTGCCACACTTCGCCGTCTGGTTTTCAAGCAGCATCACGGCGATGTTCTTCTCTTCCAGAACCTCTCCGTCGAAGAGTTGGTCGGCGACCTGAACCAGGAAATCAAATCCCTGTTCGTGCAAGATGGCGCGCCGCAGGCGGACCGCAACTTTTCTCAGTTCGGCGGTATACCAGCCGCGGGACTGCACCTCTTCCTTGAAAAAGTGCTGTACTCCTTCGGCATGGGGAGCGGAACCGCCATCTTTCAGCAATCGCCGGATATGGTCGGCGATGTATGCAGGAGCAATTTCTCTTTTGGGCATGAGAGTCGGCGGGCATGATAAACCAACCGGCGAGGAAAATTCTGTGATGGAGAAACTCGCGGTGGCTCGGGTGCTTTACTTCGCCGTCGCCGCAGCGCCTGTTCCCACAGCCTTGTCGTAGATCCAGAGCAGCACGGCGGTTGCGATGCCCACAGCCGTCACGCTCCACCAGATGAGAGCAGGCTGGTGCTGGACTTCTCCGAACCGGTGGACGATGGTTCCGCCAAACCAGCCGCCGATGATCGAGCCGATGCCGATCGGAAGGAAGGCAAATCCCATGTACGTGCCCTGTTGTCCCGGAGGGGCGAGGCGAGAGATGTATTCGTAGTAGCGTGGGGCTTGGATAATTTCGCCCAGCGCAAGGACGAACAGCGAGAGTACGGCGCCCCGGACGGTCGGGTGATAGGCCAGGATCAGCCAT
>Ga0182021_10005326_pt1 | contig 15210 bp, 15 predicted proteins | sample 612E3MmetaG_FD_120493 | JGI IMG/M metagenome (GOLD analysis project Ga0182021, IMG submission 120493) | Permafrost microbial communities from Stordalen Mire, Sweden - 612E3M metaG (Illumina Assembly) | ecosystem: Environmental > Terrestrial > Soil > Wetlands > Permafrost | place: Sweden... | reverse complement strand
GGTGGAGTTCGGCAAGCAATTTGAAACCATCGGCATTGACTTGTCCGAAAACAAAATTGCAAATTACCGTAATTTTCGCGATCCAACGGGTGATGTCTCCGCTGCTGACCTGCGCGCCGCCAGCCGCCTGACCTTCACCTGTGACTCATCGTCTCTTGCAAGCGCGGATTTTGTTATTGTTGCCGTCCCTACTCCGGTTGACGCGGCACACCAACCCGATTTTTCCCCTTTGATTTCAGCTTCAGCTTCCGTAGGAAAACATCTGAAGCGCGACGCGGTCGTGATTTATGAATCGACTGTGTATCCCGGCGCGACCGAGGAAATATGCATCCCGATTCTGGAACGTGAATCCGGCCTGAAATGGATGAGGGATTTCCACGTCGGCTACTCGCCGGAACGTATCAATCCGGGCGAAAAAGAAAGAACCGTCACCAAGATCATCAAAGTTGTGTCCGGGGATGATGCGGCGACACTGGACAAAGTCGCAACGTTATACGAAACCATTATCGTCGCCGGTGTGCATAAGGTGAGCTCAATCAAAGTTGCCGAAGCGGCCAAGGTGATCGAGAACACGCAACGCGATCTGAACATTGCACTGATGAACGAACTGGCCGTCATCTTTGATCGCCTTGGAATTGACACGCTGGAAGTGCTGGAGGCAGCAGGAACCAAGTGGAATTTCTTGCCTTTCCGCCCGGGGCTGGTCGGCGGTCACTGTATCGGCGTCGACCCCTATTACCTGACGCACAAGGCCGACATGCTGGGCTATCACCCCGATGTCATCCTCGCAGGCCGCCGCATCAACGATGGTATGGCCGCCTTTGTCGCCCAACAAACAGTCAAGCAGTTGATCCGCACCGGCAGTCCGGTAAAGGATGCGAAAGTCACCGTACTGGGAATAACCTTCAAGGAAAATTACCCCGATTTACGCAACTCAAAAGTGGCCGATCTGGTGCGCGAACTGCAGGATTTTGGCTGCGATGTGTCGGTGCACGATCCTGTAGCCGATCCGCAGAATGCTGCGCACGAGTATGGAATTCCGCTGATAGCCTGGGACGACCTGCCAAAAGCAGATGCAATCGTCGCCGCAGTGTCGCACAAAGAGTATCTGTCCATGCAGCAAACTGACCTATTAAATAAATTGAAACCGGGCGGTGTATTCGTGGACGTCAAATCGGCTCATGATGCAGTAGCGATAGAGGCGGCTGGATATAAATTGTGGCGCCTGTAACCTCGCGCTTCATCTAATCCCCCGCAATGAGTTGACCCAACCATCGCCTACCCGCAGAATCAAGAGCCCGAATCTCAACCATAGTGAGTACGATGACCTTTAACCCCCTGCGTATCAGCGCCGATATCTGGCAACACCGCTATCTGCTTGGTCAGCTCATCAAGCGGGATGTGTTGTTGCGCTACAGGGGTGCGATGTTCGGCGTGCTGTGGATTTTTCTCAGCCCGCTGATCATGCTGGCAATTTTTGCTTTCATCTTCGGACACATTTTTCAGGCACGGTGGCATGAACAGGACACCGGCATCCCATTCTGGTTACTGCTTTACAGCGGCCTTATTGCTTTCAATCTGTTTGCCGATACCATTTCACGCGCCCCCACATCTGTGCGTAGTTATCCAAGTTTCGTGAAGAAAATCATCTTTCCGGTAAATATTCTTCCCGTTGTACCTCTTGGCGCCGCCTTGGTGCATGGAATTTTCAATTTTCTGATTCTTATTGTCGCTCTCGGCTGGGTTGGGAAGCTGCAAGTTGAGATTATCCTTTTCCCGCTACTGGTTGTTCCTTTGCTCTTGCTTGGATTGGGACTATCCTGGTTTGTGGCTGCATGGGGCGTATTCATCAAAGACATGACACAAATTGTTCCGGTATTCGTACAGATGCTACTGTTCCTTTCGCCAGTGTTCTACCCTGTAGGCGCTGTTCCTTCTGCGTTACGCCCAATATACCAATACAATCCATTAAGTGCAGTGATCGAAACATGCCGCTCCACAGTTATCGGTCAAACAATAGACTGGCGCGTATGGGGCATATCGTTTGTCTTCTGCCTGATTATCGCGATCTTGGGATATGCCTTTTTCCAGCACAGCAGGGATGAGTTTGCAGATGCGCTCTGATATCGCCATTTCGGTCAGGAACCTTACCAAGACTTACCGAATCTTCAACCATCCGGCTGACCGCATCAAACAAGCGCTCACGCTTGGGAGAGTGCATTTCCATCAGGAATTCACCGCACTACAGGATGTATCCTTCGAAATCAAAAAAGGGGAATCCGTCGGCATCATCGGACGCAACGGTTCGGGCAAAAGTACACTATTGCAGTTGATCTGCGGCATCCTCAAGCCAACTTCTGGAGAAGTGCAGGTAAATGGTCGCATTTCAGCATTGCTGGAATTAGGTTCTGGATTCAACCCGGAATTCACTGGACGTGAAAACATCTATTTTCAAGGCGCCGTATTGGGATTTACCCAGAGTCAGATGAATGAACGCATCAACGACATCGTCGCATTCGCGGATATCGGGGAATTCATCGATCAGCCAATACGCACCTATTCGAGTGGCATGTCTGTACGGCTCGCATTTGCCGTCATTGCCCATGTGGATGCAGATATCCTTGTAGTTGATGAAGCTCTGTCAGTTGGGGATGCATTCTTTACACAAAAGTGCATGCGGTTCTTACGTAATTTTATGAAGACAGGAACAGTACTGTTTGTCAGTCACGATACCAATGCCATTTTAAGTCTGTGCAATTCCGCCATATTGCTAAACAAAGGCAGCACTTTGCTGGCCGGTTCCACCAAAGAAGTTGTAGAAGCCTACATGCAGCTCTCTCATCAAGAGATTTGTGTGAATACAGTTAATATATTTTCTGTTGATGCCAATAAGCACTTAAATCAAGAAAAGCAAAATAGCCAAACTATCGATTCGTCAATTTACAATGGAACAACTGTTTCATATTTTTCTCAACTTGATAAGTCCTCTGGATGGCGTTCCGGTAAAGCACAGATTTTGTCTGTTCGTCTATTAAATCAAGATGGACAAGACATTCCAATGCTTCATGGTGGCGAGTTGGTTAACCTGGAAATCATTGCATCAGCCATTGAAGAGCTTTACAGCCCAATAATAGGATGGTTTGTTAAGGATCGTTTAGGACAATCACTTTTTGGTGAGCATACCTACACCTACGTCAACCCTCCATTGCAAGTTAATGCTGGCAGGAAAATCAAGGCGATGTTCAATTTCAATATGCCTTTGTTACCTAATGGGGAATTTGCAATTACGGTTTCAATTGCGGAGGGCAATCCTCTTGAGCACATACAGCATCACTGGCTACATGACGCTTTAATACTGACGGTGTCATCGGAAAAACTGCGTTATGGCTTGGTCGGCATTCCGTTTAGCGAGGTTAGTCTCAATGTTGTTGAGTGAGGAATAATAATCGTGCAATCCAAAATACCTGAATTGATTCCAACTGATTCCCGCGTCTCTGTAGGACGATTTACTTATGGAACCCCTCAATTCATGTTGTGGGACGATTCTGAGCGCATTCAAATTGGCGCATTCTGCTCAATTGCAGATCAGGTTGTGATATTTGGCGGGGGGGAGCATAGGACCGACTGGGTCACAACATTTCCTCTTCGAATTGCTTTCGGTGCACACTTGGCAGGTAAGGATGGCCATCCATCCTCAAAGGGGGTAACTAAAATCGGAAACGACGTCTGGATAGGTTTTCGAGCAATGGTGCTTTCAGGTGTAACCATAGGTGATGGCGCTGTAATAGGCGCTGGCGCGGTAGTTTCTATGGACGTTGCACCATATGCAATTGTCGCGGGGAATCCGGCCAAAGTTGTTCGATTTCGTTTTGCTCCTGATGAAATTAGTAAACTACTTGAGATTCGATGGTGGGAATGGGATATCACTAAAATTGGTGCAAACATTCCGATGTTATGTTCTACAGAAATAGAATCTTTCATCAGATCAAATGAATCAGAATAACCTGCTAAATGCCGCTTCATTTTCACCCAGGGTGATTGAGTCCCCAAGCGCATGGTTGGGTCATATACCTTTTGCTGCATGGTTGATTCGAGAAATCAACCCAATAATATTTGTCGAGCTTGGCACACATTTCGGACATTCGTATTTTTCTTTTTGCCAGTCAGTAGCCGAAGCTCACCTTGCCACAAAATGCTACGCAGTGGATACATGGCATGGTGATCAACATTCAGGTCAATATACCGATGATATATTTGCTCAGGTTGTAGCACACCAACAAGAGCATTACGCCGGATTTTCTCAGTTATTGCGTATGACCTTTGACGAAGCTTTAAACAACTTTGAGGAGAACTCGATAGAATTATTGCACATTGACGGACTGCACACCTATGAAGCAGTACGTCACGATTTTGAAACCTGGCTACCCAAACTTGCCCCCGGTGCCGTTGTTGTGCTTCACGACACCTTTGTTCGAGAACACGGCTTTGGTGTATGGAAGCTTTGGGAGGAGCTTCAGGCGCAGTACCCGAACAATTTAGCGTTTGAACATTCATCCGGCCTTGGTGTCCTGCAACTAGGCGATGTGCCACAAGGTAAAAGGCTGGAGTGGCTGCAACCAAATTCTCTTGAGAAAAAACAGTTGCTGAACTACTTTACCGCGATTGGTTCACGCGTAGAACTTCATGCGCATCTCAATCAATCTATTGCTGATCGGGATACTCAGATTGATGCGCTTCAAACAGAAATCATTCGAATCAAAAACACTCCCTCTTGGCGCATTACCAAACCGCTACGATTTATCAGGAAAACCCTGATCCGCGTTATCCAAGGCATAACAAAGCCATGAACAATATTGTTTCTCGCACCACTTTTCGAGAAAGGCTTGTCGTCACTGTCAAGACTATTTTAGGCCTGGCCCTGACAAGAAATCCAGTCTCGACCGCAACTAAAATGTTCAGGTTATGGAAGCGCAGTGGCTTCAAAGGTCTGTGGCATTATATCCATAGGATGGGCTACGCAATTCTTGGCTACAATCATTGGATAAAATGTTTTGATACATTGAGCGAAAGCGACCGTATAGCGATACGCCATCAAATTTCCACTTTTCAACATAAGCCGTGCATTTCAATCATCATGCCGACTTACAATTCTTCCGAGCGCTGGCTGCGACGTGCTATCGAATCGGTACGCACACAACTCTACCCCTATTGGGAGTTGTGCATAGCCGATGATGCTTCAACAATACCTAACGTTAGAATTATTCTAAACGAGTACCAGAAACTTGACGAACGAATCAAGGTTGTATTTCGTGAAAACAACGGCCATATCTGCGCAGCTTCCAATAGTGCACTCGCACTTGCATCAGGTGAATTTGTCGCGCTTCTTGATCATGATGACGAACTCCCGCCCCATGCACTTTATATGGTTGCCCACGCGCTAAACGAAAACCAAAACCTCAATCTGATTTATAGCGACGAGGATAAAGTCAATGAGAATAACTTTCGCCACGACCCCTATTTCAAATCCGGGTGGAACCCAGACCTCCTGACTTCCCAGAATTTCATCTGTCATTTAGGCGTTTATCGGACAGCACTCGTGCGGGAGATCGACGGCTTTCGCGAAAACTATGAGGGCGCACAGGATTGGGATCTCGCGCTTCGAATAACAGAACGCATCCCATATAACAGCATTAGACACCTCCCCTATATCCTGTATCACTGGCGTGCCGCCGCTGGCTCAACCGCACTCGATATCGGCGAAAAGCCCTACGCATTACAAGCGGCTGAAAAAGCGCTTAGAGATCATTTGACCAGAACTGGGCGTGTCGGAAAAATTTCACTGGCAACGCAGGTACATTTTAGAACCCGGTACTCACTCCCGTCACCCGCTCCACTTGTTACCATAGTCATTCCAACACGCAACCAACTTACCCTGTTACGCCGCTGCATAGAGAGCTTGCGGGAGAAAACTCGCTACCCGCATTATGAAATCCTGATTGTAGATAACCAATCAGATAACATCGATATGCTGGCATACCTCGACCGAATTGCAACCGACGGCATCGCCCGAGTCGTCCGCTATAATCTTCCGTTCAATTATTCCGCCCTCAACAACTTTGCTGTAAAAGCAGCCAGCGGCAGTTATCTGTGTCTCATGAATAATGACATAGAGATCATCTCCGAGGATTGGCTCAACGAGATGGTCGCTCAGGCCGCCCGACCGGAAATTGGCGCAGTAGGCGCCAAGCTTTACTACCCGGACAACACCATTCAACATGCGGGGGTAATTCTCGGTATTGGTGGCATAGCTGGACATTTGTATTCCAGAATTGGGCGAAATTCCAATGGTTACATGTCGAGGCTTTTGTTAGTACAGAATCTTTCAGCCGTAACCGCCGCATGCCTTGTTGTGCGCAAAGAACTCTACAATAAGGTGGGTGGCCTAGACGAAAAAAACCTCCCCATCGCATTCAACGACGTTGATTTCTGTTTGAGACTCGCAGAATGTGGTTATCAAAACTTATGAACCCCTTTTGCGGAGTTATATCACCATGAATCTGCTTCTCGAGGTTTGGATGACCGGGGAGAAAAGTTAGAACGCTTCCAAGGTGAAATTGCCTACATGCTTTCCCGCTGGGGAGATGTTCTCGTCAACGATCCTGCCTATAATCCTAACCTCAGTCTGGACTATGCATATCCAAGTCTTTCTGATCCGCCACGCGTTGAAAAACCTTGGAGAAAAAATTGACTAACTCGCGATAATTTTTCCACATCCTAATGGTTGTAACGCATTGCAGAAATTACGTAATTCCAGATGTCAGTCTTCTATATTCTTCCGAAGAAGTTAAGTTGGTATTATTCACCATGACCGCAAAAAATATTGAACACACGAATCACCCGGAGAATTTTCACTTAATAACCTGGGCGCTCTCACCACGGGGTTTGTGTACCTTACCAAACAAGGTGCGATATACTTTTTTCAAAGAATCGATAGCCATGATTTTCACTGTGCACAGGGCCAATCTGCAACTGAACAATCCTTTTCCGACACTCGCTCCGGTTCTGCGTATTACCTATTGTTCGTCTTGTCATGCCTGAGCCACTTCGCTTTTCAATTGCACTTTGCACCTGCAACGGCGAACGCTTTCTCACGCAGCAACTTGACAGTATCGCAGGGCAAAACTATTTACCGTCAGAATTGGTCGTCTGTGACGACGCCTCACAAGATGGCACTTACTCCATTTTACAAGGCTTTGCCAGGAGCGCCCCATTTCCAGTGCGCCTTTATCGCAACCCGCAGCGGCTTGGCATAGGTGCCAATTTCGAGCAGGCCATCCAATTTTGCACGGGAGATATCATTGCTCTTTGCGATCAGGATGATGTATGGCTATCAAACAAGCTGGCAACATTTGCAGAATTGCTTGCGACTGGAGCGGACTGGGTTTGCTGCGATGCAGAAATATGCGATGCAGAACTTCATTCCCTGAATTTTTCCCTGTGGCAGCGCGTAAACTTCAATCAGAGCGAACGTAAAGCAGCACGAGAGGGGCGGCTATTTGACGTGCTGCTTAAACATTTCGTTGTTGCCGGTGCCACGCTGGCTTTCAAGGCGCAAGCGCGAGATCGATTGCTACCCATTCCTCGCGAGTGGCATTACGACGCATGGCTGGCAGCAGTTCTAGCGTCCACGAGAAAAGGGGGGGTGGAGGAATTGCCAATGCAACTCTACCGCCAACATGGCAGCAACGCCTTGGGAGCTGCGCAGCGTGGATTGTTGCAGGAAATTCGAACGGCAGTTGCTTTGGACAGACAGACCTACTATGCCGAAGAAATTGCGCGCTACGAAGTGTTGTCTTCCCGCCTAGTGAAACAGGGTGAGCCGGAAAATATTCGCAGGTCGCTCGACGCAAAAATTACCCACCTTCGCCGTCGCGCCGCTTTGCCGTTGAACCGGCTAGCACGCTTGCCGGTGGTAATAGCCGAAATATTGAACGGCGGCTATTCGCGCTTTGCACGCAACTGGGGTTCCATCGCTTTCGATCTTCTGGTTAAGTGAGGTTTGGCAATCCATGCCGGATCAGCATCCGTAATTTCCATGGAAACCAAGAGAAGGACGCAAGCCATGCGCTGAGCGAAACTTTGCGCTGTGACTGCGCATCCTGCCGAAGGGAAAAAAGTACATGGCGATGACGCCACAATGACGGCAGAAGCGGTGCATATATTTTGCGCCAGATGGAACTGTTGAATTTGATTAAGGCAAGTAGCAGACCTTCCAGATGGATTAAGGTGAGATGCAACGGCAACAGCAAACCCAGTAGAAACGCAGGATAGCAGATGACCATGACGAAGGTCTTGTTACGTTCCGACAGAGCGCGCCGTCTGTATGTGGTGGTTAACCTGCCACTCTGCACCTTACCTCCACCAAAGCTGACTCCGACTTGGTGGTGGTAACCGGAGCGTCCCGGCACACAAACCGGGTATCCCGCCAGCCTTGTCTTGCAGCATAAGTAGAGGTCTTCTGCAATGGATCCGAACCATTCTGGAAACCCTCCGAGCTCCTGCCACAAAGCTTTCGGAATCCATAGGCAGGCGCCAATGACCATTCCCACCTCGCCTCGCACCAGGTCTTGGTTGGGAACCGGATTGAGAAAAATGTCGAACAAGCTGCCGATGTCGATGAGTTCGCCACTCGCAGCATTGTACTGGGGAAGTCCAATGACGGCGGGCTTGTCGAGCCGAATCGCTTCGGCCAACAAGGTTTGCAACGCATCCGAAAAAAGAGCTGCGTCATTATTGAGCAACAGCAGGTATTTGCCCTTTGCTTCAGCCACCATGCGATTATTAGCGATGCAGAACCCGACATTCTCCGGACTTTCAAGCAGCTTTGCGTCCGGGTATCGGCTACGAATATAGGCTGCAGAACCATCGCTGGAGGCGTCGTCATGAACCAGGATTTCCACAGGGATATGACCTTCCTGTTCCAGCACCGAACGCAGGCAATCGTCAATCACTTCCATGCCGTTATAGTTGGCGACACACACGGAAACAAGGGGCGTCGAACTTGTCATGCCTGTTGTAGCCTTTTCCAGGTGCGTGCTACGCCCTCCCTCAACTCAACAGCGGGGTGCCAATCCAGTCGCGCATTCAATAGGTCATTCATGTATCTTGCATTCTCGTCACAGCAGCAGCCTTATGTTTGGAAGCGCTATTGGTGAGGCTACTGAAATTTCCCCTTAAGCAGCCATTATTTATCCTCGCCATGTTATCCAATGAGATGCAACTTTCTGCGTCATTTAGCTGCCAGATATTCGATAGCACGCTGATACCGTTGACCGATAATATTCCAATCAAAGTGATTGACAACATGCTGACGCCCCGCCCGCGCCAATTCTCTGCGCTTCTCTGCGTTATTCAGGAGGAACACAATTTTGCAGGCAATATCTGCACTATTCTTTTGTTTGCACACAACCCCGGTCACGCCATCAATGACCACATCCCGAATTGCAGGCAGGTCGGTGGCGACAACCGGACATTCGCACCCCAACGCTTCGACGAATACCAGACCCAATCCCTCCTGATCGCCCCCCTGTGCCACGATGGACGGAGCGACGAATAGGGCTGCACGTCTGTAGAGTTCGGGCAGCGAAAAGTTGTCTACATTCCCCAGAAATTGAATGCTACATTCTACCGCAGACGTGCGCGCCAACTCTTGTAGTTGAAGCCTGTCAGGACCATCGCCTACAATCACCAGCTTCGCATCTGGATAACCTTTCAATATCTCCGGCATGGCCTGAATAAGGTAAACCACGCCCTTCTTTTCTACCAGGCGGCCTACGAACAAAATTTCATACGTATTTCTAATTGTGGCTTGATCCGGCGTGAACTTATGGGTCAGGTCCACTCCCATGGGAATAATTTCCATATCTTGCCTGCCGGACAGCGCAAAAGCGCAATCGCGCATCGCCCTGCTCACCACGGCCAACTTGTCCACACGCCGTATAACTTGACGCTTAATCCATGAAAGCATTAGCCCTTGCAGGCCGAACAAATCGCCACCGTGTGAGGTGCAGAGTATCGCCGTTCTCTTACCAATCAATGCTTGTGCAATGACCGCCACAACGCCTTGGGGTATAAGCCAATGAGCATGAATAACGTCAATTTTGTGTACCCTGGTCAAGCGGATGAGACTGACAAATTCAAAAAACACAAAGAACGGCACCAGCAAATAAAGCCACTTGTGTAATTTCAGATTAGCCATTATGCCGCCGTTATAGGCAAGCATTTGCCATGATGTGAGGAAGTAGCGAAAACGATAGACCTTGATGTCTTCCATATCTTCAGAAAACGCCGCACCAGGTGCGTGTGGTGCAAGCACAAAAACTTCGAAATGCTCGCACATCCGTTTGGCAAGATCGAATACAAAAGGTGGCTCCCTGTCACCTTGCCAGCGCGGGAAGGTGGAAGTCAGAATCAATATTTTCTTCTTATCGCTCATTGTCCCTGGAATTCAGTCACAAGAGCGAAACGTAACTTAGTTCATCCGCAATATGCATCTCAATCTGGTCTTTCATCGTCGTTCCCCTTGTAGTGCAACCCGGAAATTTGCTCCGACACGATGCCTATCAGAAAGGTAAAGATGGCCGAAATAAACAACAGTGCGCTCATGTTGGTGAAGCGCCCAACGCTGAGATAGGTATAAAGATAATAACCAACTCCAGTAAGAAAAAATCCTGCGCTGATCGGCAAAAATAGTTTCTGCGGGGAATAAAGAGTGCCGATCTTAATGATGATCAGCATGAACCGCACCCCGTCCCGTACCGGGCGGATATGACTTTTCCCGGTTGCGCGCCTGGGGGTATTGATAGGCAAGTAGGCCACGCTGAATCCGGCGCGGAAAAAACTCATGGTAATGGTGGTCGGATAGGAGAAGCCGTTGGGTAGCAGATAAAGGAATTTGCGAAACTTGTTGGTTTTCACCATGCGAAATCCGGAAGTCAGGTCTTCCACCGGCTGCTGCACCATCCAGGTTGCAAAACGACTGAACAAGTCATTTGCCACTGCCCTGTGCGCACCGGCATGGGAACCCGATTGACGCGCCCCCACCACCATATCGTAGCCTGCGGCAAATTTTTCCAGCAAGGCGGGAATATCTTCCGGCTTGTGCTGACCGTCGGCATCCATAAATATCAGCGCGTCCCCATGCGCAGCGCGTGCGCCGGATTTTACTGCCGCGCCATTACCTTTTGGATAAGGATGAGAAATGACCTTGATGGGGAATTCAGCACATACGGCCTGCGTGTCATCCTCCGAAGCATCGTCAACCACAATAATTTCCGCAGCGGGCATCAATTCCAGAAGTCTTGGCAGCAGAATTCGAAGACTGGATGCTTCATTCCTTGCCGGAAGGACAATGCTTATGGTATCTGCCATGATAACTTTCGAAGATTGCGCGCCGGGCATTATTTTGATGGTTCCATTATGGGTCGAATTTGCGGCGGTAAATTGCCGAACTCGGAGATTATCTGACTTCTGCTGAAATCAGTGAGTAGCGGGTTCGACATCGCTGCACGGTAAATGCGATCAACGATTTTCGAATTGACTACGATATGACCGTCGCCAATGTCTCTAGCCGCGCCTTTGAGTGTATTCATGTTTGGCGGACCGAACGGAACGGTCGCAAGGCGCAGTTCGAGTGTTTCGAGTATTGATTCATCCACTGGCAACCCTCTATGTGCATTCATCGCCAGGATGCCAAACAGCCCGACAATGCTTGACGGCCCATTATCTGCAGCTTGCTGGAAATGGAATCGGGCTTTGTTATACAGATCAATCGCATCCTCCTGAGAGGTCGGTGGCAAATTGTCGTAAAGGTTTGCTAGGTCGGTGTGCGCCCGCACCGAGTGCGGATGCCGCTCCACTTCCAGCGTGCGCATCATGAACGTATCTCCCCATTGCTGGGCGCGGGCGGCAGTCAACCCGGCAAACAGGATAACCAGCAGCAAGAATGCTGCCCGCCGCACACGCACACTGGGCAAATGTAGCCGCGGGTTTAATGCGTAATAGGTTAATGGTAGCAGGATGCCCAACATAGGCAAATAGTTGCGATGCTCGAAGGCCAGTTCCAGCGGGATGATCGTGGACTCCATGGCATGGCCGGCGAAAAAGAATGCAATCCCGAAAGTGATCAGCGGTTGTTTGTTGCGCAGCGCGGAGGCACCCGCCGCGAGCAAGAGCAACCCGGCCACGGCGGGCAACGTGGTCCACGGCGAAAACAGGCTGCGCGAAATCAGAATATCGTCATGGTTCAACCCCATCTCACCCAGATTCGGTAACATAATCATGTGCAAATAAAACCACAGCACGCGCGCTTCGGTAAGCAAGCGCTCGGTCAGCGAAAAATCGCGCCACGCATAGCCTCCCAGAATCAGGTCGGGAGTTTTCATTACATAAAACAGGCCCAACAACAGCGGAACCGCGACCGACAGGCCTATCATCGCCGCCAGCATGCGGCGGGAACCGCGGTCGGGTGTGCTCCAGCGCAGCAGGGTCGCTTCGGTGACCAGAATCAGCAAGGGCAGCAAGACCCCGCTCTCCTTGCACAGCGCGGCAAGCGGTGTAAAAACAAACAGGGCTGCGCCCATCGCAAAGAATCCATACCTGTTTCCATCCAGCAGCTTTTTTCTGCCGTACACATACAGCGCCAATCCGGCCAGCATGAATAATGTTGCAAGGCTGGTCATGCGCTGCACCACGTAAAGCACACTGGTCAGGTTGAACGGATGCAACAGCCAGGTCGCGGCGACTGCGATCGCTACCCATGACGTCGTATTGTCGTCCGCCGCCCCACGAATGCGCAGATGCAGACCGAGCAACGATTTCACCAGCACAAATAACAGCAACCCGTTGGCCAGATGGATCGCCAGATTTGTCGCCTTGAAGTAATAAGGCGTCATGCCAAAAAAGTAATAATCGACAGCAAAACTGGCCATACTGATGGGCCGACTCAATGGCTTGGCACCGCCCGAGGATGCGGCCTGCCACAGCGCGGAAAAATCCAGGTGGTCAATTTGCAGAAATGGATTAAGGCGGATGTTGATCCCGTCGTCGAAAATGAAATGCCCCGTCAGACCCGGTACATAACAGGCGACGGCAATGGCAATAATGCAAAACAACAGGGCTGGTTTGATGGCGGGATTAAGCATGGTTGTAAAAAAAGGGGGCTTGCGCCCCCTTTTTATGTTGGTTAAATCAGGAAATGATTAACTCTTCGGCCAGTATTTTGCAGGAATAGTGCTAGCAGAAACATCCCAAGTTGTACCAGCGACGCCGCAAGATGGTGTCCAAACAACAGTTCCGGCAGCTGCGGCAAGGTTCATTGTTGTGGCAGTAATTACACCGGCAGATGAAACAGTAATACTAGCCGTATATTTCGCAGCAGGCAGAGGGACTGTTCCACTGCCGGTTATCGTAGAGCCTGATATAGTGGAGAGAGACGCGCCACTAATCGTTCCCAGACTGCCGCCATTGTCACTGCAGAAAACACCCACCCCCGTCCGTGCCGGACTCGATAAGCTGGTCAGTTCCGAAAGCTTGGCTTTGATAGTGTAGTCCTGATAAGCCGGAATCGCCACCGCTGCCAGAATACCGATAATCGCGACCACGATCATCAGTTCGATCAGGGTGAAACCTTTTTGAATTTGTTTCATGTTGAGCTCCTCATAAAATATTAACTTTTTTCGTTGCCGTTGCGGGCTACACACGAGGTGTGCGGTTGAATAGTAGCAGAAGCCGTGCCAACTGGTAAACCAGTTCAAAGAGTCCGTGCCTATTGGCTTGGCGGCTCGATGCCATTTCCCCGAATATCAAGCTATGCGCATATGCATCAAAAATGCGTCAGGCTACTGACGAAATTTGTCACCCCCTGTCTGAATTATTAAAGTAAATAGGCAATTCAACCCGAATTGTTCATTAGGCCGTCATACCGGCGCAGGTCGCGGGGTTGACGAATAAATCAGTACATCCCCGGATTTATGCCGGCACCGATCGGTCATAAAGCGTTTCTGGAGCAATATCAATATTTCCAGGCCATACCACGGTTCCGTAATCAACAGAAGCCATGGCGAACAGCGGTGACCCCTTCAGGTGTGCAAAAGGTTTCTTGTCCAAGTAAGGAGACATATCAAAAATTCGTTTTTAGCCGTTCTCAAACTCAAGATGCAGTTTGTAATCCAGGCCAGGTTTGACTTTTACAACATCCAGTAAAGCTTCCATGCTTTTCTCCTTATTGCAAAGGCGCAATGCGAAAGGGTTGCTCACCAGCAACTGCAAGTTCCCAGTCGGCAAGTAATTCATCTTTAAGAATTTCGATCCAGGCCTGAACCAATTTCAACTGCTTTGGCGGAACACTTCCAGCCAGAACACGTCCGTCATCGATTGCGATGGAGGTTTTTCTCCAGAGTATCGGATGTGGATGTGCGGTAAATTGTGGCGATCATTATCCTCAAACATGATCGCTATCAAAATGCCATAGAACATGCTGATTGTTGGCATAAGCCCTCCTGTTTAACCCTAATAATCCTAAAAATCGCAGTTGCACGTTGCCAACTTCACGCCGAGGCAAGCTGGATGCGGGTGTTCCCTCACCCCAACCCCTCTCCCGGAGGGAGAGGGACTTTACTCCCTTCTCCCTCCGGGAGAAGGGCTGGGGATGAGGGTTTGCGCTATGAAGAGGCTCTGCTAACTGCGTTTTTTAGGATAATCCATTAGAACGTTCGCGTGTTGTAGGAGCCAGACTTGTCGGGCGATCCATAGACATCGCGCAACAAGTTGCGCTCCTACAGCGGCGTTTAATTCCTAACGGATTATCTGGGTTTAATGATTCTATAGCCGCGACACCCTTGTGCCAAGCAACAACAGCGGCCTACCTCGCTCAATCAAGGCGTATAACCCGGAATCTTGCTCTCATCCACTGCGTCGATCTGCTCCGGCTTGAGAAATTGTCTGGCGTAGTCGAGATAGACTTTTTCGCGGATAAATACGTCGAACAGGTCGGGATCGATATGTCCGTTCTGTTTGAATTTGCCCAGGATGTTGAGCGATTCGGTAAGCGTTTTGCCTTCCTTGTAGGGGCGGTCTTTGGCGGTCAGCGCTTCGAAAATGTCGGCGATGCCCATGACCCTGGCCTGTATCGGCATCTGCTCGCGCGTCAGC
>Ga0182021_10005325_pt1 | contig 15211 bp, 9 predicted proteins | sample 612E3MmetaG_FD_120493 | JGI IMG/M metagenome (GOLD analysis project Ga0182021, IMG submission 120493) | Permafrost microbial communities from Stordalen Mire, Sweden - 612E3M metaG (Illumina Assembly) | ecosystem: Environmental > Terrestrial > Soil > Wetlands > Permafrost | place: Sweden... | reverse complement strand
TATATAATAAAACTGGAGCTGGTGATGGGACTTGAACCCGCAACCTGCTGATTACAAATCAGCTGCTCTACCGATTGAGCTACACCAGCAAATCCCACCTCAATTATCTTTTAATATCAATAACTTATGCTTCTTAAACACAAAAAAACACAACTACGCCCTTAAGCGAATTTCGCAATTTAGTTTTTAAAGATGTTTTTGTCAAGTAAATTTTTTGAAAATCTTATAGAAAAGATTTAAATCCTGAAATAAATCCTGAGCGGATAAAACACATTATATTTTACACAATTTATTTATCAGTAAAAACTGCGCTCTCAAAAAAATGATGGCGTCTTGATATTCTTCACTGCCTTAGCGAGAAATAATCTTTTATTTTTACATTACACTAATTTTTTCATAACAATTAAATCACTTTATCTTTACTTCAACAAGACAAATGCTTTTATCCTTGAAAGCGAGGAAATGGAAGCTGTCAGGCGAGTCAAAAACAATACTGCCTTTTTCAAGAGCCATTATACCATCATATTCTTTTACTTCTTTTTCGTTAACCATCAATATTTGTCTATTTCCTGACTGTACAACAGATATCAAGTTCTTACTGTCCGGACTGAAAACAATATATAAAATTGCATCATATTGATTACCTTCTTTTCCATCTACTACTACAAAGCGTCTTTTTTCTGATTGGGCTCCATACGCCATACGCCTGCTGTCCGGACTGAAAATAAAAGTTAAATTGCCAATAGCATCGTACCGTTTTCCTTCTTTTCCATCAACGACTGCAAACTGTTTATCACCTACTCTTGACATATATGCCAATCGCTTGCTGTCCGGGCTGAAAACGAGTATAGGACTAATATTGTTATAGGTATTCCCTTCTTGTCCATCAACGACTACAAATCGTTTATTTCCCGACTGAGCCGCATAAGCCATGCGTTTGCTGTCCGGACTGAAAGTAATACCGGATCCGATAGCGTCATAGGATTTGCTTTCTTTCCCGTCTACTACGGCAAACCATTTTTTGTCTATTTCAGTTATATAGGCAAAATGCTTCCCATCCGGGCTGAAAGCAGAACCGGGTCTGATAAAATTGAATTGTTTTTCTTCTTTTTCATTAATGACTACAAAATGCTTGCTGCCTGATTTGGCCAAATATATCAGATCCCTGCTGTCCGGACTGAAAATAATGGTAGACACAATGGAATCATATTGTTTACCTGCTTTGCCATCTACTACTACAAACTGCTTACTTCCTGACTGGCCCCCATATGCAAAATGTTTGCTGTCCGGACTGAAAACAAAAGGAGACCCGACACCCTCATAGATATTCCCCTCTTTGCCATCAAGGACAATAAAACAATTTTTTTCTGTTCTTGCAGCGTAAACAATTTTCCCGCTGTCCGGACTAAAAACAATCGAAGACCCGATAGAATCATATTGTTTCCCTGCTTTGCCGTCTATTACTACAAACTGCTTGCTTCCGGACTGGGCTCCGTAAGCAAAGTGCTTGCTGTCCGGACTGAAAATAAAAACCGGACCGACCCCATCATATTGCTGTCCTTCATTCCCATCAAATACTACCAGCTGCTTGCCTCCTGACTGGGCCCCGTAAGCAAAATGCTTGCCGTCCGGACTGAAAGTAAGATTAGCGCCGATGGTGTCATAGCGCTTTCCTTCTTTTCCATCAACGACCACAAACTGTTTGCCTTCAGCATTAGCCACATAAGCCACGCGCTTACCGTCAGGACTTGCCAGAAACAACAATGGAGAATAATCAATATTGCCGATAATCTTTTCAGAAACATATTCATTAGAGACTTTCTCCTCAGCAAAAGACGCTATGCTGACAACAACAAGAAATACGGTAACAGATAAACATAAAAGCTTTTTAAACATTTGAAAATATCTCCTTAAATTTACTAAAATGAAACATCTACCTGACGATAAAAATAGATGCCTTTTTTATCAACAGTTGTTTAATTTAGCAAATTTTATTCTTTAAGCCAACAATTATTTTCTTTATCGATAAAGAAGCACACTTTTATCTTTTTTGCGACAATAGAAAGTACCTTAATACAGGTTATTATATAATAAATATAATTCTAATGATGTAACCGCTAATTTAAATTTTACACTCCCGATAATTTTCTGGGCCAATTTGAAAATTTTTTGTCAATTAAAAAAATATTTTGACAATAAATATTTTTTACATTAGGATATGCAAACTTTTAAATAAAGGCTAAAAACGATGTCGGAAATAGCGAAAAAACAGAATTTAGCAATTAACATTCTGCCCCTGCTTCTGGGACTCGCTCTGTTGCGCCTTCTACTTAAGGCCGTCTGCCCATCGTTTTTAGGTCATCAATAGAATTATAAAAAACTGATTACCTGAAAGGCCGTGGGCGAAAAATCCACGGCCTTTTTTATTATAAATTTTAAAACCCCTTGAAGGAGTTCAATATTATGAAAAAAGATAAGAATCGCGTATATATTTTCGATACGACGTTGAGAGACGGCGAGCAATCACCCGGTTACAGTATGAACACGGAAGAAAAATTAATGCTTGCCCGACAACTGGAAAGGCTGGGAGTCGACATAATCGAGGCGGGATTTCCCGTAGCTTCCGAAGGAGATTTTGACGCGGTGCGGCAAATCGCCAGAGAGATTAAAAAATCTCAGGTAGCAGGTCTTGCCCGCGCCAGTAAGACCGATATTGACCGTGCCTGGCAGGCGATAAAAGGCGCGGCTCATCCCCGCATCCATACTTTTATCTCTTCTTCTGACATCCATTTAAAATATCAGTTGAAAAAGAGCCGTGAGCAGGTACTCAAAGAGGCTGTCGCCGCGGTCAAACTGGCGCGCTCTTACACGGATAATGTAGAATTTTCGCCGATGGATGCCACCCGTTCGGATAAAGATTATCTGGTGGAGATGGTTTCGGCTGTCATTGACGTGGGTGCCAGCACAGTCAATATTCCCGACACCGTCGGTTATGCCATTCCTGAAGAATTCGGCAATCTGATCGCTTATCTGTTCACCAATGTCAAAAATATCGGTGACACGATTATAGCCACCCATTGTCATAATGATTTAGGTTTAGCTGTAGCCAATTCACTGGCTGGTATACGGCATGGAGCACGTCAAGTGGAATGCACAATCAACGGCATCGGCGAGCGTGCCGGCAACACGGCAATGGAAGAAATCGTCATGGCCCTGCACACGCGCAAAGACCTTTATGGCCTTTATACAAAAATCAATACCGACCAGATTTACAAAACATCGCGCCTGCTGACACAGATTACCGGCATATCCGTGCAGCCCAATAAAGCCATCGTCGGAGCAAACGCTTTCGCGCACGAATCCGGCATTCATCAGGACGGATTGATAAAAGAGAAAATAACTTATGAGATTATGACGCCGCAGTCCGTGGGCATAAGCGACACGCACATTGTGCTGGGCAAGCATTCAGGGCGTAATGCCATTTCCCATCATTTGAAAAAAATGGGGTTCACACTGAACGATGAACAGCTTAATAAGGTCGCGGCAAGGGTCAAGGAACTGGCCGATGTCAAAAAAGATATTTATGACGAAGACCTGGAGGTCATTCTTTCCGAAGAAATTTACCGGGGAGAGGATAAATACAGTCTCGTTTATCTGAATGTCGTCAGCGGCAATGTGGCCATTCCCACGGCAACCATGGAAATGCAGGTGGGCAAAGAAGTTGTGCGGGAAGCGGGATTCGGCAACGGCCCGGTGGACGCGACGTTTGCGGCCATCCGCAACATCACCAAGACCAATTATCCTCTGATGAAATACATCGTCAACGCAATAACCGGGGGATCGGACGCGCAGGGCGAAGTCACCGTCCAGCTTAAATACAATGGTTATTCCGTAGTAGGACGAGGGGCTCATCCTGATGTCATTGTCGCTTCCGCCAAGGCTTATATCAACGCTCTGAATCGGCTGGAATTCTTAAAAAACAACAGCAAGAAGGTTAAAGTTGTTGAATAAACTCTGGAAATAAGCTAGAAAATTTTTTACTTTTTATAAGGAGCATAAATCGTGGGCTACACTATTACTGAAAAAATCTTAATGGCTCATACCGGCCTGAAGGAAATTGCAGCCGGTCAGTTAATCAACGCCAGAGTGGATATCGCTTTGGGCAACGATGTCACCGCACCCATAGCAATTAATGAGTTTAATAAATCGGGCGGGAAAAAAGTATTTAATAAAAACAAAGTAGCTCTGGTTTTAGATCACTTCACGCCCAATAAAGATATTAATTCCGCCCAGCAATGCAAAGCTGTGCGCGAATTCGCCCTGAAACAAAAAATAACTCATTTTTACGAAGGCGGAAATGTGGGCATTGAACACGCTTTATTGCCTGAGCAGGGCATCGTCCTGCCCGGTGATTTGGTCATCGGCGCGGATAGTCATACCTGCACTTACGGAGCGTTGGGCGCGTTTGCCACAGGCGTAGGCAGCACTGATTTGGCCGCGGCCATGCTCACGGGCGAATTGTGGTTTAAAGTTCCTTCTTCCATGAAATTTATAATTTTCGGTTCTCTGCAGAAATGGGTTTCGGGCAAGGATCTGATTTTGCGTATCATAGGACGCATCGGCGTTGACGGAGCTCTATACAAGGCTATGGAATTTACGGGAGAAACAATCGGCAAACTGTCGATGGCCGACAGATTTTCCATAGCCAATATGGCTATCGAAGCCGGCGCAAAAAACGGTATTTTTGCTCCTGATAAAATTACAGGAGAATATGTCAAAAAAAGAGCCAAACGCGATTATAAATTTTATTCTTCCGATGCTGACGCCTTCTATTCTGACATCATCGAAATCAACGCCGGGAAAATTGAGCCGCAGGTGGCTTTCCCTCATCTGCCTTCCAATGTCAAAGGGGTAAGCAAGGCAGGCAAGGTGAAAATTGACCAGTCGCTCATCGGTTCCTGCACCAACGGACGGATTGAAGATTTGAGGATCGCAGCCAAGATTTTAAAAAACAGAAAAGCCGCATCTCATGTAAGACTGATTATCGTTCCGGCAACCCCGGAAATTTATAGACAGGCATTAAAGGAAGGGCTGCTGGAAATTTTCATGAAAGCCAATGCTATAATCAGTCCGCCTTCCTGCGGCGCCTGTCTGGGCGGACACCTGGGAATTCTGGCGGAAGGAGAAAGGGCTGTCGCGACAACAAACCGTAATTTTATCGGCCGCATGGGACATACCAAAAGTGAAGTCTATTTGACTAATCCCGCAATCGCGGCCGCTTCAGCTGTGTTGGGGAGAATCGCTTCGCCCGAAGAAATTTAAGAAGGTACAAGTCCCACGAAGCTTCGCTCGTGGGATAATTCCCAATCCCGATTAATCGGGATTGGATAATTCGGCTAAAAAACTTCAATGCGCCTATAGTGACCTTTAGGTTAGTTGCTTTTGAAGTTTTAGCCTCATTACAACTTACCAATTCCGATGCGCCTATAGTGACCCTACAGTGCCCTTTAGGGTATTTAGGTTATTCGCTTTCGAAATTGGAGTTTCACTAAAAAACGAGAGAGGATTTCTTGCAATGATATTCAAAGGAAAAGTATGGAAATTCGGAGATAATATAGATACGGACGCGATCATTCCGGCGCGCTATTTAACGACAGCGGATCCGCGGGAACTTGCCCTCCACTGTATGGAAGACGCCGATCCGAATTTTGTCACCCGCATGAAGACAGGCGACATCATCCTGGGCGGAGAAAATTTCGGCTGCGGCTCTTCGCGCGAACACGCGCCCATCTCGATAAAAGCGGCCGGTGTTTCCTGCGTCATCGCTAAAAGTTTCGCCCGCATTTTTTACCGCAATTCCTTTAACATGGGACTTCCTATTTTTGAATCAAGCGAGCTTTTGGACGCGATTACAGAAGGTAAAGAAATAATTTTGGACAGCGCCAGAGGAATAATAACTATGGCAAATTCAGACAAAATTTTTACGATTAACCCTATTCCGCCTTTTATGGAAGAACTCATTGCCGATGGCGGTTTGATGAAGCATATAGCCCGGAAAAGAGGAAAGAATCACGGGGAATGAACCCCAAAGCAAGTTTTGAAAAAAGTAACGTAGCGAGCTGATGGGTATCATGCCGTCCGCTATGCGGGATTGTTCAACTTACCAATTCCGCTGCGCTATGCTTTCGGAATTGGAGTTTTACAATGAAAAAAGATAATTTTAAGATCGCCGTATTTGCCGCTGACGGCATCGGACCGGAAATAATGAAAGAGGCTATAAAGATTTTAAAGACTATCTCTGACAAGAGAAACATTCATCTTCAACTCAACGAAGGACTTGTCGGCGGCATCGCCTATGATCATTTTGGAGCACCGCTGCCGGATTCGTCTCTGAAACTTGCGCTGCAAAGTGATGCTGTTTTACTGGGAGCTGTGGGCGGCCCCCAATGGGAGACTCTCGATTATAGCGTGAGACCGGAAAGAGCACTGCTTGGTTTACGGAGCGGCCTGGGTATTTTCGCCAACCTGCGGCCGATTGTCGCCTTTGATGAACTTCTGGACGCGTCACCGCTCAAAAGAAATATCGTACAGGGCATCGATATTATGATTGTCCGCGAATTGACCGGCGATGTTTATTTCGGCAAACCACGCGGGATAAAAATAGGAAAAAACGGAAAACGTAAAGGCGTTAACACGATGGTTTACACTGAGGATGAAATTCGTAGAATTGCCATTCGCGCCTTTGAAATCGCCCGTACGCGTAAAAAGAATCTTCTTTCGGTAGATAAAGCCAATATTCTCGAAACGATGGAGTTGTGGCGCGATGTGGTGACTGAAGTCGGACAAAGCTATCCTGATATTACTTTAAAGCATATGTATGTTGATAACTGCGCGTTGCAGCTTATCCGCAATCCGGCTCAGTTTGATGTAATTGTTACATCCAATTTATTCGGAGACATATTAAGCGATGAAGCCGCCATGCTGACCGGTTCCATCGGCATGCTTCCTTCGGCTTCTCTGGGCAAAAAAACAGCTTTATATGAACCCATTCACGGCTCCGCTCCGGATATAGCGGAAAAAAACATCGCCAATCCGCTGGCCGCAATTCTGTCGGCGGCTTTGATGATGCGTTATTCTCTGGCCATGCCGCAGGATGCCGATCTGATCGAAAACGCCGTTGCAGAAACATTAAAGGAAGGATTCCGAACGCAGGATATTCATCAGGCGGATAAGAAACTTATCGGCACTGAAGAAATGGGCGACCATGTCGCCAGAAATCTGCGCAAACTTTTGAATTAGCGATAGCCCGTAAAAACCGGTTATCAGCAATTCTCATGAGGATGAAAAATATGGAATCTGTCATTTTTCTGGAAAAAATATCAATTGACCCTCCCCGGGAAAAAATATATCAGCGTCTTGGCTACAGAAAAAGAACAACTGCAATACCGTCAAGCCAGCATAAAGAAACCGAACTTTTTATAAATGAGGCCTCTTCTCTTATTTCTCTCCAGGGAATGTTGTTGCGGCTGACAATCAATCTTAATGACGGCGAAAAAATAATCCTGGCGGGAGATTTGACTTTCAACAGCAGAAAGCTGTCCGTTTTCCTGCGCGATTGCACAGAAATTGTCCTGATGGGCGCAACGGCGGGAAACGACATCATGGAAGTAATCAAAGAAAAAACCCGGCAGGATGATTTAGCCGCCGCGGTCGTTTACGACGCAACCGCCAGTGAAATGACAGACGCCGCTCTGGACTGGATTATGAATTATTATAATCAGACTCTCCGCCGTGAAAGCAAATCTCTTTTGCCTCGACGCTTTTCCGCAGGCTATGCCGATTTTGATCTTGAAAATCAAAAAATAATTTATGAAAAACTTCAAATGGAAAAATATGGAGTAAAAATCAATCCCAGCTTTATTCTAATGCCGGAAAAATCTGTCACCGCCATCGGCGGCATTTGCTGATAAAACTCAGCAAAAACAGCTTCACCAAAAGAGGAAAATTTTTATGAAGCGCAAAATCATCAAAATCAACGAAGAAAAATGCACGGGCTGCGGCCTTTGCGTTCCGGAATGCCATGAGGAGGCTATAAAAATAATTAACGGCAAAGCCAGACTGGTCAGCGATACTTTTTGCGACGGTCTTGGAGCATGCCTGGGAGAATGCCCCGAAGGCGCTCTTGCAATTGAAGAACGCGAAGCAGGACCTTTTGATGAAAAGCTGGTTCAGGAAACCATAACCCGCCGAAAGAAAGATGAAGCTCTATCTGACGGCAAATCAGCTCGGCAGAATCTTCATGTTATCAGCCACGAAGGCTGCTGCCCCGGCGCTGCTCATACAGTACTGGAAAGAAAAACACCGGCTTCTTCCGGCACAATTCATTCAGGCACACAGCCATCGGAGCTCAGCCATTGGCCGGTTCAAATGCACCTGATCAATCCCGCGGCTGAATTTTTTCAGGGAAAGGATGTTGTCCTGGCCGCCGATTGCACAGCTTTCGCTTGCGGTGATTTTCATGCCCGGTTTCTAAAAGATAAAAGCCTTGTTATCGCCTGCCCCAAACTTGATGAAGGACAGGAAGAATATATAGAAAAAATCCGCAGGCTGGCGGATGAGGCAAAAATAAATACTGCGACTGTTATAATCATGCAGGTTCCCTGCTGCCGGGGTTTGATCCAGATTGCCCAGGCAGGACTCAATGAAGCAGCAAGAAAAGTCCCTCTTAAAGCCGTGGTCATTGGCATCAAAGGCGATGTACTTTCGGAAGAATGGCTTTAAAAGGCAGAGCCGCAATAACAAGATAAATCTTTTTATCTTTTTTGCCTCCCCCAAAATCACACTTGATAATTAAAAAACGGTATAATAGTATCATTTGGTAATAGAGATACATACTTTTTGATATTATACAAATTTTCAACCCTCTGACGTCTATTGCCGTTACCTTCGTAAAAAGCACCAAAGGATAAATAGATGGATAAAAACAATACATCTCAAATCAGTGATACTCAATTACTTCGTCTACTAATAGTGGAAGATTCTGAAGATGATGTATTGCTTATTATCCGTGAGCTCAAAAAAGGCGGATATAATCCGGTGTATGAGCGAATAGAGACAGCCATCGCGATGGAAAAAGCTATCAAAGAGAAGCAATGGGACATCATCCTTTGCGATTATAACCTGCCGAAACTTAAGGCTCCCTCCGCCATTGCCGTATTAAAGGAATCTAATATCGATATCCCTCTCATTATTATATCCGGAACCATTGGCGAAGAAAAAGCTGTGGAATGTATGCGACAAGGGGCTCAGGATTATATAATGAAATCCAGTTTGTCCCGTCTTTGCCCGGCCATAGCCAGGGAATTAGAAGAGGCAAAGACTAGAAAAAAGCAAATGCAGGCTGAATCCCAAAGGGAGGCTGTGCTTGAGTCGTTGTGGAAGAGCGAGGAATTATACACAAGACTGGTCGAAGCCATCCCTGATGTTATTGTCCGCACCGATCTCAAAGGAAATATCCTTTTTGTGAATGATTATACCCTCCAGATCGGCGGTTACAGAAGGGAGGAGTTAGAAGGACATAACTTGATTGCATTCATCGCTCCCGAAGACCGTGAAGATGCGATAAAAAATATGATTCTGAGGATGAAAGAGAGAGTAGGTACAAGAGAATACAAATTAATAACAAAAGACGGAAAGAAAATCCCCTTCGAAGTGCATGGAGATATCTTGCGCAATGAAGATGGAACTGCCTTTGGCATTGTTAATGTTGGTCGAGACATCCGTGAAAGGAAGCAGACGGGAAAAAAATTAAGAGAGAACGAGGAGCGTTTGCGCGGCATCACCAAAAACTTGCCTGGAATAATTTTTCAGTTCTATGCAAAAGACAATGGCGAATTCGGAATGAGCTATGTCAGTGAACGCCTGACAGAATTTTTGGGAATAACGGTAAATATAGATACTCAAAACAAAGAGAGTCTGTTTCCATTATTCCTTTCTCAAATACATGAAGAAGACAGAGAAAGATTTCTTGATTCAATTAGAACAGCTATGGAAAAAAGAACTTCCTGGAATTTTGAAGGTCGTGTTTTCGTCATGAATACCGGTGAGATGATTTGGTTTCAGGGATTGGCCACGCCAACGCTCCAGGAGAATGAGTTGATCTTTAACGGAATTTTATTAAACATTACGGAACGCAAGCTGGCGGAAGAAGAATCCCGCCAGTTAGAGGAAAAATTCCGTAAAATTTTTATGACAACGCCGAACTGCATAGCCATTACGCGGTCGAAGGACGGACTCATGATCGACGTAAATAAGGGCTTCGAAGATATAGTCGGATGGAAACGGAGTGATGTACTTGGAACAAAATCTTCCGAACGACCCATGAATTTCTGGTTGGATAAATCAGATCGAGATCTAATGGTGGCGGATTTAAAAGCCGGCACGGAAATTATTGATCGTCAATTTGAATTCCGGCGAAGTGACGGCTCTGTCCGCGACGGTATTTATTCCGCCCGATCCATGAATATTTCCGGCGAAGCATGTATTATTTTTATATTGCAGGATATCACCGACCACTTGCGAATGGATGTAGAACTTAGACGCACACTGGAAAGCCTGAGAAAAGCAGTGGGCACAACCATTCAGGTCATGATATCCGCTATCGAGATGAGAGATCCCTATACAGCCGGTCATCAGTCCCGAGTTGCGGACGTTGCCAGAGCGATTGCCACGGATATGGGATTATCTCAGGAAAAAATTGATGGAATCCGAATGGCCGGCACCATCCATGATATAGGAAAATTATCCATACCCGCGGAGATACTGACCAAGCCGACAAAACTGACAAACATAGAATATTCTCTGATTAAAGAACATTCCCAAAGCGGATACGAGATGTTGAAGAATGTGGAATCTCCCTGGCCGCTGGCGGAGATAGCCTACCAGCATCACGAGCGAATGAACGGCACTGGTTATCCCAGGAATATGAAAGGTGATGAAATTCTTTTAGAAGCCCGAATTCTTGCCGTTGCCGACGTTGTGGAGGCCATGGCTTCCCATCGTCCTTACCGGGCGTCACTGGGTATTGAAGCGGCGCTGGAAGAGATTGAAAAGAACAAGGGAGTTCTTTATGATGATGCTGTCGTCAATGCCTGTCTGAAATTATTTCGGGAGAAAGGTTACAAACTCCCCTAAATGAAAATATCAGAGTATTCGGCATTAAAAACTGCAAAAATGACCACACCTTTATCAGTCAGTATTTTATCAAATCAGAAAACAAAAATGACCGCTCGAACCTATTTTCAGCATATTTGTCCCGAAATAAATCACACTTCATGTTTTAAAGATGATATAGGGTTATTAAATAACCTCTGATGTTATAAGTAAATAGAGCTATTTGACATATATTGTCATTGCCGTTATAAAAGAACACAAGGATAAATATATGGGAAAGAACAATGTATCTGAAATCAGCAATCCGCGATCGCTTCGAACGCTGATGATTGATGATTCGGAAGACGATGTGCTGCTTATCATACGCACACTCAAAAAAGGCGGATTTAATCCTCTTTATGAACGTATAGAAACCGCCGCCATGATGAAAAAAGCTATCAAAGAGAAACAATGGGACATCATCCTTTGCGACTATAAGATGCCTAAATTTAATGCTCCCTCCGCTATTGCTTTATTGAAGGAAGCAAATATCAATATTCCTCTTATAATTATATCCGGAACCATCGGCGAAGAGACGGCTATAGAATGTATGCGTCTGGGCGCGCACGATTATATTATGAAGACCAATTTATCGCGTCTTTGTCCGGCCATAGCCAGAGAATTAGACGAGGTAAAAATCAGGGACAGGAAAAACCTGGCCGAATCCCAACGGGAGGCTGCGCTCGAATTATTGCATCAGAGCGAGGAGAAATATCGTACCATTCTGGAAAACATGCAGGAAAGCTATTTTGAAGTTGATTTTGCCGGCAACTTTACTTTTGTCAACGATGCCTTGTGCAGGAATATCGGCTATTCCAAAGATGAACTACTAAAAGTTAATTATCAGCATTATTCAGACAAAGAAGATTCAAAAAAAGTTTTTCAGGCATATAACAAAGTTTATAAGACTGGAGAACCATTAAAAGAATTAAGTTGGCAGATAATAAGAAAAGACGGAGCTAAAAGATATATTGCCGGTTCTATATCATTAAAAAAAGATGCATCGGGGAGAAAAATCGGGTTTACAGGTATAGCTCGTGATATTACCGAACGTATACAGATAGAGGATAAATTACGCGACGAGGAACAGCGGTTCCGGGTTCTCACGGAACAATCCGCAGATATTATTCTTCTCATCAATAGAAAAGGAATTATCACCTACGAAAATAGGGTGGTGGGCGATATTCTAGGATACGATCGTCAGGCAAGGATTGGCGCCAGTTCACTGGAAAATATTCATCCGGATGATTTGAATCATAATATGGATGAGTTTAAAAAATTATTTAAGGATATAAATGCTCCCGTTCTTCAAACGGAAATACGTCTTCGCCACAAAGACGGAAGCTGGCGAGTGTTCGAGGAAATGGCCAGCGGTCTGTCCAGAGATAATGTGGTTGAATCGGTGATCGTTAATCTCCGTGACATAACGGAACGGAAAAAGATGGAAGAAAAATTACGCGACGAAGAACAACTATTCCGGGCTCTCGCGGAACAATCTTCAGATATAATTATTCTCGTAAATCGGGAAGGAATTATAACTTACGCCAATCCGACAATTGATATTCTGGGAATTAATGCCGAAAAAAGAATCGGCGGCAATGTATTTGAGCGCGTTCATCCCGATGATCTGAAGATTATAACTGATTCATTCAAAATATTGTTCAGTGATCCGAACGCGCCTGTTCAAAAAGCTGAAATGCGTATCCGCCATGCGGACGGAAACTGGCTTACACTGGAAGCCATGGGAAGCAGTCTGGTCCGTAACAATGTTGTCGAAGCCGCCATAGTTAATCTTCGTGACATTACCGAGCGTAAAAGGGCGGAGGAAGCCCTTAGAGGAAGCGAAGCAAAATACCGCAATATTTTTGAAAACGCCATGGAGGGCATTTACCAGGCGACAAATGAAGGAAAATTTATTACGGTCAATGACGCTTTTGCCCGAATGGCAGGATATGATTCTCCCGCGGAATTAATGGACGATATTAAAGATATAGGAAACCAGCTTTACGTTCATCCCGAAGACCGCAAAAGATTCCTGCAAATAAGAAAAACAAAAGGATTTGTAAATAATTTTGAAGTTGAGTTTTATAAAAAGGATCGAAGCATTTTCTGGGTCGTCATTAATGCCCGGGCCGTTATGGATGAAAAGGGAAAAATTCTCTATACTGAAGGACTCATAGAAGATATTACTCTTCGTAAGCAAGCCGAAGACAAACTTCACCAAAGTCTGGAAAGACTCAAAAAAGCGGTAAACACGACTATTCAGGTTCTGGTGTCCGCGTTGGAAGTAAGAGATCCCTATACGGTCGGCCATCAGCTCCGGTCCGCGAACCTGGCCAGCGCCATCGCAGCGGAAATGGGATTGCGTCAGGAGATCGTTGAAAGAATAGGCATGGCGGGCTCCATTCATGACATCGGCAAGATATCTATACCGACAGAGTTATTATCCAAGCCCACCAAGCTGACCAACATCGAATTTTCACTGATCAAAGAACACCCTTTTAAAGGATATGAGATGTTGAAGGATGTGGAACCTTCCTGGCCCTTGGCGGAAATTGTGTATCAGCATCACGAGCGGATCGACGGCTCCGGTTATCCAAGAAATCTCAAAGGTGATGAGATTCTCGTGGAATCCAGAATTCTGGCTGTGGCCGATGTGGTTGAGGCTATAGCATCACATCGTCCTTACCGTCCCGCTTTTGGTGTAGAGGTCGCGCTGGAAGAGATTGAAAAAAACAAGGGGGTTCTTTATGATGATGTTGTCGTAAACGCTTGTATCAGATTATTCCGGGAAAAAGGTTATGTTTTTGTATAATATGCGGATACTCATCCCATGAGAAACTTATTTTAAAATTGCAGCCCTTCCACAATTCAAAACTGAAAATTGCAAAAAAGTAAATATTAATGATATAAGAACGTTTTAAAACAACACTTAATATTTCCGGGAGATTATTGTGACTGAAACTATTAAAGTAAAGAACATTCTGACCAAAAAAATTATTATTCTGGACGGCGCCATGGGCACCGAACTGCAAAAAAAAGGAATGCCTGGCGGTGTTTGTCCCGAGCAGTGGTGCCTTCACAATCCGCAAATTATCAATGACCTTTACGCCTCCTATCAGAAAGCGGGATCGCAAATAGTCTATACATGCTCTTTTGGAGCCAATCGCTTCAAGCTGAAACAACAAGGCGTTAAAGGAAATCCCTATCAAATTAACTATGACCTGGCGCAACTGGCCAAAAAAGCCTGCAGTAAAAACACTCTTATTGCCGGAGATATAGGACCTACCGGTTTATTTATCGAGCCATTCGGCCCGCTGGCTTTTGAAGAAGCTGTGGAAACCTTTAAAGAACAGGCACGCGGTCTGATCGACGGCGGTTGCGATCTGATCGTCATAGAAACAATGATTGACATTCAGGAGGCGCGCGCGGCGTTGCTGGCCGTTAAAGAGATCAAGGATATTTTTACCGTTGTTTCCATGACCTATGAGAAAGACGGCCATACACTGGGTGGCACTGATCCCGTTACCGCGCTCATCACATTGCAGAGTCTTGGCGCAAATGCCGTGGGTTGTAATTGTTCCACCGGCCCCGAAAAAATGGTGGAATTTATTTCGGCTATGAAACCATACGCCATAGTGCCGCTCCTGGCCAAACCCAATGCCGGCATGCCCAGGCTCGAAGGCGGAAAAACCATATTCGAGATGGACGCGAAAACATTCGCGTCTTTCGGACGCGATCTTGCCAAAGCCGGAGCTAATATGCTGGGCGGATGCTGCGGAACAACTCCGCGGCACATCAGCGAACTGGCCAAGGCAATCAGGCGAACCAAGCCCATGCTGCCTAAGAAAAAATCCATCAGCGCGTTGAGTTCGGCGCGCGGATTTATTCATTTCGCCGAAAATCAGCCGCTTTTCATAGTCGGAGAAAGAATCAACCCTACCGGCAAAAAAGCGCTGCAGCAGGAACTCGCGGAGGGGAAAATGTCCATCATCCGCCG
>Ga0182021_10005324_pt1 | contig 15211 bp, 15 predicted proteins | sample 612E3MmetaG_FD_120493 | JGI IMG/M metagenome (GOLD analysis project Ga0182021, IMG submission 120493) | Permafrost microbial communities from Stordalen Mire, Sweden - 612E3M metaG (Illumina Assembly) | ecosystem: Environmental > Terrestrial > Soil > Wetlands > Permafrost | place: Sweden... | reverse complement strand
GCCAAGCAGTTATTATTTGACCGAATCGATTCAATGAACTTTGCGGACAGGACATTTAATTTCGGTGATGATTTTATCTTAGAAATGTATCATGGTGCTGAAGCAGCCATCCTGGAAAAAATCAAGAATCATGATAACGAAATTGATTGAGGTAAGGAAAACAGATGAATGAAATACTTTCTACCCGTGGTCTCATGTGCAGCACTTACCCTATATATTTAGCAACAAGAGAGATCAACAAAGAAGAACAGAGGAGAATGAGAACCGGGATCGCAAAAGTATGCAGCGAGCAATATGGATTGAATTATGAGTTGTCAGACATTTCCGATTGCGACGGTTGCAGTGCTGAAAACGGAAGATTGTTTTCTGGATGCAATGATTGCGCCATCAGAAAATGTGCAAAACAGAAAGCAGTAGAAAACTGTGCCTTCTGTCCTGAGTATAGTTGTCAGAAGCTTGAATTATTTTTTGTACATGATTCAGATGCAAGGACACGTTTAGACGACGTGAGACATCGAATTTCTTAAAATAGTCATCAAATAAACCGCCAATCTTTCAAGCTCTGCTTATCCACTCTCTTGCATCGGGCGAAGTTTTATTCCTCAATATTCGAATTACGAATCGATGCATAGGTGAATATTTTGATTTATTAGCCGCAATATTTGTAAATTTATTATATCGTTTCTGATCATCATTTTGGAGTTTACAGAATGTAGGAAAAGAAGGTGTGATTGCCAGAGCGGATAATTATGTATGCAAGAGCACACTATTCTGTTATTCCATGGATTGCTTTCACCGCTGTGAAAAAAAATTGATATGCTCGAGAGATTAACGGCAGATATAATAATATCATTAATTTCAGCATTCGGATTTGGCTTGACATCGCTCTACGTTATCATCGCACGCAGAGAGAGGCCGTCGCGGTCTTTTTCTCGTTACCTCATTTGCAATTATTCCGTATTATGAGATCTGTGGAACGATGAGCCGGAGGTTTGTGTTTTGAATATTGCTATGTCTCTACAACGTAAATATACATTTGGACCTGTTCCGTCGCGGCGATTAGGGTTATCACTCGGCGTCGATGTTATCCCGAAAAAACTCTGCTCTCTTGATTGTGTGTACTGCGAAGTTGGTGTAACGGACAAACGGGGTCTTGCGAGAAAAGAATATTTACCGGCAAATGAAATTCTCGCCGAAGTGAAAGAAGTGCTTGCAGAATATCCGGATCTCGATCACATCACCATTTCCGGTTCCGGTGAACCGACCTTGAACTCAAAAATCGGCGATATCATTCGCGGCATCAAGCAAATGACAAAAGTTCCGGTTGCCGTGCTCACAAACGGGACGCTGTTAGATAATCCAGAAGTACGACGCGATCTCATGGATGCAGACATTGTTTCACCATCATTAGACGCAGTTTCGGCAGATGTCTTTGAAAAAGTCGACCGGCCCAATCCGAAACTCCGCATAGACACTATTATTGATGGCATCAAAGCATTCCGTCAAGAATACAAAGGCAGGATGTGGATCGAAATTCTTTTTGTGAAAGGGATGAACGATCACGATGCGGAAGTGTTCAAAATGAAAGCAGTCATTAATGAACTACAACCGGAAAAAATTCATCTTAATACAGTGATCCGCCCGCCTGCATACGCAATTGCACAGCCGGTGGGAGAAGAACGTTTAAAAGAGATTCAAAAAATATTGGGTGATCGGAGTGAAATTATCGGCATCTTCAAGGAAACACATAAAACAAAAGAACATAATGTTGATAGTCGGACTATCCTAGGGCTGCTCAAGCGCCGCGCAATGACTGTCGATCAGATGGTAGAGTCTTTAGCTATGCGGCAAGATGAAATTGTCGCATCGCTGAACCAGCTGAATCAAGAAAAATATATTAAATCATACAACTTCAATGGGGAAGAATACTATCAGGCAACATAGAAACCGGGTAGTTTAAGAGTAATTAACTTTTTAAAGCACCCCATTGAAACGGGCGAAAAAGGTTTACTCACATCCTATATATCCTCCGAAATCATTTTTACGACTATTTGTCATCTGCTGAGATTTTTTTGATCTGATTTCCCAAGAGAGTGGCAATGTTAAGTGCTTCACGGGCAACAGTTAGAATTTGTCTATCGCTGGAGACTTTAATCATAACTTCCGAGGTGGTAATAAAAGCATGGGAGGCCGACTTTATAAAGGAAACAATTGCATCGCGCAATTGTTCACTATTCAACAGGGTGAGAGCCTTCTTTTCATTATCTGTTATCACTTCAACATTTTTGTCAAACTCTGCATAGCTTGTACCAAAGCGGGGCGTAGAAAGAGCGGTTCTCCGTTGAATGGTGAAACGAAAAGGAATAACGCTTGGCAACGTTACAACAACCAACACAAATGCCTTGTCAATAGGAGTTGCTATAGATCCTCCCAAGTTACGACCTCTACGAGATCTTCCCCCAAAAATTTTAATTGTCAACCCGGAAACCTGGCCGCGAACTGCAATCCATGCAGCATCCAATTGCGGGTGTGTACCGACAAAGACAGTGAGTTTCAATGATTCCTGTGCCTCCGAAATTGCTTTCACCACTCGGCGTCTTCCTTGTGATTTCATCCACACGAAAAGAACTATTAATCCGATGACGATGACAATAATAACTGCTGCGAGAGTAAAATCATTATCCATATGTGCGCTCCTTTAGTAGGTACCAATTCAAATAGAATCTAATCAATTGTTATGAGAAAAAATAATTAATATAGATATCGTTTTCATTTTTCACCTTATCTGATGTTGTATAAATATAAAGAAACTTCATCGTTGCGGAAATTGCTCTAATTAGAATCGTGATGATGCATCACAATAAAATTGTTATGAACCATGGTTGTGAAATGACGAATAATTAATATATTTGGCATTATCCGCTTTGTCTATAGAGAATATTTTTATTGCAAGCCCTTTAATTATACCCTAAATTATCATGCACAAAAGTTTTGGCATTTTCTCCATTTCCCAAGAACAAATCAATGCATATTCCTGACGGGTTTCTTGATGCAAAAACAGCAATTGCAACGACAGTTTTTTCTGTTGTTGGATTGGGAACAGCATTACGTCATGCCAGGCAACATCTCCAATCCCGCGAAATTCCTTTAGTCGGTCTGACGGCTGCGTTTATTTTTGTTGCCCAAATGCTGAATTTCCCTGTTGCTGGCGGAACTTCAGGGCACTTGATAGGTGCCACTCTGGCTATGGTGTTATTAGGGCCCAATGCAGCTATTATCGTGATGTCTTCTGTCATTATTATTCAAGCTGCTATCTTTGCCGATGGTGGTTTGCTCGCTTTAGGAGCGAACATTTTTAATATGGCTATAGTCGCGCCAGTAAGCAGTTATGTCATTTATAAAACCTTGCGAGGATTGTTACGAAATATTCGGGGCAAATTAATTTCTGCTTCGGTAGCTTCATGGTGTGCTACTGTGATCGCCTCCGTTTTTTGCGCCGGTGAACTTGCTTTGTCTGGAACGGTGGCATGGAACATTGTCTTACCCGCGATGGTTGGAATACATGCCGTTATAGGAATTGGGGAAGGTGTGATTACAATGCTCGTCCTCTCTGCAATTGCTAAAACCCGCCCGGAGCTTCTCACCGATATATCCTCGCAAAAAAATAGAAAAGAAAATAAACCTATTCTCATTTATGGTGTAGTGATCGTCATAGGCTTGCTTCTGTTCGTTGCGCCATTTGGTTCACAACTTCCGGATGGTTTGGATCAGGTTGCCCACTCTCTCGGCTTTGAAACTAAAAAAATCGAGAACATCGGATTTTCAACACCTTTAAATAATTATCGTTTTTTTGGTATTGAATCGCCTATTCTATCGACAATTGCTGCCGGCATTACTGGGGCAAGTGTTGTCTTTGTCATCTCCTTTCTCCTTGCCGGTATTCTTATTCCCAGGAAAAAGGACATGGATAATTCACCACATTCGACGTAACAATAGGTAACGAAATGCATCATGATTTTTTCGACCGATTCAGCCGGCTCAATAGCCCTATTCATAATATTCCTTCTTATCTAAAATTATACTGTTCACTTGGAATTATTTTTATAATCGTCATAGTGCCGATTCATTATCGGTGGATCTTTTTTACGTTCTTCACCATTCTGATTCTTATTTCATTGATAAGTAAGATTCCATGGCGCTTTATAGGAGGCCGCTTTTTATTTCTTGAACCATTTGCTCTTGGCATTGCTGTCATGTCATTGTTCCAGCATAACGGCTTTGCGATTTTTCTTACGACCCTTGTAAAAAGCACACTCTGTCTTTTAACTATTATACTTCTTACAAACACAACGCCCTTCTCTGAGATCCTTTCTCTTTTTCGAAGAATCGGTATTCCAACCCTCCTCATTACAGTTTTAGCGCTAACGTATCGTTACTTATTCGTTTTAGTTGACGAAGCCACGCGGCTTCGTCGTGCCCGTGAAAGCCGTATGTTTGTGATTCGTCGATTCAGCGTTTGGTTGTCGCTGACCTCACTCATGGGTCAATTGTTCATTCGTTCCACGGAACGCTCAGAAAGAATTTATACTGCGATGATTTCGCGGGGGTGGCAATGATACCTGCTGTTCAAGTCGCAAATCTTCGCTACAATTATCCCGATGGAAAAGAAGCGCTTCGCGGCATTAGTTTTTCGATCTCCCAATGGGAATGCGTAGGCATAGTGGGTCCGAACGGTTCCGGCAAATCAACTTTACTTCTCCATCTTAACGGTATTCTTCCAGACCTGTTAGATGGTTCATCAGCTGTGTCGATCAATGGAAAAATTATAACGAAAAATAACATATCCAATATTAGGAAAGAAGTGGGTCTCCTGTTTCAAGATCCCGACGACCAACTGTTTTGTCCAACTGTTTTTGAGGATGTGGCATTTGGTCCAAGACAATTAGGCTTCACGGAAGAAGAAATTCGCATTTGTGTACAACGGTCTCTTGCACAAACGGAATTATTCGGATTTGAAAACCGTTTTCCCTATCATCTAAGCAGCGGCGAGAAACGGCGCGTTTGCTTGGCAGGTGTTCTTGCTTGCGAGCCGCATGTACTTGCACTTGATGAGCCAACGAGCAATCTCGATCCTCGCGGCAAGCGAAACCTTCATCACATACTCAAATCGCTGCCTGTAACAAAAATTATCGCGACTCATGACCTGGAAATGGTTGTGGAACTATGCAACCGCACGATTATCTTGGACGAAGGCATTATCATTGCAGATGGCCCCACAACAGAATTACTGGGCAACGAAGAACTGATGCTTCAGCACGGCTTAGAAAAGCCGCATATACTTCGCCACCGCCATCCCCACTAATCTGCAGTAAACCAAAATATAATAGATGGAAGTTGAATTCCTAAAATATTCTATTCCAATTCCACATCAGCCGCGGCGCAATCGTTACTCACACAAGCACGAGAATCCACAAACGTCCTTCAACTATGTTGTAGTCATGAAGAAGAACGCTCCACGGTACTCCCCTTGCATAATGAAAGAAGAGAAACTCGAAGGCGACCGTCATACTCAACCAAAGAAAACCTATCATCCATGCCTGACGTGATGATGAAAGAGGCCAGCGTTTGCCGAGATACCAGATGAAAACTCGAAAGAGGAGTATGCCGACTACGGCGGATATTTGATGGGAGATTAAATCTCCAAGAAAAGGTTTATAAACTAAATCCCGAAGTACGCCGTTCATCATCGCGATAATTAATAAACCAATCCATCCTGCGATATACTTTTGAATCATGAAGAATGATCTTTTTATTTTTTTGTTGATAACTCCGCATTCATCTGCACAATAAGAACCCAGACAAGGCTTTCCCTTGCGTCGTACGTATGGAGGCGGATTAAATTCCCATTGGAAGTGTCAATGCGGAAAACGGTCAGTTTTCCTGAGATTTGTCCTCCGACGTAAATAAATTTTCCAGTCGGATCAATATCGAAAGCACGTGGTGTTCCTTCCAATGAATACGGTGCAATCAACGTTAACATTTCTGACGATGCATTTACAGAAAAAGCACCGATGTTGTTGGGATCACGGTTCGATGCATACAGGAAACGATTATCCGACGTGAGGTGTTTATCCGCGCCCCCTTTGTTCGGAGCTTTGGGTCTTGGAACATTCGGTAGAATGAGAAACAGCGTTTGAATTGACGAGAGTGTCCTTTTTATTGTATCTATCCGGTACACTGTTACATATCTGCTGATGTTCCTCACATCCGCCGCCTACTTTCATTTGTATATTGGATTACCATCTGAGAAAACACTACCTTGCTTACAGATTTTATGAACAAGAATATGTTCAACATAATTTATAAAGTGTATTTCATGTCAAGAAAGGTGTATGTATGAAGTCATATAAATTTTCGAAACGCGATCATAAGCGGTTTTTGGAAAAATCTCACATCAATCCCAATAAAAATAAGTTCGCCCGTTTTCTTTTTCCTCTCCTTGGAATAGTGAGTCTGATATGGATGCTTCTTCGTATCATTCCCAAACCAAGCCGTGCAGAGTACCCATGCATGAAAGTGGCGGCACCTGTGGCCAGTGGCTTTATCGTCTATATTCTCGGATTGGCTGCTGCTGCGTTCTCTTTTCAACAAGCACGCCAGTTTTTTAAAAACTCCAAATACACTCTTGCATTCATTTTGCTTTTTGTTTGCCTTACAGCCGGCGTCATCCTGATTATGAATAACAGCGATGAATCCTACGCCTCGACGACAAAAAGCCCTGTCTTTGTGCCGACGGACCTTCCTAACACTCCGATGGGTACAGCAAAAGGAATTTTTCCGGGGCGTGTCGTGTGGAAATGGGATCCTACTGCTACAAGATGGAACGGTATCACAGGAAACTGGTGGAGCGATGCAAATACAAATCAAACAGTTGTTGATACGATGCTGTCTCAATCTCTTCGCACTTTAACCGGAAAAACTACAGATGCAGCGGCTTGGGATACACTATTTCGGTACTTTAATGCACAGCATGGTAAAGGAAGCACTGGCTATCGAGCCGGCGAGAAAATTGCTATTAAAATTAATCTTGTGAATTTCAGTCTTTGGAACAACAATGGAAAAATTTCTGATACTAGTGCTGACAATCGAGCCTTTACATCTCCACAGGTAATACTTGCCCTGCTGAGGCAGCTCGTGAACAATGCCGGGGTCAAGGACAGTGTTATCACTTTCTATGATACGCAACGATACGTTCCAAGTCCCATTTATGACAGATGTAAAATCGAATTCCCAAATGTTCATTTCATGGGTTGGTATGCGATAAAGGGCAGAGAAAAATACGTGCGCGACACTACTACAGTACATTGGTCAGAGAACTTAACGCAGGAGATTCATGGTGGAAATCCAGCATATCTTCCGACGGTTGTCACTCAAGCATCTTATTTAATAAACCTTGGCGATTTCAAAGGACATCGGTATATGGGAGTTACATTCTGTTCGAAAAATCATTTTGGCACTCTCAGTTGCGACACGAATGGAGTTCCATATCAAAATGCACCTCATGCCGCCGGACTGCATTATTATACCGCGGTGCATGATATTGATTACGGAGTAGGCAACGAATGGACATTTAAAGGAAGACCTATGGGCTCGTACAATACACTTGTCGACCTGATGGGGCACAAAGATCTCGGAGCAAAAACACTCCTCTTTTTAGTTAACGCACTCTATGCAGCGCCTTTTGAAGGGGCTACTATATCGTCAGTGAACAGCAAATGGCTTTCAGCACCATTCAATAATGCTTGGACGTCCAGCCTCTTTATGTCTCAGGATAACGTTGCCATCGAATCCGTTTGTCTTGATTTCTTTCGGACTGAGGCCGCTATAAATCCAAACGACACAACGGTGTACGGAGCGGTTGACAATTACCTGCACGAAGCTTCTCAGGCAAACAACCCACCCTCCGGAACATTCTATCATCCCAACGGCGATACTGTTCGCCTGCCAAGCCTCGGCGTTCATGAGCATTGGAATAATGCAACCGATAAACAATACTCTAGAAATCTCGGCACTGGAAACGGCATTGAGTTGGTCAGTCCTCAAAAGACAACCACTTCTGTGACCGTTGGACATAATGTCCCGTCTGATTTCGCCTTGATGCAAAATTATCCCAATCCGTTTAATCCGTCGACAACGATTATGTATGAATTGTCAGTTCACGGGTTTGTTACTCTTACCGTCTACGATGCCTTGGGTCGGGATATAGCGACACTGACGGATGGAGAGCAACCAGCCGGCATTTATACAGTTCCATTCTATGGAAGGAATCTTACAAGCGGTGTTTATTTTTATCGCCTGCAAATTCGCCAAACATCAGGGACATATACTGAAACAAAGAAATTAGTTCTTTTAAAATGATACACCTACAAATACGCATTACATCGAATCTCCGAGGGACCCCTTCGGAGATTCGCATTGTAACATAATCAAACAGATTTTTTGTCTCGTTCCTATCCCTGCGAGAACAGAATTCCTTTTCGATATACATTATACAATCCGGTGGATAAAAATGAAAAAACTTCTTTTCCTTTACTTGTTGAGCTGCTTGCTGGCTGCAAGTCGTTTATTTGGTGCGCCAAGCGATACAACCGTTATTGTCAATAGTGCTGCCGGAATACTCGAGATAACGATTAATAATGACGTAACGAATAAGGTGAGGAATAATCCCAACAGGGTGTATGTTCTGCAAAAAAACCAAATCTATGTTCAAAATGCGCCGATAGCCATCATTAATCCTACAGGCACGTTGACGATTGTAGGTGAACCTGGCGGGAGAAAACCAATCATCGTTATGAACCCTGTTAGCGGCAAGGCCATCGGACAGAATACTGTTCAAGGGAGCATCAAATTGGTGAATATCCATTACCAGGGAATGCAACTTGATAAGACACAGAATAATGAAAATTGGTTTATGACAACAGGCCCGGCTACACCAGGTGGACCGAATCTGCCTCAGGTATTGACTATCGATAACTGCCTCTTTGAGTTTACCAATATTGACATTTTTGAATGCAACGGTTGGACGAACGGAGCAAAGTTTTTTATTACAAATTCCTACTTCCGCAACCTTTTCCATCCGGGCCAGTGGTGGGGATCGAGGGTGTTTATGTGCAAAAACCCGGTCGATACCTTGTGGGTTGAAAACGTCACTACAACAGGAGGAGGCCTTACCTTTTTGATGCAGAATTCACTTACAATGTTCGCTTACCTTAACCACAATACGATTGTTAACAATAAAAAGAATTGGCTCCAATCTCAGTTTTATATAACGTTCATCGTCACCAATAATATTTTTATCAATCACAACTGGGCCGGCGAAGACACCAATATTGTGAAACAAGAGGATTCAGATAGTAAAGAACATACAACTACTATTAATATCGACACGACGAACTCCATTGGCTCTACTGTCATGGTGCAGCCGCAATTTCGAACACCTACCGGTTATACTGCCGACGTAGGCCTGGATAGAATGAAAGTTTTTATTTCCAATAACATCAATTACAATGATACGTTAATGAACAGGTATTATGTCAATGAGAACAATGCTTACAATACCGTTGGGCCTTACCCGGTGTCGTATTTAAATTACTATCGCTGGGGAAAAGGACCTTGGGTAGTGCATAATGTGCCGGGAGAGTGGATGAATAACCGAACACGCACCCTGTTTGCAGCATATCCTCACAGCATGATCGAGGACAATACCATAGAGGATGATCCTCAGACTGTCACTCCCGGCATAAAAGATGCAACCGTTGCAAATCAGATGGCGTTATGGGATGAATCCATGTGGCTTGTGCCGAATGTTTCGACCAATGATATTACCCATAGCGCGTTTATATTTGGTGACTACGACCCGACGACCATTCCCGGCATTGTTAAAGGAGTGAAAACGGAAAATGCAGGATCTGATGCCGGAATTATAAATTTTACAGATCTCACTGAAAACTTCAGCCAATCGGCTCATATATCCACAATTGACAATCTTCCGATTGGTTCTCTTATCTGGGATGACAGTGTGCTCGCTCATTATAACTCGGCTGCTGATTACCAGAAGGTAATTGCGAGATATGTTACTCTCGGTGGATCATTAACGGGGGTCAGGAAATTTCCAGGCATTGCAAACGACTTCTGTCTGTCTCAGAACTATCCTAACCCCTTCAACCCATCAACGACCATCTCATTTGTATTATCCTCAAAGGCATTTGTGACATTGGCAGTGTTCGATTTGATGGGAAGAAAAGTAGCAGACCTTGCTTCTGAAGAGTTGCCAGCAGGTACTTATACACGCCAATGGAATGCAGCAAACCTGAGTAGTGGTATTTATTTCTATCGCCTTGAGGCGGGGAATTTCAGAGTAACACACAAACTCGTTCTGATGAAGTAACCATACATCTTTCTGGCCTCCCTGGTTTTCGCACAACGTATGCATCGCCAGGTTCCATGAGCTTCATCGTTTGTTCAACGAATGTCGACTCTATATTTTCTTATTCAATCCAGTAATTCAAAAATTTCTTGAACCAGCCCGAAGGTTGCACCGATCGATTTACCGCTTGCCTTGTTCGCCCCTTGCATTTATACTTCCCTCATGTTTCCGTATCTGTCCTTGCACATGACAATGCCGCCTAGTGCGATGTATTTTCTATATTCGCATGGACCCGGTATTCTTCCTCATCCTCAGCGGGGGTGTGACCTTTCCAAAACATTTAAACACGGGTACTCTTGCAATCGGAAAAGAGGTGCAGTATCTTATTCATCATGACAGCCTCTATAAAATATTAAAACGAAATGATATCAAATAAATCCAAGATAATAAATACGTTATCACGCTTGCTTGAGCAAAAAGACCTTTCTCGAATTCAGAAGATTGTTCAAAACATTAAAACAGATATCGAAAATCTATCAAACAAAAAAAAGGTGCCTCGAACAATAGCGCTGAACAGAAAAACGGATAACGGAGCATCGAAATATTTACTTGGCGAGCTTAACCAAATACGTGATACGCGATCCATTGAACGGACAAAATATTACATCCAAAGATTAATTCGCGGGCTCTCTGAAACAAAAACCGGTAAAATTAACGATTTGAATTTACATACATGGAAAGAATATGAGGATATTCTTACGGACAGTCTTTGGATTTTTGAAAAACGCAATACTTCTGGTGCTCATAAAGGAAGCTATTGGGGTAATTTTATTCCGCAAATTCCCAACCAACTATTAAGGCGTTATACCAAAAAGGGAGAATGGGTGCTGGATGCATTTCTTGGCAGTGGCACTACTTTAATCGAAAGCAAGAGATTGGGTCGGAACAGTGTGGGGGTGGAACTACTGCGAAAAGTTGCAAATGCATCTGCAAAAGTAATTGACCAGGAAGACAATCTGTATTCAACGCGAATAGAAATTATTATCGGCGACAGTTCAAGTCTTGATTTTAAACACGAATTACATAGACGAAAAATTAAAAGTGTACAATTTCTCATTATGCATCCGCCGTACTGGGATATTATCAGATTTAGCAAGAACAAAAGAGATCTTTCAAACGCAAAATCACTAGAGGATTTTTTAAATTTGTTCGGAAAAACAGTTGATGCAACATATCCGGTTTTAGACAAAGGTCGATATTTCGCAGTTGTTATTGGCGATAAATATTCCGGCGGCAACTGGATCCCTCTTGGGTTCTATACGATGCAAGAAGTTTTAAAACGCGGTTATTCCTTGAAGTCTATTATCATAAAAAACTTTGATGAGACGAAGGGAAAAAGAAATCAGAAGGAACTTTGGCGGTACCGAGCGTTGGTTGGCGGGTTTTACATTTTTAAACACGAGTACATCTTCTTATTTAAAAAGGAATAAATAGTACTGCAATCTCAAGTGAATCTCTTCGTTGCAAGTGAAAGGTATTTCTTGGCAAGAAGTATGCCATTTGTATAAAAATAATGTTATAATCCAGTTAGTAACTTATTACTACTAAAGGAGGGGTTCATGATCTTCTTTTTCTTTGGTTTTCTCGCTCTCGTTATTATTCTTATTATCGCAGCAATTGGCGGTTACAATTCTCTCATTCAAATTCGAAATCAAGTTCGTAACGCCTGGAAACAAATCGATGTACAGCTTAAGCGACGGCATGATTTGATTCCCAATCTTGTCAATGCGGTTAGGGGACAGATGGAATTTGAGAAGGGAACCCTTGAGGGTGTTATTCAGGCACGCGCAGCGGCTGTTGGTGCAACTACTGTTGCTGACAGCATGGCGAAAGAAGACGTGCTGTCATCCGCACTCTCTAAACTTTTTGCTGTTGTCGAAAATTATCCTACTCTGAAAGCAAACGAAAGTGTTCAACCGCTAATGGAAGAATTGACAACCACTGAAAATCAAATCACATTTGCCCGACAGTTCTACAACGATATTACAACTACATACAACACGAAGTTAGAACTGTTTCCTACAAACCTTGTCGCTTCGTCGATGGGCTTTAAGTTTTTTCCTCTCTTTCAGGTAAAGGATGCTGCTGAACGAGAAGCGCCCACCGTGGACCTCTCATTGAAGAAATAATCTCGAAGAGGGAGTCCATCTTTCAGATGAACTTCATCTATAACCGAGGCGACAAATGTCCGAACCAATCCTCACTCATGCTCGCAATATTTTAGAGCAACAAACGCACAATCGCCGGATGACATGGTGTATCGTTGGATGTATCATATTACTTTTTGCATTTATCGGATTGGGGTTTGATTACTATTATCTAGGAATATTTAACTCTCGAGCCGGAATTCCAATTGTGACAATCCTTGCTCTGGTCATAAGCATCATATTTGCAATATGGAGTCTGCAGAGTGGTGCTTCGGCGGTACTTTTGTCGGCCCAAGCAGTACCGGCAGACCCAAAAGACTCGGATCAGCGCCAGCTTCTTAATGTTGTTCAGGAAATATCTCTTGCTTCCGGATTACCGGCACCAAAAGTGTACATTATTCCCGATGATGATCCAAATGCATTTGCAACTGGCAAGGATCCTCAACACAGTTCCATTGCCATTACACGTGGACTTCTGACAACTCTTGAGCGCGATGAATTGCAGGGTGTGATCGCGCATGAAATGAGTCATATTCGATATTACGACATCCGTTTAATGACGCTTGTTACCGCATGTGTCGGTGCTCTTGTTTTATTAGCAGATATTTCTCTTCGGGGACTTCGGTTTGGATTTCTTTCGGGTCGTGGTGTACGTTCCAAGGAAAAAAATCCTTTAGGAATAGCACTCCTTATACTCTGGCTTCTCACAGCATTGCTTGCTCCGATACTTACACAACTCATGGCAATGATGATCTCGCGCAAGCGTGAATATCTTGCCGATGCTTCCGCTGCCGAGCTCACTCGAAATCCACTGGCTCTTGCTAAAGCCCTTCAAAAGCTGGAAAATGCATCTGCGCCCACAGTTGCCATTAAGCGCGGCATTGCGCACCTTTGTGTAGTGGATCCGCTGGGCAAAAAGGTAAATGAGAAAGAAGGATTTTGGGCTGAACTCTTCGCTACGCATCCTCCAATACAAAATCGTATTATGCTCTTGAAGTCGATGGCTTATCAATATTCAAGGTAAGACGATGTCCGAACCAATCCTCATTCATGCTCGTAATATTTTAGAGCAGCAAACGCATAACAGACGGATGACCTGGCTGCTTATTGTGGCATTCATTTTTCTTATTGCAGCTATTGGTACGGGGTTTGATGTTTTCTTGAATATAGGTCCCGTGGCGCGGATTATCATACTTCCATTCGTTCTTCTTATGATTGCTTCTGGAATTCGGAATTTTCAGAAACGTGCTGCGGAAGGATTATGGAAAAAACCACAAGCTTTTGCCGAAGACGATAGCGATATAAAAGTATTTTGGTGGTGTCTGGGTCTTATAATGTTACCAATAGTGTTATTTATAGCGCTCCTGTTCCTGCCGTTATATGTTATGAACCCTCGTCCAATTGACCATCTGGTTTCCATTATTTTAAATAATAAGATGCAAATTTCAAAAATTTCTGTTTTGCGGTTCCTGCCCGTTGGAACAGTGTTGGCTGTTATCATCGGCATTGTATCTATATTAACAAGTCTGCAGTGGGGAATGAACTCTGTTCTTTGGTCTGTGCATGCCGAGCAACCGGATGAAACAGCTGCCAATCTGCCGGAACTATTAAACATAGTAAAAGAAATGAGTCTTGCGGCCGGACTTCCTTTTCCCCCCACGGTGTATGTGGTAAAAGATTCTGATCCCAACGCTTTTACTCTAGGTACCGATGCACTGCAAAGTTCCATAGTAGTCACAACGGGACTTCTTGCGTTGCTCGACCGCGAAGAATTGCAAGGTGTTATCGCACACGAGTTGAGCCATATCCGAAATTCCGATACCCGGTTGATGACTATTATCACGGTCTTGTTTGGCGCTGTACTGTTACTTTCCGGATGGATGAAGAAGTGTGCTCTTCTCGGCGGATTTGCGGGAAGTCGTGTGCCAGGTGTCGGATGGATGCTGCGCGGTGTTTTGTTTATGGGCTGGCTTCTCACTATTATACTTGCACCTTTGATTGCGCGTATCGTGGCGATGGCTGTCTCGCGCCAGCGTGAATATTTGGCAGATGCAGGAGGAGCAGAACTTACACGTAATCCCAAAGCACTTTCTAAGGCTTTAATGAAAATAGAAAATGCCGCCAAACCTTTGACCTCCTTCCAAAAAAGCATCGCTCATTTATGCATCGTCGATCCTGTAGGAAGAAATGTAAATAAGAGAGAGGGTTGGTGGGCGAATCTCCTTGCTACACATCCACCGATGAAGAATCGCATTTTATTATTAAACGCAATGGCATATCAGAAAACTTGATATCATGTATTATGTCCGAACCAATCCTCACTCATGCACACAATATCTATGAACAGCAGGCGCACAACCGCAGGATGACGTGGCTGCTCATTATTGCATTCATTCTTCTGATTACAGTGATTGGGGCAGGATTTGACGTATTCTTGACAATTGATGCCCCGGTGCGATTTCTCATGCTTCCATTTGTCTTTCTCATGCTTGGCTCAGGTATTTGGAATTTTCGGCAGCGTGCAGCAGAAGGATTGTGGAAGGAACCGCAAAAATTTGCTGATGATGACGACGAAGAT
>Ga0182021_10005323_pt1 | contig 15214 bp, 13 predicted proteins | sample 612E3MmetaG_FD_120493 | JGI IMG/M metagenome (GOLD analysis project Ga0182021, IMG submission 120493) | Permafrost microbial communities from Stordalen Mire, Sweden - 612E3M metaG (Illumina Assembly) | ecosystem: Environmental > Terrestrial > Soil > Wetlands > Permafrost | place: Sweden... | reverse complement strand
TGGCGAAGAACTACGCCAAAGCTTTGTAAGCACACGCCTGCTCCGGGGATCGCTCGAAGGCCGCTCCTCAGGGGGCGGCCTTCTTCGTGCATAAGGTGCCTTTGGTAGAATCCGGGGGTGCTTTGGCCGAGCGTCGGGGGATTCGTAGTGCAGGGTGCAACCATTCAGGAGAAATTGAGGGTCCGGAGGATACTCGTGCTCGTCCTTCCCACCCTCGGCTTCTCCGCCGCACTCTCGATGGTCACGATGTACCTCCCGCTCATCCTTCACAACTACACCAACTCGAACATCCTCATCGGCTTCGCAATCGGTGGGGAGGGCATCTTCTCGTTGCTGCTGCCCCTGTGGGTGGGTATCAGGAGCGACCGGATGTGGACGAAGAGGTGGGGACGGCGACGGCCCTTCATGCTCTTCGCCGGTCCGTTCATGGCCGCTGCGCTCATCCTGGCGCCATTCCAGCCCGGGTATGTGCCGATTGCCATCTCCACGTTTGCGTTCTTCGCCGCGTACCACTTCTACACCTCGCCCTACCAGTCGCTCATCGCCGACATGACTCCGGCGAACAGTGCCGGCAAGGTCCAGGGATACCAGGCGGTCATGCGCGGGACCGGCATGTTCCTGGGAATGTCCGTTGCCGGCGTCCTGTTCTATCGTTGGGAACCCTCGCCCTTCATCGTCTACGGCCTCATGATCGTGATCAGTACCTACTTCACCGTGCGTGCTTTCGAGGAGCTGGAGCCGGAGGTAGTTGCCAAGCCCTCGGGGCAAGGCCTCTTCGCACAACTCAAGAACATCTGGCTCTCCACGAGGAAATACCCTGGGATACGGCGCTTCATGGTGGCCACATTCCTATGGGAATCGACCTTGGCCGGACTGCGCCCGTTCATCATGTTTTATTTCACTGAGACACTGGGGGCGTCGACGCAGACCGCGGGTCTTTTGATGACCCTTGTTGGCGCCACCTACATCGTGGCGGCCCTCGCAAGCGGCTACCTCGCCGACCGGTACGGGCGCATCACGATCATGCGTGTCGGGCTGGTGATCTTCCTGGGCGGATGTCTGCTTGGCTTCTTCCTGGGCAGCATCAAGTGGGCCTTCGTCTTCCTGCCCATCTTCGGGTTCGGCGGCTCCATCGTCCTGACCCTTCCGTATGCCATCCTCATGGGACTCATGCCGAAGGAGCATATCGGGCAGTTCACTGGGATGTTCTCGATGATGCGGGGCCTCGCTAACGTTGTGGCACCCATTCTCGTCGGCACGGCCATCGACGTCATCAGGCAGTATCGTCATGGCGGCAGCCAGTACGCCGTCATCTGGTTGTACACGGGGGTCATGATCGCCGTCTCGCTGGTCTTCTTTCGCAAGACCGCGAGAGGCCAGGCCATCTAACGGCGCAGCGACCGGCCCGTCCTGGCCGGCTTTGCCCTCACCTGAACGTGGCCTGAACGCCGCCGCTTTTGGCGTTTGGGCGGCTCGCCGTCCGGGCATACCCAGGCGGAGCCTTTTCCGGAAGCCACGTCGCTTGCGCGGCGGGTAAGGAGGTCGACGTGAGATCCGGACCCGACTTCTCGCAGCTACCCCCGATCGAGGACAGCAGCGCCACAGGCCTGCGTTCAGGCAGTTTGGAGACCGAAGCGCTCACTGCGCTCGGCGAGCAGCAGCGGCAACTCATAGCTGCGCTGCAGAGCCGGCAAAACGGTATGACCCTGAGGCAGTTGCAGGCGAAGCTGTCGTGGTCGACGGCAGCTGTCCAGCGCCTGCTCGACGGCCTGCTGGAACGCCAGTTGGTCGCGCGTCTCAACACCATCATCCCCAGTTACACCTACCGGTACGGAGGCGTGGACCTGGACACCGACTGACGGGACTTGCGTATGGCGATGAGGGAAAGAGGCGGCGGGGGAGCCGGCCGGAACCGGGCGTTTGGTAGAATCGCCTGGTCATGACCGAAGTAAATATTCACACCCCCGACCGGAGAGCCATAGGCGTCTTCGACTCCGGGGTAGGTGGGTTGACCGTTCTGCATGAGTGCTTGGTCAATCTGCCCCATGAGGATTTCATCTATCTGGGCGACACGGGGAACTTCCCCTACGGGCCCAAGTCGCTGGCCGAAGTGCGGCGGCTGGCGTTCGCCAATGCGGCCCGGCTGGCCAGCGAAGAAGTGAAGCTCATCGTGGTGGCCTGCAACTCGGCCGCGGCTGCCGCGCTGCCCCAACTGCAATCGTCGTTCGCCACGCCCATCGTCGGCGTGGTCATGCCGGGCGCTCGCGCGGCCGTGCAGGCCACGCGCGAGCGCCGGGTGGGAGTCCTCGCCACCGAGGCGACCGTCCGCTCCAACGCCTATCAGGACGCCCTCTATACGCTCGATGCCGGGTTGGAGGTGTTCGCGATCGCGGCACCGCGGCTGGCGCCGCTCATCCAGGGCGGGGACGTGTTCTCCGAGGAGACGGAGGGGGCGGCGCGCGAAGTCGTCGTCCCGCTCAAAGCCGCGGGCGTGGATACCGTCATCCTCGGCTGCACCCACTACCCGCTCATCACGCCCATGCTGCGCCGCCTGCTCGGCCCGCACGTGGCGCTCATCAACTCGGCCGAGGAGACCGCCCGAGAGGTGGGGGAGATCCTCGAACGCAAGGACAGTGAGAACGAAAAGGACCGGGAAGGGGAATACCGCTTCCTGACCACCGGTGATCCGGAGGAATTCCGCGAGGTGGGAGCCCGCTTCCTGCAGTTGCCTATTCGAGAGGTGGAACAGACATGACCAACGCCGCGAGGCCCGGCGGCCGCGCTCCGGGTGAGCTCCGCCCCCTGAAGATCACCCCGGACTTCATCAGCACCGCAGATGGGTCGGTTCTGATGGAACTCGGTGGCACGCGCGTGCTGTGCTCGGCCATGATCACTCCCGGAGTGCCGGGATGGAGACGGGGAAGCGGCGAAGGCTGGCTGACGGCCGAGTACTCTCTGTTGCCGAGTTCCACGCGGGATCGTACGCCGCGGGAAGCCGTGCGCGGCAGGCAGGACGGCCGGACCGTGGAGATCCAGCGCCTCATCGGCCGGAGCCTGAGGGCCGTCATGGACCCCAAGGTATTGGGGGAGAAGACCATCTACATCGATTGCGACGTCATCGAGGCCGACGGCGGCACGCGTTGTGTGGCCGTGAGCGGCGGGTTCCTGGCCCTTCACTTGGCCTGCAAGCGCGCGGTGGACTCCAAGCTCATGAAGGTGTTGCCCATCACCGACTCGGTAGCGGCCGTGAGCGTGGGTGTCGTGGCCGGCGAAGCGGTGGTGGACCTGGAATACGAAGAAGATTCCTGCGCCGATGTGGACATGAACGTGGTGATGACCGGCAGCGGCCGGCTCATCGAAGTCCAGGCGACCGCCGAAGCGCGCCCGTTCGATCGGGAGATGCTCGATACCCTTCTGGGTCTCGCCGAGATGGGCATCGGCACGATCAAGGACGAGCAGTCGGCGGTGATCGCCAAGGCGTACTTCGGGTCGGCGGCAGGTGGAGCCGTCAAGAAGTGATGGAGCGCATCCCGGTAGTGGTCGCCACCGGGAACGCGGGCAAGGTCCGCGAGTTCGACCGGCTGTTCGCCGGGGTATTCGAGGTCCTGCCGCTGCCCAAGGGTGTCACCCTCCCCGCGGAGACCGGGCGAACCTTCGCCGAGAACGCCAAGCTCAAAGCTCAGACGGTCTTCCAGACGCTGGGCGCCCGGCAGGGCGTCGTCGCCGACGATTCCGGCTTGGAAGTCACGGCGCTTGGCGGCCGGCCCGGGATCTACTCGGCCCGCTTCGCGGGCGAGAACGCCACGGACGCGGAGAACGTCCGCAAGCTGCTCGGTGAACTCCACGGTTCCGCAGACCGGAGCGCCCGGTTCGTGTGCGCCCTCAGCCTGGTCCTGCCGGGCGTGGGCGAGTCGCCAGCCCCTCGGCTCGTGGAAGTGGAGGGCTTCACCTGTGGTGCCATAGCTCGGGAGCCGCGCGGTCTGGACGGGTTCGGTTACGACCCGGTCTTTCAGCCCGAGGGCTGGGATCTCACGCTGGCCGAGGCCGATCCCAAGGATAAGGACGCGGTATCGCATCGCGGCGCGGCTGCCCGCGCGCTCGTGCAGGCTGTGGAACGGGCGGGGTAGGGCCGACGTGGACCACGAAGCGTTCTCCGAACTCGTGGCCGAGGCGCTGGATTCGCTTCCCGAGGTGTTCCTCGCGAGGATGGTGAACGTGGAAGTGCTCGTCGAGGAATGGCCGAGCCCCGTGGACCTCGAGGCCGCCGGCCTGCGGCCGGGCGACCGGGCAGCGCTCTTGGGTCTGTACCACGGCGTCCCGCTGACGCGCCGGGGCAGCTCGTATGCCGCACTCCCGGACATGATCACCATCTACCAGATGCCCATCGAGCGGTATTGCGGGAACGACCCCGACGCCATCCGCAAGCAGGTACAGCACACGGTGATCCACGAGATCGCCCACTACTACGGCATCAGCGATGAACGGCTGGACGAACTGGGCTACGACTGAGCGATGACCGGGTGGCTGTGAGCCCGGGCGCCGGCTGCGCAGGCGCCGCCCTCTACCGGGAAAGCCGCCGGGCAAGCTCTAGCACGAACCGCCGGTCGGTGGGGCGCATGCGCCGCGCGAGCTGGCTCAACTCCCGACTCTCGGCGTCCTCCTCGGCCACGTCCTCGAGCATGAGTTGTTCCGGCTGAAGGAAGGGGTCCTCCTCGTCGAGGGCGGCGTGGTAGAGAAGTTCCCGCGCAGGTACGCCGAGAGCAGCCGCGATGGCTTCGATGACGTCGGTGGTGGGGTTCTTGCGACCCTTCTCGATGTCGCCCAGGTAGCTCTTGGACACGCCGGACTCATCTGCAAGTGCTTGCAGGGTAAAACCGCGGTCCGAGCGGAGCTTCCGAACCGTGAGTCCGATGTAATCGGCGAGGCGCCTTTCCGTCACAGTCGCCACCATTGTTCCTGAGTCGTTGGGAGTCAGGGGGGACCGTCGTACGCTCGCAGTGTATGCGGGGGCATGCGAGAATGCAACCATCACTGCGTAAGGAGCCTCTCCATGCCTCGAAAACTGCTCTATCTGGACCCTTGGTCCGGTCTCTCAGGAGACATGACCCTATCCGCCCTGCTGAGCGTCGGCGGCGCCGATGCGGAGGATGCGCTGCAGAGCGCGGTCCGCTCTCTGGGACTGAACGGGGTGGCGGTGGAGGTGGAGAGGGTCGTCGAGTGGGGGCTCGCCTGTACCCGGATCAAGGTGCAGGGTGAGGACGCCCCGCCGCTTCGCCATCTCGAGCAGATGCTCACGGTGATCGACCGGGCGGCCGTGTCCGAGCGGGTGAAAGACCAGGCTCGGGCGGCCGTCATCAGGCTGGCCGAGGTGGAAGCCGGGATCCATGGCTGCGAGGTGGATCACATCCACTTCCATGAGGTGGGGGCGGCGGACACGCTGGTAGACGTGGTGGGTACCTTCGTACTGATAGAGGCGCTGGGCGTGGACCAGGTTTCCGTGGGGACGATCCCCGTGGGGGGAGGGACGGTTGAGATCGCCCACGGGCGCATGGGAGTGCCCGCGCCGGCGACCGCGGCACTGCTCTGCGGATTTGAGACCGTCGGCGGGCCCGAGATGCGCGAACTCACCACGCCGACCGGCGCCCTGTTGGCCGGCCAACTGGCTACTTCGCAGGGCCCCATGCCACGCATGACCGTGAAGGCCGTCGGCTACGGCGCGGGGACGATGAAGCTGGAGCACGGCCCGAACGTGCTGAGAGTGGTGCTGGGTGAGGCGTCTGATGTTGGCGGCTCCGGCGCGACCAGTGGCGACACCGTGGTTGAGTTGCAGACCAACATCGACGACGTGTCGCCGGAAGTGATCGGCTATGCCGCGCGGCGCCTGCGCGAAGCAGGCGCGCTGGACGTCTGGACAGTAGCCGCCCAGATGAAGAAGGACCGACCGGGAGTGGTATTGCATGTGCTCGTCACGCCGGAGCGTGAAGGCGCGGCCGTCGACATCCTGTTCGCGGAGACCGGTACGCTCGGCGTGCGCCGAGCGCCCCTCGAGCGCTACGTGGCTGGCCGGGGAAGCTGGACGGTGAGCGTCGGGGGGCACGACGTCGACGTGAAGTGGGGCGCCTGGGGAGAGGGCGTGAGTCTGGCTCCGGAGTTCGAGCAGGCCGCCCGCGTAGCAGAGGCCGCCGGCGTGCCTCTCCGGGACGTCATACAGGAAGCGGTGGAAAAGGCGCGGCTGCAACTCGGGAAAGGCGGAGCGCCGTGACGGTTGGCGGCGGCCCCGGCCCAGCCGGACGCCCGGGAGCAGGGCCGAAACCGGAATGGCTGAAGAAGCGGCTGCCAGACGCTGCATCGCTGCGGGCGATGGAAGGCCTGCTTCAGCAGCGGGGCCTTCATACCGTGTGCGAGAGCGCGCTGTGTCCCAATCTGGGTGAGTGCTTTGGCAAGGGCACGGCGACCTTCCTCATCATGGGCGACGTCTGCACGCGGAACTGCGGCTTTTGCGGGGTCACCAGCTCGGTGCCCGGGCCGCTAGATGCGGACGAACCCGCACAGGTGGCGGACGCTGTCGCGCGGTTGGGGCTGCGGCACGTCGTGGTAACGTCGGTGACCCGCGATGACCTGCCTGACGGCGGCGCCGGGCACTACGTCGTCACCATCGCGGCGATCCGGGCGGCCGTGCCGGCCGCGACCATCGAGGTGCTGGTGCCGGACTTCGGGGGTGACCCGGGACAGGTCGGCCGGGTGCTTGCCGAGCGGCCGGACGTCTTCAACCACAACCTTGAGACCGTTCCCCGTCTCTATCCCACCGTGCGGCCTCAGGGCGTGTACGAACGGTCGCTTGCGGTGCTCCGCCAGGCTGCCGCCGTGGGCGAAAGCGTCGTGAAGACAGGCATCATGGTCGGACTGGGGGAGACCTCCGACGAAGTGCGCCAAGTCCTGGCCGACGCTCGCGCGGCCGGTGTCGACGTGGTCACCATCGGCCAGTACCTCCGTCCGTCATCGTGTCACCTGCCGGTGGTGGAGTACGTGCACCCGGACACCTTCGCAGAGTATGGAGCGTGGGGCGAGGAATTGGGTCTGCAGGTACATTCCGCGCCGTTCGTGCGGAGTTCCTTCCATGCGGGCGAAAGCTTCGCCGAGGCCAGACAGCGGGGGCCCCAAGGGCTTCCCAGCTAAGCTCCTCGGTTACCGGAAAGAAAGCGGCAACCTGGGCTCATTTCCGGTATTCTGTCCAGTGCGCCATGCTGCGTGGCCAGGGGGACACCGGGGGGAGCTGCGCGTTCCAGAATGGGCTGGCCGTCGGACCCACGGGTGGTGATGTGAGCGAACAAGCATTAGAGGAACAGTTCCGCGAACTGCTGGAGCACTACAAGGGGGAAAGGGGGGCTTTGGTCCCCCTTTTGCAGGGCGCTCAGGCGATCTTCGGGTGGTTGCCCGAAGACGTGATGGGTAGGGTGGCGGAAGCCGCCGGCGAGCCGCTCAGCAAAGCCCTCGGGGTAGCCACGTTCTACTCGCAGTTCCGGCTGAAGCCGCACGCCAAGAACACCATCCGCTGCTGCCACGGCACCGCATGCCACGTCTCCGGGGCTCCTCTCATCACTCAGGAGATCGAGCGCTACCTGGGCGTGCACCCCGGCGAGAACACCGAGGACATGCTTTTCACGCTCGAAGAGGTTCACTGCGTGGGTGCGTGCGGCATGGCCCCCGTGGTCATGATCAACGATCGGGCCCACGGCAAACTCACCCCTGAGAAAGGCCGCGCGGTGGTGAAGGAGTTCCGGGAAGCCGAACTTGCCGCTGCCGCCGACGGGAATGGCGACGGTCACGTGTGCGCGTGCGCGGCCGCCGAGGGGGCTGCCGAATGAGCGCCGCGCAGCGTACGTTGGTCAAGCCGGCGCCTAGCAAGCCGCGCCTCACCGAGCCCGAGGTCGACATCCGTATCTGTCTGGGTACCGGGGGCGTCGCGGCCGGTAGCCGCGAGGTCCTCAAGGCCTTCGAAGAGAAACTGGCCGATACCGGAGTGCTGGCGGTCATCCGTCCGCGCGAGGACGACTGCGCGAACGGGCGTTGCGCCTCGGTCACCGGCACCGGCTGCCAGGGCCTGTGCGCCATGGACCCGCTGGTGGAGATCCACATGGGGAGCAACGGCTCCCGCAGTAAGGTGACCTATGGCCAGGTCACCCCGGCCATGGTCGACGACATCATCCAGAAGCACATCCTGGGCGGCGAGCCCATCGAGAAGTGGATCGTCCGCACCGACGCAGGCCCTACCGAGTACGACCCGTTCTTCGCGACCCAGGAGAAGCTGGTCCTGCGCCACGTGGGCATCATCGACCCGGAGGAGATCGAGGACTACCTGGAAGCGGACGGCTACCAAGCCCTCTACAAGGTCCTCACCAGCATGACGCCCGAGCAGGTGCGGGAAGAAGTCCTTGCCTCCGGTCTTCGGGGCCGTGGGGGTGCGGGCTTCCCGACGGGGCTCAAGTGGAAGTTCGCCGCCGCGAACAACCCCGAAGACGGGCAGAAGTACTTCATCTGCAACGGCGACGAGGGTGACCCGGGCGCGTTCATGGACTGCTCGGTGCTGGAGGGTGATCCGCACGCCGTGTTCGAGGGGATGGCTATCGGCGCTTACGCCATCGGCGCTTCGATCGGCTATGTCTACGTCCGGGCGGAATACCCGCTGGCCATCCGCCGCCTGAAGATAGCCATGAAGGCAGCCGAGGAGAAGGGCCTTATCGGCGACAACATCATGGGCTCGGACTTCTCCTTCCACCTCAAGCTCAAAGAGGGAGCCGGAGCGTTCGTGTGCGGCGAAGAGACCGCCCTCATGCAGTCCATCGAGGGCGACCGGGGGATGCCGAGGCTGCGGCCTCCGTTCCCGGCGGAGTCGGGGCTATGGCATCGCCCGACCAACATCAACAACGTGGAGACCCTGGCGGTGGTCCCCTGGATCATCCTGAACGGGGCGGGGGCGTTCGCGTCGCGGGGCTACGAGAAGTCCAAGGGCACCAAGGTGTTCGCCCTGGCCGGCAAGGTGAACCGCACCGGGCTGGCCGAAGTGCCCATGGGAATGCCTCTGCGGGACGTCATCTACACCATCGGCGGCGGCATCAAGAAGAACAAGAAGTTCAAGGCCGTGCAGATGGGCGGCCCCTCCGGCGGCTGCCTGCCCGATTCCCTGCTCGATCTGCCCGTGGACTACGAGACCATCAACCAGACGGGCGCCATCGTCGGTTCGGGCGGGATGATCGTCATCGACGAGGACAACTGCATCGTCGACACTGCCCGTTACTTTCTCAGCTTCACCCAGCAGGAGAGTTGCGGTAAGTGCCCGCCGTGCCGCATCGGCACCATGCGAATGCTCGAGATCCTCACCAAGATCTGCGAGGGCAAGGGCACGCTCGGCGATATCGAGTTCCTGAAAGAGATCGCCTCGCAGGTGAAGATCGGTTCGCTCTGCGCCCTCGGCGGCACCGCTCCCAACCCCGTGCTCACCGCCCTTCAGTACTTTGAGGAGGAGTTCGTCGAGCACGTCGTGGAGCACAAGTGCCGGGCCGGCGCCTGCGCCGCTCTCACCACCTACTCAATCGATCCCCAGACGTGCACCGGCTGCCGGGCTTGTATCCGCGCGTGCCCGGTGGAGGCTATCTCTGGTGAGCGTAAAGAAGTGCATGTCATCGATCAATCGCTGTGCATCAAGTGTGGTGCCTGCTTCGAGAAGTGTCGGTTCGACGCTGTGAGGAGGTCCTGATGTCCCCCGCTGGTACCAACGGCCAGGAAATGATCACCCTGACCCTCAACGGCCGCGAGGTGCAAGCCCAGCCGGGTCAGACCATCCTCGAGGTGGCGCGCGCCGCAGGCGTAGATATCCCGACCCTCTGCTACGACAGCCGCCTGGAAGCCTACGGCGCATGCCGTATGTGCCTGGTGGAAGTGGAAGGCGCTCGTGGGCCGATGGCTGCATGCGGCACCAAGGTCACGGCCGGCATGAAGGTGCAGACCCACACCGAGAAGATCGCCAAGCTGCGCAAGTTCGTCCTCGAACTGCTGCTGACCAACCACCCGCTCGACTGCCCCGTTTGCGAAGCCGCCGGCGACTGCAAGCTGCAGGACTACGCGTACGAATACCTCGTGGACATGGTCCCGTGGGGCTGGCGCCCGCCGTCGCAGCAGGGTCCGGGCGACCATCCAAACATCGCTCACTACGGCTCCCGCTGCATCTTGTGCGGCCGCTGTGTGCGGATCTGCCGCGAAGTCATGTCCATCGGTTGCTGGGGCTACCTCAATCGCGGCTACGACAGCGAGGTGGACACCCCGTACCGGCTGCCCCTGCAGAAAGTCGGCTGCGTGTCCTGCGGCCAGTGCGTCAGCACCTGCCCGGTGGGCGCCATCGCCGGCCAGCGGACCCCGCAGAACGCCCGCGCCTGGCAGACCGGCAAGGTCGCGACCACCTGCTCGTACTGCGCCGATGGCTGCCGCTTGGTGGTCAGCTCGTTCCGCGACCGGGTCGTCAAGGTGTCCTCTGAAGAGCTGAAGGGCCTGAACGGCGGCAACCTGTGCGTGAAGGGCCGCTTCGCTCTCGGCTACTCCGACGCCGCCGACCGGGTGACCGCTCCCAAGGTCGCCGGGGCGGATGTGTCCTGGGAGGAAGCGCTCAAAGCCGCCGCGGACAAGATCGGCGCGGTGCGCAGAGCGAGCGGCGGCCAGGCTGTGGCCGCGGTCCTGGGGACGAACGTCACCAACGAAGCTGCCTACCTCGCGCAGAAGATGATGCGCACGGTGGTCGGCTCGAACAACATCGACTCGATCGATCACAACGAGCTGGCGGCGGCGGAGACGGCCCTGGGGGCGACCCTGGGCACCGACGCCGTCACCAACTCGCGGTTCGACCTGGAGCAAGCCGGCGCCATCCTGGTGCTGGGCGCCAACCTTCCCGACAGCGACCCGGTGCTGAACCTCACCGTGGTGCAGGCGCTGCGGACGAACAAGCCGGTGATCGCCGTGGATCCGCGGCGCACGGACCTGGCCGCCAAAGCCAAGTACCACCTGGCGCTGAAGCCCGGGACCGACTTGGCCGTTCTGCGGGCCATGATGAAGCACATCCTCGAAGTCAAGCTGCAGGACGCAGATTTCATCGCGGCTAACACCGAAGACTTCGCGGCGCTCGAGGCGTCGCTGACCGGGGTGGACGTAGCCGCGGAAGCCGCGGTCGCGGGCGTAGATGCGGCAGTCCTTAAAGCCGCCGCCGTCGAGTTCGCCCAGGCAGGAGCGGCCGCGATCTTTGTGGGCCAGGGACTCAACCAGGGCACGCAAGCCGAGGAAGCCTTCGGGGCAGCTGCCGACCTGGCCCTGCTGACCGGCAACGTAGGCCGTCCGGGCGCCGGCATATATCCAGTGCGTGCGGGCGCAAACTCCCAGGGTCTGAAAGACATGGGCGTTCGGCCCGACAAGCTCCCCGGTGGCTCGCACGCCGCCAAGTTCGAGGCGGCCTGGGGCGCCGGCGTGGCGGCTCTGCCGGCGGGTGTGGCTCTCGCCGACCTGGTACCGGCCATCGAAGCAGGGACCGTCAAGGCCCTCTATGTCATCGGTGCCGACCCGGCGCTGGCTTTGGCCGGCGACGAACGGACCAAAGCTGCTCTGGCGAAACTGGAAGCCCTTGTTGTCCAGGACTCGTTCCCGACCGACACAGCGGCGAGCGCGCACGTGCTGCTGGCGTCCGCGGTGGCCTTCGAGGACGAGGGCACGTTCACCAACGGTGAGCGCTTCGTCCAGCGGGTCCGCGCCGCGGCTCCCGCGCGCGGCGCCAGCCTCGCCGACTGGGCCATCGTCCAGAGACTCGCGAACGCATTAGGCGCCGACTGGGTCTACGCCGGCCCGTCCGACGTGATGCGCGAGATCTCGGAGCTCAACCCGGACTACCGCGGCATCAGCTACGACAAGATCCAGGACGCCAAGGTGCAGGTGCCGTGTGTCGCCGACGATTGCGGCGGCACGCCCATCCTGCTCGCCGACGGTGCCAAGAAGTGCCGCTTCGTAGCGGTGCCGGCTGCGGCTGCGCAGCTCGCCGGCGACGGTGCCTACACCTTGCTGGTCGGCTCGGTGAAGGAACACCATGCCACCGGTGTCCGCACCCGGCGTTCCGCTGGGAGCACACGCTTGCTGCCCGAAGCCCGGCTGGAGATCAACCCGGCCGATGCCGCCGCGCTTGGTATCGCCTCGGGTGACATGGTCCGCGCCGCAGCCGTGGGCGGCGGCGCCCTCACAGTAGAGGCCGCAGTGACGGACAGCGTCCCGGTGGGCTGCGTATTTCTGCCCACCTTCTCGGCGACGGCTCCGGCCGCCAGACTACTGGGCGCCGGCGGACATCCTGCGGTGAGGGTGGAGAAGGTCTAGCTCTCTCAAGAGGCGGGCCGCGCCGGAGGCGGCGAGCCCGCACCGAAGAACCTGGGAAACAGGAGCGGGGCGCGCCAAGTGGCGCGCCCCGTCTCATTGTCGGGTGTGAGTCTGTGGTCTGTGGCTCCGAAGGGCCAGGCAGCGCCGGCGTGCTACACGTCGTCCTCGGCCGAATCCCCGGCGGTGTGCGTAGCCAGGTGTTCAGGCACGTCTTTGCCTTTCTTACGGGCGGCCTCCCGGGCCTTCTCGGCCAGCAGGGCAAGACGGTCGATCACCTTGCGGTTCACCGTGCCCTCGGGGTAGGTACCATCCTCGCTCAGATCGCCTGCCGGCGTGCCGGTGAGGATGCTGATGCCTTCGTCGATGGTGGTCACCGGGATCACGTGGAATCTGCCGGCCGCCATCGCGTCGCAGACCTTCGGGTTCAGCATCAGGTTGCGGACGTTCGATCTCGGGATGAGCACCGTCTCGTCGCCTTTGAGCCCGAGCGCCTCGCACACGGCGAAGTAGCCCTCGATCTTCTCGTTCACACCGCCGATGGCCTGCACTTGGCCGCGCTGGTTCACCGAGCCGGTGACCGCGAAGCGCTGCTGGATGGGCACGCCGGACAAGGAGGAGAGGAGGCAATAGAGCTCCGCCGAGGAGGCGCTGTCGCCCTCCACTCCGGAGTAGGACTGCTCGAACACCAGACGGGCCGTCAGCGACAGCGGCCGCTCCGAAGCGTATTTGGAGCCCAGGTACCCGGCCAGGATCAGAACGCCCTTGGAGTGGATGGGGCCGCCCATCTCCACTTCGCGCTCGATGTCCACGACCTCGCCCTCGCCGAGGCGGTGAGTGGCCGTGATCCGGCTGGGCCGCCCGAACATGTAGTCGCCGATGGAGGAGACCGATAGGCCGTTGATCTGCCCGACGACGGCGCCGGATGTGTCCACCATCACTGTGGCGTCCGCGATCATCTCCCGGACCCGCTCCTCGACGAGGTTGGAGCGGTAGATGCGCTCGTCGATGGCCTTCTGCACGTGGTCGCGCTGCACGATCGTGGCGCCGCCGCTGTTGGACCGCTTGGCCCAGTAGGCGGACTCGGTGAGCAGGTCGTGCACATCGGTGAAGCGCGTGGTCATCTTGCGCTGGTCTTCCACCAGGCGGGAAGTGTGCTCGATCACCCGGGCGCAGGCGTCGGCCGAGAACGGTGGGAGCTTGTGCTCGCGCACCGAGCGGGCGATGAACCGGGCGTAGAGCTTCTCATGTTCGCCGGTGCGGTCCACCGCGCTGTCGAAGTCGGCCTTGACCTTGAACAGCGCCTGGAAGTCCGGGTCCTGGCTGAACAGCAGGTAGTAGACCAGGGGCTCTCCGATCAGAGCGATTTTGGCCTTGAAGGGGATCGGCTCAGGGTCGAGCGACGAGGTGGTAGCGAAGCCCATCTGCTGGGCCACGTCCTCGATGCGGATCTCGCCGGTCTTGAGCGTGCGCTTGAGGCCGTCGTAGGAGTAGGGCTTCAGCAACAGCTCCCGCGCGTCCAGCACCAGGAAGCCGCCGTTGGCCTTGTGCAGGGCGCCGCCTTTGATCATGGTGAAGTCGGTGAAGAGGGCACCGAACTGCGCTTGATGCTCGATGCGCCCCACCAGGTTCTGGAGCACCGGGTTGGTCTCTGTGACCACCGGCGCGCCCTTCTGGTCGGCGTTGTCGGTGATCACGTTGATGCGGTACTTCTGGAACGCGCCCTCGCCCTTCGGCGGCCGCTGGACGGGCACGCCCATGACCATCATGGGCGCCTCTTCATCGGACTTCTTGAAGTCGTCGGCGTTGTCCACGACGTCCTTGAGGACCGCCTGCAGGTACTCGGACATCTCGTTGAACTCGCACCACTTCTCGCAGGCCTCGTCGATGAGGTGCTTCGCGGCCCCCTCGGCCACTTTCCGGTCGAGGTCGCGAAGGGCGTCGCGACCACCGCGCTCGTCCAAACGGACGAGGCGCATGATGCCCTGCAGCTCTTCGTTCAGGGCTTCCAGGGCATCATCGATCTCTTTCTGCTTCTCGGGGGGCAGCGCCTCGTAGGTCTCTCGGGCCATCGGCTCCTCCGGCTTCTCGCCCTTGGGAGCGAAAGCCAGCCCGGCCGGCGTCCTCAGCATCATGAAGCCCTGTCCCCCCGCCTTCTTGCTCAGAGCTTCGAGCTTGGATTCTTGCTGCTCGCCCACCTGCTGGGCGATGGTCCGGCGCTGCTTCTCGTACTCCTCGCTCTCGAAGGCCCGGGTCATGGCCGCCTGCAGGTCCTCCACGAGCTTCTCCATATAGTTCTTGAACTTCTGCGCCTGGCCCGCCGGCATGCGGATGGCGTTCGGTGCGTAGGGCTTGGCGAAGTTGTGAACGTAGATCCAGTCGTCAGGAGCGGGGAGTTCCGCCGCCTGCTTCTTGAGATAGTCGAAGACGGTGCTCGTCTTGCCGGTACCTAGCGGGCCCGAGGCGAAGATGTTGTAGCCTTCGCCTTCGATGCCCACCCCGAACTCCACCGCCGAGACGGCGCGCTCTTGGCCGATGATCTCGGTGAGGTCGGGAAGGTTGTCTGTGGTCTCGAAGGCGAGAGAGGCGGGGTCGCACGCCCGGTAGACCTCGTTCGTCCCCAGCTCTGCCGGCAGGTTTGGCATTTGGATCCTCCGGTCGGTTCGGTAGTGGCCGCGTCGTGCACGGGCTGTTGCCACGCAAAGTACCCGGTAAAACCTCTAGGAAACCGAGAGAAGAGTGTCCGAGGGGGGACTTGAACCCCCATGAGTTATGCACTCACTAGGCCCTCAACCTAGCGCGTCTGCCTATTCCGCCACTC
>Ga0182021_10005322_pt1 | contig 15216 bp, 17 predicted proteins | sample 612E3MmetaG_FD_120493 | JGI IMG/M metagenome (GOLD analysis project Ga0182021, IMG submission 120493) | Permafrost microbial communities from Stordalen Mire, Sweden - 612E3M metaG (Illumina Assembly) | ecosystem: Environmental > Terrestrial > Soil > Wetlands > Permafrost | place: Sweden... | reverse complement strand
GGACGGTGGCGCTGACTGTCAGCGGGCCGGGGGATCGCTGCGTTAGTCGACGGGGACAGCATTGTGCCCATTCGTCTGGAGGATCCATGCAAGCTGCTGTTTCGCCGGGTTCGGCGCAGCCGCAACCGCGTTTGCTCGATCGGGTGCGGGACGCTATTGCTCGCCGCCACTATAGCGCCCGCACGGAGGAGGCATACGTGCACTGGATCAGGCGCTTCATCCATTTCCATGGCAAGCGCCACCCGCGCGATCTCGGCGAGGCGGAGGTTACGGCGTTCCTGAATTATCTCGCGCGTGAGCGCGATGTCGCCGCCGCGACGCAAAACCAGGCGCTCTCGGCCCTGCTGTTTCTTTACCGCGAGGCGCTCGATCAGCCGCTTGCATGGCTGGAGGGGCTGGAGCGGGCGAAGCGCCCGGCGCGCCTGCCGAGCGTGCTCACGGCGGGCGAGGTGCAGCGCTTGTTGGCGCGGCTGGATGGCCCGAAATGACTGATGGCGAGCCTGCTGTACGGCTCTGGCCTGCGCTTGCGCGAGTGCCTCAAGCTGCGCGTGAAGGACCTCGATTTCGGCTACCGCCAGGTCCTGGTGCGCGACGGCAAGGGGGCGAAGGACCGCGTCAGCATGCTGCCGGAGTCGCTCATCGAGCCGCTCATGCAGCAGCTCGTGCGGGTCAAGGCGCTGCATGAAAGAGATCTTGCCGGCGGTTATGGCGAGGTGGAACTGCCCGACGCCCTGTGGCGCAAGTATCCGCGTGCGCCCTGCGAATGGGGCTGGCAATTCGTCTTTCCCTCGCACAAGCTCTCGGCCGATCCGCGTACGGGCGTGATCCGCCGGCATCATGTCTACGAGAATTACCTCGCCCGCGGCGTGCAGCGCGCCGCTCGCGCCGCGGGCATCGTCAAACATGTGTCCTGCCACACCCTGCGCCACTCGTTCGCGACGCACCTGCTGGAGAACGGTTATGACATCCGCACGGTGCAGGAGCTGCTCGGCCATTCAAGCGTGGAAACGACCATGATCTACACGCACGTGATGAACAAGGGTGGGCGCGGCGTGCGCAGTCCGCTTGACGCGCAGGCAGCCGGCGCCCCCGAACGCACCAGGCCGCCGCGGGCAGCGTAGGGCGTGCCGGGACAGGGCCCCGCCCTCGTCGCCGCGTTTTTTTGCGGGCGACAATCACGTCGCTTGTAACGGTTTGTTTCCGCTGTAGACGTTCGCGTTGCCGCGGCGTTATTGTCCTCACCAACTTTTCTTGGGAGGACGAACATGTTCAAACGCAGCCTGATTGCCGCACTGATTCTGGTTCCCGCCATGGGCTTTGCCGCGGATAACACCGCCGGCGCCAAGAGCCCGCGCAGCGGCGGCCATTTCAGCAAGGCCGACACCGATGGCGACGGCAAGCTGTCGCGCGCCGAGGTCGAGAAGGCCATGCCGCAGCTGTCGGGGAAGTTCGACAGCATCGACACCAACAAGGACGGCCAGTTGTCGCGCGGCGAGCTGAACGCGTGGAAGAAGGCGCACCGGGCCGAGCGCCAGGCCAGGGCAGCCGAGCGCTTCCGCCACGCCGACACCGACGGCGACGGCGCCATCAGCCGCGCCGAGGCGGAAAAGCACGCGCCGCGCCTGGCGCAGAAGTTCGACCAGATCGACAGCAACAAGGACGGCAAGCTGACGCAGGACGAACTGCGCGCCTATCGCGAGGCCAAGCGCGGCCGCGGCAGCAAAGCGTAGGCAGGCAGGCCTGCTCGCGCGGCGCTCAGATCAGCCGCGTGAGCAGCGTCAGCACGAGCGACAGCAGAATTGTGCTGGTAAGTGGCAGGTAGTAGTCCCGGCCCTTGAGCCGCACGGTGATGTCCCCCGGCAGGCGGCCGAGGCCGAATCGCCTGAGCCGGGGCGTGAACAGGGTCAGCACGACCAGCGCGAGGATCAGCGTCAATAGCCACTTCAGCATCGAATCATTGTAAACTGCCCGGCACATGCGAGAACGGACGGGGAGAAAAAATGATCGATCTGTATACCTGGAAGACGCCCAACGGCCGCAAGGTTTCGGTGATGCTGGAAGAATGCGGCCTGCGCTACAACGCGCACGCCGTCGACATCGGCAAGGGCGAGCAGTTCACGCCGCATTTCCTTGCCCTCAACCCGAACGGCAAAATCCCCGCCATCACCGACTCGGACGGTCCGGATGGCAAGCCCATCACGCTGTTCGAATCGGGCGCCATCCTGGTCTACCTCGCCGGCAAGACCGGCAAATTCCTGCCCGCGTCCGACCGCGGAAAATACCTCGCCGTGCAGTGGCTGATGTTCCAGATGGCCGGGGTGGGTCCGATGTTCGGCCAGGTGCACCATTTCCTGCGCGCGGCCAAGGAACAGGTGCCCTATGCCATCGAGCGCTACGGCAAGGAGAAAGACCGCCTCTACGGCGTATTGGACCAGCGGCTGGGCGAGGCCGAATATCTCGCCGGCGAATATTCCATCGCCGACATCGCCACCTACCCCTGGGTGGCGCGGCACGAGTGGCACAAGACCGAGCTGGGTGATTTTCCCAACGTAAAGCGCTGGTATGACGTGATCGGCGCGCGCCCGGCGGTCCAGCGCGGCATGGCGGTTCCCGCGTAGGCGCGGCGCGAGCGATTTGGGCACGACTTCCGACCCCGGCCAATTGGAACAACTCGAGATCATAGAAGCGAGCCCGCCGGGCGGCGGCGCCGGGCGGCCTATCCTGTTCGTCCACGGCGCGTTTGCCGCGGCCTGGTGCTGGTCCGAGCACTTCCTGCCTTATTTTGCCGAACAGGGCTTTCGCGCCTGCGCCGTGAGCCTGAGCGGGCACGGAGACAGTCACGGGCGCGAGCGCCTGGACTGGCTTTCCATCTCAGACTATGTGCGCGACCTGGAGCAGGCCGTCAGCACCGTCGGCGGCGATCCGATCATCGTCGGGCATTCCATGGGCGGTTTCGTGGTGCAGAAGTACCTCGAGCGCGCCACGGCGCCCGGCGTCGTGCTCATGGCCTCGGTGCCGCCGCAAGGTCTGCTGTCGGCCTCGATCGCGCTGGCGTTTTCCAACCCCGGGATGTTCGCCGATGTGAACTCGATGATGCATCGCGGCCGCGCCTCGCTCTCGACCTTGCAGCACGCCCTGTTCGCCAGTCCGGTCGCGGAGGACAAGCTGAAGGCTTATTACCGCAGGATGCAGCCGGAATCGCAGCGCGCGATGTGGGACATGACTTTCTTTAACCTGCCGCAGCTGCGGCGCGAGCGCTGCCCGCCGATGCTCGTGCTGGGTGCCGAGCACGACGTTCTGGTGCCGCAGTCGGAGGTCGAAAAGGCGGCGCGCCACTACGGCACCGAGGCGGAGATCTTTCCCGACATGGGACACGTGATGATGCTGGAAGCCGGCTGGCAGAAGGTCGCCGACCGCATCATCGAGTGGGTGCGGGCGGGCGGATTCGATCAGGCCTAGACCGCTTCCAAGCTAGCGCGGCAACTGGACGACGAAGCGCTCGATCCCCGCGAGCAGCATTTCGACGGCGATTGCAGTAAGCACCAGTCCCATCAGGCGTTCCATGGCGATCATGCCGCGCTTGCCGATCCAGCGGCTGATGCGCTGCGCGGAAATCATCACCACGGCGGACGCGAACGTGGCGAGGCTGAGCGCCGCGACCCACTCGTACACGCGCTGCGGCTCGCGCGACACCAGCAGGAGCACCGTGGCCAGCGCCGACGGCCCGGCGATGGCCGGAACCGCAAGCGGCACGATGAACGTGCCCGTTTCTCCGGTTTCGCCGAATATGCCCTCGGCGTGCGGGAACACCATGCGCAGGGCGATCAGGAACAGGATCAGCCCGCCGGCGATGCCCAGCGCGGTGTCCGACAGGCGCAGCAGCTGCATGAACTGGTGGCCGCCGAACATGAAGGCGAGCAGCACTGCATAGGCAATGGCGCATTCGCGCAGGACTACCTTCGCACGCGCGCGCGGCGCGACGTTTTTCAGTACCGAGATCACCAGCGGCATGTTGCCGAAGGGATCCATCACCAGGATCAGCAGTATGGTGGCGGAAACGATATCCACGGCGAAACGCTACAGCGAGCTGCGCCGGTCGCCGCTGGAGAAACCCATCAATGGCGCCGCATACTCTTTTCCAAACGCAATCACCTTGAACAGCTCGCCCATTTCGGATGGCGAGAGCAGCGCTTGCGCCGCGGCCGCCTGCGGCAGATAGGCTGCGGCATTTTCCGGCGGCGTGCGCAGCATGATGTCGGTGATGCCGCAGTTGACGAGAAACTGCGCCTGGCCGGTGTAGCCTAGCAGTTCGAGCCCAGCCTCCTCCCCGGCGCGAGCCGTGGCGCTGAAATCGATATGGCTGGTGATGTCCTGCAGCCCGGGCAGGAAAAACGGGTCGGCATGCGCGCGATGGCGGTAATGGCACATCAGCGTGCCCTCGCTGCGCTGGGCGTGGTAGTACTCGTGCGCCGGGAAGCCATAATCGACGAGCAGGATCACGCCTCGCGCCATCGATTGCGCGAGCGTCCTGACGAAGCCGCGGGCGACCAGCTGGATCTCGGTTTGATAGCCTTCGGGCAATTGCAGCGCCGCCGCCGCCGAGACCAAATCGGCGCCCGCCGGCCGCCAAGCCCAGGCGAAGGTCCCGTCCTGCAGTGCAACGCCGCCTTCCTCCAGTGTGGACGAGCCGGCCCTGACCACATGCACCGGCATCGCATCCAGCACCTCGTTGGCGATAATCAGGCCCGCATACAGCGTCGGCAGCCGGTTGAGCCAGATCACGCGCTCGAGCAGATGCGGCACCTTCAGCGCGAGCAGATCGCGCTCGCGCTCGCGCAGGTCGGGACTGACTTCGAGGATGTAGTAATTGCGCGGCAGCCGGTCCATGTGCTCCAGTTCGGCCAGCATGGCGGCGGCGAGGGCGCCCGAGCCGGCGCCGATTTCCAGGATCTGGTCGAGGCCTGATTCCAGTATCTCGGCCGCCTGGCGCGCCAGGGTCTGGCCGAAGAGCGGCGTCATTTCGGGGGCGGTGATGAAATCGCCCTCGCGCCCGAGTTTCCTCGCGCCGGCGGTGTAATAGCCCATGCCCGGCGCGTACAGCACGAGCTCCATGTAGCGCGCGAACGGGATCCAGCCGCCATGGGCGGCGACGTCGTCGCGGATCAGCGCGGCGAGCTTTTCGCTGTGCGCCAGCGCCTCGGCCGGCGGGGTGGGCAAATCACTCATACCCGGGATAGTGCGCGAATCCGGTAAAATCTTCAAATGAAGTCGACGCAACTGCAAGGCAAGACCATCCTCGTCACCGGCGCGGCCAAGCGGGTCGGCGCGGCCATCGCGCGCCGGTTGCACCGCGCCGGCGCCAACCTGACGCTGCATTACCACGCGTCGGAGCGCGAAGCGCACGCCCTGCAATCCGAGCTCAACCTGCAGCGCGCGCAGTCGGTGATGCTGGTGCAGGCCGATCTGCTGGAAACCGCCGGCCTGGGGGAAATCGTGAAAACCTGCGTGGAGCGCTTCGGTGCGCTGGACGCCCTGGTCAACAACGCCTCGGCGTTCTACGCGACCCCGGTCGGCGCGATCAGCGCGGCGAACTGGGACGATCTCGTCGGCGCGAATCTGAAGGCGCCCCTGTTTCTCGCCCAGGCGGCGGCGCCCCACCTGAAAAGAACTGCGGGCTGCATCGTCAACATCACCGACATTCACGCCGAACGGCCGCTGAAAAACTACGTGGTCTACAGCATCGCCAAGGCGGGGCTCGACGGCCTCACCAAGTCGCTCGCGCGCGAGCTCGGTCCCGAGGTGCGCGTCAACGCGGTCGCGCCCGGCCCCATCGCCTGGCCCGAAGACGGGTCGTTCGACGAGGTGACGCGCCAGCGGGTGATTTCGCATACGCTGCTTAAGCGCATCGGCGAGCCCGATGACATCGCCCGCGCGGTGTACTATCTGATCGCCGAGGCGCCATATGTAACAGGCCAGATCATCGCTGTCGATGGCGGCAGGAGCGCAAATCTGTGATCGATCAAATATGAACGCCCCTGACCACAAGCAGCTGGAAAAACAGCGCTTCGAAGCGAACAAGCTGGAAAAGCGCCTGTGCCGCCTCGCCGGGCAGGCCATCGCCGATTTCAACATGATCGAGGCCGGTGACCGCGTCATGGTCTGCCTCTCGGGCGGCAAGGACAGCTATGGCCTGCTCGACGTGTTGCTCAAGCTGCGCCAGCGCGCGCCGATCGATTTCGACATTGTCGCGGTCAATCTCGACCAGAAGCATCCGGGCTATCCGGCGCACGTCCTGCCCGATTACCTGAAGTCGCTGGGCATTGAATTTTTCATCGCGGAGCAGGACACCTATTCCGTGGTCAAGCGCCTGATCCCCGAAGGCAAGACCATGTGCTCCCTGTGCTCGCGCCTGCGCCGCGGCGTACTGTACCGCCTCGCCGGCGAGCTCGGCGCGACGCGGATCGCCCTGGGCCACCATCGCGACGACATCCTGGAAACTTTTTTTCTCAACCTGTTTTTCGGCGGCAAGCTGAAGGCCATGCCGCCGAAGCTGGGCTCGGACGACGGCAAGCACGTCGTGATCCGCCCGCTCGCCTACGTGAAGGAAAAGGACCTTGCGCGCTACGCCGAGGTGCGCGCCTTCCCGATCATTCCCTGCGACCTGTGCGGCTCGCAGGACCACCTGCAGCGTAAGCAGGTGAAGCAGATGCTCAGGCTGTGGGAAAAGGAATTTCCCGGACGGGTCGAGACCGTTTTCAACAGCCTGCAGCGGGTGGCGCCCTCGCATCTGCTGGACCGGAAGTTGTTCGATTTCCCCGCCGTCTCCGCAGGCGGGTTTGCCACCGAGGATGGCGATAAGGCCTTTGATGCAGAAGACTTTTCGTCTCTTGCGGTAGCTCGGTTGAGGATCGTGCCGGCGATAGAATAGACTGGCGAGGAAGGTCAGTTTGTCAAATTGAATTTGTCATGCTAAGATTTCGGCATGAACTGCGCTGAACGATTGGTTTCGATTTTCGGCAGCCAGGCCGAGGTGGCCCGGCGCTTCCAGTTGGACCGTGCCGTCGTCAACAACTGGGTCAAATCCGGTTATGTACCGGCGCGCTGGGCGATGGAGGTCGAGCGCGCCACCGAGGGCAAGGTCGAGGCGGTCGAAGTGCTCAACGAAGCCAACGCCAAGAAGCCGGTCCGAGTCAAATCGCGCCCCGACGATCTGTTCGGGTCGCATCTTCCAGGGAGTGACGCAATGAGTGATTTCGCACCAGCCAAACGCATCCATTCTTTCCATCCGCCGCAGCGCACGCTGATGGGGCCCGGCCCCTCGGAGATCAACCCGCGCGTGATGGCGGCGATGAGCCTGCCCGCGATCGGTTACCTCGACCCGGTGTTCGTGGAAATGATGGAGGAACTGAAGTCGCTGCTGCGCTACGCGTTTCAGACCAAGAATTCGCTCACCTTCCCCGTTTCCGGCCCGGGTTCGGTCGGCATGGAATACTGCTTCGTCAATCTGGTCTCCCCCGGGGACAAGGTCGTCGTCTGCAGGAACGGCGTGTTCGGCGGGCGCATGATCGAGAACGTGGAACGCGCCGGCGGCGTCCCGATCATCGTCGAGGACGCCTGGGGCGAGGCGATCGACCCGCAGAAGCTCGAAGACGCGCTGAAGAAGAATCCGGACGCGCGCCTGGTCGCGTTCGTGCACGCCGAGACCTCGACCGGGGTGCAGTCCGACGCGAAGGCGCTGGTGAAGGTCGCGCACAAGCATAACGCCCTCGCCATCGTCGATGCCGTGACGTCGCTCGGCGGCACACCGGTGCTGACCGACGAATGGAACTTCGACGCGGTCTATTCCGCCAGCCAGAAATGCCTGTCGTGCACACCGGGCCTGTCGCCCGTGTCATTCAGCGACCGCGTGGTCGAGCACGTGAAGGCGCGCAAGGACAAGATCCATTCCTGGTTCATGGATATGAACCTGCTGCTCGGCTACTGGGGCGCGACCAGCCGCACCTATCACCACACGGCGCCGACCAACAGCCTGTACGCGCTGCACGAGGCGCTGCTGATCCTCAAGGAAGAAGGCATCGAAAACTCCTGGGCGCGCCACACGCGCCACCACCTCGCGCTGAAGGCCGGTCTTGAGGCCATGGGGCTGAAGTTCCTGGTCAAGGAAGAGGCGCAATTGCCGCAGATGAACGCGGTGATCATCCCAGAGGCGATCAAGGCGCGCGAAGCCGAAGTGCGCAAGACCCTGCTCACCGAATTCAACCTCGAGATCGGCGCCGGATTGGGGCCCCTGGCCGGCAAGATCTGGCGCATCGGCCTGATGGGCTATTCGTGCAAGCCGGAGAACGTCATGCTGTGCCTGTCTGCACTCGGCTCGGTGCTCTCCGACATGGGTCTGCCGATACACGTCGGCGACGCCGAAGCGGCCGCGCACGGCGCCTACGCCGCGCTGCACGCCAAGGCGGCGCAGCAGAAACAGCAGCAAAAAAAGCGTGTAGCCTGACACGACAGCTTCGCTCCCAACTTGGGAGCCCGCGGAAAACGGCGAGCTTAGGTTCGCCGTTTTTTTCGCCTGATCAAGCGCCATGGCCGGCAGGCGGGGCTAGCCGCCTGCCGGGAAAACGGCTTACACTCTCCCTCCATGCGGCTTGCGCTGGAAGCAAACGTCCTCGCCTCGGCCGCGGCAAAGGAGGAGTTGATGGCAGTCAGGATGCTGCGCTCGACGTCGCGCGCTATTGCGCTCGCGCTGATGGCGGCGCTTGCGCTCGCGGCCTTGCCGGCAGCCCGCGCGCAGGAGCGCTATCCCAGCCGGCCGATCCGCATTATCGTGCCGTTTACCGCAGGCACCGGCATGGATCTGCTCGCGCGCACCATCGGGCAAAAGTTGTCCGAGCGCCTCAAGGTGCCGGTGGTGGTCGACAACCGCGCGGGCGCCAGCGGCAATATCGGCACCGAAGCGGTATCCAAATCTTCCCCCGACGGCTACACCTTGCTGATGACCGCGAGCACCATAGTGCAGAACGCGGCGCTGTCGCGCTCCGTGCCCTACGACCCGGTGCGCGGCTTCGCGCCGATCGGCCTGACGGCGATCGGCAACATGGCGCTGGTGGTGCATCCCTCGGTTGCGGCGAAGTCGGTGTCCGAGTTCGTCGCCCTGGCCAAGGCGCAGCCTGGCAAGCTCAACTATGGTTCGCCCGGCAGCGGCACGCCGCATCACCTGGCGATGGAACTGTTCAAGCTGAACTTCTCCATCGACGTCGCGCACGTACCGTACAAAGGGACGGCCGGCGCCGTCACCGATCTCCTGGGCGGGCAGTTGCAGGCGATGTTTCTGCCGGTGCACGTCGCCCTGCCGCATGCGCGCGCCGGCAAGCTGCGCATGCTGACCGCGGGCGGGGCGAATCGCTCGCCCGTGACGCCCGAACTGCCGTCCCTCGCCGAGGAGGGCGTGAAGGACATCGATGTCGACATCTGGTACGCGCTGTTCGCCCCGGCCGGGCTGCCGCGCGACACGGTTGCGCTGCTCAATGCCGAAGTGGTGGCGATCCTCGCGCAATCCGACGTGCGCGACAGCCTGCAAAAGCAGGGGCTGAATCCGGTCACGGGGACGCCGGAAGAATTGGCGCGACTGGTCGAGAGCGACCTCGAACGCTGGACCAGGGTGGTGCGCGCTGCGCACATCAGCGCCGACTGACTGACATACATACAATCTAGGGGTGACGATGAAGCTCGATATTTTCAATCATCTTTTTCCAAAGAAATTCTACGAGCGCATGCTCGAAGTCTCGCCCAAGGGACGCGACATGCAAAAGCGCGTGCGCGAAATCCCCTGCATCGTCGACCTGGACGAGCGTTTTCGCATCATGGACCAGTTCGGCGACTACGCGCAGGTGATCTGCCTGCCCTCGCCGCCGATCGAGGTGTTCGGCCCGCCGCCGCTCTCGACGGAAATGGCGCGGCTCGCCAACGACGGCTTCGCCGAATTGGTGCGCAAGTACCCGCAGCGCTTTCCCGCGTTCGTCGCCTCTTTGCCCATGAACGACCCGAAAGGCCTCTTGGTCGAGGCGCGCCGCGCGATCAACGAACTCGGTGCGGTCGGGGTGCAGGTGTTCAGCAACGTCAACGGGCGGCCGCTCACCGCGCCGGAGACGCTGCCGCTATTCAACCTGATGGCCGAACTCGACCGGCCGATCTGGCTGCACCCCGCGCGTGGCGCCGATGTCGCGGATTACAAGGGCGAGAAGAAAAGCCACTACGAAATCTGGTGGACCTTCGGCTGGCCCTACGAGACCAGCGTGGCAATGGCGCACATCGTGTTCGCCGGCCTGTTCGACAAGCATCCGGACCTGAAGATCATCACCCATCACCTGGGCGCGATGGTTCCCTACTTCGAGGGCCGCGTCGGTCCCGGCTGGGACCAGCTCGGCAGCCGCACCTCGGACGAGGACTATTACGCCCTGCTCGCCAGCCTGAAGAAGCGGCCGCTGGACTATTTCAAGATGTTCTACGCCGACACCGCGGTGTTCGGCTCCCTCGAGGCGACCAAGTGCGGGCTGAAATTCTTCGGAGCGGACAAAGTGCTGTTCGCCTCGGACGCGCCGTTCGATCCGGAGAAGGGCTCGGCCTATACCCGATGGACGATAGAGATCATCGATCACCTCGATCTGTCGCCGGCCGAGCGCCACGCGATCTACGAAGGCAATGCGCGCAAGCTGCTGAAGCTGGGCTAGACGCAGCGCGCAAATGCATCGGGGCAGTCCGCACTTCAGCGACTCGTCTTGCGCGGACAGCGGCCCGTCCGCGCGGATCGCCGAATGCGCGCGGATGAAAAGCACATCCGCACGCAATCGGCGATCTTGTATAAAAGCAAGCCCAAGCCGTTGTTGCGTTTATCCATGAATAACCGTGTCTTTGGTACGGATGTGCCTCTTATCCGTACCAAAGACACGGTTGGCGCGCGCAGCGCGCAACTTGAAACGCCGTACACAAATAACTTCCAGCAATAAGCAATCTCCATTTGCTTCCTTGCGGCGAGCCGAGGCGCCGCTATACTCTGCCGTTCCAATATCAAGGAATCGACCACCGTGAAAATCGAAACCCTCGCCCTGCATGCAGGCTACAGTCCGGAACCGACCACCAAGGCCGTGGCGGTGCCGATCTACCAGACCACTTCCTACGCCTTCGACGACACGCAGCACGGGGCGGACCTGTTCGACCTGAAAGTGGCAGGCAACATCTACACGCGGATCATGAACCCGACCCAGGACGTGCTCGAAAAGCGGGTCGCGGCCATGGAAGGCGGCGTCGCCGGGCTGGCGCTGGCGTCGGGCTCGACGGCGGTCACCTACTCCATACTTACCATTGCCGAGGCCGGGGACAATATCGTTTCGGCGAGCACGCTGTACGGCGGGACCTATAACCTGTTCGCGCACACGCTCCCGCAATTGGGCATCCAGACGCGCTTTGCCGACTACCGCGATCCCGATGCCTTCGGCAAGCTGATCGATGCCAAGACCAAGGCGGTCTACGTCGAATCCATCGGCAACCCTCTCGGAAACATCACCGACTTCGAGAAGATCGCCGCTATCGCGCATCGCCATGGCGTGCCGCTAATCGTCGACAACACCGTGCCGACGCCCTATCTGCTGCGCCCGTTCGAGCACGGCGCCGACATCGTGGTGCATTCCCTGACCAAATATCTGGGCGGCCACGGCAATTCGATTGGCGGGATCATCGTCGATTCGGGCAAGTTTCCCTGGGCCGAACACAAGCAGAGATTCCGCCGCCTGAACGAGCCGGACGTTTCCTACCACGGCGTCGTCTACACTGAGGCCCTGGGCCCGGCGGCTTACATCGGCCGCGCCCGGGTGGTGCCGCTGCGCAATACGGGCGGGGCGATCTCGCCGTTCAATGCTTTCCTGATCCTGCAGGGCGTCGAAACCCTGGCGGTGCGGATGGAGCGTATCGTCGAAAACACGCTCGCCGTGGCGAAGTACCTCAAGGATCACAAGAAGGTCAGCTGGGTCAATTACGCCGGCTTGCCCGATCACAAGGACCACGCGCTGGCGCAGAAATACATGGGCGGACGCCCGTCCGGGATCCTCACCTTCGGTGTGAAAGGCGGTCTTGCGGCCGGAGCGAAATTCCAGGATGCGCTGAAGCTGTTCACCCGCCTGGTCAACATCGGCGATGCCAAGTCGCTTGCCTGCCATCCCGCCTCCACCACGCACCGGCAGCTGGGGCCTGAGGAACTGGTGCAGGCGGGCGTTACCGCGGACATGGTGCGCCTGTCCGTCGGCATCGAGCACATCGACGATCTCAAGATCGACCTTGAGCAAGCGCTGCAGGCGGTCTGACAATTATCGCGTGCCGCATGCCGCGCAGCGGCGTTTATTGCTAGTATTGCCAGGCCTTGAATGACTGCAAAGGAGGGAACATGCACATCGCCAACAACGTCACCGAGCTGATCGGCAATACGCCGCTGGTGCGCATCAACCGCCTTGCGCAGGGATGCGCGGCGGAGGTGGTGGCCAAGCTGGAATACCAGAATCCTGCCCATAGCGTGAAGGACCGCATCGGGCTGTCGATGATAGAAGCGGCGGAAAAAGCGGGACGCATCAAGCCCGACACCATCGTGCTCGAGCCGACCAGCGGCAATACCGGGATCGGCATCGCCATGGTGTGCGCGGCGCGCGGCTACAAATGCACGTTCGTCATGCCCGACACGATGAGCAAGGAGCGGCGCATGCTGCTGCGCGCGTATGGCGCAGAACTCGTGCTGACCCCGGGCGCAGAGCGCATGCCGGGCGCAATCAAGAAGGCCGAGGAAATGGCCGCCGCCGACCCGCGCTATTTCATTCCGCAGCAATTCGAGAACCCGGCCAACCCGGAGGTGCATCGGCGCACCACCGCGGAGGAAATCTGGCGCGACACCGACGGCAAGGCGGATTTTCTGGTGTCCGGCATAGGCACCGGCGGAACCATCACCGGCGTGGGCGAAGTGCTCAAGGCGCGCAAGCCCTCGTTCAAGTGCATCGCGGTCGAGCCCGATGCCTCGCCGGTGCTCTCCGGCGGGCAGGCCGGCTCGCATCCGCTGCAGGGCATAGGCGCGGGCTTCATCCCGAAGATACTCAACACCAGGATCTACGACGAGATCGTGCGCGTGAAAAACGACGACGCGATGGACCTCGCGCGGCGCATGGCGCGGGAAGAAGGCCTGCTGGTCGGCATCTCCTCCGGCGCCGCGATGTGGGCGGCGCTCGAAGTGGCCAGGCGCGCCGAGAACAAGGGCAAGCTGATCGTGGTGATCATTCCCTCGTTCGGCGAGCGTTATCTGACCACGCCTTTGTTCGCCGGCCTGGCGGACTAAGAGGCCGTTGCAGCATTGCAGCAATTCTTCTTGCGGCGGCTTGCGCGCGCTCTGCTCGCGGCCTGCTTAGCCTGCGCGGCCTTGCCCAGCCGTGCCGCGATGATCGACGAGATTCAGGTCTATACCGACGACATCAACAAGCCCGGCGAATTCGGGCTCGAACTGCACGTCAACACCACGCTGAAGGGCCGCAGCACCCCTGACTTCCCCCGCGAAATCACGCCCCAGCACGGCCTGCGCGTCACGCCCGAGTTCTCCTACGGCCTGACCAAGGACCTGGAAGCCGGGCTGTATATGCCGTACGCGCGCGATGCCGAGGGCACCACGCATTTCGCCGGGCCGAAACTGCGCCTGAAATGGCTGCCGCTGCAGCCGGACGAGGGCGGGCAGGGATGGTTTGCGGGGGTGAACGTCGAATATGCATGGGTCGCGCCGGAGTTCGAGCAGTCGAATCGTTCGATCGAATTGCGGCCCATCATCGGCTATCGCGGGAGTGAGTGGTTGCTCGCTGCGAACCCTATACTCGGCTGGGCGCTGGCCGGACCCGATCACGACGGCAAGCCCGATTTCAGTCCTTCGGTCAAAGTCGCGCGCACGGTCGCGCCGGGCCTGGCGCTGGGCCTGGAGTATTACGCCGATCTGGGCAAGGTGAACAACCCCCTGCCGCGCGCGGAGCAGTCGCACACGCTATATTTCGCGCTCGACTATGAGCGCAAATCCTGGGCCTTCAACGTCGGCATAGGGCGCGGACTGAACGGCGCGACCGATAGCTGGACGCTCAAGACAATAATCGGAATACCTTTCGACTAGGAGCCTGTTAGAAGATGAGGGGATACCTCCCCTCATGCTCCCCTAGGTCAGAGGCCATTTCGGTAACGCTGAAATGGCCTCCAAGTCAAAGGGCAAGCCGCGCTCGCGCGGCGTCGTATTCCTTTCGCAGCCGTTCCACCAGTTCGGCGGTGCTGGGTATGTCGTCGATCTGGCCCACGCCCTGTCCCGCGCTCCAGATGTCGCGCCAGGCCTTGCGCGCGCTGCCTTCGCCCGAGCCGAAGTTCATCTTGTTCTTGTCCTGCGGCGGCAGGTTGTCCGGGTCGAGGCCGGTGGCGAGCACGCTGTGCTTGAGATAGTTGCCGTGGATGCCGGAAAACAGCGCGGTGTAGACGATGTCCTCCGCGGTCGATTTGATGATCATCTGCTTGTAGTCCGCGCTGGCATTCGCCTCCTTGACGGCGATGAAGCGCGTGCCCATGTAGGCCAGGTCCGCTCCCAGCGCCTGCGCCGCGAGCACCGACGCGCCGTTGGAAATGGCGCCGGCGAGGACGATCGTCTTGTCGAAAAACTTGCGCACTTCCGGCAGCAGCGCGAACGGCGAAAGCGTGCCTGCGTGCCCGCCCGCGCCGGTGCACACCAGGATCAGCCCGTCCACGCCCGCATCGGCGGCCTTGCGCGCATGGCGCACGTTGATCACGTCGTGCAGGACGATGCCGCCGTAGCCGTGCGCGGCCTCGATGATTTCACCCGGCGGGCGCAGGCTGGTGATGATGATCGGCACTTTGAAGCGCACGCAGGTTTCCATGTCGTGCATCAGCCTGTCGTTCGATGCGTGCACGATCTGGTTAACGGCGAAGGGCGCGATCTTCTTTTGCGGGTGCGCGGCCTGGTACGCGGCAAGCTCGCTGGTGATCCGCTCCAGCCACACGGCGAGTTGTTCCTTCGGCCGGGCGTTCAATGCAGGGAACGAGCCGACGATGCCGGCCTTGCACTGGGCGATGACCAACTCGGGCGTCGAGACAATGAACATCGGCGAGCCGATCACGGGCAGGGTCAGATGGCCGTCGAGTATCGCTGGT
>Ga0182021_10005321_pt1 | contig 15216 bp, 14 predicted proteins | sample 612E3MmetaG_FD_120493 | JGI IMG/M metagenome (GOLD analysis project Ga0182021, IMG submission 120493) | Permafrost microbial communities from Stordalen Mire, Sweden - 612E3M metaG (Illumina Assembly) | ecosystem: Environmental > Terrestrial > Soil > Wetlands > Permafrost | place: Sweden... | reverse complement strand
CAAAACCAAATGTTTTGTTACCAATGCGAACAAACAGCCAAAGGTCAAGGCTGCACAGTGGCGGGCGTTTGCGGAAAAACAGCAGACGTCTAAGCACTTCAAGATTTACTTGTCTACATGCTCCGAGGGCTCAGCCAGCTATCAGTTGAAGCATGCAAAACCGGGATAAAAGACGAAAAAACTGACGTTTTCACTTGTGAAGCATTGTTTGCTACCCTCACAAACGTGAACTTTGATCCAGAAGCAATAACCGCTTACATACGAAAAACTTCGCAGCTACAAGAACAATTACGCAGCCGATTGTATGGCGTAAAAGGTAAAGTTAACTCCACATTCAACTTGCCGCTGGAAAAAACGACAGCAGGCTTAATTGAACAGGGAAAACGTTATGGAATAAATTCTGATCCAACAATAGATCCAGACTTGCATTCTCTTCAGTGGCTGCTAACTTATGGGGTAAAAGGAGTCGCCGCCTACACTTATCATGCATATCTTCTTGGAAAAAAAGATAGCAAAGTGTTTGATTTTATTTATGAAGGACTCGCGGCGCCACTTGACAAGTCCCTTGGTGCAAATGAGTTTGTTGGTTTAGTGTTCAAATGCGGAGAAATCAACATACGCGCCATGGAACTTCTAGACTCTGGAAACACTGAACGATACGGTCACCCAGTTCCAACACAAGTACCTTTAGGCCACAAAAAAGGCAAAGCCATCCTTGTATCAGGACATGACCTTATCGATTTAGAAGATATTCTAAAACAAAGCGAAGGCAAAGGCATCTACGTTTACACACACGGCGAAATGTTACCCACTCATGGCTACCCCGCGCTTAAGAAGTACCCGCATTTCTACGGTCACTTTGGAACGGCATGGTTCAATCAACAAAAAGAATTCGCCCAATTCCCAGGCGCAATACTTATGACGACAAACTGCATTCAGCGACCAGTTGAAAGTTATAGCGGAAATATCTTCACCTCAGGACCAGTTGCTTATCCAGGCGTGCCACACATAAGCGGTAGAGACTTCTCGCAAGTAATCCAGAAAGCGCAGGGATTGCCAGGTTTCCAAGAAGACATGGAAGGCAAAACTGTTCTTGTGGGGTTTGGCAGAAACGCTGTTCTCAATGTAGCTGGCAAAGTTATAGATTCAGTTAAAAACGGTCACATCAAACGATTCATACTGGTAGGTGGATGTGATGGAGCAAAAGCAGGCAGAAACTACTATCCCGAACTCGTTGAAAAAGCACCCAAAAACACAATTATCTTAACTTTAGCTTGCGGCAAATTCCGCTTTTTCGACAAAGACCTAGGTACAATAGATGAAATCCCCCGATTGCTAGACATTGGACAATGCAATGACGCTTACTCAGCGGTAAAAATTGCGCAGGCTTTAGCAGACGCTTTCGGTGTGACAGTAAACGATTTACCACTATCAATTGTACTGTCGTGGTATGAACAAAAAGCCGTAGCCATCCTGCTGTCACTACTGTACCTTGGCATAAAAGACATACGCATCGGACCAAGCCTCCCAGCCTTCATAACACCAAACATACTCAAAGTGCTCGTAGACAAATTCAATATAATGCCCATCAAAACAGCAGACGAAGACCTCAAAGACATCATGAAATAAACTCCCTCTCCCCATTTTCTGGGGCACTCGTCTAATTTTCAAGCTTACATACGGTAAAATGATTTAAGTATTTATTTTTTTGAGAAGCCACGCCATATTTTTTCCTAAATCTTCCATAGTTTTTATGCCTTCCGCGTCTTTTTCTACGTCTCCTTTGTTTAACCCGATTCCAACGTTCCAGTATGATGAGCCTGGAATTATCATTTGGTTGATGAGGAAAAAGTGATTTATAGCGTCGAAAGTTGGGATTCCGCCTGCTCTTCGAACCGCCACTACTGCCGCGCCAACTTTTCTTTTGAACAAATCATTATTAGATCTAGCGACAAATCCTGCGCGGTCAATGAGAGCTTTCATTTCGGAAGTCATCATCGAAAAATATGTGGGTGACCCAAGAATTATGCCGTCTGCCTCATACATCTTCTTAATATACAAATTAACATTGTCATTCACGATTTTGCATTCCATGTTTTTGACTTTTCGGCAAGTTCCACAAGCCATACATCCACGGATCTGCTCTCCAGACAGCTGGATTAGTTCTGTTTCTATTCTTTCACTTTCAAAAACATCAAGAACATGGCGAATCAAAATGGCGGTGTTTCCGTCTTTGCGCGCGCTTCCATTAAAAGCAACAACTTTCATAAATTAAACCTCTAAAACTCTAACAAAGAGTTGCAATAAAAAAGTAGTGCTCGGAAAATTCTCTTTCTTCTGCTCGCAAATTACCGACACACCCAGAAACTTGCTGATTTCGGTAAGTTTTAGCTGGTCAAAATTTCAGGTGATGAAGATTGATTACTCAAAAAGAAATTATCGAATGATGAAGTTTTCACGGAGCTCCATTGGTCTGAATTAAGTAGCTTTATTATTTGATATTGTTTTTGCATGAATTCGTAGCCTTTTTGTGTAGCTTTGTAGATTTCTTTTTGGTTAGTTGAATATTTTTCAAGGAGATTGACTTGAGTAAGAATTGAGAGGTATTGGTTGAGTTGGCTGAAACTGAGGTTAGCTTTAAACATAATGTTTGTTTTGGAAGTTCCTCTTCTGGCAATATCTACTATTTCAGCCATTATAACGAGTTGGTCTCGTCTTTTAGGTTTATTTTCAAGCAATGTTAAGGTCATTATAAAATCCTCTAAATGGGTTTTCTATATTCCAATTAGTTGTTTCAGACGCTATAAGCCATATTTCAGACGTTTACTTATATCGAGTTTAGTAATATACCGTATATACTATTTGAATTTATCGCAAGCAAAGAACTTTATTCAAAAATTCTTCCAAGCAGATTGCGTTGCCAAGATTATTATATAAAAAGTATTTTGATTTTTTCGAATATGTTCATATTTATTGATAATTAAAGCAATGCACATTATTTACAAGCCAAGAGAATAACGAACACAATTCAATACTTTTTGTAAATGAGTTTGTTAAGTTATTCTAGTGGCGGTTTCTATGATAATCCCTTTTCTGCCCAATGTGTAAGTTAACCTTCTAGTTGGGATTATAGTTCCTGCCATTTTTCTTATGATCAAATGTCTCATGGTTATATCTGCTGACCAAGTTAATGCGAAATTTATTGAACCTTCTGCGAAGTGATTCATGGTGGTTTCCGCTTGTGGACTTTGCATGCCTTCTGTGAGAAGAAGTAATTGGAAATTTTGGCTTTTTCGGTTTTGATAAGTCATGGCGGTTATTAGGTTAGCTATTTCTTTGATTTTGTGAATAAGTAGCAGTTCAGATGTAGAGTCAATAGCAACTGTTCTGGATTGTTTCATTTCATCTAAGATTGTGTCTGGCAGGGAGCTCGCGGTGACGGTTTTTAGGCTTTTGAATTTCCAAGTCTTTTCATCCTCAAATGCAGTTGTATCCCAGCCATAAGACGACATATCTTCTCTAATGCTTTCGGCTGAGGCGTTGACAGTAAAATAAGTTACTGGGCAAGTTTTTACTATGTTGAACAAGACTTGTCTCGCGAAAATTTCGTTTCCTGATCCTGGCAACCCTGTGAGAAGTATGATTTTTGGCGGAAGCCCACCCATCAGGAATTCGTCGAGTCCTGCAATCCAAGTCTTCAAAATCTTCATGAAGTTAACCTTATGATAGCACTATACTTTTTGCTTAGTTATAACTTTTGTAGTGTTCAAGTATTAATTGTAAGTTAATTATTGTTTTGTTGATTATAATGAATTAAAATCGGTTGGCGCTTAAATTTTTGTGCTCAGATCTTCGATATATGTCGGGAATGAATAGAAGAATGTTCCATTATACTTTTTAAAGCTGGGATAACTAACTGGAACAATAATAAATCAATAAAAGGCGAAGTAAAAAATGAATTTTGGAAAGAAAATAAGAAAATACCGTAGAAACATAAAAGCAATCTCACCCGTAATCGCCACTCTGCTAATGATAGCTATCGCAGTCGTCGCTTCTTTGGTCGTGTACGCTTGGGTCATGGGTTACATGAACTTTACAACAGCGAAGACTGGCAATGCAATTCAAATTCAAAGTGTTAGCTACAATCCAACTGGGGAAGTATTTACCATATACGTGGAAAACGTTGGTAACGCACCAGTTCAATTTCCAACAAATAATGCAGCTAACATCTTCATAAATGGTGCAGTAGCCAGTACGATCACAGGAAATCTTGCTACTCTCCCTCAAGGCTCGACAGTAACATTGAGTGGAGCACTGACATCTTTAGCCTCAACACCCGGCGTGCAATCCGTAACTATCAAAGTAACAACCACTGACGGAACTTTCAGCCAAGTAACTCAGCAATTCACCATTTCATAGAGTGAATAGTTTGAGTCAACTATCTTTTTTTATATTTATAAGAAAAAAGGGAATAATAAAAGGGGCATAGTTGAGTGACATCTCGCACAGAACAGATAAGAAAAATACTTATTCACAAGAAACCAGCCAAAGCTCTGGAATCAGCATCAGATATTCAGGCTACAGTAGAGAAGAAGAAAGGTCAATCCAAAAAATTATCATTCTCTAATAAAAAAGCCAAATTAGATGTACCCGTTACTCCTGTTCCTGCGGTAGAAACATCAGTCACCGAACCAGTTAACGAGAAAATCCTTGAAACTTATCCACTTATTGAGCCTTATTGTAACGTGAGTATTGTTAAAGATTTGGACAGAGGCAACATCAAATACGTGGTTGAAGAACCCAAACTCACAAGCGAAGATGCCATCAACCTTAACCGGCTAAAAGACATCCTCAATCAAGTAATTACCCTAAAGCCCTCAGATTTGCAATCTAAAGAGACGGCTGGAAAATACTTAATTGAGAAGAGTAAAGAAATTTTCGATGACTACGGTTTTAAGGTAGATGCAGCCACACAAGGTAAGCTGCTCTACTTTATAGTTAGGGATAATCTTGGATTCGGAAAAATAGATTCGTTAATGCATGACCAATTAATTGAGGACCTTTCATGTGACGGAGTTCATGTCCCACTCTTCGTTTGGCATCGAAAATCCGAGTCCATTCCAACAAACATTAGTTTTGAAACTGAAGAGGAACTTGACTCATTTGCCTTGCGGCTTGCTTATATGTGTGGTAGTCACGTTTCCATAGCCCAACCACTATTAGATGCCAGTTTGCCTGATGGCAGCAGAATCAACCTAACTTACGGTAAAGAAGTTACCCGGAAAGGATCAACCTTTACCATCAGAAAATTCAAGCTCGACCCATTCACAGTAACCGACTTAATTAATTATGGCACACTCTCAGCGGAAATGGCTGCGTTCTTCTGGTACGCGGTTGAAAACCGTGTATCCATCTTGGTGGCTGGTGGTATTGCTGCGGGCAAAACTACACTTTTAAACTGTCTAAGCATGTTCATCAAAGCTGACTTAAAAGTCGTATCAATCGAAGATACGCCCGAGATTAATCTTCCGCACGAAAACTGGATTCCAGCGGTTACCCGATCGCATTTCGGTATAGCTACAGATTCAGCAGACGTAACGCTATTCGATTTGCTCAAAGCTTCTTTGAGACAAAGACCTGACTACATCATTGTGGGTGAAATCAGGGGAACAGAAGCATACACGCTTTTCCAAGCTGTTAGTACTGGGCACCTTGGGATGTCAACCGTTCACGCCGAGTCCGTTGAATCAGCGGTTTACCGTTTAGAATCAGCACCTATGAATATTCCCAGAACTCTTATCGCTGGTATTGACATTATTTTGGTTCAAAAGCGTGTGGAAATAAAAGGAAAACCAATGAGAAAGACAGTTGCAGCTTCAGAAATCGTCGGTTTAGATCCTCGTTCGGGAGAAATTCTAACTAACGAAGTTTACAGATGGAATGCGACCGACGAAACATTCGATTATACTGGTCGAAGCTACATTCTTGAGAAAATTGCTGAAAAAACTGGCGTAAGTATCGAGCAGGCCGAAGAAGAGCTCAGAAACAGAAAGAAAGTAATTACCTGGCTGGCTAAGAAGAACATCCGAAATTACAAGGACGTATCTAATATTATTCGTTCGTATATGGAAAATCCTGCACGCATACTTGTGGAGGCTTTAAAAGACGAATAAACGGTTATTGGCGCTCTTTCTTAGAACGTCAAAGTTTGTGCCTTCATACTTCGTTACAGAATTTAAGAGTATGCAGGACAACCTGTCTAAAGCCGCAGTTAAAATCACCTTCGAAGCTTACTTGGGCTTGATGGCCTTCTCAACGCTTTTGGCTGCAATATTGGGCTTTGTGTTTTCTCTTCTGATTCTTACAATCCGACTTCCATTGATACCTTCTTTTGTTTTTTCAATAATATCCGCTATGATGGCCGGCATAGTTGTTTTTGGCTTTTGTTATGTTTATCCAATACTCACGATTTCTTCAAAGGTGAGAAAAATAGATTCAAATTTGCCTTTAACTGCAAATTTTATGGCGGTTTTGGCAAGCTCTGGAATGCCCCCGGAACGTATTTTTCGATCTTTAGCTAATGTTGGCGACGAATTTGGGGTAGGGGAAGAAATGCGGCGAGCAATTGCTGACACAGAGTTGATGGGTTTAGATTTAAATGATGCTTTAAAGCGGGCATCTGTAAAGTCTGCTTCAAGAAAATTTGGTGCAATGCTAGATGGCATTGTGACTACTTCGCATATGGGCGGCGATTTAGCCTCTTTTCTTAGAGATGAATCTGAAAAAGCTAAGAAGCTACGGGTTACATCTATGAAAAGCTTCTTAGATAGTCTCGCAGGCATGGCTGAACTCTACGTGAGCTTCATGATTGCGCTGCCGCTGGTTCTTGTTGTTATGCTCTCAGTAATGTCCTTCTTAGGTGGAGGCGTATCACTGTTTGGTGGCTTGGACCCTCAAACAATATTGACGCTTATAACCTTCATAGTGACACCTGCAGGTGTGGGCATATTATTGCTCTTGGTTGATTCAATGACTCCCCCAAGGTAATAAAAATGGGTAAAGTATCACTCAGAAAAAGAAAAATAACTTTGGGGTTTTCAATAATTGCCGTTTTTGTAGCGATAGCCCTAATTGCAGCCATATCATTCTCAGCCCTAACAACTTACATCAACGAAATCTTTTTTGCTAGCATATTAGTAGTACTAGTTCCTTCGGCTATATTGGACCTTCAACAGCAAAGATGGATATCCTCAATAGAAAATCAGATGCCTCTACTTGTTAGAGGAGTTGCAGAATCCCAAGAAACCGGAATGACACTCATTAGAGCTTTGGAAAAAGTCGTGGATAACAAAATGGTCAGTGGCCCTATTGCTAAAGAAGTGAAACAGTTAGTTATAGAAATGTCATGGGGAACATCTTTTGAGGATGCACTAACAAATTTCAAAGATCGGGTAAACTCGCCAATTGTAAATCGGTTTTGCGTGCTTGTATTGGAAGCTAGTCGATCTGGGGGTACCATCAAAAAAGTTTTTACGGCAACTGCTGGGTTTATGGAAGAAATGAAAGATATCGACAGAGAAACCGACGCCCAAATGAAACCTTACATTATCGTGATTTACGCTGCCTTTGTAGTTTTCATAGTTACAGCAATACTGCTTGTGCGCTCATTTTTTGCTCCTATGTCAGGATCTCAACAAATCTCCACCAACACCATCATTAGTGGCGTAAGCGGTTTTAAGGCCTTCTTCTATCAGGACATGCTTGTTTCAGGCTTAACAGGTGGATTAATGGCTGGAAAAATCGGGGAGCGCAGAGTAGCAGGAGGCATGAAACATGCAATTTTGCTGGTTCTGTTGGGATACATAGTATTCTTTGTGGGCATACCGCCAAATTGGATGTGAAAAAATGAAGAGACTATTTAAGAATAAGAAAGCAGTTTCACCAGTCATTGCAACTGTCTTGATGATACTCGTAACGATGGCAGGTATGTCAATTCTTTTCGGGTTTGTGATTTCATATTCAGATAGCTACAAATCAGGTGTTGGCAGTTCTGTTATGGAGTCTTTAGTCATTGAAGATATATGGCTAAGCCCTGGATCAAGCTACCAGAATGACTTAGCACACACAGTTCAATTATCAATCTATAATGTGGGGAAAGTAGATTCCACTATAACTTCGGCCTATGTGAATGGCGTGGCATTATCAGGAAATGGCAAATTAAACTTGAAGGATCCAATTGTTATTGGTCAGCATCTAACTATTACTCTTACTTGGGACCAACCCAACTCACCCCAAGGTTGGGTTAGTGGACAACAGTATACATTTAGGATCTCAACTTTGAGCGGTTCAAACTTTGACGTAACATATACGGCACCATAAAAGAGGTAAAGAAATTTGATAAAACGATTATTGAAAAACAAGAACGGGACTGCGGAAGTAATCGGTACGGTACTGTTTTTAGTGATATTGATATTCTTCTTTTCGAACGTTTATTTGTGGCATGACGCAGCAACAAAACAAATGGATGATTTGTTTGTTCAGAAGATAAACTCGCCAATCACCATTTCGATAATGGATAATTCAAATCTTATGAATAATTATTATCCATCACTGAATGTAACTAATCGCGGTGGAATGGATGCTACACTTTCAGTTCTATGGGTGGACGTACAATCAGCTAATAGTGCTATTAGTTATGATGGTTACTATAATCTAACGCAACAGAATATTGTTGTTTCTGCAGGATTGAGTATACAACATTCTTGGAGTAGCTCTGAGACTTTTATTAGTACAAGTGACCATCATAGTCCTCAACCTGGCGACAATGTAGTGCTGAAAATGATAACTACTGTTGGAAACTCTGCTTCTTGTAGTTATACAGTACCTCTTAACTAATTTCCGGTTTATTCATTCTTTATGTAGAGTTTGTTCAGGAAAGAGGGAAAATATTAGATTGGGGTTAGCATGTGTAAACCCGTAGCTGAATACTATAATGGTTTTTGTGTAGCGGTTTTTTTAAGAAATTTTTTTCTTCGTTAATATAATTTTTGTGTCAAGCTTTTCCAATCTTATGATTTAAGTTGTGACGTTTTTAGATTGTTTCCCAAATGAAGCTGCATTAAATGGCGAATCCGACTTCTCAGAATTCTATACTTAAGCATTGACAAACCTAAGTTATATCCGTAAAGTATGAAATAGCTGAATCTTGATGGACGTTTTGTGGGAAAAAATGGTGGGTATCACAAAACTGAATAATCTAAATTCTACAAAAAATAGTTACTTAAAAGTGGTAAAAGAAAGTGCTAATTTTCATCAAAAAGAAGGGTATTCCTATTGGGATTATTGAAAAATGAAATAAAAAAAATAATCTAATTATGCAATTGTACGGTTAGGTTAACCATTCCACGGTGCTATTGAATGTTGTTAGGGGATTTCCGCTGTAGGGAAATTGGAAATCTACTTTTGTGTATGTACCTGCTGCTATGGAATCTAGGTTTTTGGTGGTATCTATCCCGGTGGAGTTATCAGCTCGGACAGCTGTTACATGAAGTACACAACTGTTTGCAGTGCTTGTGCCAATGTTGCATATGTATCCGGTTACTTGTAGGAAGGGGGCGTTTGAATCTGATCTGTTGTCGGTGAATTGCATATCGATGCTTATGAGTTTAGGCGCTGGCAAACTTCCGTTCGCCAATTGGGTTTGAAGACTGACTATTTGGTTGTTCAAAGTTTGGATTTCATTGTTTTTGTTCGTCACTTGTGTGTAATACGTTATTACTGAGAAATTTAGGGCTACTAATGATGCTACGCACAGTATTGCGAGTGCAATTGCAACTTTTCTGTTTACCATTTTTGTTGTTTGGGTCATAGATTATGCCTTTTTTTTTCTTATTATTTGTCTATTGAGAATAAGTGCTTTTCGCTTAATCTCATGACTTTGAATTTTGCTGTGATTCTTTTATTTTAACTGACCTGGACTTTCATGGGTCGAGTATCGCCAAGTCTATTAATTATCCACTCGCCAACTCCCAGACTTGGAAGAGCATTGGTAGTTCCTGACATGCTTATGAGGTATTCTATGTCTTCTTTGATTATGGTTTTTCCGATTATTTGGCTGATTATTTGAGAGAGTATCTTGCCCCCGAGGTCCGCGGCGTGGGTAGTTAAGAGGCATGCAAAAACACCTATTTTTCTTCCCTCAGCTACCACTTGGTCTAGCGTTTCTCCTTTAAGATTTTCGGCTTCTTCGATTATCAGAAATAATGGATTGATTTTTTCTTCTAACCTTAGTTTCAAAAGCAGCTGCAATGTTTCGATGTAATATGATCGCTTTTCTTCGATCTTCAATCCTTTGGTGTTTAGAATAGTTATTTGGTTTTTCTTTATTTCTTTAACTAGAGAATCTTTGTCCATTGTTGCATTGACTTCAATAATCTTAGCGGTTGTGTTTAAGCGGTCTGAGTATTCGTTGTATGGGTCAAAGATTATTGTTTGTGCAGAAGTTTTGCCAGACATTTCTTTAATCAATAATTTTGATGTGTGAGTTTTTCCGGCTCCTGCAACGGCCGTAATTAACGAGTGTTTTGAAGTGAAATCTTGTGCGTCTATAAAGCATTTGATGCTTCCACTGTTGTCCTGCTCTTCTGCTGATGCAGCTTCAAATGTTCCTATTTGGATGGGCGTTTTGAAGACTTCCCCTTTTGCGTTCCTGTTCAAAATATCTTCAAGAAACTTTTTTAATGGTATGTATACTCGGCAACCTGGGTTGGGTGGGACTAAAACTTCACGTATAAGTCTATTCTCGTTTCTTAGGTCGATGTACCCAATTACTTCGGTGGTTGCCATCATTTTTCCTAATCTATCGCCAACGGTTGAACCAGAAATTTCCTCATAACTGGTTATTTCTTTTATAACTGACAAAACCTGGCATGCTTCTCCAAAAAGTGGGTGATCGACAAGGACAAAGTCGTGTTTTTCTACGCTAGCCCGGTTCTTTGGAGGACTAATCAGAAAAGAGAATTCCCCAGTATGTGTATTGTTGGAAACTAACCCGTAATGTTCCCTTATGCGAACGTTTGATAGATCCATTAATTTAACCTCTAAATCGCTGTCCCTATTTAGGGCTTTGAGGATTTTAATTTAACGGATTACAAATTCATGTTCAATTACATACTCACATTGTCTTTTGTTTAATTTGGATAATTTTTTCTATTCAAGATAGAGTATAGAACATTATTCCGTGGTTTTTATATACCACTTCCATATAGCTATCGCTAAGAAGAAAATATAGCTTGTTAACGTTAAATTAGGAAGGAAAATCAATTGATAAGAACTAAAAATGTAAGAAATACTACTAAATTCAAACGCTCAATCAAAGCGATATCTCCAGTAATTGCAACTTTGTTAATGATTGCCATCGCGGTTGTCGCTTCACTAGTCGTGTATGCTTGGGTAACAGGCTACATTGGCGGAACAACCACGACCGCTGGGAAAGCAATACAAATTCAAAGCTTCGCCCCCATGACCTCTACTAGCACCTTGGTCATTTATGTTCAAAATGTTGGTCAAGGAGACGTACAAATCAAACCAGATCAAAGTGTCTATGTTGACAGCAACTTGGTAACTATTAGCGCTGCTAATCCTACGCCTACGAGTTGGCCATCAACTATAACTATACCTGTAGGTCAAACTGTAGGACTTACAGTTCCATTACCCACCGGATATATTGCAGGGGACAAACTTAACATTAAAGTAACCACAACCGACGGCACATTCATGACAATAACAGGCACAGGCATAACCTCGACAGGCGGATCAGGCGTCGTCACAGCTTCAATCAACTTAGGTCAGGTATCCGGCGCTGCTGGTTCAACTGTTGCTTTGTCTGGTTCGAATTTTGCTGCTTCATCACCCATCACTGTAAAGTTTAATGGTGTGACTCAAACGACTACTCCTGCATCGGTTACGACTTCTGCTACTGGCACTTTCAGCTGTACTTTCAATGTTCCATCTATTGCTGCTGATCCTTACACAATTACTGTTACTGATGCATCTTCAAACACTGCTACATCGACTTACACTGTAACTGCAGGTCCAACGCCTACTCCAACACCAACGCCTACACCTACCCCAACGCCTACTCCAACTGCTACACCAACTCCAACACCATCGCCTTCACCATCTCCAACCCCTGTTCCAGCTCTCGACCACTTCACATTCGATACAATTTCCGGTGCAAAGACCGCAGGCACATCTTTCTCAATAACCATAAGAGCTATTGACCAATACGGTGCCGCATTCACAAGCTATACCGGTACAAACACCTTAACCGTGTCATCCGGAACGATGAGCCCAGCAAGTACTACTGGCGGATTCACCGCTGGAGTCTGGACGGGATCAGTCATACTCTACACATCTGGCTCAGGCATTACAATTGGCACAACTGGCAATACAAAGACAGGGACAAGCAATGCTATAACAGTGAATGCGGGCTCAGGAACGTTCGGCAATACAAACACTGGCACTGGTACCAACTATCAGGATGTAAGCAATGCAATTAGAGGTTCACCATTTGTTGCCCCTGCAACTGGTACGTTACAGAGCATAACTGCATACATTTCTGTTACCAGCAACAGTCGTCATATTCAAGCAGCAATATACGATACCCCAGGACACCTATTAGGCACCTCAAATGTGGTAACTGGTATTAGTGGTGGAGCGCAATCGGTAACCTTTTCGTTTACTACAAAGCCAAGTCTAACTGTCAGTACTACTTACGTATTAGTTTTGACTGGTGACTCAGGCGGGTCTGATGTATATCTTTACTATAGCGGAACAGGCGCATCAGGAGTTGGTGACCATACTGGCACAGTTAATTACGGTACCTGGGGAAGCGTTTCATTCACTGCTGACACCTATCAATACTGCATATCTGGCACGTATTCAATACCTTAAATCTCCAATTTTTGGAGAAATCATCTTTTCTTTTTTATTTAGATTAAATCGATTTTATTTGTTGATTTGTCGTTGTAGTTCCTTTTGGTTTTTATTGATGTATCCACGTTTTCCTTAGGGGATACTTTTGACTCAGTTCAGTCACATTGGATTATGAATAGACCTTGTGTGACATTTATGTTTCCAGCGGAAATGCATTCAATTTATGTTGATTATCTTAAGAAGTAAAAAAGGGAAAATATATTTTTGATGATTGATGCTTTTATGGACGCTTTCTAAGCATCAGTATCGTTAATACTGCGCCGACTGCTATGATTGCAACTAATAGACCAGCGATGGCTGGAACGAAGTATATGTCAGCCATTGATTGAGATGCTTGTGTTGGAACTGGTGTATTTGTTGGTCCTTGAACGACGTTAATGGCTGTTTCTGCTGATGAGCTCCAATATGAGTCGCTGCCTTGGAATGTGGCTGTGACTGTATATATTCCTTGAATTGGAGGAGTCCACACGATAGCGTATTGACGGGCTGAATCAGTTGTTGCTTACCCGATGTTTTGAGTATTTCCGTTTGAATCAACGGCAGTTAATGTTACCGTAACACCGTGTGGTGTGGGCGGATTGTTGTTTGCCTTTGTTGTCTACTTGCAGAGAATGAATGAGTGGAATTGGGAGAAACAATGAAAAGAAAGAATAAAATAACTAGACATCACACACGTGCTCTTTCGACTGGAAACTAGATGAAAATAAGAAGAACGGGCAATTCTGTAGGAAAATGCTTGCCTTTCTTCTTCTATTTATCGTGCGCTATTTTCTTTAGTAACATGCAAATGATTGCCGATTAGTTCTTTCTATTAAGTACTGACAATTAATATCTCACGAATCAGCTGTTTTTTATAGTGCCAGTGCAATCAACAGATTCTGGATTCGTGCTTCTGCAAAAGCAGCTTTCATTATATTGTTTTCTTTTTTCGCATTTTCAGGAGCATGATCTAAGTAAGTGCTCTTTTTCGAAAAAACCAATTTTCTTATTTGTTCGCTAACAAATAATAGCCTTTATTTACTTTAATTGAAATCAAAGGACCGGTTCTGTAGGAAATTTCACGGGATTGTCGTAGTGCATTGTTAAGAATTGTTAAGACTTGGTCTTTGCTGATGATTTCTTGGTTGATTTTTTTGGCCATTTCTGTTTTCAAAAGGTTTTCTGCAATGATTCTTGTTCCACAGATTTCTGCATTTTTTATTAGAGAAGATATTACGATCTCAATCATTTCTTCTCTGCACTCTAACTTTGTCCATAGGCATTCCGATTTTAGTGTTTCGGGAACGGGTATTTTCTTTGATTCGTTCTCATTATTTTTTCCTATGAGGAGATTAACTCGTTCTTTCCATTTCTTGAGCCAAATACCACACCAAACAGCTAGAAATGATTCAATTTCAGTCGGGTTTGCTTTAAGTGACTGCTCTATCTCGTCGGCATAATCAAAAATGTTTGTTTCTTTGCCTGCAAGGCTGCACGTGAATTTAAGATAATTCGAAAAATCTTGGCATGCGATTTGAAGGACTTTACGATCAGCACCAAAGATGTCTAGTGTTGGTTCTTTTTCTTTTATTTTCTTTGAAAGAGTTTCTATTAAGCTCATATAAATTGAATCCTTTCTCGGTGTTGGTTCGTTATGTTTCTTTTCTCGTCGTAATATAACTGGCTTAGGATGATATCCGCAATATTCTGACTACAGCATATTTCATATTTGATAGCTCAATAATGAGAATGCTGTCGAATAGTCATCAATCAAGAAGACTCAAAAATCTATGTTCAAGCTTTGCTTCTTGACAGCCATGTTTTGATGGTTTCTACAATTCAATTAATTCTATGGTCACTAATAAACATAACAACCCAAAATTGAACGTATTGCCATCAATGTGGCACCACAAAAATATTGGCTATGGACGGTTTATCGGATTCAAAACAATGATTTTCGATTAATAAAAAATACAACTCCCTCTTCGCGAGAAAGTTCTCGACAAAAATTTTCGAGTTAAATATTCATTAAGACCATTCAAACGTTACTTTTTGCTTTTTTTTTGATGTTACGTATAGAGTATTACTCCATGAATCTTATATAGAACTTATAGTGAGCATTAGAATATGATTTATGCCTATTTAAGTGGAAAAAAGGGAGAAAGATACAATCTTGAGAAAAATAACTAAAGTTAGAAGATCAGTTCGCGCTATTTCGCCAGTTATAGCGACTCTATTAAT
>Ga0182021_10005320_pt1 | contig 15218 bp, 12 predicted proteins | sample 612E3MmetaG_FD_120493 | JGI IMG/M metagenome (GOLD analysis project Ga0182021, IMG submission 120493) | Permafrost microbial communities from Stordalen Mire, Sweden - 612E3M metaG (Illumina Assembly) | ecosystem: Environmental > Terrestrial > Soil > Wetlands > Permafrost | place: Sweden... | reverse complement strand
TAATAAAAATATAAGACGACACTTTCCATTTGCTCCTGCCAGCCAGGATTGTATTGCAGACATTGACTTTTATTTCGACTTCAAACAAGTGTCGTCTTCTGTTAAGTTCTTTGACGATCAGGACAATTTGACCTTTTAGGCGGTACATTCTTTTTCCCCAGGGACGGGGTCCTTTTGACACAAGGAAATGCAGCGAGACAATATGTACCGCCTTCTTTTTAGAATGTCTATTGTTTTATGCCCAGGAGATACCTTCCGACTTGATGCTGTTTTTATCAAGGAAGTCTCAGAACTCACTGTAACAAGTATTAGTATGATATCTGTTGGCAATAGCATTCAGCAAACCTTCTTTATCACCTTCTTTAACCTTCATTAAAGAATATAATTTTATAACCTCATCACTGGGCACAATTACCGAATATTCATAATCTGAATCTCCCCACCATTCTTCAACTAATTTCCCTAAGTCCTGTCCGTCAATTATTAGTTTTTCATCATCAAAGTATGCTTCAATATATATACTAATGGAAGGTGAGCTCAACTGAAACATAGTGATTCTGTTCATGGTCATTCAATAAAATCTATCTTATCAATCTCCTTCATTATCCTATCAGTCTCCGAAAGTGCCACAATAATCTTCTGATAATGCATTATATCTTCAGATGATAGCACTCTTCCCTTCCTGTCCTTCAACCATTTTTGAGCTGGTTGATAGCCTCCAATATAAAAATCCCAGACTAACTGTGGTACTTTATAAAAAAATTGATTACTGTTAATCCAGACTTTTCCCTCCATATATTGTATTTTAATGACTTCGTTCGGACCTTTTACTGGGTAGGTTGTAATAAACTTCTTAATAACGCGACTATCAAGCAAATGTATTTGCCTCATCTCACCACCAAGTTTTACTAATTTCCAGAATATTTCAGCATTATCTGGGTATGGTACACGGGGAAAATCTATTTTCAAAAACTCTTTGTATTTTTCCCGGTATGTAGGTGAATGTAAAACAGCATAGATATAATCAAGTATATCAATTGGGGCAAATGTATCCTTAGTTTTTTCTTTTTCGATGGTAAGGGTTAATCCTAATTTGTTTGCTATTATATTTACTATTGCCAGATTTAAGTTGGGCGTTCTTAATGTTGTTTGATCTATAGTTAGTTGACCGTCGTTTAAGAGATAAAGATAAAGGGGAAATGACAACCCCCCACCTCTATAATACAGATTAAAGTCAGTTATATGTTTAGTGATAAAACATAAATTCCAAGGCATTGAGCCAACTACTTGCCCTTGTCTGCCTACTATTAAGCCAAGATTCTCTCCTTCCGTAAATTGTTTCATTACTTTAGATTGAGGACTTGAATATAATCCTCTGGAATTTCCAGTATAACATGTCCACCTATTATCAAAAGGCCGATAAGAAACTTGTTGAACTTTATTTACATCAAAATTTCTTAAAGCATCACTTTTGGCTGTTTTATATGTCCAATCTCTGGCATCTTTAGAGCGACTATATTTTATACGCCATGAGTGCTCATCCATTTTTAAAAGTTCCTTTATTTTCTCGATTTGTTCTATTTTTAAAAATGAAATATTCATTGTATCATTAGCGCTAACAAAGCCAACAGAGTTTACTTCAAATAATGAATCGATTCTAAATCCCTTATCAAATTCTAACCTCCCTGTTTCGTCTTTCTGCTGAAAAAAGAAAAATGGCGCACTATAATTCACCTTAGTAAAAACAAAACTTTTTACATTTTTCCCTAATAATGTTTGATATTTACTTTCACGACTTCCCCATAGGTCAATGTGATTCACATTGGAAAGTTCTCCTGTTTTCTTATTATATGCTTTAATAAACTGATTAATACTTACACCTTGTTGAATATCAAAAACGTTTTTATCATTAGATCCATCAGGTGAAACTTCTTTTTTCTTAGTATTACCATGTAAATCCAAGATGAGAATATTATCAAACGTTTTAAGCAAATGCCAACGCATCCCTCTAAAAGTAGGGTTGTCTAAAAAACTATGGTTATTAATAAATGCCAGAATGCCTAATCTATTTTTCTCGATTATATTTTCACCATAACGAAGAAACTTGACATAGTCATCCTGTAGCCAATGCTTTTTTTCACCAAAATGTTCACCATCAATATATTTGTAGTTTTCAATCAAGTTGCTAATCCACTCGCCCTTATTAGTTGAGATACCACTATAAGGCGGATTACCAACAACGATTGTGAAACAACAATTCTTTTTTATTTGGTTTACAGCATTAGCTTCTTTAGCTAATGCTTCTGAAAACATACGTAATTGGGTAACTTCCGAATGAGGCTCAAGGGTGTTGGTCAGATAAACATGAATACGTTCATCAGAAAGGAAATTATAACCAGTCTCAACGAGTTTTAAACCTATCTTCATTTGGGCAATGGCATAAGGTGCCATTAGAAGTTCGAAGCCATGCAAGCGTGGTAACAAATGTTTAGGGACATACTCATTCCATGCACTTGCGATCTGTTTATCAGTTTTACCCTGTATTACCCATTTTGAATGCAAGGTTTTATAAATGATGTCAATAATTTCAACAAGAAAAGTACCTGTGCCAGTAGCAACATCAAGAATAAGAACGAAAGGATCATTTGGTAATACACTCTGTGGAATAATAATTTGCTCATTGTGTTTATTCATTTCACCCCAGGTGGTTATGTCTGCTAAACCATCTTCAAGACCAAATTCTGTTTTTAACAATTCATGAACGCTACGAATGATAAATGAAACAACAGGTTGAGGAGTGTAAAATACACCACGCTCAATTTTTTTCTTTTTATCGTATGCACTTAAAAAGAATTCGTAAAAATGAATTACTGGATCTTCCTGACGTGTTCTGTTTCCAAAATCCCTTAATATTGCCTCAATATGGGTATTCGGACTATTTAGTAATTCAACGACTTCTTGAATACCCAATTCATCAAAATCTATTTTATTTTTTTTACCACCAACATTAAGGAAGGTGTCGAGCATATCTTTTAAGAAGGGATTCGTTGCAGGAATCATGTCTGAAAGATTATCAGAAACTATACCTATTCGACGTGAAACTCTTGCTGCAAGAAGTCCGTAAGTGATGGTCTCTGCATACATGTCGGCAAAATCATCTTCAGATAAATCTTGAACAAGCGCTTGCTTAAATGCTTTAAATAATTTTCTTAATGCACCCTTCTCGGTTTCTATATCTATTACTTTGTTTGCCCTTTTACGGATGCGGATTGCAAGTTCAGCAAGGGATTCAGCAAGTTCCTTTGAAGTTGTTATGACTTCTCTATGACGGAGTGTAAAGGCTGCAGACCAGTTATTACGCCAGTTTTCAATATCAGAGGTATCATCAGGCCATTGTAGGTTTTCTTTTAATGTGTTATGTACATGATCCAAATGCAAAGCAGTATCAAAATCATCCCACCCTAATACTCTTAAAACAGGTAACCCACCGGTTAATTCATCAATGGTAAATTGCGCAAAAGTTATTTGCCGGTATTCACCTTCCCCATAATTTGAAATAAATAAAAGATCGTGAAGTCTCCAACTTGGCTGTTCTGACTTTTTTGCCGAGGTTCTTTTTTTAATAACAAGTTGACTAAGAATACGTCTTAGAGCGACAACAGGCAAACTCTTAGGTTCAAATTTAACGAAGAATATACCCCAAGGTTGGTTAGTGACCAATGGGCGAAGTTGCTTTATCTGTTCAATTTTAGCAGCAGTTTTTGAATCAATGCCGAGTTCTTCAGGTTCATAATCGAAAGTAAGATCTTCAAAACTATTTGTGGTAATTGGCCATTCAAGTTCATCATGCAGATACTTAACTAATGACGGAAAAGATTTTATTTGCTGTAACTGTTCTCGGGAATATGTTGACATAATCATTCTTTTTAGGATAATTCCATCCAGGCTTTTAATATAGCTTTCACACCAATAGGGGCTTGAACCTGCTTTAAATAAGTGTTCTTAATATGCTTTTCAATTTTTTGTCTTATCTCAGAAAGAGTTTCTTTAGGGATATAGTTTTGTCTTGGAGTGTCAGGAGTACATCTTATTAACGATATAATATCACCTGGTTCATCAGTTATTTTTTCATCAGTAATATTATATAAATACCATTTTGAAAAACCGGATTCTTCTGTCCAGATAGACGCATCTTGTTCTTTTGTTTCAATTTTATCATAAGCAGGTGCAGGCAAGGCAAAACAAAAAAAGATCGCTTTACAATCAGGGGAGATATGTTTCTTACCGCTAAAAACACGTAGAGGTAAAGATGCAAGACGGATTTCAAGATCGGGTATTTCTTTAAGTAATTTCTGATATTCAAGGTGCATAGCTTCCGACATGGATGCGTTGCCTTCATAAGAATGAATGAAGTCTTTTAAAGCATCGTAATCATCAAGAGGAGTAAGCAATTTCTTTCCTTCTATTCCGAATACCTTTGAAATCCTTAAAGTCTTTTTTGAAACTTTAGCATAAAGTTTAAGAAGTTCATCAAGCTCATCTGGCGGGATGAAATTCCAATAAGCAACGGTGCCTCTTATATCTTTGCACTCTGGACGTGCCTTCAATATTTCTTCTTCAATGGAGGGATTTAACCTACGATCTACACGACCAATGCGTTGCATAAGTCGTACTGGGTTCCAATGCAAATCGTAATTAATAAGTCTTGTTGCATCTTGCAGGTTTAAACCTTCTGAAAGAACATCAGTAGAAATTAGAATACGAATTTCTTTATCAATACCGTCAAACAATTCCATTTGATATGGACGATTGTAAAATGGTGCAAAACTCCGAATGATATCACTCCGGCTTCTTTTAGATGCACTATCTACCTCATCAACCTCATTAAAACCTGCTTCAATTAATTGCTTTTTAAGATAACGAGCAGTTGCCATGAACTCAGAAAAAATCAACACTTTGTGGCATATCAGAACAGGATCAGTTTTGAGCAGTTTTATTAAGGTTTTGAGTTTATCATCATCTTCAGGTGTGAGTTTCTGAATCTCTTTTAAGAAATCACAAATCTGATCAAGGTCAAGAAATGTTTCCGCAATAATCTCATCCACTTTATAATCTGACCTGGGCAATTCTTCAATATCTTCCAATAATTCTTGACTAATCAAATCTTCTTCAACATCACCCTCGTCATGAAATAATGCTGTATGATTTGTTTTGACGTAATTTATTATATGTTCACGTTGATTCTGCCATCTATCAAGCCGTTTCTTTTCGGTTGCTGTCGTACTGTTCTTTATCAACCATGCAAGAAGTTTAACAAACAAGGTTTCGCATGATAATTCAAATGCTTTAGCTGAACTTTCAAAACGTTTAAGAAACATGGTCCTAATCAAAGTGACAACTTCTTTCTGACGAGCCTCAGTAAAAGCCTTTTTTTGAAGTTCAATATCTGGACCAATATAATATGCCATAGGGTAATATATGGCAAGAGAAAATAGTGGTTTGTCCTTCTTAAATGCAGTTTCAACCAATTCTAAAAGGTTACCATACGTCTTTTTCAATTTGTATTCTGCAACTCGAGGATTCTCCCTAACAGGAAAAATTGTTTTTTGTACTCCAAGTTGTTCCTGACTTTGCTTTACATAGGCTCTTGAACGCTGAACAACCAATGCCTTGAAAAGATCATCATTCCAAAGGACTTTTTCTGCTTCTGATTGATCGGTGATATGACATTCCTCATCCTTGCTGTTTGGATTAATCAGATTTTCAAGCGCCTTTTCAAGTTTCCGAAAATGACCAGGAAGGGAATGAATGCCGAGTGGTGCAGCTTTGAAATAATCAGGTTTCCTACTTGAAAAGAGCTCAATCATATGCTGTAGGTCGAGCAAATGATTGTTTACAGGGGTGGCAGTCAACATAAACAGTTTTTTCCCTTCAGTTATATCAGCCAGCTTCCAATATCTTGATATAATTTCCCCTTCCTCACCTTTTAGACCTGTATTCCTGAAATGATGAGCTTCATCAATAATTATTGCATCAGCCATTTCTTTCACCTTGTTTAACCTATACTGAAAATCCTTACCTGTTCGCATAAGATCAGTATGATTGAAAACAACGAGATTGCTAAAATCACCACTTAGATACTTGAGGTATCTTCGTAAATCTCTTTCCCAGACATCTTCTCGAGCAGACTTAGGTACAAAAAGTACAACTCTCTTTCTTTCATAAACTACCAATCTTTCAATAAGCATTAATCCTACATAGGTTTTACCAAGTCCTACTCCATCACAGAGGAATGCACCGCCAAATTGATTTGCGATTTTTAGCAATGAATGATAGCCTTCTTTTTGATATTGATCCAGTACAGAATACATACGTGAACCGCCGTTTTCAGGAGTTGAAAGTTCCCACTCACTTGCTGTCATTTCGTGACCTTTGAAAAATTCCTGTAACGACTTTGTATAGACATCGAATGGAGAATATTCAAATATATGTCTTTCAATGGTTTTAAGGATCTCAGGTGTGACATCTTCGGCTAATTCCCAATGTTCTTCATACCATTCTTGTAACACTGAGACAGGTTGACCTGTGATTTGAACATTTAATTCTATATTTTCAGTAAGTCCTGGATAAGTAAAATTTGAAGATCCAACAAGACATGAGGCACCTACAACCTCTAAACGTGCATGAGTTATATATGCTTTAGCATGAAATTTATCTTTGCGGTAAACTCGACATTCGATTTTTTTTGTTCTGATTGCTTCGACGATCTCAGGTACACCGTTTAAAAAATCATTTTCTTCTTTTTCGGTTTCAATGCTTTTGTCAAGAAATGATCTGGTTAAATGTAAACTATGTTCAAATGCTTGTCTTGTTCTATGAGATACCTCATCACCCATCAAAATACGAATTTTATCCACCTTTTGCCATTCACCGTTCAAACTTAGAAGGGAACCAATTTCAAAGTAACCGGTTGCAATATCTATTTGTTTTGAAATCTGACACCAGTCTCGGAGATAACGTAACACTTTCCATTCTTGATCGCTATTATCAACTATGAATAGTTCGCTACCAGATATACTTGTTCTTTTTGGCATATTGAATTTAATACGTGATTAAAATAGAATGTTGACGAATATACTTATAGGTGTATTTGGTATTTGCAAGGTAAAACATAATTATCTTTTCTTGATCAGATTTAGAATATTTTTCCAATTCCACCTGGGTTCATTCATTATTAATTATTTTATCAACTACAATAAAATGATATAAACGATTGCCTGGGACAGGTTGAAAAAAAGATGCATATAAACATCCTTTCTTTGCAACTACCTGAGAGACACTATAATGGTTACTAAGTTCTTTCGGATCATCTCATTCAGAACTGGTTCATGATTTTTCATTAGAGCATTGACCCCAATAGATGGTATAGCATCCAGTAAGCAATGACTGCAGATCATCAGATGTCAGGTCTATTAAAGATCCTTTGATTGTAGGAGTAGCAAAGTACCAGACGTTTGATCAATGGCTTTAAATTCTCTCGTATGGTGTTTATGGGCTATCACAAGACTGTCCAGGCTGCCGAAGGCAATTACCCATCCGTATTAGGTTCTTGTACCAATTTTAAAATCCTCAGGATATAAATTTGTATCTCGGATGTTTATCCTGGTAATAGCAGTAACCTTTAAAATATAATCCATGATTTATTGTTATGTACCATATTATTAGTAAAGTAACGTACTGTTATATATTATTTTATATTATAATAGATTAGATCACCATAGTCGTATTATCATTAGTTAAATAATTTACATTTTATTATATACATATATATCAGTACGTTAGTAGGTATGTCTTTAAATATATATGAATTTATTAGGATATGTCCTTTTTTTGTTTTACATTTGACCAATTAAATTAAAGATGATGCTATGAAAAAAGCCACTACAAATAGAGATGTTGTAATTGCTCTAAGACTTAAATCAAAAGAACTATTAAGAGAGAATGAACATTATGAAAGACTTATAGCTAATAATAAAGATATAATCGAATCTTTAAGTAAAAGTATTATTGCTCTTGGTGGTAGTATTATTGAAGGTAAAGCGACTACGACAGGTTCTACATTTAAAGATAAGGTGCTTAAAATATTTGAAGATGGTAAACCTCGTACTTCACGACAACTATTTAATGAGTTTGTAAAAGTTGTTCCAGAAACAAATATTTCAAGTTTTTATGATTTTAGTGGACGTTTTGCAAATATTACAAAGATAGCAGGAATTAAAAAACATAAAATCCCGGAAAATACCATTAATATAAGGTTTTTCTATGGTCTTTCCGACTGGTTTAACGAAGATATTTTAAAAGATGAATATTTGAAAAGAATAATGTATGATTAATAAAAAAACGGACACGAGTCCGTTTAATAAGATATTCCGTTACTTGTCGAGGGTTTCGGATACAGTGGTGAACCTGCTAATAAATACAGTTGATGCAGGGCTTGTCTCATAAGCAAATACTCTGACATCATTAACCACTGGGGGGGGCAATCATTATGCTCCCTTTTCATTTTTATACTGCTAAGATACTACTTTGTTTCAAATTCGCCAAATATACTTTTATCAGCCATACAATTATTAATTTCACTATTCGCCAATGAACCTCTTTCAATTGCTGGGGGCATAGTAAAAAAAATGGATACATAAAAATATCCATTTTTTTGCCTTTACCGGAGAGCAACTTCTTTACTCCCGTATTTCTCTTTAATAAACTCGAAAGGTACCGGTTTCTGATTTCCAGACCGGTGATCCGCTTCACGATAATACCAAGCAAGTTTATTGACACTGTACCTGAATCCAAGCTCTTTTAAAGTATCCTTAATTGGATAGGTTCTACCACTTAACCAAGCCCAGGATCCACATAGCTGAAGATGTAGACCTTCAGGATTAACTTTCTCCTGGAGTGCCTTAATAATATCGGCAATGGAAATATTTTCTTTCACTGTCTCAAAAGGCTTAGATTCAGTAAGAACGCTCATAAGAGTTGAATATTCTAACTTCAAAGCTTGAAGCATCTCATCCTGGTCATTAAAGACTTTGCATAATTCATCGTATCGTAGCTGAACTTGGTCAGCAGTAGTGCAATTAAAATACATGTTCGTTTTCATAATAAACTGGTAATAAATGATTAATAATAATTAGTTAATGATTAAAATAAATTGGATTTAAAGAGAGCCATCATTATTACGATAGCTCTCTTCTACATCATAACAAACCTTCGTCTGCAAAGCTATAATAACTATCTTCTGCTGAGATAATTATGTGATCGAGTAACTGAATATCCATCACATTACCAGCTTCCTTAATCTTTTTAGTAATCTTTGTGTCAGATTCACTTGGAGTAATATTGCCTGATGGATGATTATGACATACGATAATTCCTGATGAATTCGAATTTAAAGCTGCCTGGAGGATTATCCTTACATCTGTGACCGTTCCACTTATTCCGCCCTTTGAGACTTCCACAAGTCCTAAAACAGCATTTGAACGGGTTAATAACAAGATCTTAAATTCTTCACAATGTTCCAAAGTATCAGAATTCCAATTTTCTTTAAATATATCATTGGCATCCCTGGAACTGGAGATCTTTCTTCGTTGCGATGCTGGGACTTTACTATTATAGGTAAGTTGTACTTCAGCCACATTAAACATGGATAATTGAATCTTTTTCATACAGGTTAAATTTTAGTCAACCATAGAAATAAATTGGCATCACATTCTTATGGACCTATATTAAATCGTTCATATCTTAAATAAACACATAAGACAGTAATGAATCCGTCAAACCTGGTAAATATGCGTTAGCATATTCCGCGAACGAGCGAACGCAGTGAGCTCGTGAAGCTTTAAAAAGAATTATTAATTTAGAAATAGAGTCATCCTTTGAAGTTTTAATGATATTCCGGATCACCGGTTTCTGTTGGCGAACTCGCCGAAGGGCAATATAGGGTTCTTTCTTTTTTTATATGATAGTGTTATAATACCCCCCTTCTTAGGCATCTAATAGCATATATAATATTATCTCTAACCCATCATTAATTCATATTGTTACGTTCAATTACCCCCCCTATAATACGTATAAAATAATCACCAGTTAAATTTTTGATACTTTTTTGCATTTTATGCATTTTACCCCTCCAGGAACCCAGGGTTGAAAGCGCTTTTAGCCGCTTTCAAAAGGGTTTGGAAGAAAGAAGTTTAGGCATTATCAGAGAGGCTATTTGGCGAAGCCCGAAGTACATAATACCTATTATAGGGGCCAAGCCCGAAGCACGCAGTGACTATAATATGTATTATGTAACTTAGCTTAGGATTTTGTGGGGAAGCGATAATGTTCTAAACTTCTTTGCGAGATGTCATTCCTGGGTTGGTCATAATTTTAATTCAGAATAATTTTCAACTGAATTTATTTTATTCTGTGTCTTAAATACCTACAAAGTGGATCCCCCTACATTTTTGTTGGTAAAGTTACTAACAATATCATGAGCTAACACTTCAAACAAAGTGTATGCAACTGAATTTATTTTTCCTGTATCTTGAATAGTGACAAATTCGACCATCCCAATCCTTTTGTTGGTATAGTTACACCCCCTGCAGTTTTGTTGGTAATTAACATTAAAACTTATATCATGAGCTAACCCTTCTAATATAATGCATGCTATGTAAATTATTTTTTTCTGTATCATAATTACAGGAAAGTTGACCATGTCCCCCGTTTTGGTACCAAATTTCCACCCAACCAAAATTAATTTATAAAGATTCCATTATCTCCTTTTATTGGAGACAAACGTATTATTAATAATCAAGCAATTACAAGCATAAGGTAAACATAATGGAGTGATATGAAGTATTGATGATATTGAATGGGTATTGGAGTTGGAATTGATATTGATATGAGTATTGATATGACTATTGATATGGATTTGGATTTAAATGGGATTTGGAATTGGAATAAGGATGATCGAAAATATTGGAAAAAAAATTATAGAATTCTAAGAAATTGATCTTGACATATTGAATTTACTTCCTTTTTAATTGGGGTATATGACCTATAATTTTTTCTATTGTTTCAATTATAAGTTTTTCTATTGATTCAGATTTTTCTTTGGTCAAGTTTCCAGGAAGCAATATGCTGTCGTGTTTTGTTAAAAAAGGAACCTCTGGAAATTTTCCGATAATTTTTTGAGCAACGAATTCAAGGATTGTAACTGATTCAGTTCTCTGCAGAAGTATTGCAAGTTTGTTATACTCTTTTTTTTTAACCTCTTCAAAAAAATTCCAAACATTAGGAAAAATTGAGATGAACAATCTGACAGAAGGTGAATAGCGGAAAGCATTGTTTTTGCCAAAGAACACGGTAAATAATTGTTCCTTAAAGTCCTGTCTATCTGTGAAAGCTATCTTTTTCTCTTTAAATTTTTCCATCATAAAATCATAAAACTTACCTTCTTTTACCAGAGACACATATAATTTAACATCTTGCTTATCATACAGATGCAGTCTTTTGGTATACATAAATAGTGATTTGCCCATTATTCCTTGTATTTCAGAAGTTGGGTTAAACAATCCAGCTGCGAAAAATGGCTGAGAATTTACCATATCCAGTTCCTGTAAATGAATCCCATTAATAGTCAGGTGTTTAACCAGCTCTGATGGGAGTCTTGTATAATTCGTATCATATCGGCCATTTGTCTTACTTACCTTAATATAAATTTGCCCTTGCAATATCTTATTAACTTCTCCCCTGGAATAGATCCTCCGGCCTTCTGCTTTTCCTCTTATCTCAGAATCAGGATTATTGATCCTGCTCTGATAAGATTCTTCGATCGTTTTCAATGCCTCCTTTGCATCGATTTTAACCATATGGACATACTTGTTAAGTTGAGGATATTTTTTACTATTCCTGAATTTTAATTTCTTACTATTCTCCTGAAATCTTCTAATCAGATTTTGATCTGTTACAGTTCTCCAAACTGTCGGGCCATGATATTGTTCTGTAAACCGGTAAAGTCTTGAATTCCTTCCAACACTATAGTTTAAATACTCAATAGCATTTATTTTATTCAATAAGTTAAGGTACTTGTCTGCTCTTGGTACTATATTCTTAAGATATTGCATATTCAATATTGAGTAAGAAAATTGAGTGTCATTCTGTTTATGAGTCAGAATAGTTGAAATCAGAAACTTCATTCTGTTTATTGAAAACCCTGAAATCTCTGGGGGATCTTTTTCAAATTGTTCTAAAACTGGAATGAGCTTCTCTGGGATAAGAAGGTGATATTTTTGAGCCGGTTTGCTCATAATTTTCGCCGTTGGAGCCTTTTAACGACATTCATTTTTTAATCCTCCGATACTTATAAGTGGTAGCATCCTTTATAGCATCCTTGATATCTGCTTCCAGGTACAGCATACGAGTACCGATCTTGGAACCATTTATAATACCCTTTTTTGTATAGGTGTTGAGGGTGGGCATCGAAATTTTGAGGATGGTACATACCTCTTCACGGGAAAGGTATTTTAGATCAACATCTTCTTTTGGAAGGGACAAATCGATTAACCGGTTTTCAATACTGGTTAATCTCTGAAAAATTTCTTCAAATGGATTTGACATAATGCAATAGATTTTATTTTCTATTGCACTATACGATATGTGAAAGAGTGTTACCAGTAACAATTGGTTACACTCCTGATTATCAGTACTATTTTTTGAGATCTTTTAAATCTCTTTCGAAGAAAATAGCACCGGTAATATTCTTTTTTAACTCACTTAGATCTCTTTCAGCCCTAATTCGTGCATTTCCTGATAGTTGCCTGATGACATTCTCGAATAACTTGATTTGATTTTTATTTTTCATAGCAGAATCAGAAGGTCCTGTTCTATTTGGTTCAAACTCAAAATACTTAAATTCCTGGTAAAGTTTGGTAGGATTTTTTCCCCTCAAAACTTTTTCCCCATTATAAAAAGCTATTAAGGCAAGTTCGCTATTCGTTATTCCTTGCTTTTTGTCCTGGTTCAGCCATTCAAGATATTTGCAATAGACTATTGCCTTGCTATAATAATATCGTGGCTTAGTTAGCCACTCGGATGCAAAGTCATTCAGATTCCAGAACCATGAATTGTATTCATTTTTCTCTATTTCTGCAATATCATTCTCCTCAACGATAAAGTGTATCCAGAACTCACGGATCAACCAAATTTGCATGCTGCAGAGTTCAGGACCTGAGTATCCCTTTAATGGTTCGTCGTTTTCCTTCAATTCCTTTGGTAAGGGTAATTTATCTTCATCAAAAATCATTGAATAGATTTTTATTTCATTTGTGCGATGTGCTTTACTTGCTGGACTCTTTTGATTTCTGATGTTAAAGTTTTCCTTTAACTTCACCAGTTCGACGGCTTCTTCCGCTGTCAATTCTATCTCATCTATTGTCATATTACACAACTTTTAATTTTGCCTGGAAGAATGGATGACTGGAAAGTTTTACTGCAGTCTCTTCTTTACTAATGCGGACATATTTTAAAAATTCCTTTGGTGTGCGGTGTCCGCTGATCTTCATGATATCTATAATAGGTATTTCGGCAAGGTACATCAGGGTGATTCCTGTCCGTCTCGCACAATGTGTTGAGATCAGCTCACATTTTTTCACGTTTGTTTTTTTAATCATACCTCCCTTATTCTTCTCAACATGGACCATCTCGGTTATCTCAGCTTTAGCTCCAATCTTTTTGATTGCTTTGTTAACCTTCTGTTCAATTGACTTTGGTAAGTTGTAATCATATCTCTGAAGGATTACATCTAATTCCGGCCGGATAGGTATGATACATTTCTCTCCTGTTTTCTTCTGTATCAATTCGACATAATTTGTGCCATCAATGTCCTTTATGTTTGACTTATTCAGCTTTGAGTAATCTGAATACCGCTGAGCAGTATAGCACCCAGCAAGGAATATATCACGCACCTCCTTGTAATGCTTATTATCGTTCAAATCCAATTCATAGAGCTTCTGCAACTCCACCTCCGTCAGGTATATATGTTCTATCTCTTCAGTAAGTGTTTTAAAGGCCTTCCTCTCAATTTCCATGTTACTATGGAGTGCTTCCTCACGTGCGGATCTCATAATGGTTTTAAAGGTCTTTATATGCTTCCCGATATAGTTAGCTCCACAGCCACGGCCATAAAAGAACTCCACAAAATCATTATAGATGTCAATAGTAACATCATTCCAGTTTAGAGGCTTATATGGTCGCTTCGGGTATACTTTTGCTCCCTTCCGTGGTTTTATACCTTCATTCTCTATACCCTGAAATGTGTTAAAGGATAACATAAAGCCTCTTAGAACACGGAGGGAACCGTAACTGTACCTTTTTTTAGTATTTCCAGAATTGGCCAGACGTTTTCCGCTTGTCGCCTCATCCACAAACCTCTTTATGTATTGGTTCAATGTTTCTGTGCTTGGTGCTTCCTTGTAATAGAAGTTATCAATTGCACTTTTTAGCCATTCAGCTGATGGAGGAGCTGTCAGCTTAAAAGATTCTCTAAGAATTGCATCTTTAAGTTGTGAAAACTTATCCTGTATATCCTTAGCCTGATCTTGTGAAATTTCCTCAGTGAAAAGGATATTGGGTTTTAGACGTTGTGTCTTTTCGTTCCAGTATGAAGGGTATAACCTATAGGGAGTTAGAAGCCTGATCTTAATATCAGTGCCATCCTGAAAGCAAATATAAACCGAAGCCAGTTTATTAACCTTTGACCTTACATAGAATCTGATTGTTGCCATAAATATTAAATAAAAATGCTTCGGATTTGTGAGGCCACTGATGACCCCCAGGTTATTACTGATCCTGGAATCCGAAGCATAAATATTTTCCTCAGTGATTTCACAATATAAATATACAACTTGTGTCCATGGTTGTGTCTATAATTGTTTAATTTATTTATTAACTGTTTAACGCACTTTTATGGTAATGCAATTAATGTAATTGAATATCTGTTATTTAATAGGCATTTTTTAATGCCAAGGATTCAATCAAAATAAACATTTGACGTCCCGTCCGCACCGCAAACGAAAACAAAAAAGCCACGTTTTCACGTGGCTTTAGTATTTTAAGACGGTAGCGCTGGCAGTTAACTGACAAAAGCTGACGTATTAAAATACGTTAAATGCTGC